>WNFL01051334.1_pt1 | contig 11947 bp, 5 predicted proteins | sample 5400361 | NCBI WGS metagenome assembly WNFL01 (sample SAMN13153351, study PRJNA577476) | soil metagenome | isolation source: 40 cm soil on Douglas fir-dominated hillslope | place: USA:California | collected 2013-09-17
GACATCGCCGTGACGCTGTCCTTGAGTCCGAAAACCGTCAGCGTGTACCGGGCGCGGATCCTGGAGAAGATGAACATGGGCAACAATTCCGAGCTGGTGCACTACGCCGTGAAAAACGGTCTGGCGTGACCACCCTCACCCTGCCGATCCCAGCTTACCCTCGCCTGCGCAGCAGGAGAGGGTCTGATATCTCCCCTCGCCCACGCAGTGGGAGAGGGGTCGGGGGTGAGGGAGCAGGCTAAGTTCTCCCCTCGCCCACGCAGTGGGAGAGGGGTCGGGGGTGAGGGAGCAGGCTAAGTTCTCCCCTCGCCCACGCAGTGGGAGAGGGGTCGGGGGTGAGGGTTACGCAGCCTTGCACACCCGGTTCTTGCCGGCCTTCTTGGCCTCGTACAGGCTGGTATCGGCGCGCTGCATCAGCGCCGAAAACGTCAGCGCCATGCGTTCCTGTTCGAACTTGAAGGGTCGGTGCGCCAGCTCGCGCTGCAGACGTTCGATCGCATCGACCCCATCTTGCATCGCGCAGGCCGGAAACAGCACGCCGAACTCTTCGCCACCGTATCGCGCCGTCAGGTCGGTCGGACGCAGCGTCGCGTGGGCCGTCGTCACGAAATGGATCAGGGCCCGGTCGCCCGCGACGTGTCCCAGCGTATCGTTGACCCGCTTGAAGTTGTCCAGGTCCAGCATGGCCAGCGTCAGGGGCGAGCGGTAGCGCTCCGCGCGCGCGCTTTCGACCCGGAATGCTTCCTCCAGTCCGCGCCGGTTCAAGGCGTTGGTCAGTGGATCTTTCTGGACCATCGTCGACACCGCGCTCAGCTGGTGCTCCAATTCCGACACGCGCGCCTCGTAGACTTCGACCTTCTTGCGCGCCTCGGTCAGGTCCGCACGGGACGATTCGATCTGTTCGCGCACGGTCTGCGTATCGACCAGCAGCCCATGCACGATGCGCGACAGCGTCATCAGGTCCGGCGATCGCTGCAGCTCCTGCTGGTAGGAGCCGATCTGCTCGTTGAACCGCTCGGCGCTGCTGCCCATCGCGCCGACGCCTTCGAACAGGGCTGTCAGCATCTCGGTCAGGGCCAGCTTGGCTTGCTGCAGGCCGCGCCGCGCCGTGGCCTGCTGGACGATCAGCGCGGCCAGTCGCTGCTCGGCCGCCGCGATCTGCGCCGAGCGAATCGGTCCGGCGAGCAGGGCACGGATCGGCTCGAGCTCCCCACGTTGTCGCACAGCAATGCGAGCAGTCGTTGCAGTCCGGCCCGGATGCGATGCTCTTCGGCGATCTCGCGCTCGATGGCCGACACCACGTCGATGAAGCGCGGCCCGAGCCGCAAGGCTGCGTCCGGATCCGGCTCGCTGGCCTGTGCGATGTATTCGCGCAGCTTGTCCTGGGCCGGTGCGCCTGCGGTGCACGAATGTTCCAGCACCCGCAGGCTGCGCATGGCGACCTGTCGCCATGCCTCGGCCTGTGCCGTGGCGGCGGCCAGCGCATCGCTCAGGTCCCGCTCGGCAGCATAGCGGTCGGCAGACGGTTCGGTGCGAGCCGGTGCCGCGTCCGGTCGGGCGGCGGCCGGATCGGACACGGCAGCCGCAGGCGCTGCCGCCGCGGTCGCCAGCTGCGCGAGCGCCGGCCCCCAGGATTCGACCAGACGCCCCAGGCGGTCGAGCGCCGACGAGGGATCGCCGGCGGCGCCCTCGATCACGCGGGCGATCGAATCGAGCTTGCGCGCGCGGGTCCAGTTCGCGTGCAGGGCATCGGCCTGCTTGAGCACCGTCAACGCCATCGACGGCCACGCGTCGGCACCGCTTCCAACCCGGCGCGCCAGCGCGCGGTCGGTCGCCTCACGCGCGCCGCTCCAGTCGTGACGCTGCGCGGCGTGCAGCATCTGAGCGGCTTCCTGCTGCGACATGCGGCTTTGGCGGACCAGGTCCGCGCACAGGTCCTTCAGCACACCGACCACACCCTGGCCGCGGGCCTCCAGGCCCGCACTTTCACAGAACGCGTCGGCGAAGGTCTCGGGCGTTGGCACGATTCTTCGCTCGGCCAGCAGCTTCAGCGCCCGGCGTGCGATTTCCGCGTCGTTGGACGCCTGCAACCCGGGTTCGTTCGGCTTCACGGCCTGGCCCCCAGACCTTGCAGGGGCGGGGCGCTGCGCAGGTCCACGTTGGCACACCAATCGCCCTGGGTGTCCCGCGCCAGCAAGCCGGCGAACTCATCGCTCGAAATCGGCCGCGAAAACAGGTAGCCCTGCATCAACCGGCATCCCTGGTCGGCCAGGCGCCGCATCTGGGCTTGCGTCTCGACCCCTTCGGCCACGACGCTCAGCCTCAGGCCGTGCCCCATGGCCAGGATCGCGGCCACCAGCGCCGCGCTGTCGCGGCTGGTCTCCAGTTCCCCGACAAAGCTACGGTCGATCTTCAGGATGTCGATCGGCAGTCGTTTCAGGTAGGCCAGCGATGAATAGCCGGTTCCGAAGTCGTCGATGGACAGAGCCACGCCCAGTTCCTTCAGCGCCTGCAGCTGCGGCAGCACCAGGTCCAGGTTCCTCATCATCGCCGTCTCGGTGATCTCGAGCTCCAGCAGTCGGGCCGGGATCTGGTGCGTGAGCAAGGCCGCCTTCACCGGCGCCATCACGTTGCCCCGCTGCAGGTGGTGGCCGGAGATGTTCACCGACACCGGCACCCTGCGCAGCCCGGCCCGGTGCCATTCATTGAGCTGGCGACAAGCTTCGGCCAGGGCCCACTCGGTCATCGGAACGATCAGGCCCGAGTCTTCGGCGGCCGGTATGAAGTCAGCGGGCGACACCACTTCCTTGTCGCGCTGCCAGCGCATCAGCGCTTCGGCACCGACCACCATGCCCGTGGTGACGTCGATCTTGGGCTGGTAGACCAGTCTGAGCTGTTGCAGTCCGATCGCGCGGTGCAGGTCCGCCTCCAGCTTCCAGTGGGCGCGGCGCGTCTTGTTCATGCGCTCGGCATAGCGCAGACAGCCGTTGCCACCCAGTTCTTCGACCGCGCGCGTGGCCAGCGCGGCACGGCTGATCAGGCCGTCGACCTCGTCGCCGTCGGCCGGGTATAGGACGGCGCCAACGGAGGCGGTCAAGAACAGGTCCTGCTCGTCGGCCAGAAAGGGCTGCTGAAATGCGTCCAGGGCGCGCCCGACGACCCGCTCCAGCTCAAGGTCGCTGCGCAGCCCCGGCAGCAGCACCGCAAATTCATCACCTCCGAAGCGCGCCACGCGGGGCCGCCCCGGCGTGTCCGCCCATTCCTCGGCTTCGCTCGCATGCAGCGTGCGTTGGCGGACCGCATCGGCTCGGTCCTCCAAGCACAGCGTGCCCTGCAGCCGACGCGAAATCTCCTGCAGCAGCTGGTCGCCTGCGCGCGTGCCCAGCGAATCGTTGATCTGACGGAAGCGGTTGATTCCGACCAGCAGCAGCGCCACCCGCGTGTCACTGGCCCGCGCACGTTCCAGCTCGGCGCCGAAGATCTCTTGAAAGTGCCGGCGGTTGGGCAGGCCGGTCAGCACGTCGAAATTGGCCAGCTGCCGAATCTGATCGGCCGCCTGAACCAGTTCCTGGCGCACCCGGGACGCTCGCGTCAGATAGCGCAACCGCTGCGACAGCAGGGTCCATCGTCCGGGCGTCTTGACGAAAAAATCGGTGGCACCCGCGTCGTAGGCGCGCCCGATCGACTGCTCGTCGTCCAGACCGGTCAGCATCAGCACCGGCACGTGCATTCCGCCCTGCAGGCGGCGCAGGCGCTCGCAGGTAGCAAAGCCGTCCAGGTCCGGCATCATCCCGTCCAGTGCGATCACCTCCGGGCGCTCACGTTCGAACAGCTCGAGCGCGCGTACACCGCCGTCGGCCTCGATCACGCGCCAGCCGCGCTCGGCCAGTCCGGCTGCTGTCAGCATGCGGACGATCTCGTCGTCGTCCACCAGCAAAACCGTGCCCAGATCGGCCTTGAAATCCTCGGCTTGCGCGACGGTCAGCGCAAAGTTGGCGCGCTCGACCGGCTTCATCGGCCCAGCGCTCCGATCGAATCGAGCGGTGTCGCCACCATGGTCGGACTCGACCCTGCATCGCCGGCGCCACGCCGTTGCGCATCGCGGCGTCGCTCACCGGCCTGCCACAGCTCGGTATGGATGGCCTCGATCAGTTCGATCATTTCGGCGGAGGCCTCGACCCGGTGTTCCGAGAAAAACTCGATGAATGTACGGTTCGCGCCAGCGGCCGCGATCGGAATCACGAAGCCGCTTTTGAGCCCGCTTTGCACCGCCAGATCGCGGCGCCGCCATGCGTCCAGTCGCGACAGCTCCGTCACCCAGTGCGGCATGCCGGTGATGCTCGAGCGCCCGATCAGACCGTACGGCGAGGTGTCCGGAGGCAGCGATTCGCTGACCGAGATGAAGTGGGCGAAGCGTTCGCGCTTCGTGGCAAACCACACCGAGCGTTGCGGCGACTGGCCCGGCTCCTGGGCGTTCTCGATGAACAGCACCCGCCCCAGTGGCCAGTCCAGGTAGGCGCCGAGCTCGTCCAGGGCCCGCTCGTAAATCTGCTCGAGGCTTTCGCACTCGTGCGCCGCGGTCGACAGGTCGCGCAGCAATCGCATCAGCGCGTAGCGGCGCTGAAGCTCCAGGCTGTTCTGCATCTCATCCAGGTGCATGTCTTCGAGCCGCTTGAATTGCAACAGCAGCGCGCGGGTCATCGCATCGAATGCAGCGGTCAGCGCCTGCATCTCGTTGCGCCCGCGGTGCACTGCGTGCCCCGTGTAACGCACCGCCAGTTCTTCGGCGCGCGCCGCCAGCTTGCGGATTGGACCTGTCAGACGGCGCGCCAGCATCAGGCCAGCCAGCGCTGCGACCGCCAGTGTCAAGACCGCGATCCAGCCGAGCTGGCGCCGGGCGGCCACCAGGACCGGCTGCTCAGTCTCGTCGGGCAGCTGCGCCAGCATCGCAACGCGATGGCCGGCGATCGATGTCGTATGGGCCACGCAGCCGGCGTCGACCTGGTCGGGCTGCGCAAACCAGAGCGACGGGCGTCGCGCGAGCCATTGTGCGATCTGGTCTGGCGCGAAGCAGCCGGCGGCCGACGCGGAAGTGCTGAACAGCACTCCGCCGGAGTCGGCGATCTGGATGTCCAGGCCAAGTCCGCTCGACAGGTCGCGAATCATCTGTCCCGAGACCCGGCGTTCGACAGCCAGCCAGAGGTGTCCGGAAGGCTCCGAAGCGACCCGTTCGACGAACCGGACGATCAGTTCGCCATCGCGATTGCGCAGCATCGATCCGTGCGGGCCCGCAAGCGCCGATGCGGTGCCAGCCGCCTTGCTGTCCAGCGCAGGCGCGACCGGGACGTCAGCGACCAGCTCGACGCCGTCCACGGACGACTGGCGCAGCGTCTGCTCGAGCACCGCCTCGCGGACCCGTGAATTGTGCAGTGCATCTAAAAAGGCTGCATCGCGCGCGAGCAGCGCGGCCACTTCCCGCGTGTTGTCCGCGTCCAGGCGCAATCTGACTTCAATGGTCTGCAGCGCACGTTCCGCCCGCTCTTGCTGCTCGACCAGGATCGCCTGCGCGATCGTGCGCAAACCCAAGCCATCGTGCAGCGCGATCGAGAACAGCGCCATCGCGCACAGGGCGCCGATCAGCACCGGGGTCAGTGACCAGGGGCGGGCCGCGCCGGATGCCATGCTCTCGGCCGGGCCGGTCGTGTCCTCTGCCCGCCCAGGGCCGTCCGCACTCGGGAAGGCCAGCGGGGCAGTCTGTGTCGGCCGATTCGCGGGACAATCCCACTCGGTCTTGCCGATGGTTGAATCTCGGATCATCTCGTTGCTGCGCGCGTGCACACCCGCACCCGAATCGGGCGCCCTAGACTTTTCTTCGACTCGGGCCGGCCGAACTTGATCACCCTGCGCACTGGAAAGGCCGTCAATTCGGCCGATCGTCGGCCCCGCCGAGGGCCTGCGCCATTTGCCCCCACCGCTGGCACAATCCGGGACGCACGATCCACGCCTGTAGGCCCTGTGTCCCTGACCTCGATTCGGCAATTGCTCCAGCGGCCGGCGGCGCGATTTCACCTTGCCACCCTCCCGGTTGGGTGCCTGGCCGGCATGAGCGTGGCCGGCAGGGCCTGCGCGGCCGGCGGCGGCGCCGGCGACACGGCGATGGTCGTGGCCGGCGCGCTGATCATCGGTGTGGTGGTCGGTCTGACCGGCGCGCTCGTCCTGCGCGGTAAGTCGGCGGAACGGGAACGCGCCGCATTGCGGCGTGCGCTGGCCTCGTCGAGCGACTGGTGGTGGCGCACGGGTCCGGACCTGCGCGTGCTCGAGGCAGAAGTCTGTCGCGGCCATCCGACCGGCTTGAACCTCGACGCGCTGCGGGACCGTGCTCCGTGGCAGCTCGACGCCAAGAGCCGACCGGAACCGCCGCCCCAGGTGGCCGAGGCGGTGGCCCGCCGACTGCCGTTTCACGACGTCGAACTCGCCGTGGCCTTGCCGGGGGTCCAGGCCAAGGCAGTGCGGATCAGCGGAGCGCCACTTTATACGAGCACCGGCAAATTCTGCGGCTATGCGGGAGTCGCCAGCCTGCTCGCCGACAGGCCGCATGCCGACGTCGGGGCCGCGTCATTCGTGCGGGAGCTGGACAGCTTCGCTTATTCCGTGTCGCACGACCTGCGTGCCCCGCTGCGCGTCATCGACGGGTTCACGCAGATCGTGCTGGAGGACTACGGTGACCGGCTGGACTCGCTGGGCCGCGAACATCTGAAGCGGATCGAGGCCGCCGGATCTCGGATGAATTCGATGATCGACACCTTGCTCACGATGTCGCGCATGACCGGTCGCGAGCTGCAATTCGAGCGCGTCGACCTGTCCGAGACAGCGCGCCAGCTGGCGGAAGAGTTCAAGGCGGCCAGCCCGGGCCGCACGATCGAGGTGTCGGTCGAGCCCGGCTTGAGCGCCGAGGGCGATCACACCTTGATGCGCATGGTGCTGCAGAACTTGCTGGGCAATGCATTCAAGTTCTCCGCCCATACGCGTGATGCACGCATCCAGTTCGGGCGGCGCCCCGACGGCGATCATGCGTTCTTCGTGCGGGACAACGGTGCTGGCTTCGATATGCGCTTTGCGGACCGCCTGTTCGGGGTCTTCCAGCGCCTGCATTCGCAGAGCGAGTTTGCGGGCACAGGTGTCGGGCTGGCGACGGTTCACCGCATCGTGCGGCGCCATTATGGACGCATCTGGGCCGAATCGGAACCCGGCAAGGGTGCCACGTTCTTTTTTACGATGTGGGAAAACGCGGCGCCGCCCGCCGGCTAGGCGCTGCGATCTTCGGCGCACGCCGCCCCGGCCGGCGGGTCAGTTGCGCGCGATCGAATTGAGCCGGTTGGCAGCCTCGACCATGCTGGTCGACAGCGCCTCGAGGCTGCGGCCCTCGCTGCGGGCCTGCGCGCGCAGCAACTCCAGGGCGCGATTTTGATCCAGGCGCAGCCGTTCCATCAGGATCCCGACCGCGATCGCTTCATCGCGCCCGGCCACCGACGGCCCCTGCCCCTTGCCGGGCGTCGCCGGTTCAGCGTCGAGACGAGCCAGCGCGGCATTGACCGCCGGCACGATCTGACGGATGTCGATCGGCTTGACCAGGTACCCGAGCGCACCCAGGCGCACCGACTCGTCGACGATCGACTGGTCGCCGAAAGCCGACAGAAAAATGAATCCGGTCGACGTGTTCGATGCGAGGTAGCGCGCCACATCCATCCCGGACTTGCCCTGCATCCGCATGTCCAGGATGGCCAGTTTGGGTCGGTGATTGCGCGCCAGCAGAATCGCGTCGTCGCCGTTGTCGGCTTCGAGCACCTCGAAGCCGGCTTGTCGCAGCCCGGCCACGACGGTGGCCAGCACCAGCCGATCGTCGTCGACGACCAGGATCCTGGTCGGCCGGGCCCCGATCGCCTTGTGATCGGCTGCACTCTGCACCATCGGCTCCTTCAAATCGTGTCTTCACGCACCGCAGGCGCAGACAGGTCCAGGCTTGCCTTGACCCGGTCCTGCTCCTGCACCAGCGTCAGCTGCGCGCCGCGCCGCGGCAACAGCGCCTTGACCAGGCCCAGCCCGGAGACGCCCGAAGTGATGCGCGTCAGGTCAAACCCCGCTGGCAGGCGGCCCGCGTTCTGGATGTGCACCGCCAGGCCATCGGCCCGCGCCTCGATCCGAACGTCCAGCGTGAGGTCGCGGCTCTCGCGGTACTTGATGGCATTGGTGCCCAACTCGTTGATCACCAGCGCCAGCGGAACCGCTTCGCCCTCGGGCAATCCCCAGCGCCACAGTGCCGAGGCCGATGGGGCCAGCCGGATCTCGACTCCGAACATGGCGCCCAGGTTATGGAAGATCCCCTGCACGACCCCCAGCACCGGCAGGGTACCGCCGGCGCCGATCTGCAGTCCGTGCACCTGGGCGATGGCCTGGATCTGGCCGGCAATCTCGTTCAGCTGAGCCGCGACCTCGGGTTTGCCGCTGGCCATGTGCTGGAGCAGCCCGGCCACGCCCTGAAGGTTGTTCTTGATCCGATGGTGAACCTCGCGCACCAGGATGTCGCGCTGCCGGACCGCGTCCTGCAGGCGCTGCTGCTCGGCCGCCATGCGCTCGGTGACATCCTCGGCGACCCCGAACACACGCAGCGCCCCGTCGTGCATGCGCGCCGGGTTCAGGCGCACGCTGATGGTTCGCACGCCACGGATCGCGTGGTCGACGCGGACCGTGAACTCGGCGCGCCGCAGGCGTCGAACTCCGGCGATCACGCGCGGCAGCTGGTGGCCCAGCTGAGCCGCATCGTCGAAATGAACGTGGCGCAGGGCGTTGCGCGGGTTGTCCATCAGCTCGGACGGCGGCGCGCCGACCAGCTGGGCGTAGCGGGAATTGACGTAAAGAACACTGGTCAGGTCAGCGTTGGCGATGAATACCAGCTGGTCGATGTTCTCGGCGAACTGCCGAAAGCGAGTTTCGGTTTCGCGCAGGGCCGTTTCGGCGCGCACCTCGTCGGTCAGATCGTCCACGATCGACATCACGTAGCCGGCTGTTGCCGGACCGCCCTGGGTCGGGTCAAATACCGGAACCACGCGCTGATTGACGATCAGCGTTCGGCCATCGGCCCTGAGCATCACGTCGCGCGGCCGCTCGATCTGCAAGCCATCGGCGATCGCCCGGCGGTCCATCTCGCGATACAGGTCCGCGAATTGGCGACCGTACACCTCATGCCAGGTGCGTCCGATCACCTGCGACCTGGACAGGCCGGTCATCGCCTCGCCGGCCCGGTTCAGGCTGACGAAGCGCCCGGTCTTGACGTCGCGCACCGACACCAGGACCGGGAGATTCTCGATCACCAGGTCCAGATAGTTGCGCATGGCGCGCAATTCGTCCTCGGAACGGCGCCGTGCATCGACGTCCATCAGCGCCACGATCACGCCGCGCTCGGGCACCCCTTCCTCGAACGGGCGCACGTTGCCGGCACACCAGAACACGGCCCCGTCGGCGCGTCGCATCTGGTGTTCGAAGGTGACTGAACCGCCGCTCGGGCCATTCAGCCAGGCGGACTGGGCGCGGTGCCAGGCTTCGGGATCGGTAAACAGGGTGCCGAACTGCAGTTCCTGCAAATCGGAAGACGAATACCCCACCAGACGCTCGGCGGCGGCGTTCGCCTTCACGACCAGGTCGTTGGCCACGTACAGGATGGCGACCAGCGCGTTGTCGAAGATCAGCTGCAGTTCGTTCAAGGCCGAACGCAGCTCGCGCTCCGAGCGCTTGCGCTCGTCGATGTTGACGAATGCGAAGATGTAGCCCAGCTCCGGGTGCTCGGGATTGACCGCGCGTCCCTGCACGGCCACCCAGATCGGGTCGCTGCGGCGTCGATACAGCAACAGCTCGAACTCGCACGCGCCCGACGAGCGGATCGTGTTGAACCGCTCTTCCAGACTGGACAGCAGCATGCGGTCCGACGGATGGGCGAACAGCTGAATCTGGTCGACCAGGGTTCCGGGTTCGCAGCCGAGCAGGTCCTCCATCGCCGCGTTGGCACGCAGCAGGCGTCCATCCCTCACGAATAGCAGCCCGACCAGCGCGGTGTCGAAAATCAGCCGGCTTTCGGCGAGCAGGCTCTGCAGCTCGGTGGCCGCGCGCGCCGCTGCCTCCCGCTGCTGGCGCAGCTCGGTGACGTCCTGGAGCGTGAAGATCGCCTCCGGCGGCGTGCCTACGGATTCACCGTCGTCGACCGGGCGTGCCTGGACCAGGCACCAGCGCGGACGGCCGTCACGCCCATACAGCACGACCTCGGCGCTGGTCGTCATGCGCGGTCGGACCGCGGGCAAGCTGGGCGCTTCCTCCGGCAGATTCCCGTTGCGTGCCACACACAGCTGCCACAGCGAGGTGCCGATCGCCTCGTCTTCCGTGAAGCCGAACATGCGGACGAACTCCCGGTTGGCCAGCACGATGCGTCCGTCGCGCGTCTTGGCCACGCCGGTACTCATCGTCTCCAGAAGCGACTGCTGCTCGCGCAGGGCAGCCCTGAGCTGCCCCTCGAACAGCTTCTGATCGGTGAAGTTCTCCAGCACCAGCAGATAACTGCGTCCCGCATCGGCGCTGCCGAGCGCACGCCAGCCGAGCTTGACCCAGACCGTGCGGCCATCGCGATCGAGCAGCCGGCGATCGGGTTCCGACACCAGCGCGGCTCCGACCGGCAGGTGCTCCATGAAGCGTTCCCGCTGTTTCAGGCTGGAGACCACGTCCTCCGGATGCATCAGCCGCACCGGATCGCGACCGAGCAGGTCGTGTTCCCGGAACCCGAGCAGCGCGCAGGCGGCCCGATTGGCACGCCGGATGCGGAAGCTCGCGTCCAGCTGCACGATGCCCACCGGGCTCTCGTTGAAGATCGTCGCAAGCCGTTCGGCATTCTCGGCCAGCTCGACTTCGATGCGCTTGCGGTCCGAAATGTCCCGCACCAGCAGGAAAATGAATTCGCGCTCGCCGTGCTCGACCCGCTGCAATACGAGATCGACCTCGAACTCCGAACCCAACCGGGTCCGGTAGCGCGCTTCGCCGTGAAAAGCGCCGCGTCCGAGCAACGCCTCGATCATCTCCGAGAATCGCTCCTCGGTCAGGCTCGCATCGATGGCACTGAGCCGCAGGCCGGTGAGCTGCTCCCGGCTGTAACCGAGCCAGGCCAGCGCCGTCTCGTTGGCGTCCAGGATGGCGCCATCGCGACCGATCTCGAGCACCATTTCGCCAGCCGAATCGAGTGCCTGGCGCAGCGCCGCCAGCGAAGTTTCGGCGAAACGCTCGCGGTCCAGGCGTTCGACGGTCAAGAAGACCCCGCCGAATCGGCCCTGGGGGCCGAGCAGCGGGGCGCGGCGTTCGCGCACCCAGGGTCGGTCGCCGCCGGCGAATTCGTACTCGATCTGCTGAGGCACGCGCAGCTCGCCATCGCGCATCCGCTCCAGCGAGCGCATCACGGCCGGCTGGGCCGAGTGATCGAACGACTGGTCCAGACGCCGGCCCAGCAGCTGACCGACTTCCACGCCCAGCAGCTGAGCCAGGTAGGCATTGCAGCGAACGTAGCGCAGCTCGCTGTCGAGGACCGCCATCCCGATCCGTGCGCTGGACATCAGCGTCGACAGCATCGCGTCGGCGGCCCGCGTGGCGCGCAGGGCCGTGCGCGGCACCGTGACATCGCGCAGGATCGCCGTCACATGCGACGGCTGACGCTGCGTATCGAACTCCAGGACCAGACGCACCTCGAAGCTCTTGGCTCCGGCCGGGTGGGCGTAGGTGAATTTGAAGCTGCGCGCCTCCAGCGCATCGAAGGTCGCGGCCAGCTTCGCTTCCCACAGCGGTGCGTACGGGGTGAAATGCTCGACCTGGTTCAGCGGCCGGCCCAGAAATGCCTTCCGGTGGACCGCGGTGGCCCGCT
>WNFL01396876.1_pt3 | contig 11945 bp, 15 predicted proteins | sample 5400361 | NCBI WGS metagenome assembly WNFL01 (sample SAMN13153351, study PRJNA577476) | soil metagenome | isolation source: 40 cm soil on Douglas fir-dominated hillslope | place: USA:California | collected 2013-09-17
CGTGAGTATTTAGAGTGGCTTACTCACCTGTCCCGGCAGCAACTGAGCTTCAGGTGCGGCCCCAGAGGCGTGCCTCCGGCTGTATGACGCATCAGCACAATTAGTTCATCAAGTGAAATCAAGAGTACCTACCCGAGCAGAGTCGCCCCACCCATATTCAGCTCAAACTGCTTCTTGCCCTCACCTCGATCGCGAGGACCAGCCCGACCGCCTTGATACAGCAGTTCCCTAGCCCCGTCGCGATCAAGTCGACCACCGTGAGCACGTTGATATTCGGCATCGCGTTTCTTGGCAGCTTCGACCATTCGTACATCGGGGCCATCATCATCCTCGTCTTCCTCATTCAGACCTTGCAAGAAGACTCGACCTTTTCGCCGTGCTCCTTCCTCCTCCATACGGTGTACTGCATAGGTGATATCAAAGGCTTCCTTGAGTGTTGCCAGGCCGGGCGAGCGCGCACCGGCGTAGCCGCGTGCAGACTGCAAAAGGGGCGAATCGAGGGGTATGGGCAGATCCTTGCGTATAAGTATGGGGATGGGTTGTGTCGGCGCGGGGATGGGCTGCTCGTTGCACCAAGGGTGAGCGAGGAACTCATCGATAGTATAGCGTTGGGCAGGGTCAATGCATAGCAAGTGAGTAATCAGGTCCTTCGCTACAAGAATTGTCAGCCCCCATCGTAAAGTAAACAAGGAAAAGAGCTACCAGAGAGACTGATGTCATCCCACCAGGGACTCAAGAATGTATAGTATCCGCGAGCGACCTTCTCCGTCAACACATTGATACTTTCATCGTAGAATGGTGGGAATCCGCATAGGAGTGTGTAGAGAACGCATCCAAGAGCCCACATATCGACGCTCTTGCTGTAGCGCTCATCCTTGACGATTTCAGGAGCAGTGTAGCCAACGGTACCGCACGGAGTCATGGTGTCTTCATTCCAGATGACCTTGCTGAGGCCAAAGTCGGCAATTTTGATGCTGCCGATACCCCCACCGCCGATGCCGGGAATGAATTCGCCCTCGTCTTCTTTCTCCTCGTCATAGGGCCGTTGTATGGGGTGCTTGGAAGGGATGAAGGGGATCTGCTCGAAAAGGAGGTTCTCGGGCTTGATGTCACGATGAACGACACCGCGCTCCTCATGGAGATACCGAATACCGTGGGCGACTTGGAGGATGACGTGACGGGAGAGTGCTTCGGAAAAGTACGTCAGCTTGACACTTGGTGGGAGTCAGTATGGGCCTACTGACGCAACGCAATGTACGCACATTTGGTGGAAGAGCTCGCCGCCCTCTAAGACTATGACGTGTGTTAGGGTGCTGCAAGCAACAGGGAACATGAAACGCATACGCTCGAGGACAAGGAAGTAGTGTTCGTCAGACTCAGAGAATGAGATAAGTTTTACGATGCTTGGATGATCGACCCCACGCATAATTTGGACCTCCTTGAGGATGTTGGCGCGCTATCACGGGAAAGGGAGGGACGTGTGTCAGTAGATGCAGGTGCTTCGAGGTGCGCTATTGCGGAAGTCACCTCAGTTGCGCGCGGTTTTCTCTTTTTCAACTCAGGGTTGAGATGCTTATGGCCTTCCTACATCGGGGAAACCAAAGCTTGCCGATGCACGCGGGCATGAGGGGTGAAGGGGCACAACGAATCCACCGCGCGCAACCAAAGGAGAGGAGAATGGGGGAAAAAAGAAAAAGAGAAAAATAATGAGAACAGTATCCAACGGGACTATGAGGGCGGGGGAGTAGAGAATGGTGAAGTAGACCTACCTGAGATGCACTGAGCTCGTACTTGCGAACTACCTTGAATGACGTAAAAGTGACCGACTCACTGGCGACTTTCTGGTTGGTTTGAGTATCGAGGGCCTTGTATACATGGGAGAATGCGCCGCTGTTTGGTTCAATGAGGTCAGTAACTAAGTGGGCTGGGGACGAGGGGGACGAGGGGGGCGAGGGGGACGAGGGGGACGAGGGAGACGACGTACTCCCCCATCTTTGCAAGGAGCTTGAATCGCTCAAGTCCTTTGATAAACGGCATCCTCTCCTTTGCTGCATTCTCCTCTTTGACAATTGCCTCTGCAACCTCTTTAGTCTGGGCCTTGTCCTTGACATGGTCGTGACGCTCGCGTTCTCGTTCGCGTTCGCGTTCGCGTTCAACCCCGCGCTCTGGTTGGCGACGGTCCGCCGACTGTGGATCATGCAGGCGTTGATCGCGGACATTTGCGTAACCATCGGCCGGCGATGGGTCCGCTGATTGAGCCGCTCGGGCGTGCTTGCCGTGGCGGATGAGGTCTGAAAAGGGTTGCAAGGTTTGAGTGCAGGGCTCGATTTGGCGACTGGGGCTGAAGAGCGAGGAGACGAGCGACTGACTCTTGAAAGCGTCCATGACTTGGATTGGCATTCTCACAAGTTATTGCAGGCGACTACAAGCGACTGCAAGCTGACTGTGAGCGACTGCGAGCGAGTACGAGTGACTGCGAGCGACCGGTGCTAGCGACTGCAAGTATCCGTTGCGGAGCTTTCAAAAGCAAAAGGAAGAATACCTTCAAGGGTCGCTGCTGAGCAAGTATTTTCTACCGAGACCACTCTTTGTGACGTCAGGTCTCCTCTCCCACGCCTACACGCCCCATGATTAAAACACACAATGATGTCAACATTTCATCCATGCACCAAACACAGTGTAATCTCGGGGATACAGACGGAGGCGGCAGACGCAAGGTCTCCAAATCACAAGCCTCTAACCCCTTTGCTGGACGGCTTTCTCCAGCCGTTTCGCAGCGCTATCCTCATCCGTCCTCGCTGCCTTGTGTCGTACTCGTGTCCGCACAGCTCCTCCAGTCCGCCTTCCCCAGCTCCCACTGATCAACTTGGCAAACCCATCATCCGGTATAAGCAGATCCTCGCAGTCTTTGTCCGTACACGGCACGCCCCTTTCAATCAGTCTTATCAACTTGCGCTTCAAAAGGTGTCGAATTCGCTCCATTGTGACGTGGTCGAACCAGCCGTTCCGCTCCTGTGACGCCGGGGTACTTCATTCACTTTTGCACACACGCTGTGGGGCTTTCGAGGAACAGGTACGTACATGTACGTTCTCTGTGCGATGAACAGGGTCGTCGATGTAAGAGCGTATTAGTGGATCCGTAATGTCGCAAAGTTGGAACGTGCATGTCCCAGCTGGCAGCGTCTGGCCGTCAAAGATGTGCATTTGTCTAAGGCATGATTAACCACAACAACGTAGAGGTGCATGCTGACTCACAAATGTTTGTGCGCCATCCCACCGCTGGCATCCTTGTTTGGCGCTATGACAGACGGCCGGTTTCCGCTGCCGGGATTGAGCCGCAGCGAAAGGACCTGGTATCTAGAGCCACGTCAGTGGACTGTGCGTCAGTGTGTATCTTCGTACATTGCCGCTTCTGCATTCGCCTTGGGGTCATATCCAAACCGAATGTATGTGTCTTTCCAGGGCCCAGTGTCAAAGGTATAGCTGCACAATGGGATGATGTTCTTCGTGCTTGACGTGGGTTAAGCAGACTGGCTATAAAACAACCGAGAGAACACACTTGTTGACCGCTCTTACTTCTTCGACAGTAAGTTGACTCAGTAGCGCCACCCTGGTCCAGATCGGTCGTTGTTCAAAGAGCTGGAATCGTGCTGTCATCGTAAGTACGTCATAGTGTATCGAAAGGCCTACCTCCCGAACCCGCGCCACGACCTCGGGCTTGACGGTTGAAAGGCGTTCAGCTCGACCTTCGGGAGGACCCGTAGGTATCTATGACATCCCATGAGTCTCAACAGCGCCACGTGTAATAGTCGTACAGGATCTCCAAATTTTGCACTCGCAGGTGCAACGCTCGGCATCCGTCCCTTGTTGATCATTCTAGTCACCTCTTGTCCGGTATGTTTATCAATGATAGTCTGCGGTGTCGATTGAGGGTTTTGCTTGAATCTACGGAACCATCAATGCCAGCCGCGATTAGCGATCGGTACTACGGACCGATACTGTAAGGGGTAATTGTATTGTGTCCACAATGGCGGTGACATGATTCTCAGGTTACTGCTAGATGCCAAGCCTTGTTCCGTTTGCTCTTGTGCGGTAAATGGTTCACTGTCGTCCCCAGTGGGCATTCGATAATCGAGGATAGCCTTGTCTGGACCTTGTCGAACAATCTCAGATGAAAATACCAATCCACTCACAATCCAAACGCCCCATGGCTGCCCTTAGCTTTACCACTGGATCATCCGCAGGAGGTTCGTACTGGAAATCGGCAGGTGCTGAAAGCCGTTTCAGGACGCTCACTTCGCAAAGCAACTTTCTTACTTCGGAAACGCATAGTCTTCTGCAGCCGTCCGAGCACTTCGATCTTGAATTCGCCCTTCGAAGTCGTTGCCTCCCTGAGGGCATTGGCGAATGGCATCCCCTCCCACCCAGGAGCCGGTGGGTGTTGCTCTCCGACTGTATCACTACCTTGCACTTCTACGTCGCTTCCCGAGTTTTCTGTTTTTGGTACAACAACTTTTCTCTTTCTCCGGGTCACCTTGAGCACCAAGTTCTGAACCTCCACTGTTTTCCCACTCGGTGGGTGTGCAAATGGTCGCGTCCCTGGATCATGTAACTTCAGGTCGACGTTGAGATTCTTGCGAAAGGCCTCGGACACTCTCTTCTCCCCTCCCAAACGCGTGATAGCTCGTGAAACAGATGCAGGGCGGACATAACCAGGGTACTCAATTGAATAAAAAGACTTTTGAGGAATCTCATAGCTCGTAGCGACTTCGTAAGCAGGACCCGCCTCGTCGGTTGACATAGGATCGGAGTGGGCGGAAACCAAGAGTCGCACACTCTGAAAGGGACAGGCATGCATACTGGGTGGTGTATGTGCTATGAGATAAACCTAAGCCCAGAGCATAGAGGCGCAAGCTACTTTCACGTAGTTCGCTTGAAGAACAAAGAGCGTTGTTTGACTTTAGTCACTCCGTTGGCGGGAACTCAAAGATGAGTAAACGGAAGCTTGCGGCACTAGATGGGTCCGAACCGCGATACCTATACTCGGCAGAGATATCTAGCATGGTTGGTTTCAATCTGCCCTTGTCGCTCTCCGACCTGACAAATAGTTATGCAGCTCTACGTCTTTGGAGAGGTGTCAGAACCGCATCAAGAGACCGTCAATCTGGTCGAAGAGATTGTTCGCGAACAAATAGTCGAGATAGTGTGTCCGAATCCGTTGCCACTCCGTCGCCATTATTCATTTGTGGAGGCACGTTGTAGATCAGTCAGGCGAGGGCACATGCCATACGAAGGGGTCAGAAGCACTTCAAGGCAGAGGACTTGGTATTCATCCTACGCCATGACCGCGACAAAGTAAACCGTCTCCGTACGTATTTGAGTTGGAAGGACGTTCGCAAGACTGCCAAAGAGTCAGGAGAAGGGGGCGGAGATGAGGTAGACATTGGAGAGGACGTGGAGAAGCCAGGTATGTGGCTTAATGTCTCACAGGGCCTTCCGCAGCCTCACCACAACTCGTAGACGAGGCGATCAAGGGGCAAATGATGACAGTCAAGTTACCCTGGGAACTCAAGACAGTATATCTGGGAATACTATGGGACAACGGTCTAACTGAGGAGGAAGAGGAGGACGAGGAAATGACCGAGGCACGCGAGGAGCGTCTCCGGGTTCGTCCGCCGGTGCTCGTGGTTACACCGCAATCTCACCCCATCACAGCATCTTGATGAAGCCACGCGAGAAATGACCAAGGATGAGTATCTCAAGTACACGGAACAACGCCAAGCTTCGTTCACCCACCGCAAAGCAGCGCGGTTCAAGGAGTTCCTTAATTTACCTCTACACATGCAACTGCGAGCTAACGACGACACCACCGACATTCTTGGTTTCCTTGCCTTTGAGGTTGTGCGTTCACTCTGCGTGGATGCCCTTGCGATCAAGTCTCGTCTTGAACTCATCAACGGGGAGGCTCCGTCCGCTGCCAATCTCAGCACTGGTGTAGATGGAGAGCCCCCTGCTAAGAGGCCGAAGCACGAATTCGCTGCGCCAGTATGCCCTTTGTTCCTGCCTCCTGCAGAACCACGATCGGCCCTGAAGCCAGAGCACATACGTGCTGCATTCTCCGAGATGCAACGTAAAGGTCGAAAGGCTTCCACCATGATGCGGAACTTCAAGGGAGGACTAGTGAAGAACGAGGCTATCATTATCTGATCCCTGTCCGCCCGTCCGCTTTGGCGCACGTCTTACTTATTTCGCCTTACTGATATCCAACACGTCCTCTTGTGTGTACTGCCCACTGTAACCTGTATCTCAACAAATGCCAGGAGCCTCTACATTACATTTGAACCTTGAATTTGTTGAACCTTGAATTTGAACCTTTACCAATGCCACCGCCAAATAAACCAGGCCCTGGGAAGCGGCGCATACGCAAAAGAAAACGAAGACAGGCTTCATCTTCGTCTTCGTCATCTTCATCTTCATCTTCATCTTCGAGCGACTCGGAATCTGATTCGCAAAGTGCTCAAAAAGTGACAACATCACCCACCGCCATTCCAGCGGCCCCAGCGGAGCATAGATCCGAGCAGTCGTCGTCATCCGAGTCGGATTCGACTTCCTCCGCCTCAGACGTGGAACCTGTACGCGATGGCGGGGATGCCCGGATGCAGAGCCCCCTACGAACGGGCAAGGGCCGCCCACAACAAAGCCGATCGCCTTCGCCTCCAAACCCAGCCATTCCTCGTTTGGTGAATCTAAACCCTATCACAGACGAGGAGAAGCAGCGCGATGCCCAACTTCGCGAAAAGTTTCGCAAATTCTGGATGGCATCTGTTGCTGATGCCTTCAAGGACGACCTTGAAAAGATTCAGAAGGTGTGGGGTGTCCGTTTCTTGATAGATATATAGCCGTGGTACTGAGACTTTGGCGTATCCAGGAACCAAATCTGTCGCAGTCGAGGCTGGGTCTACTCATTGACTCGCTGGCTGCGGGTGCAGAGTTGTACATAGATGGCAAATCGCCTGAAGAGGTCAGAATGGTCCTGGGTGAATGAATACCCCCGTTTCCATCTCCGTGGTCGTTTTGGCGGCGCCACACATGAGTCTATTCTCGAATGCAGCTGACACGGCCACCTCTCTAATACATTGGGACCTCCCCTTCGTAACGTTGCAATCGAGTAGCACTGGTTCGTGGGTTGTTGGAGCTCTGTGGCCGTGAACAAGATCCGGGCTGTACTTCCTGGTTTGCACCCCATCCACGCTACGGGGGCTGAACTCTGCTTGGCCCATCTTTTTTGTTTTCTTTTTTCGTTGGGAGCTGGGCTCGCATCAGGCAGGTCCTTTCACCCATCGTCACTTTGCCCATACTTTGCCCATACTTTGCCATCTCAAGGGCCGGCGTGCCTGCTCCGGCGCCAAGCCAGGATCTCATTTCGTGCAGCTATTGTCGCACACTGCACCCATATTGATGTCAATACGTGTTTCTGGATTGGAAATTCCCTCTGCGGACGAGTTTCGGGCAAATCCCTCCCTGTGAGTCCGAACAGACATTTCATTCCGGCCAGTGACTCCAACTAACCACAAGACTACAGGCGCACAGTCTCCTCATTCTTCGTTGGATGGGTTTTCATCGTGTCCCTCATATACCTTGCCAAATCGCCTGCTGTTCGATTTTTGCGGCGTCGACTATCTGCTGCCGTTGAACTGGTGCTCCCTAAACCGGCCAAGTCTCTCGAACAAGTCGAAGGCAACGACGGTGAAGAGAATAAGCTACGAGGCTGGCTCATAGAGACACTCCTGGGAGACGATGATGTTAATGCCGACCCTCTGAACTTTGTCTTTGTTCTGACAGTCTTCGCCGCCGTGGGGAGCCTCAGCATGTATGGTTCTCTCCTCACGTTTCGACCTCCTGGGGCGGGTGACGATGCACTCTGTGGCGAGTACCTTGACTACCAATTTACGGCAACTTCTGACGGAAACCCTAGCGTTTGTAATCGCATGGGGAGACATGTCGGCACAGTCCATGCGCATTGCTGGCCTCACAAGACTCAGCTTGGACCTCAAAGTTTTGTCCGTCCGTCGATGGGACCTCTTCCTAATGTGGGCCGTCTTATTAGCGTCATTAAGTGAGTCCAGTAATTTTCATTTCATGCGTATACTGAACTACTACTAGTCCTCATGTTCGTATCAAACGGATTGAGTGGTGGCGTCCTTGTTTCCGTGCCAGAGCTGCGGAACGCCGCGCTCTGCTATCGCAGGCAGTGAGCACATCTGCAGACACCCCGTCCATAGCTCGTAACTAAATCTTGCAAAGCTATGTCGCTACCGCTGTTGCCGCCACTGTCCTGAACCTCATTCTCGAAATCTACGTTACTTTACGATTCGTTTTTCTTTTAGTTCCGGCATTTCTTCAAACGAAAGACAAAATCCATGCACTGCTTGACATCCGGATCGCTCGGTCGCTTAGCTTTCTTCTGATGGACTTGCTCACTATGGTTCCTCGCGCTACATTCGTCTCGGTCCCTGCAGACTTTATACCCTTCAGCATCTCTGCACTCATCGTCCTCGGTATTGCTCTGTTCTTTTGTTGTCGGTTGTCTGGAGGACTGAATCCCCCTTAGCTGCCTTCAACTATAATAGTGCTAGAGCATTATCCGAGCTCTCACGTATCGATTCCATCCCTAGTACCACTTTACTCAACCTTGGGCGGTCTTCCACCATGCGGGCGTCTCGTCCACCCATTTCTCTTTCACGTCGCACGACCACACACTCCACCCCACCCCCAGTCCCGCGAAAAACGCTTTCCAACGGGTACATCAAATATAACACGCGCCTTCGCCAAAGCCTCGGCATACTGCATCCATTCTCAGCGGCGGCTCTCCAACGGCGGGAATCCACCGACATGCCCGAAATGTCCTTTTACCCACCCGAAAGCGCGCTTACCTGGGGAAGCGCAGACGCAAGGAGTGTACAAGAGGCCAAGATTGAGCTGGCATTTCGTAATACGAGATTCGGGTCCGTCAGTCCGGCGAGGACGCCGGAGTATGTCACGAGTCCGGGAAGCCACCCAAGTTGGGGGAGAGGAGCCATTCCGCGACCAAACCTGACGTCTAGAGAGGAATTCGCAACTCATTCGATGTATGTGGACGATAATGGCAACACACATGTCAATGTGCATCCAGACGAATTCCCACTCCCCCCACCGATCTTCCCTCTTCCGCCCCCTCGCACTCCTGGTGTTGTCCTGCCCAAGTTGAGAATTGTGACTGGAACAGACATCACTTCGGGTACAATCCAAAGTGTGACTCCCCGATCTGTATCACTACGGAGGAGAAACTCGTACAACTCCAACCAAAGTGAGCAGCCTGTTTCAGGCGCTCCTAGTGTTGTGTATGGGTCGGATATTGTGACGGCCTCAGGGTCGCGGAACATGCTCCACGATACTCTCAAATCATCTACGATCGGTGGTGATTTGGTTGACGACTCCACTGACGAGTTCCTCGATATGCCGGAGCGAAGTGGTCGTTCAAGCCAATTTACTATGACGCCGCTTCCTATCAGTGCGAAGAGTGGGAAGGGTTTGAGCTCGGGGCGCACGTTCAATATGGGTGAGAGCAATAATGGGCTGTCCATTGTCAAAGAGGAAGGATTGATCGGTAGTGCGGCTGGGAAGAGGTCTTCATTTGCGATGCGGGACAAGGGCAAACCGAGGAGTGCTGGAAAGAAGGTGTCCATAGCGTTGTCTTCGCGCCGGAGTAGGAGGTCAAATAGCGTGGATGGGTCGGACACGCTTTTGAGGAGTTCTGGGAGTGGTGCGGGGGGCGACGGAGGGCAGTGGGGCACCGTGCCGATTATGGTTGTCGAACCAATACCGACAACCCCTATCAGTGCGCCGGAATTCCCCACGGATGCACTTTATCTGGGGCTCCGTCTCTTCGATGGACAATGGAACCGACAGTACAACGGAAAGAGGAACGGAAAGAAGGACTGATAGAGGGACCGATCGGGTCGAAAGAGGAAACAGCCGTGGTATGTCATCCGCCGTGCGCGGGAGGACTCGGACAAGACTCGTACCCCGTGGGCCCCGAAGCCCAGAGCAAGGGAATACCCTTAGCACTGAGGAGGGGCTCTCGATTGCGCCCGAAGGCGGATCGTTTGTAAGGCAGAACTAATTCACAGACCAGGACATTATATTCTAATATCCTTTTATATTACATTCCTTTTGTTGGTATTGTTTTCCGGTTCGTTGAGCAATGCGGGATAGGCACCTAATTTGCAGTTTGCCCTCCTACCACAATACCACACCACAACATGACCTCGAATGCGGCCGAGGAGAGGAAGGGCCCGAACTATGTGTACAAGCTGGTTCCTCCGTCGATGCCCGTTCCCAATCCTTTACCGGAGAAGCTGGAGGTCAGCGCCCTCGATGAATCGAGCGGGTTTATCCACCTAAGTACATCAATCCAAGTGCCCGGGACACTCAAACACTTCTTTGCGGACCAATCGCAGGTCTTTATCCTGCGTGTGCCGCTCGTGCCCGTGGAGAAATTGATCAAGTGGGAAGATCCTAAGGGGGAGGTGTGTGGGTCAAGAGAGGGGGAAGGATTGTTCCCGCATCTGTACAATGGATTGAAACTGGGAAAGAACGAGATTGAGAGCATGCGGGTGCTCTCGAATAGCGGGGGGTGGGATGTTGCACTTAAGGATGTGGAGGACTGGCTTATTTACTGACATATACCGTCATCGACAAGGCAGTAGCATATGGAATCAGGTATCAAGAACAAGGTTTTTCTACTAGAAGTGTAATCATGTACGGTTAATCAGTCTGGTGTTCGTGGCAGACGGCACTGGGCTCCGGGTACCACATTACTGCGTTACCGCGAATCGAGACCGCCACGCGCCGCGACCGAGATTAGATTAGAGATTAGCTGAGATTAGCTGAGCTGAGCTGAGCTTAGAAATCGTCAAAATTGTCAGCGAGCGTGGTTTCTTAAAAGGCACTGCTTCTGCCACCTAACAAAGACCTCACACTTTCTCCCCGCCACCTGCCGTCCGCGTCCTCTGCGTCCCTTGTCGGTCGTCAGCCATGCGGTTCACAATCATATCCTCCCTCCTTCTTGCAGGTCTCTCCAGTGTCCTCGCAGACGACGCCTCGGACGTTCTCAGCCTCACGCAGGACAACTTCGATTCAACCGTCAACCCAGCCGAAATTATCCTCGTCGAGTTCTTTGCTCCTTGGTAATCTCACGCTCGGGACTCTACCTTGTTCACCTGCTTACACGGCTTTTTCCAGGTGCGGGCACTGCAAGGCACTCGCTCCTCACTATGAAGAGGCCGCAACTGCGCTCAAGGAGCGCAAAATCCCCATTGCCAAGGTCGATTGTGTGGATCAGCCCGAACTCTGCCAGAAGCATGGCGTCTCTGGATACCCGTGAGTCGTACTTTCAGCAGCGCTTTCGACCTTTGCTGACGTGGCTACCTTAGAACACTCAAGGCATGTGATATAGCTAACACTACATCACTAGTGGCCTTATAGATGATTCTAGGTATTCCGCAATGGTTCTCCCACCGATTACACTGGACCACGGAAAGCTGATGGTATTATTAACTACATGGTTAAGTATGTAGCCATTGCCCACTGATATTTCACACTCTAACCTCCACTTGCAACTAGACAATCTCTCCCTGCTGTTACCTCAGTTACAAAGGATATGTACGAAGGGTTCAAGACCGCCGACAAGGTCGTCGCCATTCTCTACGCCACTGGCACCGATGGACTGGCTGCGACTTTCTCCCAGACCGCCGAAAAGCACCGTGATGACTACCTATTCGGTCAGGTTTCTGACCCTCAAACCATCGAGGCTGCTGGTGTCAAGGCCCCAGCACTCGTTGTCTACAAAAAGTTTGATGAGGGCAAGGTCGAATATCCCGCAAGCAGCCTCCCCACCCTCACCA
>WNFL01146579.1_pt1 | contig 11943 bp, 11 predicted proteins | sample 5400361 | NCBI WGS metagenome assembly WNFL01 (sample SAMN13153351, study PRJNA577476) | soil metagenome | isolation source: 40 cm soil on Douglas fir-dominated hillslope | place: USA:California | collected 2013-09-17
ACAATGATTTACCTGGAATGGTCAGCCGTTTGGGCGATCACATTCATTTCCTGCATTTGAGAAACACCAAACGCGATGGAGAAGGCAATTTCTATGAAGCCGATCACCTCGACGGCGACACGGATATGGCTTTGGTAGTAAAAGAAATACTGTTGTTGATGAACCGGACAGGGGCTTCCATCCCCATGCGCCCCGACCATGGGCACCAAATGCTGGATGACCTGAGAAAAAAGACGTATCCCGGCTATTCCGCTATCGGACGCCTCAAGGGTCTGGCTGAATTACGCGGGCTCGAATTGGGAATCTCAAAGTATTTGTAGCTTTCTGTTCTTATTGACATCTCCCGATATTAAAACTTAAAATAACTCTTGGCATTGAAATAACAAATGTCCTTAACTATTTTTCCAAGCCACGGAAGATCGGCCGGTAGTTCACCCTTCTCCACGTCGGTCCCAATCAAATTGCACAAGATCCTCCTGAAGTATTCGTGACGTGGAAATGACAAAAAGCTCCGGGAGTCGGTGACCATGCCAACAAATCGGGACAGCAATCCCGTGTTCGACAAGGCATTGAGTTGCCGGGTCATGCCGTCCTTCTGATCCAAAAACCACCAACCGGAACCAAATTGGATTTTGCCCGGCATGGATCCATCGCTAAAATTTCCCGTCATCGTGGCGAAAACTTCGTTGTGCGACGGGTTTGAATTGTATAAGATTGTTTTGGTCAACTGGTTGGTGTTGTCCAAATAATCGAGAAATTGAGAAAGGTATTGTGCCTGTGGAAACTCGCCCACCGAATCAAATCCGGAATTCGGACCCAATTGCCGCATCCTCCGGGAACTGTTGTCGCGAAGGGCGCCCAAATGAAATTGCTGTACCCATCCCAACGCATGATAGTGCCTGCAAAGCTGAATGAGAACAGCACATCGGAAGGCAAGCCTTTCTTCGACGTTCAGTTTTTTGCCGCCCTGTAACTTTTTGAATAATGCGGGCGCTTTGGCCAGCGCTTCCGGATCAAAGTAAAGGGATTCCGCACCATGGTCTGCACTGCGGCAGCCGAGGTCGTTGAATTGGGTCATCCTTTCACGCAACGATCCCACGAGATCATCGAACGAGTTTATCCGCACGTGCGACACCTCGGAAAGTGCATTGATGTACTCCAGGAAAGCCGTCGGGTCTCCGGTAGCATAGGCCTTGTCAGGACGAAACGAAGGAAACATCTTAATGCCAGTCGGTTGCCGAGCAAATTGTCGGTGGTACTCCAGGCTATCGACCGGGTCATCGGTGGTGCACACTACTTCTACATTCAGTTTTGTCAGCAAGGTCTGTACCCTGAATTCGTCCTGTTGCAGCAGGGATGTACATTCATCATAAATTTCGTGAGCCGTTGTTTCGTCCAATAGCTTGCTTATGCCAAAATAATTCTTCAGTTCCAGGTGCGTCCAGTGATACAGTGGATTCCGTATGGTATAGGGAACCGTTTTCGACCATTCTTTAAATTTATCAAGGGGTGATGCATCGCCGGTGCAGAATTTTTCCGCGACTCCGTTGATGCGCATCGCCCTCCATTTATAATGGTCGCCTTCCAGCCACGCTTCGGTGATATTCCTGAACTGCCGGTTTTCCGCCAGGTCCTTCGGAGACAAATGGTTGTGGTAATCCAGGATAGATACAGGTGCAGCATATTGTTCGTACAGGAGAATCGCCGTCTCACTGTCCAATAAAAAATGATCGCCTAAAAATTGTTTTGATACCTTGATCATGGTGTGCGAATTGCAGATATTAAAGATAAATATTCTAAATTTCCATAATGAACACAAATTCACTCCCCTTAGATACAATTTCGCAAAACCGGCTCTTCTCCATCGATGTATTCCGGGCGCTGACGATGTTCTTCATGATCTTCGTCAATGACCTTGGCACATTGAAAGACATTCCCCTGTGGCTCGAACACGCTACGGCGCAGGAGGACAGGCTGGGATTTGCCGATACGATTTTTCCGGCGTTCTTATTTATTGTTGGGCTTTCTATTCCCTTTGCCATTGCCAATCGATTACAAAAGGGCGATACGCCCCTCACCCTTGGTAAACATATACTCTTGCGCACCCTGGCGCTGGTGGTGATGGGCGTATTTCATGTCAACATGGAAAGCTATAACTCCGCTGCCGTTCTTTCCAAGCAAGTGTGGGAAATTTTTATCACCCTCGGCTTCTTTCTTATTTGGTTAGACTATTCAAAAGAAATCAATCGAGTCAGGAAATATGCGTTGCAGGGTTCGGGTTTGGTAATTCTGGTGATCATGGCGTTGCTCTATCAAGGGGGTAGTTCCGAACACCCGGTCTGGATGAAATTTCATTGGTGGGGAATTCTCGGGTTGATCGGCTGGGCTTATTTAGTGGGTTCTTTTGTCTTCCTGGCATTTCGAGACAAGGTTGTAGCGCACCTCCTGATATTCGCCTGTTTTGTTTTTTTTAATTCGGCAGGAGAACTGGGACGGCTAACACCGATTGCTTCTGTCAGGCCGTATTTATGGTTTATCGGAGACGGATCGACGGCTTCTCTTGTGATGGCCGGAATCATCATCTCGCTCTGCTACAACAAACTGATGGCTACCGGCCGTCACTCAGCGTATTGGCTTCTGCTCGGAGTATGTAGCGTGGTTATGTTGTTATTTGGTTTACTCACCCGCCCGTGGTGGGGCATTCATAAAATAGGCGCGTCTCCTTCATGGGTAACGATCTGTATCGGCTTGAGTACGATCGTTTTTGGAGGATTGATGTGGTGGGTGGACGTGAAAGGAAAAAAAGATTGGTTTAAGATCATCCGGCCGGCAGGGACCAGCACGCTGACCAGCTATTTGCTGCCGTATTTTTATTATCCCGTGCGCTCCTTGATTGGCATAAGCTTGCCCATGGTGCTTCGAACAGGAATTGTGGGGATTATCAAATCGCTTTTGTTTGCGTTGCTGATTATCCTGATAACGGGGTTAATGGAAAAACGAAAGATCAGACTAAAACTGTAGCGCTAAAACACATAGATACATAGACACATAGATACATAGATAAATAGATAAATAGACGCATAGCTCGGGCGGCCGTAACCTGTCATCGTTATTCATCATATAACATGCTAAAGTATTCATTAACAAAAGTCTTTTGACCTTCTTTAAACAAATTAGCGCAATAGAAATTAATCAATATTCCTTTTGGTTTTTTGAGTAGCTTCATGTAGGTCAAGACTTGAGCTTCATGAACCGGGGCAATGAGATCTATGGTCTTTGACTCTAGCACGATTATATTTTCTACCAGAAAATCACAACGCAGCACTGTATTTACTTCAATTCCCTTATAGTGAATGGGCATGGTCAATTCAGCGGAATAGCTCAGGCCTCTTAAGGAGAACTCTTGCCTCAAGCATTTGTTGTAGACATTTTCCAGCAGTCCAGGACCCAGGTTCTTATGCACTTCTATAGCTGCTCCAATGATTTTATAAGTTAGATCGTCAAGATATTTCCTCGTTACCATAGTTCCTATGTGCCTATGTATCTATGTGTTCTATGTGTCCATGTATGCGTTTAAAAACCCTGCTTCGTAACAGACATTTGCAAATATCCCTCTGACTCTAGCAGAATTTCTAAAGTTACAATACCGGAAAACCTGACAATAAAATTTGAACTTTGGGAACTACACCGGTCCGGGCTCCACGGGTTTGTAAAACTTTGCCGCAAAAAGAAGAATAACGCTGTAGCAAAGGATTGGTAATAAATACGCTGTGGCTACGCTTGTTTTATCGGCCACATAGCCCATGAGCGGCGGAAACAAGGCTCCTCCCACGACGCCCATTACAATAAACGAGGACGCCTTTTCACGCAAATCATTGAGGTGCTTTAAGCCCAAACCAAAGATGGTCGGGAACATGATGGAAAACGTGAATTGCAGTCCGATAAGGCAGGCAAAAGAAAACCACCCCAGGTGTTGTGAAACAACGAGTGCCATGATAATGCTTCCGCTCGTATAGACGGCCAGCAGTTTGTTGGGTGCGATGAAGTTCATAAGGTAAGTACCAACAACTCTTCCGGTGAGCATCATGAGCATGCTGAACGAGAAATAATACGATGCCGCCTGATCGGTCATCCCGGGCATGTACCGGACGGAATAATTGATGAAGAAAGCCCACGTCCCACCCTGGGCGGCTACATTAAAAAATTGTGCTACAACGGCCCACTTGAAATGTCGGAACTTAAAGAGCTCGCGGTAAGAACGCTGTTCTCCGCCCGAAAACGTTTCTTCCTGAATGTGGGGAACTTTTACCATCCAAAAGGCCACTCCAATGATAAAGACGGTCGCACCAATAGCGATGTAAAGCATCTTTACAGAAAACAAATCCGTTTGTGTATGGCCGGTAATCACATCCCCAAGAATAAAAAATCCACCCAAAATGGGTCCTATGATCGTGCCTACAGCATTGAATGTTTGGGCGAAGTTGATGCGCTGTTCCGATTTACGTTCGTCTCCCAACGCGGCCGCAAAGGGATGGGCAACCGCCTCCAGTGTAGACAAACCACAGGCCAATACAAATAAGGCAACACGAAAGAACGTAAACGATTCCGCTCCGGCAGCCGGTACAAATAAAAAAGCGCCGATGGAGTACAGGAAGAGGCCCAGCAGCACACCATTTTTGTAACCGTACTTTTTCATGAAAAGTCCTGCCGGAATTCCCATGATGGCATAGGCTCCGAAAATGGAGAATTGTACCAGGCCGGATTGGGCCAGGGACACGTTCAGCACTTTTTGAAAGTGACGATTCAGCGTATCCCCCATCGAGATGGCGATACCCCAGAGCATAAAGAGGCTTGTCACGAATACAAACGTTGGAATATATTTGCGTTCGGTCAGTGGAATTTTTTCCATTTCGGGATCAGAATTTTCGGGATTTTCAGAATGATGCGAGGCCTCGTCTACGTTGCGGGCTTACCACATTTCCATCGGATCATCGACTACCCGCAAGTTTTCGTTGAACGTGTCAATATAGGATAAATCTTCGGCTTTCAGTTTAAAATCGAAAACATCAGCGTTTTCCTTTATCCGGTCAAGGCTGGATGATTTGGGTATGGCGGAAACCCCGTGTTGCAAAATCCATCGCAATAGGATCTGGGCCGGTGTCTTGCCGTATTTTTTGGCCACAGCAAGTAATTTGGGATCACTCATACGCTTACCACGAACCAGTGGAGTGTAGGCCTGTAGCTGAATTTCTTGTTGTTGGCAGTACTCCAGAAGGTCTTTCAAAAAGAGGTAAGGACTGAACTCCACTTGATTCACGGCGGGAACCACGGTCGAATAGCCTTCAAGTTCTTTCAGAAAGGGAATCAAATAATTGGCGACACCAACGGCCCTTACCCTCCCCTCCTCGTAGAGCTTTTCCAGGGCCCTCCAGGTTTCCTTCCGGGATTTCTTAATCGGCCAATGCACTAAATACAAGTCGACGTAATCACAGTTGATTTTTTTCAAGCTGGCTTCATAGGCTCTTAGCGTAGCGTCATACCCGTGATCCTTATCGTGAACTTTTGTCGTGACGAAAATTTCATTTCGCGGTACGTGGCTTTGTCGAATTGCGTTGCCAACTTCCCTTTCATTGTTGTACATGGTCGCGGTATCAATCAAACGATAGCCGGTCTCCAGAGCCCAGGATACGGCTTGCTCAGCTTCCTTGCCATGCATATCGTAGACACCCAGCCCGAGCAAGGGCATGCTTAATCCATTGTTGAGGGCGGCGTGGTCGGGTTCGGTCTTCATTCAGGGGCGGTAATCGGTATGATCAGTGAGCGGTAGGCGGTAAGTGGTAAGTGGTAAGAAGTAGGCAGTAAGCAGTAAGCAGTAAGCAGTAGGCAGTGAGCAGTGGGCAGTGAGCAGTAAGCGGTAGGGAGGAGCACACCGCACTACTGCTCACTGCTTACCATTTACTTCTTACTGTTTACTTCTTACCGCTTACCGACTACCAGTTCTCGAGGCCAAGCAGCTTTTTGCCCAAAGAAGAAAGTTCCGCGGCCTTATATTTTGTTTTCTCCCATCCGCGGGGGTCGCCCGGGAATGCGTACCCCTCCGGAGCCCTTCTTTCAAGCCACGAAGATATCCTCCATTGGCGCAGCTCCTCGTTGTCCTCTTGTGCCGGCATCATGGAAATATACTGAGCCATCCTGACTTTATCTTTTGTCAAGTTCGGACGAATGCCATGCGGTTGTGTACTGTTGAAGATGAGCAGATCGCCGGCATTCATTTTTACTTTCACCAGTTCGATGCCCGTGACATCCGGTTTAAAATGATCACGGTCTCCGGGTTGCGTGAGCTTCCAGCTGTCGTAGTTCTTGTACAACCAGGGCAGGCATTGAAATCCACCCATGTTCTCATCGGTCTGGTCAGCCAGGGCCAGTACACCCTGAACATTTTGAGGCCTGGTTTCCGGGTCATAGTCCCAATGGATGAATCCCTTGAACGGGTACCCGGGGCGCACCGGAAAATTGAGATTACACCGGTCTATCGTCACCCAAAGCTTTTCCGTACCCCAGATATCGACAAAGGCATTATAGACCTTTTCCATTTGCCTGTTGTCCCACAGATATTGATGATTATAGATCTCCACCATTCCACTGTTGGTGAGTTCCTTCATTTGCATTTCAGCGCGGGGCGGCGCATACCATGTTTCCGGATCACTGGAGTCCTTCTCTTCGAACTCCCACAGGAATTCGGCAAGACGATCGACATTCTCGCGGGGAACTGCATTTTTGATTACGATGTATCCCTGGTCAACCCAAAACTTCCAATCGCCTTCCGACAGAACACGGAGCAGTTTGCCGTTAGAGCGATCGTTGAGCTTGATGGGACTGCTGGTGGCCGTCGAGGGATTACCCGGAATGTCTTTGTGCGCATTATTGGGGACCATCGTGGGAGCCATCGTAGCGGGTGCTTTTGGTGTTTTCGTTTCCATACAATCTTTCGTGTTTAGTCTGAATTGATAGTTCAAAAGTAGGTCCGCCGGGAAGCCTTTTCCACTCCAATAATTGCCACTTTTTGAACAATATTGACTTAAACCTGGCCCATGTCAAGGCATTCTGCATATTTTTGAGCAAATTAGTAGGTGTCAAACTAGTTCCCGCAGATCTGGCGGATCATCGCAAATTTGAGGCGTATGCCAGATACTTCAACTGACGAGTGGAAATGGAGTTTGGTCCGCGTAAATCTGCGAGATCCGCCTTCGCCAAAGCTTCGTCGGACAGGTCTGCTGGAAAACAAAGGAGGTATGAAAATAAAATTGGAGGAAGTAAAGCCCGATGCAGACAGTTCGTTCCGGATTTTGCAGCCCAGACTGAATCATCTCTTCTATTGGCATTTTCATCCTGAGTACGAAATTGTTTTCATTGAAGGGGCCAATGGAACACGCCACGTAGGCGATCACATTGCCAAATACGTAGGAAGTGATCTGGTCTTCATCGGACCCAACATCCCCCATCTTAATTTTGATTACGGCATCAGGACTCCCTACGAGAAGATCGTCATTCAGATGAAGGAAGATTTCCTGCAGAAGGCTTTTTTCAACATTCCCGAGCTCACCGGCATTCAGAGACTGTTTGAAAAGGCGCGTCACGGCCTTTCTTTTTACGGCGAGACAAAACGAACCATCGGGGAGCGGTTGAAATGCATTTCAGAACTGGATCATTTTCGTCAACTGCTGGAGGTGCTCACTATTTTTCAAACGATGGCCAACTCCAGTGAGATCACACTTTTGAACGCCCAGCCCGTTGATCAGCATTATAATCTAAAAGAGCAGCAACGGATCAAAAAGGTCAATCACTTCGTCGAAGAAAATTACCAGAGAAAAATAGAGATCAAAGAAATTGCGGACCTCACGCACCTTACGCCCGCCGCCTTCTGCCGCTACTTCAAAAAAATGACCTTATTAACTTTTACGGAGTTCCTCAATCAGTATCGCATCAACCAGGCCAAAAAACTATTACTGATGGACAAAAATGTAACGGAAACTTGTTTTGAAAGCGGGTTTGTGAGCTTGTCCTATTTTAATAGAACCTTCAGGAAAGTTACCGGAGGGAATCCGTTGCAATTCAAAAAGCAGTTTAGAACCCAGGGGCAGGTACTGAGTGGATTGAATACATAAGGGCTTTGGATTGTCCGGTCTGCCCGTTTCATTGTGTGTTTTCTGTTCCACCTCATAGATTCATTTTACTGTAATGAACTGGATAAAGCGGTCACTCTTTGCAGGCTCCTTGTTCGCCTCTTTTTATACCGTGGTCAGCGGCCAATCGCAGGAATCCGGGCTGCCCGAATTTCCTGAGATCAGAATGTATATTTCCGAAAGCCAATTTAAGAATTTGAGAACGCGGCGCGGCGTAAAAATGGAACTGAAGAAGGTAGTGATGCTGATGGACCGGGATACGGTGACCGTCAAAGGGCTTCACTCCCGGGGGCTGACTTCTTTGCAATTTGGAAGAAAATCAATGGCGGTTGACCTCGAGAAAGCGATTGCCTTGAAAAACGGCAACCAAAAGGTAAAGCGATTTGATTTAATCAATTTGGCGATGGACCAGAATCTGTGGCACAACCGTTGGGCTTTTCTAACCTTGTCGGAACTGCAGATTTTTCCTTTGTTCAATACGTTTTGCAAAGTGTGGATCAATGACCAGCATCAGGGCATTTATTTATTGGTTGAAAAACCGAACTACTATATGAACAAGGTCGGAAGTCCGTACATGATCCGGCGGGGGTACGACCACAAGATCGATAAGATTTATTCCAACAGTGATGACAAGAATGAAATCAAGAAGCTGGCGAAACAATACGAATCCATTTACGATGACATTTCTCGATATCGTGGAGAAGCCTTGTTTAACAAGCTCAGTAAATTGCTGGTGATGGATCATTACCTGGAGTGGCTCGGTTTCAATTATTGGGTTATGAACGGAGATTATTCGGATGAATTATTCCTGTACGCCCAGCCGGGATCAGGTTTACTGGATGTTATTCCATGGGATTACGACGACCTCTTCAAGCGCCAACCTCATGAAGGATGGGAAATACGAAATGAGAACCTTACGGATAAAATGATTTTTTCAACAGAAGAAACTCTGGACCAGGTCATCGGCGCGGACGACTTCCTCTATAGAAGATACCTTGCATCACTTCAGAACACCCTAACTCTTCTGCCCCCGGAAAATGTAAGGGCCACGATGGACCGCGTCATCGGGGAACTGACGTACCTGGCATCAGACAAAGAAGCGGCCACGGCATCACGGTACATGGATAAGGTTCCCTTTGAGATAGGAAATGCCCAAACGGATGTTAACAAGACGTATGATTTCCTTGTTTATCGCAGAAATGCCATTCTCCGGAAACTCTCGGGCAAGTGAAAACAGGCATCTTTTGTTCGACTCCCACGGACTTGCTTAAAGGACAGCATAGCCGTAAATTCGTTGAAGAATAAGGAGTCAGCAACTGAAAAATATGCTACCATGACCAACCGAAGAAAATTCATCCGCCATGCGGCAGCCGGGGTGGCCGGTCTTGCCATTAGCCAATATGCATATTCGCATATCAGGACACCGAAGGCGAAGGAAAAATTGGGTGTGGCCCTTGTGGGTCTGGGTTACTACAGTACGGATTTACTCGCCCCCGCGCTGCAACTAACTCAACACTGTTACCTTGCGGGGATTGTTACCGGCACACCATCAAAAGCCGAAAAGTGGAAGCAGACGCATCACTTGCCTGATAAAAACATATACAATTATCAAAATTTTGATTCCCTGGCCAGCAACCCGGAGATCGATGTTGTATACATTGTTTTGCCACCGTCCATGCATGCAGAGTACAGCATTCGGGCGGCCCGTGCCGGCAAGCACGTGTGGTGCGAAAAACCCATGGCAATGACCGAAGCCGAATGCCAAAGCATGATCGATGCATGCAACAAAAACAAAGTAAGGCTTAGCATTGGCTATCGCATGCATCACGAACCGAATACCCAACGAATTATACAGTTCAGGAAAGCCCTTACGTACGGCAATGTGCTGAAAGTAAACGCGGCTGCGGGTTACTTCGATCCCCGGACAGACCACTGGAAGCAAAAGAAGAAGTTGGGCGGCGGGGTGATGCTTGACATGGGCGTGTACCCTTTGAATGCGGCCCGGTATACTACGGGGTTGGAACCCATTGCTGTATCGGCGAAAGCCTCTACAACGCGACCGGAGATTTACAAAGAAGTTGAAGAGACCATGGTCTTTGATCTTGAGTTTCCCGGAGGCATTACCGCTGCCTGCGAGGCTAGTTTTGGAAAAGGGATGGGGGACCTTATAGTAACGTGTTCAAAAGGCTGGTATAAGCTCTCCCCTTTCCAGGCCTACAGTGGTATCGATGGAATTACCAGTGACGGCATCAAACTCAATGCACCTCTCCGCAACGAACAAGCAAAACAAATGGACGACGATGCCTTGTCAATAACCGGGGGTACCCAGGCCCTTGTGCCCGGCGAAGAGGGATTAAAAGATATTAAGGTGGTCGATGCAATCTACCGGTCCGTAGCGCAAGGGCGAAAGGTCCAAATTAGTTGAAGTCCTGAGTCAATAGTCCCTGGTATTTAGCTAGATACGACTCCTGACTTAAATACAACTCTAATTCAATACGAGGGACTAGTCCCCCACCAACTATTAAAACATGAAAATGTTGGGGCACAGTGCTCGTTGCCACTTATGGATTCTGCGACGATTAATGGCCTTTACTAGTTGTAACGGCACAAGTAACTACCCAAGGTAGGACTTCAACGTCTTGCTTCTCGAACTCTGTCTGAGCCTGCGCGTTGCTTTTTCCTTGATTTGACGGACCCGCTCCCGGGTAAGGCTAAACTTCTCTCCGATCTCTTCCAGCGTCATTGCGTGAACTCCGTTGAGCCCAAAGTAGTAAGCAATCACATCCGCCTCCCTTTGGGTGAGGGTAGAGAGTGCCCGCAATACTTCCCTCCGCAATGAATCGACCATCAATTCTGCATCGGGGGTTTCTTCACTGTTATTTTCAAGAACATCAAGCAGGCTGTTCTCTTCTCCTTGCACGAAGGGGGCATTCATGGATACATGACGACCGCCAACCTTCAGGGTATCGACTACTTCTTCAGTCGTTACTTCCAACACTTCTGCCAACTCTTCCGGTGATGGCTCGCGCTGAAATTTCTGCTCCAAATCTGAAAAAGTCTTAGAAATCTTATTGAGCGACCCTACCCTGTTCAACGGAAGTCGAACGATCCTGGACTGTTCTGCTAAGGCCTGCATAATGGACTGCCGGATCCACCACACGGCATAGGAAATAAACTTGAATCCACGGGTCTCATCAAAGCGCTTGGCGGCTTTAATTAATCCAACATTGCCTTCATTGATCAGGTCACCCAATGTCAGACCGTTGTTTTGATATTGCTTGGCCACGGAAACCACAAATCGGAGATTGGCCTTGGTCAGTTTTTCAAGTGCCATCTGATCGCCATCCCTGATCCTTTGCGCCAGTTTTACCTCCTCGTCGGAGGTAATTAAATCCACTTTTCCAATCTCCTGCAGGTACTTATCCAGGGATTGACTTTCCCGGTTAGTGATCTGCTTGCTGATTTTTAGTTGTCTCATCAATTAATTAACAAGTAAATGCGAAATAAGTTCAAAAAATGGGTTTCCGGCTTAGTATTTAACAGAAATTGCGGGTTGCGTTGAATAGAATTCGCAAAGATAGTCAAATTCCACCACTTCCCCCAGCCATTCCCCGGGATCTCGCTGTCCCGATAGCGATTGGGATCGCAATATCTATGTGCGAAAGGGCTCGCGCTCATTTCAAATTTTTCAAATCGTCAGGGCTAGGTCCGGAGACCGCCAACTGGCAACAGGTAACCAGCAACTCTCCCTGCAACCGAT
>WNFL01036295.1_pt1 | contig 11942 bp, 10 predicted proteins | sample 5400361 | NCBI WGS metagenome assembly WNFL01 (sample SAMN13153351, study PRJNA577476) | soil metagenome | isolation source: 40 cm soil on Douglas fir-dominated hillslope | place: USA:California | collected 2013-09-17
GCCGCGGTGGCAGCTGGGACGCTGGCCGCGGAAGACGGGCTGCACGCGACGGTGGCGGCGGCAAGAAGGACGCTGAGCCCGACGCCGACGATGGTCTTGATTGGATCCACGATCGACCTCCTCTCGTTTGAAGGGTCAGGCGGGCGCGCCGACCTGGGCGAGGAACGCCGGAATCTCGAAATAGACCCGGCCCCTCGTGATGCGGCCATCGGCCAGGTCGTAGGCAACGGCCAGCGGGACGCTCACGTGACGGCCAGTGGCCGGGACGCCGGCGAACTCGCCGACGTGGATGCCGACGAAGTCCCACTCGCCGATCGCGTGACCATCGCCGATGACGAGCGTTCGCTCCTCGGCCGTCGCCTCGAAGACGCCGTGGTAGAAGTAGGTGAGCATCCCCGCGACGGCCGCGGTCCCACGGAACTCCTGGCCGGTCGCCATGACCGTGAAGACGACGTCCTCGGCCATCACGCCATCGACGGCGTGCTCGCCCGAGAGGTAGCGCTGCATGACGTCGCGCGTCTCGGTCATCGACATGCTGGATGCGGCTGAGGCGGTGGCCATCGTGGAACTCCTCGCGTCTGCTGGTCCGTGTTGACGAGGGCACTGTCGAAGCACGGGCGTTCCCGCCGCGTTCCCGCGAACCGCGAGTTGCCCTATCGGTCCGGTCCCGGGTCCGATACGGTCTCCCCGATGGACACGACCAACGTTCGGGCGCGGCTGCTTGGCTCGTTCGAGCTGACGGTCGATGGCCGACCAGTTCCGAGAACCGCCTTCGAACGCCCGTCCGGCCTCCGACTCCTGAAGCTGCTCCTCGCGACGCCCGACCACCGCCTCAGGCGCGAGTCGGCGGCCGAGCTGCTCTGGCCGGAGGCCGATCCCGAACGGAGCGGCGCGAATCTTCGAAAGGCGGTCCATTTCGCGCGGCGAGCCGTGGCCGGTGCGGACGACGGGCCTGGTCAGGAGTTCGTCGCCGGCGACGGCGAGTGGCTCAGCCTCGGTCGGGCCGAGCTCGACATCGACGTCGATCACCTGGGCTGGGCGCTTGGGCTCGTCGAGCGGGCGCCGAGCGCCAGGGACGGAGAATCGACGTTGCGCCAGGCGCTCGAGGCGTTGACCCGCCTCGGCGGTGAGGAGCTCCTGCCCGAGGACCCGTACGAGGAGTGGCTCATCCCGCTCCGCGAGCGGCTCCGTCAGCGGACGTCGGCCGGTCTCGTTGCGGGAGCCCGCCTCGGGCGCGAGCTCGCGGATCACGGGCTGGCGTTCGCGCTCGTCGAGCGAGCCCTCGTGATGGACGGGGCGGACGAGGGTGCCCACGAGGTCGCAATCGCGCTGCATCTCGATGCAGACCATCTCCACGCGGCGCGGCGCCAGCTCCAGGCCTGCGCGCTCGCGATGGCGGAGGCCTACGGCGTCGAGCCGAGCCCGCGGCTCGGGGCCATGATCGAGGCGGCTGCATCCCACCGGACGATCGCCCGAACGACCGTCGACCCCGAGCCCCCGATCGTGGGTCGGCGCGCGGAGCTCGAGGCCGTCGACGTCGCGCTGGATCGGGTCGCCGCCGGGGGCTCGGCCGCCGCCCTGCTCCATGGCGCCGCCGGCATCGGGAAGACGCGCGTGTTCCGCGAGCTCGTCCACCAGGCGCGGGCCTCGAGCTGGCGCGTCGTCGAGGGACGCGGCCTCGAAGCGGCCCCCGACACCGCGTTCGCCGAGCTCGGTCGGGCACTCATGGCCGCGTTCGGTGGCGAGCTGCCCGGCCATCTTGCGGAACCCGGGCGGAGCGCGCTGCTCACGGTCGTCCCCGACCCAGAGGCACGCCCGGCACTCACCTTCTCATCGGACACCGCCCTGATCGAGGGCCTCCTGGCCGTCATCGTCCGGCTCGCCAGGGACGGGCCGACCGTGGTCGCGATCGACGACATCCAGTGGCTCGATGCGCCCTCGCTCAACCTCCTCGACCGGGCCATGCACGCGATCCGAGACCTGCCACTCCTGCTCCTCATCACGCTTCGAACGGAGCCCGCCCTGCTCGGCGGGGCAGTCGGCCAGCTCATCGACGACGTACGGCGCCTCGGCGGCGTGGATGTCGCGGTCGGCCCGCTCGGGCCTCGCGAGATCCGGGTGCTGATCGAGCGCGACCTTGGCGGAGAGCGGCTCGACGACGAGCCCGCCGCGTTGATTGCGAGGCAATCGGCCGGCGCACCCCTGTTCGCCCTCGAGCTGTTTCGATCGGCACGCGAGCTTGGCAGCGTCGAGGCGCATGCCGGGCGCTGGCGCCTGAGTCCGGGCACGGCCGATCTCGCCGTCCCGCCGAGCGTCGCGCGCCTTGTCGAGGGTCGCGTAAGCCGTCTCGAGCCCGAGTCACGGGCGATCCTGGCGACGGCCGCCGAGCTCGGCGACGACGTCGGCTTCGAGGAGCTGGTCGCGGCCACCGGAGCCCAGCCCGGCGACATCCTGGACGCGCTGGACCTCGCGATCGGCTCAGGCGTGATCGTCGAGGCTCGAGGTCGCTACCGGTTCGGACATCCCCTCTTCCGGGCCGCCCTCCGGCAGGGGCTGACGGGCCGAATGCGGGGCGACCTCCATCTGCGCATCATGCATGCCCTCGCCCGCGGCGTGGACCCCCTCGATCGGGCCGCCATCGAAGCGGCCGGCCATGCCCTGGATCTCGTGGCCATCGGGGCTCATTCGGCCGAGGCCGTCGACCTGGGACGGGTCGAAGCAATCCCATTCGCCGTCGGCATCGGACTCGCGGCCGGGGCGCGCCAGGCCCGGGTCTTCGACTTCGAGGCCGCGACGAGGACGCTCGAGCGCGCGCTCGCGATCTGGTTTCGCCTCCCGCCGTCCGAGCGGGATCAGTACCCCGCCGGCCGGGGCCGCATGGAGCTGGGCTGGGCCCGTCATGGGGCCGGCGACGAGCGCGGTGCCGCGGAAGCCTTTCGTGCCGCCGCGGTCCTCGCCAAGGACGACGCCGAGCGCGCCAGGGCCTACGCCGCGGAGGCCTGGATGCCGTATCAGCACGGCCGCTTCGATCGCGCCGACGAGATCCTTCTCGTGGGGCTGGAGCATGTCGTGGAGCCCGTCGCGGTCGCGACGCTCGAGTCGGATCGGGGCTGGATCCTCGGCCGCCTCGACCGCGGTACCGAGGGCCTCCCGATCCTCGAGCGTGCGGTCGCCGTGCTCGAGGGCGCGGCGCCGCCCGACGTCGTGGCTCGGGCCCTGGATCGCTACGGCGTCACGCTCGGCGACGAGTCGGGCCCGGAGCTCGGGGTGCCGATCCTGGAGCGCGCGCTGCATCTCTCGATCGAAGCCGCCGACACGCGCCTCGAGGCCACCATCCGGATGCACCTGGGCGGGTGCCTCCGGGACCTCGGCGACCTCGACGGCGCGATGGCGCAGCTCGATCGAGCGATCGAGCTGACGCGCTTCTCCGGCGATCGCTACATCGAGGCCGTCTCGGAGTGGAATGCCGCCACCGTCGAGCAGCGGCGCGGCAGGTTCGCGGAGGCGATCAGCCGGCGCCGGCGGGAGCTCGCGATCCTCGGCCGCCCATCTGGCCCGGCGCAAGGGTGACGAGCAGCTCGCCGTGGCGGAGGAGATGGCGGCCCGCAATCTCGCCCGACACTCCGGGATCGCCAGCCTCCCGGAGCGCCTCGAACGAGTCCTCACGACGGACTGGTTCGGCGCCTGACGCAACAGAGCGAAGCATGACCCGCGGGAACGGCGCGGGAACGCCGCCAAGCGAGGCTTACCTCGTGACCGAGAGCTATCGCTCCTACGTCGTGCGCGTCCGGCGTCGCGACGACAGCCCCGACAGCCTGCGGGCCGACATCGAGGACATCATCGGCGGGCGTCGAACCGCGCTCTCGGGGCCCGCTGCTCGCGAGCTCGCCGAAGGCCTCGCGGCCGCGCTCGCGGACGCACCCGAACCAGATCGACCGGCACTCGGACTCGACGAGGGCCACCAGCCTCCCGGGGCATGACGGACCGTTAGACTCGGATCGATGGATCTGCACGTCATCGGGCCGCTCGCGTCGCCGGTCGAGCGAGCCGCGGTGGACGGGGTCGTCGGGCCGCCGACGTCGGGCTGGCACGGCGGCGAGCGCACGTCGCTGACCGATGGCCATACCGCCCAGGGGGGCCACGAGGCGAGGTCCCGGCGTGACCTCCTGCTGCCGGCGCTGCACGCTCTCCAGGATCGGGTCGGGCAGATCAGCCAGCCGGGCCTCAACTACGTCTGCAAGCGCCTCTCCGTCCCGCCGGCGGAGGCGTATGGCGTCGCCACCTTCTATGCCCTCTTCTCGACGAAAGCCCGGCCCCCCGCGGTTGCTCACGTCTGCGATGACATCGCCTGCCGGCTCGCCGGCGCCGAGGACGTGATCGGCGACGTCGAGCGGGCGCTCGGGCCCGCCGGCTCACCCAGCGACGACGGACGTCGGACCTGGCTGCGCAGCCCCTGCCTCGGTCTGTGCGAGCTCGCGCCCGCGGCGATGGTCACGATCGCCGGCGAGCAACCGCGTCGCGAGGTCATCGCTCCGGTCGATGCCGCCGCGATCGTCGGGCGGCTCGAATCCGTCGGGAGGCAGGCCGAGCCTGAGCCCGACTGGCGAGCGGCGGCCCGCGCTTCCGTGCCGCAGCTTGGCGAGGAGGCACTGCAACTCCTTCCGCGTGTGGGCGTGGTCGACCCGACCTCCCTCGACGCGTACCTCGCCGCCGGCGGCTACCGGGCGCTTCGGAATGCGCTTGCGATGGGCCCGGACGCGGCGATCAAGGAGGTCACCGATTCGCGCCTGCTCGGGCGCGGCGGCGCGGCCTTCCCGACCGGGCGGAAGTGGGCCGCGGTCGCGGCCCAGGCCGCGCAGCCCCACTACGCGGTCTGCAACGCCGACGAGTCCGAGCCAGGCACGTTCAAGGACCGGATCCTCATGGAGCTCGATCCGTTCGCGGTCCTGGAGTCGATGACGATCGAGGGCTTCGCGACCGGCGCCTCGAAGGGCTACCTCTACATCCGCGGCGAATACCCCCTCGCTGAATCTCGCCTCCTCGCCGCGATGGACGCCGCTCGCGCAGCCGGGTACCTCGGCGGGGGCGTCGGCGAGATGCTCGGCACCGCTCCCTTCGCATTCGACATCGAGCTGCGGCGAGGCGCCGGCGCCTACATCTGTGGCGAGGAGACCGCCCTCTTCGAGTCGATCGAGGGCAAGCGTGGTGAGCCGCGCAACAAGCCACCGTTTCCGGTCGAGGTCGGGCTGTTCGGCAAGCCGACCGCCGTGAACAACGTCGAGACCCTCGCCAACGTCCTGCTCATCCTCGGCGACGGCGATGGCCTCGGCGCGGGAGCGAGATTCGCCGCGTCCGGAACCGAGGGATCGACGGGCCCGAAGCTCTTCTGCCTGTCCGGTGGCGTCGCTCGGCCCGGCCTGTACGAGGTCCCGTTCGGGACGACGATGCGGGAGCTCATCGAGCTCGGCGGCGGCGTCTCGGGCGGACGCTCCATCCGGGCGATCCTTCTCGGCGGCGCAGCCGGCGTCTTCGTCGGGCCCGACGCCCTCGACGTCCCCCTGACCTTCGAAGGCACCCGCGCGATCGGGGCGACGCTTGGTTCGGGCGTGGTGATGGTCTTCGACGAGACCGCCGACCTCGTCAGCACGCTGCGCCGGATCGCCGCGTTCTTCCGCGACGAGTCATGCGGCCAGTGCGTGCCGTGTCGGGTGGGCACCGTCCGCCAGGAAGAGCTCCTCGCCCGCCTCGCCGATCGGACCGAGGTCCGGCCGCGAGAAGCCGAGCTCCAGCTCCTCGCCGACATCGGCCGGGCCATGCGTGACGCCAGCATCTGCGGACTCGGCCAGACCGCCTCATCGGCGATCGAATCGGCCATGCGCCAGCCGGAGCTGGTGGCTCTGTGAGCTCGCCCGCGTACGTCCCGCCGCCGCATCTGGCCGAGGTCATCATGACCCCGGCCGGCCGGCCGACACGGATCCCGACGGCTCCGCCGGTTGAGGCTCCGGCACCGGTCACGGTCACGATCGACGGCCACGAAGTGACGATCCCGGCCGGGTCGACGATCCTCGAGGCCTGTCGGGCCCAGGGCCTCGACATCCCGACCCTCTGCTACCTCGAGAACCTGAGCCCCGTGAACGTCTGCCGGGTCTGCGTCGTCGAGGTGACCGGCTCGCGCGTCCTCGTGCCCGCCTGCTCGCGCCCCGTCGAGGCCGGCATGGAGATCCAGACCGAGTCCGAGCGTGTCCAGCACTCGCGCAAGCTCGTCATCGAGTTCCTTGGCTCATCGGTCGACACCTCGCTCGCCGGCCCCCGCGAGCCGAGCGGCGAGATCGCGACCTACGCCGAGCGCTACGGCGCCGACCTCGAACGGTTCGGTCCGGCGGCCGCGCCGGCGAGCGCGGGCGAGCGCGACGCCCGCGAGCCCGGCCACCACCACCCGCCTTCGGGTGCCGACGCGGCCTCGGCGGGGACCGTCGCCCAGCCGGTGAAGGTCGACAACGACCTCTACGTCCGCGACTACTCGAAGTGCATCCTCTGCTACAAGTGCGTCGAGGCATGCGGCGAGGACGCCCAGAACACGTTCGCGATCGCGGTCGCCGGCCGCGGCTTCGATGCCCGGATCTCGACCGAGTGGAACGTCTCGCTTCCCGATTCCGCCTGCGTCTACTGCGGTAACTGCATCGGCGTCTGCCCGACCGGTGCCCTGATGTTCAAATCGGAGCACGACATGCGCGCGGCCGGGACGTGGGACGAGTCCGCCCAGACGGTCACCGAGACGATCTGTCCGTATTGCGGCGTCGGCTGCGCGGTGGACCTCCACGTCCAGGACAACACGATCGTGAAGGTCACGTCTCCGATGGACTCCTCGGTGACCGAGGGCCACCTCTGCATCAAGGGCCGCTTCGGCTTCGAGTTCACCAACGAGCGACGGCGAGGCTGAGCCCTCAGCCTCGGGCGCGGACGTTCCGGGCGGCCGCCTCGGCGATGTCGCGAACGCGGGCCGCGCGGGTCTCGGGTCGCTGGGCCTGGGCGATCCACGTGAGCGCCGCCTTCCGCGCGCCCGGCGGGAATGCCGCGAAGTTCGCCGCCGCTGACGACGGGCCATCGAGCGCGGCGGCGAGGTCCTCAGGCACCTCGAGCCGCTCGACGCTGTCGAGCATCGTCCAGGAGCCGTTCGCCTTCGCTCGCTCGATCGCGGCCAGGCCCGCCGGCGCCATCCGGCCCGCTGCGATGAGCCGCTCGAGACGTGCCTTGTTCGTCGCGGCCCAGCCGCTCCGCGGCTTGCGCGGAGCGAAGTACAACCGGCTTCGATCAGCGTCGACCGGACGGGCGGTGCTGTCGATCCAACCGAAGCACAGAGCTTCCTCGACCGCCGCCTCGTAGTCCAGGCCGGCCCGACCCGAGCGCGGCCGCCACATGACCAGCCAGGCGCCGCTCGTGGTGGCGTGGTGCGCTTCGAGCCAGGTGCGCCACGCAGCCCGGTCGTCGGCCTCGACGAGCGGCGCGTCATCGAGCGCGGACATTGGCGGCGGGTCAGGTCCCGAGGAGATCGTGCAGGTCGATCCGGCGATCATGGCTGGAGACGTTGAAGCCATCGCCGCGCAGGAAGCCGACGAGGGTCACCCCGAGCCGATCGGCGAGGCGGACGGCAAGATCCGAGGGCGCCGACACCGCGCAGATGATCGGGACGCCCGCCACGGCGGCCTTCTGGACGATCTCGAAGCTCACCCTGCCCGAGACGAGCAGGATCCGGTCCCACAGCGGCAGCTCCCGGGCCTTCACGCGCGACCCGATGAGCTTGTCCAGGGCGTTGTGGCGGCCGACGTCCTCGCGGATCGCCACGAGCGAGCCATCGGTCGTGAAGAGACCCGCGGCGTGCAGCCCACCCGTCCGATCGAACGCCTGCTGCGACATCCGAAGCGTGTCCGGCAGGGAGAGAATCACCGCTCGCTTCACGACCGGGAGGCCCTTCGGGAGGGGCTCGCAGCGGACGGCGACGTCGTCGATGGAGGCCTTGCCGCAGATCCCGCAGGACGCGGTGGCAACGAAGTTCCGGGCACCGAGACGAGATTCGTCGAACGGACGGGCGAGGCGGACGAGGACGCTGTCGTCGGGCTCGGCCAGCTTCGCCGGATCGCCGTAGTGGACGCTCCCGACCTCGTTGTCGCGGAGAAGGCCCTCGCTCGTCAGGAAGCCGATCGCGAGCTCATCCTCGAAGCCCGGCGTTCGCATCGTGACCGCAACGCTGACCGGCTCCTGGCGCGGGCCGGCCGCGCGGATCTCGAGCGGTTCCTCACCGACGACGAGGTCGTCCCTGACTTCGAGCTGGGAGCCCCGGACGCTGACGACCTTCGTGCTCGTGACGTGCCGGGTCGGGAGCGCCGGGTCGAGCGGCGGACGGTTCGTCGATTCCCGCTCGTCCGGCCGTTGCCGGGCCGGTGGTGGCCCGGCCGGCGTCCTCATGCGATGCGGCGCGCGGTCCCCGGGCGCCGATCCGGCCCGGCCTCGACGCCACCGCCGACGGCAAGCAGCAGCCGCTCGGACGCGGCCGCGATCTCGGCGATGGCCGCGTCGAACGCGGGCGCGTTGCGGATCGATGGGACGCGGTAGCCGCTGACTTTTCGGACGTACTGGCGCGCGGCCGCTTCGATCTCCCCGGTCGTCGCCGGGATCTCGGAATCGCGAAGGGTGCGGATGCTTCGACACATGCGCGGAGCGTACAGCGGGAGCGAATCCGAGGGGCATCCGCGCACCGCTTGTAATGCGCGCGTTATTCGCAGCCTTGCGCGAAGGGTGATGATGTCCCGAGTTGGGGGGCGTCGGGCGGACCCGCCGGGCGCTGGAGTACGCGCATGTATCTCTTCGGGGAGGCGCCCGGAACCGTGGACCTGACGACGGTCCTCCTGCAGCTGGCGTTCTACGCCCTGTTCGGTGTGTCCGTGTGGCGGTACATCCGGCAACGGGGACCGCTCGAGCTCTCCGTCGTGGCCGTCTTCGGGGCCTTCGTCAGCCTCTTCCTCCTGACGTTCCTCAACGTCGCCGCACCGGCCCTGGCGCCGATGTTCCGGCCGTGGCTCATCGCGATCCTGTTCCTGCAGCCACTCCTCGTCTTGCGCCTCATCGACCAGATCCAGCCGGTCCCACTGGCGTTCTCGCGGCTCGTCCTGTTGGGTGCCGTCGCCTCCGGGCTCACCGAGCGCGTTCGTGCCCGCGGTCGCCTACTTCTTCATTGCCCAGACCGCCGCGGCCGCACGGCTCGCGGTCGACAGCCGGCGCCGGTTCGGGCTGGCGCGGGTCCGCCTCGGGCTGGCATCGATCGCGACGGGCCTCTTTGGCGGGGCGATCCTCATCGCCGGGATCGCCGCTGCCGCGGCAAACGGCGGCCCCACGTCGCCGACCGCACAGGAGGCCTCGCGCCTCGCCGGCCTGCTGGCCGCGCTGGGCTACGTGGCCGCGTTCCTGCCGCCCGGCTGGCTCCGCCGGTTCGCCTATCGGGCGCTCGCTTTCAACCTCGTCCGATCCCTCGTTGCGCCTCCGGTGGGCACGGACGCCGGCCGGCTCTGGGAGCAGCTGGCCGCGATCGCTCGCGAGATTCTCGGCGCCCGCACTGTCGCGATCGTGAACGAGCCGGTGGGCCTCGCGCTCGCGACGATCGGCCAACCCCTCTCCGATGTCGTGCCGGGGTCGGCCCCGGTCTCCCGGATCGAGGTCCGGGTCCGCGCGCCGGGCGGCCCCAGCGAGCAGCTCATCGCCGACATCGAGGGCCGGCCGCTGTTCGTCGAGGACGACATCGCGATGCTCCAGCTGCTCGGCTCGCTCACGGCCCGGGCGGTGGACCGCGAGAGCGCCCTGATCGGCCTGGGCGAGGCGAAAGCCGCGATCGAGGAGTCGACCGTCCTGCGGGCCAGCGAAGCGCGCTTCCGGGCCCTCCTCGAGGCCGATCCGAACGCCGTTCTTGCGCTGGATGATTCGGGCCACGTCACGTGGGCCACGCTCCAGGCTGCGGAGCTCTTCGGCTCGACGCCGGCCGAGCTCGTCGGCATCGAGCTTTCCGAGCTGGTGGTCCTGCATCAGGACCCGCCGGCTTCCGGCCAGGCCGGCGACCGCCCCGTGTTCCGGGCCGAGACGACCGGTCGCCGGCTCGACGGCACCCGCTTCCCGGCCGAGCTCGCGCGGGCCGACTTCCAGCTGGACGGCCGGCCGTTCCAGCTCGCCGTCGTCTCCGACGTCACCTGGCGCCAGGAGGCCGATCAGATCCGCGAGCGCTTCATCGGCGTGCTGTCGCACGAGCTGCGGACACCCGTCACCGCGATCTACGGCGGCACCCAGCTCCTCCTCGGCCGCGGGTCGCGCCTCGATCCCGAGACGCGGGCGGAGCTCCTCGTCGGCATCGCGGCGGAGTCCGAGCGTCTCCAACGAATGATCGAGAACCTCGTGGCGATGGCCCGGATCGAGCGCGGCTGGGAATACGGCGGACCGCGGCCGATGCTCGTCGAGCGGATCATCAAGGGCCTCGTCGAGCGCGAGGCGGCGCTCTGGCCGGAGGTCACGATCAAGCTCAGCATGCGGGGGCCCGTCCGGATGGTCGCGGCCGACGAGGAGTACGTCGCCCAGGTCATGCGGAACCTGCTCTCGAACGCGGCGAAGTACGGCGGGCCGGGCTCGACCGTCGAGGTCACGATCGTCGACGGCCCGACCGAGGTCGAGGTCCTCGTACGCGATGACGGCCCGGGGATCAGCGAGGAAGACGCCGAGAAGCTCTTCAACCTCTACTACCGGGCCGCCCAGGCGAGCGCCGCGCCGGGCGCCGGAATCGGCCTGTTCGTGTGCCAGGAGCTGGTCACGAAGATGGGCGGACGGATCTGGGCGAAACCTCGACCGGAGGGCGGGGCCGAGTTCGGCTTCAGCCTGCCGGCCTACCCGGACGAGCCCGAGCCGGTCGCCGAAGACGCCCCCGAGCCGTCCACTGCCGCGGTGCCGCAGACGGCCTAGACCGGGCTAGACCGGCTCGAACCTCGCAGTGAAGTGTCGGAGCGCCGGCGGGCTCTCGACGATCCGCATCCCCCGCAACTCGCCCGCCCGCTGGGCCACCCAGCGGACGACCTCGATGACGTAGTCGATGTGGCTCTGGGTGTACGTCCGCCTCGGGATCGCCAGCCGGACGAGATCCATCGCGGCGGGCGTCTCCGTGCCATCGGGATGCCGCCCGAACATCACCGTGCCGATCTCGCAGCCGCGGATCCCGCCCTCGCGATAGAGCGCGACGGCGAGGGCCTGGCCCGGGTACTGGAGCGGCGGCACGTGGCCCAGAAGGGCTCGGGCGTCGAGGTAGATCGCGTGTCCGCCCGCCGAGATACGCCGTGGACCGCACGCGGTACCGGAGGTAGTCCTCGTCGACCACCTCCCGGAGACCCTGGGCGATCGCCTCGAGGTCGCGCCCGGCCAGGCCGCCGTACGTCGGAAAGCCCTCGGTCAGGATCAGCAGGTTTCGACAGGCCTCGGCCAGGGCGTCGTCGTCGACCGCAAGCCAGCCGCCGATGTTTGCGAGGCCGTCCTTCTTCGCCGACATCGTCATGCCGTTCGCGAGGGCGGCCATGTCGCGAACGATGTCGGGGATCGAGCGGTCCGCCTGCCCCGGCTCGCGGAGCTTGATGAACCAGGCGTTCTCGGCGAACCGACAGGCGTCGAGGAAGAGCGGGACAGCGTGCTTGTCGCAGACGGCCCTGACCGCCCGCAGGTTCTCGAGCGAGACCGGCTGGCCGCCGCCCGAGTTGTTCGTGATCGTGACGAAGACGACCGGGACGTCCCCCGCACGGTTCGTGAGGAGCGCGTCGAGGGCCTCGACGTCCATGTTGCCCTTGAACGGGTGTTCGGCCGATGGGTCACGGCCCTCCGGGATGACGAGATCGACGGCCTGGGCGCCGCTGAACTCGACGTTCGCT
>WNFL01146801.1_pt3 | contig 11940 bp, 7 predicted proteins | sample 5400361 | NCBI WGS metagenome assembly WNFL01 (sample SAMN13153351, study PRJNA577476) | soil metagenome | isolation source: 40 cm soil on Douglas fir-dominated hillslope | place: USA:California | collected 2013-09-17
GCCAAATCCTGGTGCACGGTTGGTGGCAAAAGGATGGCCAAAAGATTAGCAAGACCACAGGAAACATTGTCGATCCCCTCGCCGTTATTAACGAATGGGGAATCGACGCTTTTCGTTTTTACGTGCTGCGCGAATTGGATATCGGGCCGGACGGTAATTGGACGGACGCTGGTTTTCAAAGCCGATACAACTCCGAATTGGCCAACGGATTGGGGAATCTGCTGAATCGTTCGCTTTCGATGCTCAAGTCCTACCGGAGCGGAATCGTGCCAAAGCAAGCTGATCAACTTGCGCCAGACGCCGAAAAAGCAATCGCCGAAACCAAGACGCTCCTCGGACGAAATGAACTTCAAGCCGCGCTGCAACGGATTTGGGAACTGGTGACGCGAGCCAATCAGTACATCGATCAAACCAAACCATTTAAGCTGGCCAAAGACCAGTCGAAGAGCCAGGAACTCGACGACATACTGTACAATTTGGCAGAGGTCTGCCGCATCCTGGCCGTGCTGCTCTGGCCGTTTCTACCGGCTACCGCGGGGAAGATTTACAAACAGTTAGGTCTCACCAAGGAACCAACGAGTTTCTCGCAGGCGCGCTGGGGCACTCTGGTTGCAGGCCACAAAGTGAGCGATCCCATCCCGCTTTTTCCGAGAAAAGACATTAAAGTCCCGGCATGAACCGGATGGTCTGGACGGAACAAGGTTGCCGCCACTACCGAGTCTTGCTCGCTCTCGTATTTGCAGTTGCTTCAAATGTCCATGCAGCCGGCGAGCGGCTCGAACTCCCATCGCGCGACCCTAACGCGCCAGATGGCCTGCAGTTCGCTCGAAGTTTGGTCGGGCTCGATCTGAGAGATCGGGACGAAAAAATTCTGCGCGCCATCCTCTCGGGCAACCTGCCCAACTTTCTTCGAGAACTGGTTCCGGTAAATGTTACCAATCTTACCGATTCTACAACCAACACCGCCACATTCTATGTCATGCCGGACTATTTGGCGGTCGGATCTGACACGAATTATTTCCTTGCTCCCATAGCTCCAGAAACGGCGCAAAGGATTGCGGATGCATTGCATTGCTCAATACCAACTCCGGCGATGGTCGATGCCATTTACAAAACCACCGCGGTAAAGCTTGAACCCGTGCCGCTTCCGCCCGGACCGGAAATGACGGACGTCCAAACCTTTATTAGGCACAGCGAAATCATCAATACACAACGATTACAGCAGATCGTATCGAATCCGCTTGGCTCATTAGTCGCAGGCCACAAAAAAGATGTGGTCATTTCGTCGAAACTTGACAGTGCCCCAGGCAAGGTCGCCATTTATGGCTGGCATAAAACCAACGGTGCGCCCATTCAGCCCCTGTACCTGGGCCACACCTCTTCCTGGGTCGATTACAGTCAATGCACTCGATTGGTTTTTCAGAAAATGTTGGTGAATGGGAAACCGACGACAATTTCTGAAACATTGCGGAATAGAGATTTGGCTGGCCTTCTTAGCGCGGAAGGAGCGATCGGCAATCCACGGTACTCCACAAATGTTTTGAACCGGGGGGCTGTTCCCTTCACCCACTTTACCAGCACCGGCCCATTCGGTGAACGTATTGTCACATTCGCGCTCGATCCTGAGGTGCGGATCCAGGTAAACGCCCCTTCTGAGGAGGCCGGTACAAATAGAGACGTGCTATTAATCATTTTCGCGTTGCCCAATGGCAACACCATTGAACAAACAGTTGGCAAGGCGGCAAGCCCCGGTGACGATTGGCATTACAATATCCAGCATATCGGCGCCCAAACGCGCTTTTTGCGGCAAGTGATGCCATCAAAAGCTATCGTCGTGGCCTACCTCGAAGCGAATCAGAAAAGCTGGCCGGCCTGGCGGAAAAAGCATGGAGATCACGAAATTTCAAAAATATTAAAAGCCGTTCAGGACAAGATTCCGGTCCCGCGTCTGGAAGTTGTCCTGGCAAGTCACAGCGGCGGCGGAAGCCTCGTGTTCGGGTATTTAAATGCAGTGGAATCCATTCCCAATAACATCGTGCGAATTGCATTTCTTGATAGCGATTACGCTTATGAAAAAAAACTGGCCCACGGCTCCAAGATCGCAAACTGGCTCACAAATTCTGCCGGCCATTACCTTACGGTATTGGCATATAACGACGCCGTCGCACTACTGGATGGAAAGACTTTTGTAAGCGCTGCCGGTGGAACCTGGGGTAAGAGCCATGAAATGGAAGCTGATCTCGCGAGGCAATTTCCATTCGAAACCAGCGAAAGCGCTGAATTCGAAGAATACTTCGCGCTAAACCGCAGAGTTCAGTTTTTGCTCCGGAAGAATCCCGATCGAAAGATCCTTCATACCGTTCAGGTGGAAAGGAATGGATTTATCCACTGCATACTGACAGGTACCCTTCTGGAGAATAAGGGTTACGCCTATTTCGGCGCCCCTGCGTACGCCGAATGGATCACTGGCAACTAAGCGCGATTTGGCGCGACTGAGTTCGCGCCATTATCGATGATGTCCACCACCGCCTGAGGCATGCATTCCGCCGCCGAAGTGCCCACCTTCGCCGCTAAAATGGCCGCCGCCCCCAAAATGTCCGCCGCCGGAAAAGTGCCCGCCATATCCCCCGGCATGGGTAAACCCACGGCCGCCAAAATGGTTAAAGCCCCGACCACCGTATCCGAATCGGAATGACAGCGACGGCCCCCAATAACTGTACGGAGCGTAATACGACGAGTAATAGGGCCAATAAGAGTACGAAGAATAATAGGGGTAATAATCCGTCGGATAAGGAATCACGTATGGGTTTGGCGATGGAGCGTAATAATCAGGTTCCTGTACTATTGTCTGCGGAACGGTCGGCGCGGAAACTGGATAGGCAGGCTGTTGCGGTTGACTGGCTGGCGTCGGTTGCGAGGCATATTGCGAGAGTTCCCGCCGCTGATTGAGCATCGCCGTCACTACGGCGTCCGAAACACCCTGCCCGCGGAGATAAACGATATCATTTGCTTCGAGATTGTACACGGTTCCAGAATTCTGGATGTAGCTTAGAATGACACCTTCGTTCACCTGCGCGCGGCTCAATTTCAAAATGTCAGGTACGCCATAGGGAACTTTCACTTCGGCAACAGGAGCGGGATCCGCGGCAGCTCTGACCGCAATGAGGAGCAATGAGGAAAAGAAGATGAAACGTTTCATAAAAAATCCGGTTTTCGACTCTACACCTAAATATCACCGAATAAAGACGTAACGTCAAGGTCGGACTGGGGCCGCTGCATACCGGGTTATAGGGCAAACCCTTATTGCTGACATCGGTGGTGGCACGATGTTTTACCAGAGAACGACGCGGAATCCGTCCGCGGATAACCGGGAGTTTACAATGAAACGATTTGAGTTTTTAATCGTAATGGCAGCATTGTCCACATTTGCTGCTCACGGGCAAAATGCTGGCGGCACAGCGGGTACGGCAGCTCCTGCGCCATCTGCTCCTTTGGCGCCTTCAGCACCGTTGGCGCCCAACCAGGCCTCGGGAAATTCAAGCGCCGTGCAAAATAATAATACGTCTCAAGGGCAATCGACGACACCGCTGATTACCAGAGAGCAAACTTTGGCAGGAACTAACGGACTGGCTGTTGCGACAAACGCTTTCGGCTTCAATTCCAATCGATTTGGAATAAACACGAACCGCTTCGAGACAAATGTTCTCGCAACTGGGGGCACGAACCGACCTGGCATCTCTCCCACCTCCAACCCGGGAATGCAAAACCGCGCTTACAGCAGCAATAACCCGGCTGCGGGACCTTACGACGCTACAAATCGACTCGGCCCGGCAAGCAGTTACGGGACGAATGCATCCGGAGCGGATTCGAGTACCCCAGCCGCAATGACTCCGGCTGACCGTACGGTATCGTTCTCGGTCCGACAGGCGGTGCAAACAGCTTTCGCTGCTGGAGTGCAACCATCGGTCAATTATATTGTGAACGGTGGCGTAGTGACACTCGTGGGTTTGGTACCGACCATAGAAGAAAAATTCGCAGTTCAAACCGTCGCGGGCAGCGTTCCGGGAGTGAACCGTGTTGTTAACAATATCCAGGTTAATAGCGCGGCGGATATGGCTGCGTCGAATGCAATTCCCGCTAATTTTGCAACCGGCTCAGTCACTGCTGTTAATCAACCTCGCGCAACGATCACCAACGGAGTGTCGCCGGTTTCCACCAATTTGACACCTACTTCGGGCAACGGATCTTCCAGAATTTACAGCCCGACCCGGACCGGATTGCCTCCGGGCCTCGAAAATCGGGAGACATTGCCGCCGGGATTGCAAAATCGTGAGCAGTTACCGCCGGGATTGTCCAATTCCAACAATAGCACAGGCAGCACGCCATAGAGGGCGGCAACAGTGGGGTTAGGCGGCGGCTGGTTGGTGGATAGCTAGATCACCATCCAGCTGCCTTGCCGTTGGAACGTGGGTCGGCCGCTCCGGAAAAGGTCCTGTTCCTGGGATTTCTCGCGATTATCTGTGAAACGCCCAACGCGTCAGCGATCACGACTTTATGTCCTAATTCCGCCAACTTGTCCGTCTCCCGCCGGAGAGCTTTCTCGAGAAAAAATTGGTCTGGAATCCATTGCGCGTGAATTCTCGGCGCGGCAACGGCCTGCTCGGGAGTCATCTCCAGGTCCAGCATATCAACGAGTTCGTTTACTACTGCGGTTATGATTTTCGGTCCGCCGGCAGCTCCCAACGCAATAATTGGTTTGTGATCCTTCAGCACGATTGTCGGACTCATGCTGGAAAGCGGGCGTTTCCCTGGCGCAATCTCATTCGCCTCGCCACCGATAAGTCCGAAGAAATTCGCGACTCCCGGTTCGATGGAAAAGTCATCCATTTGGTTATTCAGAACGACACCCGTGCCCGGGATAACCACCTTGGAACCGAAGCTCGTATTAAGCGTTGCAGTGCAGGCCACCCAATTTCCTTCGGCATCGGCCGCACAAAAATGTGTGGTGTGCTTTTTAAAGAAATTCCGCTCCCAATCCGGCGGAAAGCCGTGATTCGTAACTGGAATGGCCTTGTCCAAACTAATCCTCGCCGCCAGCTCTCGGCCATATCGTTCATCGATTAGGCCGCGTGGAACGCGCGCGAAGTCCGGGTCACCCAGCCAATACGCGCGATCGGCAAAGGCCAGTTTCATAGCTTCGCCCATCACGTGGAGGCGTTCGACCACCGGCATCTCGCGCACGTTGAAATTTTCCAGGATGTTAAGAATCTCGGAAACGTGGACCCCGCCGGAGCTTGGCGGACCAAATCCTGCAATTTCATAACCACGGTACGCGGAAATGACCGGCTGCCTTATTTCTGCCCGATAAGCAGCGAGGTCCTGTGCGGTCATGATGCCGCCATTGTTCTTCATCCAGCGATCCAGTGCGGCACTGAACGGTCCGTTGTAAAACCAGGCGATCCCCCGCTCCGCGATGGCTCTATAGCTTCGAGCAAGGTCAGGTTGGCGCAAAGTTTCGCCTTCCTTCAAAACATTGCCCCGTCTGAAGAAAATAGCGTTTGCTGCCGGGAACTTTTGCAGTTCCTCCGCCTCGGCCGCCAGGCGCATGGCATATGATCGCGGCAACGAAAAGCCCTTTTCAGCCACTCGCGCTGCGGGCAGCAGCAACTCGGGCAATGACCTGCGGCCATAACGAGTGACAGCCAACTCGTATGCAGCCAGCGATCCGGGAACTGCGCTCGCCAAAGCGCCCGATTGGCTGAGCCTGGTGTCAGCTTTTCCATTGCGGATGAACAGGTCTCGGGTGGCCGCCGCCGGCGCAGTTTCACGGCCATCAATTGCGATTAATTCACCCTTCGCGGTGCGAATCAGCATAAAACAGCCGCCGCCGATGCCCGAATTTTCGGTGTCCACCACTCCCAGCATGAACGCCACGGCAACTGCGGCATCCACGGCGTTTCCTCCCTGTTTGAGCACGTCAACACCAGCGTCGGTTGCCCTCGCGTTTACCGATGCAACCATGCCATGCTTCGCCGGGGACCCAATGACACTGGTTGAGCGAAGACTCACGCACAAGATTCCGGCACAGAACGCTCGTGCAAGAGTTTTTGAAAAGCGTTTCATCGTCGGCCGGCGCGAAACTATCGAAAATTGCACTCGGGTGCAATCCGCGTGAATCGTTGATCGCAAAAGCTTGAATGGCGCGCCAGCAAACTTCAATATCCAGCCGTTCCTTTGGCGCACAAACCAACTACTTCCTGCGAATGGACGAGTCGCTTGCAAAATATCGCCGCCTCGATGCTCAAAAGATAATTGAGACAGTCCAGGCGCTACAGGGCCGGATCAACACGCGGTTTCCGGGTTCAGGACTCGGAAATGTTGTCGCGGAGTTGTTGCGCGTAGCGCAAGAGGCAGTCACCCGAACCGAGTGGATCCAAAAACCGCATGTTCCACTCAGATGCGCGGCCGGCCTGTTGAGCCTCGCGATCCTGGCGTTGCTTGCCGGGATGATTCTGCATATCCGGCAATTTCAATTCAGCGAATTCACCAATTTTATCCAGGCGCTCGAGGCGAGCATTAGTTCGATGGTGTTCATTGGCGCCGCCATCCTCTTCATGGTGTCGTGGGAGAATCGCATCAAGCGGAATCGGGCCCTAAACGCAATACATGAACTTCGCGCCTTGGCTCACATCATCGACATGCATCAATTGACGAAAGATCCCGAAAGCTATTTAAACCCCGGCCAGGCATCAGCCACGCCGGCGCGACGTTCGATGACCCCGTTCGAACTCAATCGCTACCTGGACTATTGCAGCGAATCGCTGGCGTTAATCAGCAAGATCGCTGCTTTGTATGTGCAAAATTTTCAGGACCCGGTTCTCCTCGACGCGGTCGATGATATGGAAGATCTGACCGCTGGCTTCTCGCGCAAGATCTGGCAGAAACTAACCATCCTCGAAGCGTTTGGCCGAACTTCTCAACAAGCAGCTCCACTTTCTTAACTTGGACCACGACGGGCAGGTGGTTGGAACCACTCTGCCCGTCGGATGAATGACTGGCCAGCGATTATTGCGTAAACACCCGGTAGAATCGCTGCGAATTCGAGAGTGATTCGCCGATTGTTTTTATCCCACCATCACCGGGCACAACGATTAGCGTTTGCCAATTCGCCGGCACGAGTGAATCACTATATTCCACTGTGTACTGATGGTTCGCCTCGCTTTGGAAGGAGAACTTGAACAGGTTGCTGATAACCGTCTCACCAAAGAGAGTGACGGGCGTGACTGTCTGGCAAGACACTGCGCAAGTGGTGACGAAACGGTTTGTTACCGCAACACCGGTGCAGACGTCGGTAGCCTGGACCGTGATGCCACTGGCAATCGAGGGTCCGCAATTCGTCGGAATATACATCCCGAAGAAATCCACAGATTCCGACGGGGCCAGCACGAGGCTGTCCACGACGATGCCCGCCTGATCGTCGGTTACGACGACGTTATTCAGTGTCGCATTACCCGAGTTGGTAACTGTTCCGGTGAAGAATACCAACTCACCGGCCGCAACCTCACCCGGCGGACAAGCGCGGCTGACTACGATGTTTGGCGTGGTAATCCGCGGGCAGGCGGCGGTGGCGGTAGCCGTAACGTTGCTGCCGGCGCAAATTTCATTGCCGTTCGCAGTGAGCGTATCGACGCACGGGCCGCAGCAATCATACGGAGCGAGGTAACTGCCGCTGAAACCGAGCGACTGGCCGGGAACGAGCGTGATCGGACCCGCGACCGGCGTGTTCGGCGCTGGACGATCGTTCACAATGATAATGTTCGTGATCGTAAGATTGCCAGCGTTGCTCACGGTGCCCGAAAAGACCAGCAGGGCTCCCGGAGCGACAGGATTTGGCGGGCATTGTTTGGTCAACGTGAGTCTTGGCGTCGGGATGATCGGACAGAGCGTTGAGGCGCTGGCCGTTACATTGCTCTGCGTGCAAACATCATTTGCCCGCGCGGTCACTGTATCGGCGATGTTCGTGTCGCACGTGTTTATCGGCACGAGATAATTGCCGGTGAATTTGGCGGATTCGCCTGGAGCGAGCGTAATTGGCCCGAGCACCGGCGTGTTATTCGTCGGTTGGTTATCCACTATAATCACATTGATCAGTGCAATATTGCCGGCGTTGCTCACGATTCCGCTATATACCAAAGGCTGGCCGAGCGGTACCGGCAACGGCGGACAATTCTTGGTGATCGACAACTTCGGATTGGTAATTGTCGGACAGGTGGCGCTGGCGGTGGCCGTAACATTGCTGCCGGTGCAGATGCTCGCGCCGACTGCCGTTAACGTGTCGAAGTAAGTGCAGCAGTTCAATGGCACCAATTCGCTTCCGGTGAAGCTTGCGAATTGTCCGGGAGCGAGCGTGATCGGTCCGAATACTGGTGTGTTATTCGTAGGTCGATTATTCACCACGATCACATTCGTCAACGTGATGTTTCCGGCGTTGCTCACCGTCCCGGAGAAGATCGCCAACCCACCTGGTGGAACTGGATTGGGCGGGCAGTGCTTTGTCACTGTGATTCTCGGAGTGGTGATGCCCGGGCAATCTTTGAAATCGCTGGCGGTCACGATTCGGCCAAAGCACTTATCAGCTCCGCGAGCCAACACGGTGTCGCGATACGGCCCGCAGGAATCCAGCGGAACCACATATGAGTCCGTGAATGCAGCCGACGCACCCGGTGCAAGGCTAATCGGGCCGAGGACAAAATGGCTCTGGCTAATCGCGGCGATCACATTGGTCACAGTGATATTGGTCAAAGTGATATTGCCGCTGTTTGACACGACTCCGGAAATGTTCATCGTGCCACCGGGCGGAACCGGATTCTGCGGACAACTCTTGTGGATGGTTATACTCGGTGAGTTCGTGCCGGGACAGAACTGTGTGCTGCTGCTCGTGACGAAGCGGCCAAAACATTTATCTGCACCGCGCGCGGTAACGGTGTCCGGGTACGGTCCGCATGAGTCAAGTGGAATAATATAACTGTCGGTGAAAGTCACTCCGGCTCCGGGAATAAGTGTAATTGGTCCGACCAGGATGCGATTGGTTCCCAGTACAGCGATGGCATTGGTTACGGTAACGTTAGTCAGCGTTACGTTGCCGGTATTGGTAACGGTGCCCGTGATAGTCAACAATTGGCCGGGTTGGACTAGTCCAGGCGGGCATTGTTTGGTCACTACAATCGCCGGTGCATTGGTGGCTACGCAAAATTGAGTGCTGGTGCTCGTTACAATTCGGCCAAAGCACTTATCCGCGCCCCGTGCAAGAACAGTGTCCAGGTATGGTCCGCAGGAATCGAGGGGTACGATATAGCTGTCGGTAAATATGGTGCCCTCTCCCGGCCCGAGCGTGATCGGCCCGACAATAATTCGGTTTGTGCCAATCGCCTCGATTGTGTTCCTAACGGTAACGTTCGTCAGCGTGATATTGCCAGTGTTGGTGACTGTGCCAGTGATGGTCAAAAGCTGGCCTGGCTGAGTCAGTCCCGGCGGGCATTGTTTAGTCACCACTATGCTCGGTGAGTTAGTGCCGGGGCAGAATGCGGTGTCGGTGCTCGAAACTATTCGACCGAAACATTTGTCCGCGCCAAAGGCGCTAAATGTGTCCGGGTACGGTCCGCAGGAATCCAGCGGAATGATATAACTATCGGTGAATACCGCTCCCGCGCCGGGAGCAAGAGTCACCGGGCCAAAAACGATGCGATTCGTCCCAAGCACCGCTATCGAGTTGGTCACCACGACATTTGTCAGCGTGATATTTCCGTTATTCGTGACTGTGCCGGTCACGGTGAGAAGCTGACCGGGTTGAATCAGTCCTGGCGGACAGGTCTTTTTCACAACGATGCTCGGCGAATTCGTGCCGGGACAAATTGCGGTGGCGATGTTGGTGACATTGATGTTGCAAGTAGTGGTGCCTTGGGCGGTCAACGTATCGGTGTAAGGTCCGCAGGAATCGGCAGGAATGCGATAGCTGCCGGTGAATGTCACACCCTGGCCGGGAGCGAGTGTTGTTGGACCAAATACTGGCGTGTTATTACTCGGCTGGTTGTTAACAACAATTACGTTGGTGAGTGGAAGATTGCCGGTGTTGCTGACGGAACCACTGAAAACCAACAATTCGCCGGGGTTAACCGGACCCTGCGGGCATGACTTGGTCACGATAATGCCGTTGGTGACGCAAATCGGACACAAGGCGGTGCTGCTGTTCGTAACCGAGGCTCGTGGGCCGCCTGTGTCTGATGTGTCAGTTCCGCGCACTGTCACTGTGTTGGTCGCGATCCCAGCGCAAATCTCCTGCAAACTCGGCGGGTAATTATTGGTAAAAGTGGCATAGGCTCCGACCGGCAAGGTCACTGGGCCGTTCGAGCTGCCGCTCAAGGGGAAGCCGGTTATGGGATCAAATAAAATGAGGGGACCGGTTCTGGAATCGATTGCAATGACGTTGGTCAAGGTAACGTCGCCGCAATTGGTGACAAAACCGCGGAAACTAATCGGTTCGTCCGGCCGAAAACAAAGTTTACCATCGGGCAGATTGCACAATTTAACCACTTGGATGCAGGGGGTAACAATGGTAATGGAAGCCGTATCGAATTTATTCAGGGTTTCTTCAGGATCTCCGGTTCGCACCTGATTAGATACGGAGTATTGAACCGCGCGCACGGTTTTCGGCGCACCGTTGATGGTGCCGCCAGGACTGTTCACTGGGGCGCCGACCAGGGCGGGCGTAATGGTCACGTTATACGGTCCCGGCGTGCATGGCGGTGCTGTGTTGGTGGGGCACTGATAAATCAATCCCGGGTCCAGGGTCACGTCATTCAAAAATGTCACAAGCAAACCGCTGGCGATGTAAACTTGACCGGTCGCATGGAGGGCCTGACAAGCGCCGTTGACCATTCCCAGGACGGGGAATACTTCCACGGTGTCGCCGATGTGCGCCCGCGCCCGCGCGAAATTGATGCCGGAAGTGCTCGTATTGCCCTGCCCGCCGTCAGCCTTACTGCAACCTGCCGGAAATTCATCCGCATAAGAGCGAGTGCTCATCACGCAAATCAGGGATAAAACCAGTGCCTGCAGTAAAGATTTACAAAAATTCCAACCGCGCGTGCTCACATCATTAGCTCTCATATTTTAGATCCGGTTCGGTGAATTTATAATGCCAATGCCGGACCTCGAAACAACCATGAAGTTTACGGATTTTGTTTCCGTCATAATACTGAAGCATCCGGGGTCGTTCTTTCGATCCGTGTCATTTGCAAAATACGGTTTCTGTCGTTTTCGTTATTTCGTTTGAAACTTCGTCCGGGCAAACGCAAGAGCTTACACCAGGAATGGCAAGAGTGCCACAAGCCGGGGCGAGTTAAAAAATCTACAAGAGAATTGCAGGGTCGGCGTGTTCATCGGGTTGGTCGGCGGAAATGGCGAATAGAACGAGCCGTGGCAGACAAAATTTGGTGCATTCGCAGCAGAGTCGAAGGCGATTTAGAGCAAGTTTACATGTTTCAACTTTGCCTTTGACCAGTTATGATCGTTCCGCAAGGTCTGTTTTGTGGTGTCATAAAGTAGGCGTGCCAAATCGTACCTGAGATCGATATTCAGATGAACGAAGGAACCTGCGAGATTCAGAAGCCGAAGGCAGGCAGGAGGCGCCGAGTCGGTTTGCTCCTGTTATTTCTCGTGACTGGCTCTGTCGGATTGCTCTCGTTCGCAATACTGTCGCGAGAGCCATCGTATCATGGCAAGTCATTGAGTTTTTGGCTGTCGCGGGCCACGGATAACCGCGTCGTGCTCTATAACCAGAAGGACCCCAAGACCACAGAATGCCGGGCCGCCATTCGCACGATGGGGACCAACGCCATACCGCTGCTTCTCCGGATTCTAAGAGCCAAAGACTCGGCGCTA
>WNFL01146912.1_pt2 | contig 11940 bp, 10 predicted proteins | sample 5400361 | NCBI WGS metagenome assembly WNFL01 (sample SAMN13153351, study PRJNA577476) | soil metagenome | isolation source: 40 cm soil on Douglas fir-dominated hillslope | place: USA:California | collected 2013-09-17
TTACAATGCGAACAAAGCGATTGTCGAGGCAGACCAGGCAGCCGTGGAGCAGTACACCGCATTGGTGTCTTTTGAAAAGGTATACGCTCCGTTCGATGGGAGCGTTTGCCCGCCGATTTGTTTTCTCTCTTCAGTTTCTTGCGACATAATGACTCCACACAGATTTTTGTTTAGTGCTGGTATCCCGTTTTAGGCTGGATGCCTGCGCGAACCCTGCAGAACGCTGAAAAATGCTGGGACGAAGAACAGCGTCGAAACCGTGGCGAAAATCAAGCCGCCTATGACCGCCCGGCCAAGAGGAGCATTTTGTTCACCTCCGTCCCCTAGTCCGAGGGCCATTGGCACCATGCCGATGATCATGGCCAGAGCGGTCATCAGGACGGGCCGAAAGCGCGTGAAGCCTGCCTCAAGTGCGGCGCTAAGGGAATCACTTCCTGCCTGCATTTTTTCCGTAGCAAAGCTGACGACCAAGATGCTGTTTGAGGTAGCCACGCCCATGCACATGATGGCCCCCATGAGTGCGGGAACGCTCAGAGTCGTGTGGGTTATAAACAAAAACCACGCAATGCCGGCGAGCGCGGCGGGCAGCGCAGAAATCATGATGAAAGGATCCAGCCAGGATTGAAAGTTGACCACGATCAGCAGGTATACGAGCACGATCGAGAACACTAGTCCGCTCAGAAGACCGACGTAGGATGCCTGCATCGTCTGAACCTGCCCGCGGACAACGACGCGCGAACCGCGCGGTAATTGCTGGCGAGTGTCGTGAATAAGTTTGTAGATGTCGCCAGCTACGCTCCCCAGATCGCGTCCCGTGGCAGCGCCAAAGATGTCAATGACGGGCGCTACGTTGTAATGCGAAACCACCGCCATTCCGGCGCCTCGTTGGGTTGATACGAGACTGGCCATAAGCGACGGAGGAGCCGTTGGGTCTGTGCCGGTGATCGGGATGTTCTCAACACTCTGCAGTGTGTCGGTGCGATATTGCGGCGTCTGCGTCGCAATTTGGTAGCTAACACGATTCTTGGGGTCAACCCAGAATGTGGGTGAGGTCTGGAAGCTGCCACTCAACGACACGAGAAGATTTTGCGCAATATCGTGGGCTGTGAAACCAAGTTGCTCTGCTTTCGTACGCTCGACCCTCAGGCGCAGATAAGGCTGATCGAAGGGCTGCTGGATCCGCAAGTCTGCTGTTCCTGTGACGTATTTCAATTTGCCGAGGAGCGCATTTGCGTAGCGCTGGTTTCCCTCCAAGTCGTTTCCCACAACCTGTACATCGATTGGAGCCGGCAGACCAAAATTAAGAATTTGGCTGGTCATGTCGGCAGGCAAGAATGCGAAGCTCACGCCTGGAAACTGCTTTGGGAGTTTCAGGCGAAGCTGATGAATGTAGTCATCCGTGGGATGGTGCTTGGCGGAAAGAGTCACAAGGATGTCGGCATCCGATGAGCCGACGGGAGCCGAATTGCTATAGGAGAGATTGATGCCGCTGAAGGGCAAGCCTATGTTGTCGATGACGTTTTGGACCTCGCTTGGCGGAATCTGCTGTCGAATCGACTGCTCGACCAGATCGCAAAGGTTGGCGGTTTCCTCGATGCGCATTCCGGTGGGCGCACGCAGATGCAGCTTGAAAGAGCCGCTGTCAACGCTAGGAAAGAAATCGCGGCCTAGCCAAGGAATCAGAATCGCAAGAGAGCCGAGGCAGCTTGCGAAGAACGCAATCAGGAAAGCGCGCCGGTGGCGGAGGCAAATCTCCAGCAGGCTGCGATAGCTGTGACGAAATCTCTCGAAGGCCTCTTCAAAACGCTTCTGAAGTCGAACCAGCGGGTTACGGCTTGGGGCGCTCGCTTCATGTTTATCTCCCCGCAACAAGTATTTGGCCATTGTCGGAACGATGGTCCGCGAAAGGAAATAGGAGGCCAACATCGCGAAAACCACAGCTTCGGCGAGCGGCACAAAGAGATACCGCGCGACGCCGGACAGCAAGAACATGGGGGCAAACACAATGCAGATCGACAGCGTGGAAACGAAGGCAGGTGTCGCGATTTGTGACGCGCTGTCGAGGACAATTTCATCCATGTCCTTCTCTGGTTCCGCCTCCCGATTGCGGTTTATGTTTTCAACTTCAACGGTCGCGTCGTCCACCAGGATGCCGACGGCCAGGGCAAGTCCACCGAGCGTCATAATATTGATCGTTTCTCCGATCGCGCTCAGCACAATGATGGAGGTTAGGATTGCGAGAGGGATGGAGGTCGCGATGATAACGGTGCTTCGCCAACTGCCCAGAAAAGAGAGAATCATGAAAGCAGTCAGGCACGCGGCAATCAGAGTTTCCCGGACGACTCCGCTGATCGCACTACGAACGAAAATGGATTGATCGGCCAGCGGTGCAATATCGAGCTGCGCTGGAACCGTGGTCTTGATTTGGGGCAGTAGCGCCTTAATACCGGCGATGACGTTCAGTGTTGACGCGTTGCCTGCCTTTTGGATGGTCAGCAATACGGAGCGCTGTCCGTTGACGCGCACGATATTCGTCTGCGGGGGAAAGCCATCACGCACCCAGGCGACATCTTTGATGTAGATCGTAGTTCCGCCAATCGTCTTGATCGGGATTCGGTTTAGGTCGGTAATCGTCTGGGGTGCTGCGTTGGGAATGGAAACATCATATTCCTTAGACCCGATCTTGGACGTTCCTGTGGGCAGGATTAGATTTTGAACGCTGATCGCGTTGACTACATCGAGCGCAGACAGGCCCTTCGACTGCAACGCGGTGGTATTCAGATCTACCTGAACTTGGCGTTGTTTACCGCCATAGGGATAGGGCACGGATGCGCCAGGCACGGTTATGAGCTGCGTCCGAATAAAATTCAAGCCATAGTCGTTGAGCTCTTGCTCCGACAGGTTTTGCCCCGAGAGGGCCAATTGGAGAACCGGCACACTCGATGCGCTATAAGCAAGGATCAGAGGCGGCGTCGACCCCGCAGGCAACTGCTTCAGTTGGGTCTGAGAAACAGCCGTAATTTGTGCAATTCCTTGTTGAATGTTCGCAGTTGGCTGCAGAAACACTTTGACAACGGCAATTCCATAGAGCGATTGCGATTCGATGTGCTCGATATTATCAACGGTGGTGGTAAGCGCTCGCTCCGTGATGCTAACGATGCGGTCGCTCATGTCCTCAGGTACGAGACCGTTGTAGTTCCAGATGATACTGACAACGGGAATGTTAATATTCGGAAAAATGTCCGTTGGCGTCCGAACAATCGCTAGCCCACCCATGATCAGGATGAGTATGGACACAACCACAAACGTATATGGTCGCCTCAGTGCTAGTCTGACAATCCACATTTTTCAATCCCACTAATCTTTCCGTCCGGCTTCGCCGGACTGCGTTAACGAGGTCGACCTACGGTCTGTGTTTCGGGGTCTTAGCATCCAGGGTCGCGATCAATTGCTCGGCCGCTGGGGGCACAGCAACTCTTCCGGACAGAACAATGTCCCTCGCAGGAATCTTCCTGCCGTACACACGGCGGTTGTCGCCATTGTCCGGACGGATGGTGGAGCCTTCGAGGGAGACTCCAGCAAACAAGCCGCGCGCCCTTGAGTAGCTCAAGATTTCGGCTCGCAGAGTCGCGTCGGTGTCGGCTGACGCATCGCGGCCGACCGGGCCAGCAGCCACGGAAGCGTCGCCTCCTAGCTTGACCTTGCTGGCGAGGATGCCCCTCGCGCCGCGGTCATTCATCACCAGCAACACAAAGTCTGTAGCTTCTCCACCGATCTGCAAGCCGAAGCTTCCACCTTCGAGGGCCATCATGGTCGGAGCGCCCCAAGGTCCCTTGAAGTCTTCACCCCTGCGGCACAACATTGCGCCCCGCCCGTAACTTCCGCCAACGATGAAAGCGGCTTTTAGCACGGAGGGAAAGACAACGACGCAATCTGCCTTGTCGAGCAAGTCCTGCGGAATGTCATCGGGAACGTCGAGAATCTCCTTTAAGACCGTTCCACAGTTTCTCAATCGGTCGTCATCTTTGGTTTGGTCCGATGCGTTTGCCACCTCAGCGAGGAGTGGCAGGACAGCCAATAGAATGCTGCTCAGACAGGTTAAAAACTTTCGCATGTGATTTCCCTCCAGCCGATTTTCTTGACTCAGACTCCAGATAATGCAGCCCGGATGCCAGAGGGGAGCGTAAGCAGGAGTCTCAGCAAATGGTTCAAACAGAGGCGTTTGAGCAGGAAGGGGAAAAATATTGTGCTGGAGGTGACCTGCGAAAGGTCCAAGGAATTGAATGCTTGTCAGCATACTGACAGGAGTGTATTTCGGGATGGAGATCGACGTCCCGACCGAGAGAAGGAATCTAGGCGGGAAGCATCGGCGGCACGCTGGTGGCAGCCACAGGACTTACAGTGTTTCTCTCGGTGACATGAGTTATGAAGTCAAGGTCAGAGAACCGTTAAAATCGCATTTGACAACGAGAATGGTTACATCATCGTTGAAGTCATCGCCGCAAAAATCTGCTGCCGCATTATGGATATCGCGCATGAGGTCCTCGGCAGACAGCGAAGAACCGCGGCGTACAGTCGCGGAAAGGCGCTCCATGCCGAATTCTTCGCCAAGCCGGTTCTCTGCCTCCGTGACGCCATCGGTATAGAAAACCAACACATCGCCGGCCAAAAGGTCAACCGACGCAAGTTCACACATTTCTTCTGGAGATAATCCGATAGGTGGACAAGACGAATTCAGGCGCGTAAGCGTGCCTGCGTTTGGTCGAAACAAAAGTGCGGGATTGTGGCCGCAGTTCACATATTGGATTACCAGTTTGCGTGTGTCGATTTCCGCAAGCAGCAAGGTTACGTACCGTTCCGGATCCGACACGGCACCGATCTCGGCATTCAACCGTTCCACTTGTTCGAGCATGTTTCGATCATGGTTAGCCTCAAGCCGCAGGGCTGCCGCCGTCGCAGACATGAGGAGGGCAGCGGGAACGCCTTTACCGGATACGTCAGCAATGATGATCTGACTGGTGTGCGCGTCGATGGGGAAATAGTCGTAGTAATCGCCACCTACGCCCCGCGCGGGGTGCATCATGCCAGCTATCTCGAGTCCCGCAATCGCTGGTTTGCCCGAGGGGAGAAACAGGCGCTGGACCTGCGCGGCCAGTTCTACGTCCTTGAGGAGGTCATCACGCTGCTGCTGAACGGCTTTAACAAGCGATTCCTGGCGCTCGATATAACGCTGGATCACATAAACAACGAGGGTGAGACACAGCAACGCTGAGAGATCGTGGAAGATACGGAGTCCTAAGTGGATGTGCCGGGGGAAATCAAAATAGTGGAAAAAATAGTGGAACAAGATACACGCCACGATAAGGCCGTAACTAATTTCCTTGCGCAAGAAAATCGCGCCAACGGTAAGAGGCAGGGTGTAGAGGTATACAAGCGAGAGCGAAACAACGAGATGGTCTGCATATGCGACCACGGCAATCGCTGCCAAGACCAATACGAGTGGCAGCCACGTCGGTCGATTGGAAGCCAGTTCCTTCCGCAGACGGGACAGCAATGGAATCCTTTCGAGAGTACCGCGCAGCTCCGCAGACCTCGATTCTCGGACTGAAAGATGTAGTAGGTCACTCATTCAAAAAGAATCTTTGCCATCATTCCCTTATCTTCGTGATTGAGAAGATGGCAGTGAAAGACGGACATGCCCCTGATGACGGGGTCGGTGAAGTCCATGATGACGTCGACGGAGCCGCCAATTGGAACATTCACCGTGTCCAGCCACACTGGGTTGGCAATCGGCTTATCGTTTTCGGCGTAGGCCAGGAAATGGACTTGATGTATATGCATGGGATGCAATTCACCAGTAGCATTTACGACCTGCCAATGCTGAAACGACCCCACTTTTGCCCGCACCATCGGAGCGTCGTCAGGCGTGAACTTTTTGCCATTGATGTAGAAGCCGTTCTTGTCTTCCGTGAACGTCACCGTGAATCGAGGAGGAGCTTTTTCGGCCGCCGCAAGGTCGAGCGTTTTGAATTCAGGTTTGAGCGAACTCTTTGCAGCCTTGGCCAGTGAGTTTGCCGTAGACCACGGAACTATATCCGCCAATACCATCGCTGGATTCGGATCACCATCCGGTCCTGTATCTACGCAACGTGAGATCAGAAGTCTGGCCGTGCCGACTGATGGACCTGTGACAATGGCTTCAAGCCTACCCGCCGGTGGCAACAAGACATGTTCGGCGCTACGGGTTCGATGTTTCGGGTCGTGCAGGGCGATGGGCATTCCGTCCATGGCAACGATTTCAAATGTTTGCTCCTCAAGTTGCAGGTCTACGTAGCGATCGGCCGAAGCATTCACGACGCGCCAAAACTGGCGTTCACCAGAAGCGATTTCAATTTGAGGCCGCACGGCTCCGTTTACCGTGAAGACTTCTTCAGGCGGCTCCGATTCCGCACCACAAATATCCGAACTGAGTTCAACTCTGCGCTTCAAATCAGCAGACTTAGGGTCGCTCACAACGGAGCGGCCACGCACAACCAGGACGCGTTCGGGCAGACCGACCAGGGGAGGAAAATAAGATTCAATTCCCTCGATCACGATCGCGCCAGACATGCCGTCAAGCACTTGTCGGTGGCTCTCTCCATGAGGATGCGTGTGATACCAATACAAGCCCGGAGGATGGTCTTGAGGAATCTGCACGGTGTAACGGAGTGATTGTCCAGGCATGGCCATCATGTCCAAGACGTCGTCCTGGGGAGCGTCGGGAGAAACCGTCAGGCCGTGAAAGTGCAAATTCGTCATATCCATGCACGGAGTAATCGCGCAAGTTTCCTGTGGTCTGGCAGGAAGATCATTAATGTAATTAATCTTGAGCTGGTCTCCCGGTGAAAGACGCAGTGTTGGAGCGATTGGCTGACCATCAAAGTAGAAGGAGTTCTTTCCATCCTTTGTGACCCCAGCGTGCAGCGTGAAGGAGAGTGTATGGTGTTTCGCGAGAAGTTGCGGAGGGTTCGGAAACTGGCCTGACGGATTTTCCGAAAGTTCGAGCGAGCAGAAAACCGCTGCCGCCGCGATGGCGACGGCAGCGGCACCGATCCGTGGAACGGATGCAAGGCGAGACAAGGAAAGCTTCCGGACCATCGCTCATTCCACCCTGTGCCAGCTAGAATCCGGATCATAGACGGTCATCGCTTGGGCAAGCTTTGTTGTGTTGGACCCAAGGTCCTTTTCGAAAATGGTTCCGGATTCGTCGACAATAAAAGTCATCACACCCGAGGAGCGGTGCTCCACAGGGTAAGCGACGAAAGCGAATCCTCTGCTCATCGTGCCATCGACGATGTAGTTCTTGGCGCCGCCCGGCGCATGTGGTCCTTGGCTCGTGAGTATCCGAAACATATAACCATTGAAAGGAACATGCTCGCCAACTTGGTCCGTTGGGAGATTTTGGCGTGCGTAAGCGATGAGGGGGTTGATTGGGCTATCGAACTCATCGCTGGCACCGTGCCAGTACAGACCATTGTGCCGGCCTTCGTCGCTAACCAGTTTCTGCGCGAATTGATTGGGTAAATTGGCCGGCGGGTGCGCAAAATATTGGTTTTGCGCCGCGCCTAACTCGCGGCATGCATCCACGGCGGCTAATTCATTTTTGCCGATGCGCCGGAATAGAATCTCGTCTTTGCCCGCGGCGGTGTCGAAGAACCATGTGCCGTGATTATTCACGAGCGGAATCGGAAACGGCCAGTTTTCGGCGCCCACCATCAGGCTTGCAGTTCCGTTCGCCTCTGTGACGAGGCGATGCATCTCCTGATATTTGACGACGAAGCTGACCCGAGCATCCAAGTCTTCCTCTCGGTCGCCGGAGGAGAGGACCTCCTTTCCGGCTGGTCCGAGGATGCTCAATGAAGCTTGTTGGTCTTCTCCCTTCATTGCGTTAAATAGAGCGCGACTGGCATCTTCGGCGGAGCTAAAAGTTCGCTGTCCCGCCTCCTGTGCGAACGTCGGCGCTGACGAAAAGCCCAAGGAAAGTGCGAACAGCACAGACACTGCAAATCGAACAAAGTTCTTGCGTTCAGGTTGAACAAAAATCGAAGTTACGTGCAGCATGGTATTCCTCTCCATTTTTGATTTCTCGACAGACTCTACCGCTGGTACATGTGACTACCGATGGCGTCCGCCACCGCCACCATGGAAACCGCCTCCGTGGGAGGCACCTCCAAAGCTCGACCGCCCGCGGGATGAAAACCCTCGCACATTGCCGCCGTGATCAAAGCCACTGAACGCCCCAGAGCGCGTTCCCGACTGCGCGTGAAAGCTGGAACCTCCGTGGAAGCCCGAGCCCCCGTGAAAACTCGAAGACCCATGGAATCCGCCGCCGTGGGCGCCACCGTGGCCGAAATCGCCATGATGGAATCCCTCGTGACCGAACTCATGGCTATGTGAGACGAAGGCGTGATGGTCGAAGAACGCTCGTCGGCCGTGCCAGTCATATCCCCAGTGGCCCCAGCCCCACCCAAATCCTCCGAAAAAGCCGATACCAAATCCAATACCAAAGCTAAGGCCGACGCCGCCCCAATAAATCCCGGGCTCGGGATACCAGCCGGGGTAAGCGACGATCGGCGCGCCATAGACCAGCCAGGGATCATAGGCGGGCACGTACACCACGTCAGGATTGGCAGGTTCAATGACGATCGTGCTGCCCTGCGTGCTTACTTTTTCTTGTTCGTTGCCGTTCAGATTGCCAGCGTGGCGGGCCTGCTGACGCAAGGTTTGCACCGCATCGGTCACATCCTGCGGCTGGCTGATATATGCATCGCCGAGCGACGAAGCCCAAGAGAGGTTCTTGTCCATATTTTCGAGAACCGAGGGAAACTGCGCCACGGCCTTAACGCTGGGATCCCAGTCCTGCTTGTCGACTTCTTTGGCCAGCTCTTCTCCCTTCAGGTTGGAATGCCCTTGCATCCAGCGGTCCGCCTCGACGATTTGAGTCGGATACGTCGAAGCGGCCAGAATCTGCGCCACCAAAGCGTCCGGGTATAGGGCGATCGGAGCAACAAGTTGCTGCAACTCGTGGGGAGACTGTTTCGCGGGCGAAGCGGCCGGTTGGTCGTTCGACTGGCCTATGGAGCCGTATGCGTCCACCTGCGCGGTGAATTCCACAAGTAACACGCACAGGAGCACGACTAAAACCTGCTTCAAAATCTTCACGATGCTCATGGCAAATTCTCCAGTACTGAAGTTGAGTTCAAAGAAATGTTCATAGGCCTTGCTCAACGCGCTGACCGGCTCATCGCCCGCGCAGTGTGCCTGGCTCGACGTCATTACGGCGGGCCAGGTCTTCCAGGTCGTTGAGCCTCGTTTGCTCTTCCATCACGCGCTGCCGCAGGATTTGAATACCGGCTTCGGGAGTGATGGCGAAGTCCTCGCCAATTAGATCGATGCCGCCGGTTGATCCCGTGAGACTTCGCGCGTTGTCAAGTGCTTGCTGGTAATCACGAAGCTGCGTCTGCCGGTATTCAAGTTCATCGTGCAGCCTCGCTGCCTCCTCCGCATACCACTCGGGGTCCTGGGTTCGCACGTACTGTGCGGGCGCAGGTCCCGAAGCTGACTTTTCGTCGTCGTCTCGGCCAACGATGGAAATCAGGCCGAGAGTGTGGAGTTTGTCGAGGTCGTCATTGGTCCAGACCATCTTGTTTTGGCGGTCCGTCCCTGCGTGCGGCCTGTTGGCCGCACGCAATGGGATGGCTACCGAAATGAGCCCGAGAGTGACGGCGAACATATAGCGAATCATGTTAGACACCGTTACTTCTTCGAAGAGCCAGGAGGGAAGTGCTTGAACATTTTCTCCGCGCCCTTGTCCAGATTCTTGATGTTCTTGTCGGAGTTGTTGGAGAGCGTGTCACTCGATGAGCCTCTCCATATCAGTTGCTTGGTCTTGGTATCGAAGAGATCGACGACCAATGTGCCTACCTTATAGGTCTCAGTTGTGGTAGTTGCGTTTCCAAAGCCTCCGCCACCAAACCGCCTCCAACCCCAGCCTCCTCCAAACCCGTCGTAGAAGGTATTCAAGGTCTGCTGTTCGTGGGTCATCTCGACGGCTATAACGGAAACATCACCACCGGAGTCCACCTGCGTCCAGCCTTTTGCTGCCAAGGCCGCATTGACGGCGGCTTTGATTCGGTCAACATCCAAGGTATCTTTCGTCTTAACTTGTTCCCATGAGTAGGTCTTGTATTGCGCGAAGTTTGTGCTGCGATCGTAATCGGTCTTCACCTGCTGTGCCGATGACTTGCATGCGAACAACAACATCATTCCCATCAAAACGAATACTGCTCTTTGCAATTTCATTGTTCCTCCTTTCAAACATTCCGAAATTGACTTCCCGCGCGAGAGAGAAGCGCCCGCTCGCGCCCGGGTAGATACTGTTTCAGCGAACAACTAATTTCCCTGTTGTCCCCGGTGGTGTGCCGACACGTGTTCCTGGGGTTCCGTGGCCGCTTGATTGAGCCTCTTTTCATAGCGCGACTTGAGCAGCTGACTGCCGCTTGGGCTGCCTTCGTCAAACAACTTCGCAAGGAAATAGCGATTCCCGTATTTGTTGAAGATCAGTTCGCTCTTGGCCGGTGCAGAGTTGGCCTCTGTGGCCTGGACTTCGAAGAGAGCGGAAGTAGAGCCGTCCGCGCCGGTGATTTCCATGACTGTCAGATCGGAGTCGTCGAGCATGCGGATGATGTACTTGCCCGGCGGAAGTTTGGTGTTCCCTACATGGAACTGGAATGGGATGTTGGCTTCAAGGGCTCCAATGATCTGCGCGTCTGCTTTGGTCGGAATCGTTAGTGCAAAAACCAAGGCGATGAGTAACGACAGCAAGTGGCGCACTCTTGCCCCCTTGTGGCTTGCGTGGGCCTTGTCGATGGTTTTAGTGAACATGGTGATTCTTCCTCGTTTCTGTCGCCCCGAAAAATTTCGGTGCGTTGAGCGACACAACTGGAAGAGGCAACCGGGTTGCCAAACGTCTTGATTGCGTAAGTGACTGAAAGTAGAGGCCGACGACAGCGATAGCGCAGTGTGGGATGCCAGCCCGCTAAACACTACGTCCGCATGCCGACAGGGTCAGTGGGGCTATTTTTTTGACGGTGTATCAGACAACTTCGGATTCAAGTCGGCCGGACATGTTATCGCTGGTGCGTCCGATAACTAATGCATCGACAGGGTCAATCGATTGGAGGGTCGATCCGCGTCATTTCAACTCTGCTACCGCGGGAAGGTGATCTCTCTGGGTACGTGAGATGCCAAGCTTTTGCATACGGAAATAGAGCTTAGATCTCTTGATTCCCAATCGTGCTGCGGCCCCACGGGGACCGGCGACAACCCACCGAGTGTGCTCGAGAATCTTGCGTATGTGATTTCGCTCCGCTTCCTCCAGGGTGATTGCCTCCGGGGATCCTGTTTCGGCGGCCTTCTTCAGGTTCACGAGAGGTGGGCGTAGGACGTTCCCGGGGCTGAGGATTACGCTTCGCTCAACGAAATTCTGGAGTTCGCGGATATTTCCGGGCCAGGAATGGCTGACAAGTGCCTCCATTACTTCGGCGGGAACCTCGCGGATCTGCTTGCCCATCTGCTCAGAGAATGTTTTCACGAAGTGCTCCACCAGGAGTGGGATGTCCTGAAGACGGTCTCGCAGGGGAGGCACGGCGATAGGAAACACGTTGAGCCGGTAATAAAGGTCACTGCGAAACTGCTTCTTCGAAACCATGTCAGCTAGATCGCGATTGGTCGCAGCTACCAGCCGTACGTCAACCCGCTGCGTTTGCGTGCTGCCCAGCCTTTCGAACTCTCCCTCCTGAAGCACGCGCAGTAGTTTGGCTTGCAGTTCGAGCGGTATGTCTCCGATCTCGTCGAGAAAGAGAGTGCCGCGGTCAGCGGTTTCGAAACGGCCCACTTTGC
>WNFL01119583.1_pt1 | contig 11938 bp, 15 predicted proteins | sample 5400361 | NCBI WGS metagenome assembly WNFL01 (sample SAMN13153351, study PRJNA577476) | soil metagenome | isolation source: 40 cm soil on Douglas fir-dominated hillslope | place: USA:California | collected 2013-09-17
GTCCGAGCACAGAAATACCACCGCGCCGCCAATATCTTCCGGCCGGCCCCAGCGTCCAAAAGGCGTGCGGGCGATGATGGCATCGGAACGCGCCTGGTCGGCCTGCGCCGCTTTGGTGAGTTCGGTTTCGATCCAGCCCGGCGCAACGGCATTGACCCGGATGCTCGGAGCCCAGGCCACCGCCAGCGCCCTGGTGAGCTGCGCCACCCCGCCCTTGGACGCGGTATAGGCCGGCGCCAGCCCGCCACCGAAAAAGGACCAGACCGAAGCGGTGTTGACGATCGCCCCGCCTTGTTTCTCCAGCAGTGGCCGCGCACCCAGGCACATCCGCATGGTGCCGGTGAGATTGACGTCAATCACCTGCTGAAATCCCGGAATCGTGAATTCCTTGCCGTCGCGCAGGATGATCCCCGCGCAATTCACCAGCGCGTCGAGCCGCGACAGCTTGCCGATACAGGCCGCCACCCTGGCGTCGCTTGTCACATCCAGCACCGCGGTCCGCAGATTTTCGCGTTTCGGAACGGCCGCGACCTCCTCCGCGGTCAGGCCGGTAACGGTGACGCCGTAACCGGCCGCCAGCATGGCGTCGGCAATGCCAAAGCCGATGCCACGCGCCCCGCCGGTGATCAATGCCTGCTTCATGCTGCCAGCTTAACGATCTGGCAGAGCGAAGGCGACATAGGCCGCGCCCTGCTCAGCCTTCCTGTCGCGCGCATTGTCGGCCTGGATCAACACATACTGCCGCCCGCCCGCCATATAGGTGATCGGCGTGGCGTTGCCGGCATAGGGCAGCACAGCCTGCCACAGCAGCTTGCCGGTGCGGGGATCGAAGGCGCGAATCTTCTTGTCGTAAAGCGTGGCGGCGATGAACAGCAGTCCGCCCGCCGTCAGGACGGGCCCACCATAATTCTCCGAGCCGGTGGTCTTGTCGGCCAGGGCCGGATATTCGCCCAGCGGAATTTTCCAGAGATATTCGCCGCTGTTGAGGTCAATCGCGTTGAGCGTGCCCCAGGGCGGGGCCACCGCAGGATAGCCCTCGGGATCGAGGAATTTGCGATAGCCGGTGAAGCGATAGGGCGGCCGGCCATCGCTGGCGGGCGCTGCCAGCTCGGTCTTGTCGGCGCTGCCGCGCACTTCCGTTTTGTCGGCGCTGCCGCGCACAAAGGCCACCAGCGCCTTGAGATCGCCGGCCAGCAGGCCACGAAAGGCCGGCATGCGGCCGCGCCCCGCAGTGATCGCATCCGCCATCTCGTCCGCGCTCAATTTGCTGTCCAGCAGCGACGGAAAAGCGGGGGGCGAACCCTTGCGGTCGCCGCCATGGCAGGTGGCGCAATTGTCCAGATACAGGCCCTCCCCCAGACTGGCGGCTTTGTGGTTCTCCACCAGCCCGCCGGTCCAGGCGACATCGTTGGCGTTGAGATAAAGAATGCCGCGTTTCGCATCGGCCGCCTGGCCGCCCCATTCCGCCCCGCCGTCGAAGCCTGGAAAGACGATAGTCTGTTGTCCCAGCNNNNCCCGCCACTGGCAAAGCCGCGGAATTGTTCCAGCGCCCATTGATGCGCCTGCGGCGTGCGGTCCGTCAGCAACTCTTCGCCGAGATGTTGGCGGGCATAGGCCACAGGCAGGGACGGCATGGGCTGAGTGACGGCAGTCTGTTCGCCCGGCACGGTGCTTGATGGCACCGCCGTCTCCCGGACGGGAAACAGCGGCTTGCCGGTCACCCGGTCCAGCACAAACAGGAAGCCCTGCTTGCTGGCCTGCGCCACCGCATCCACACGCTTGCCGTTGCGCCTGACGGTCAGCAGTACGGGCGGCGAAGGAAAATCGCGGTCCAGGATATCGTGGTGCACGCCCTGGAAATGCCACAGCAGCTTTCCCGTATGGGCATCCAGCGCCAGCAGGGAATTGGCATAGAGATTGTCGCCGATACGGTCAGAACCGTAAAAATCGCTTGCCGCCGAGCCGGTGGGCGCGAAGATCATCCCGCGCTTTTCATCCAGCACCATGCCCGGCCAGGCGTTGGCCCCGCCGCCGGTCTTCCAGAAATCCGCTGGCCAGGTCTCATGGCCCGGCTCGCCCGGATGGGGGATGGTATGAAAGACCCAGCGCAGCTTGCCGGTGCGCACGTCAAAGGCGCGGATGTCGCCGGGCGCGGCCGGCGCGCTTTCGGCGGTGCGAAAGCTCATGATGATCGTGTCGCGCCAGATGGTGCCGGGCGCGGTCAGCGCCACGCTGATCTGTTGCGGATCGCGGCCCAGTCCGTCACGCAGGTCGATGCGGCCGCCCTCGCCGAACCCGGACAGCGGCTTTCCGGTGGCGGGATCCAACGCATAGAGAAAACTGCCGGCATTGGCGAACAGCCGCCGTTCGCCGCCCTGCCGCCAAAAGGCCAGGCCGCGCTGCGGCCCGCCCGCCTTCACGCCGGAATGAAAGCGCCACAGCAGCTTTCCGCGCGCCCCATCCAGGGCAATGGTGTCCAGGGATGGCGTATAGGCATAGACCACACCGCCGATCGCCAGCGGATGGGTCTGCGGATCGCCCGCCTCCGCCATGTCAAACCGCCAGGATTGCTGCAGGCGCGCGACATTGGCGCGGCTGATCTGCGTCAGGGTGGAAAAGCGCCGGCCGCCCTCGCCGCCATAGAGCGCCCAGTCGCTGCCCGCCGTGAAACCAGGACGCAACAGAGAGATTAACAAAGCCGGCACGGCCAATAGAAAGACGAGTCTCGTCATGACCGCACCGTATCGCGTTGGGCGCGCCCGTGAAAAGCGATGTGGCGAGAGCTATTGGCGAGCCTAAACGGTCGCTATCGGCCCGGGACACGGGCTAGCCTTTCGGCGGGCCATCGAGGGACTTTTCATTGGGCTACCGCCGAGCGGTTCGAGGCGGTGGCACCTGCCACCGCCCCCCGACAGATCAGGCCGCTTTCAGATTGACGGCCTTTAAGCCTTTTGCGTCCGGTTGAGTCTCGAAGGATATGCGCTGGCCTTCCGAAAGGCTGTTCATGCCCGCGGCCTCGACGGCGGAGGCATGCACAAAGACATCCTTGCCGCCGCCTTCAGGCGCAACGAAGCCGAAGCCTTTATCCGAATTGAAGAATTTCACTGTTCCAATAGTCATGTTCACTCCCGATGCCTGACGCCAAGCGGATGCTTGAGCGGCGCGAAAGAACACAATCAGGTTGAAGGGCGGCTGCCCCGGCCAGGCGCCGGATGCGGATGGTGAGTACAACTACGCGTTCAAGCCGATGGAACGCCGTCGCTACGGCAGGGATAGGCTCTCGCGACACGCATTGCAAGCAAGGAGATTGCCATCGTGCCTGGCGTGAATACCGGCGGGCTTGTTGTCTTTTCGGGCGGCTGCCGGGAATGAATTAAGACGCCGTTGGGGCGAGGTGCTATTCTGGGATATGACGTCCGCCAGCATTCAGCGCGAAATGGCCGAATATCGCGGCTATTCCCTGCAAGTCACCTATGCCCCACCGCAGTGGCAGGTGGTGATTGGCGTCATGCTGGGGGACCGGCCGGCACTCGCGCCCGAAAAACAGATCGTAAAAGGGTGGGACGAAGAGGAAACCCTGAAGCGCGCGAAAACGAGGATCGATCTTCTGATTGAAAGCCCGAGTCTCAATTAGCGGCATATTCCGCCCGCAACCATCTTTGGTGAAGGAACCGAAGCCACGCCGGAGGATGCAATGATCTATCGCGGATACGACCTTGAAGAGAAAACCCTGATGGTCGGATGGCAGATCACGATAACAAAAGACGGCAAATTTGTGCGCAACGGGACCGTCTCAAAACAGTTGGCCGCCGCGATGGACGAGGCACAGAAATTCGTCGATGGCATTATCGCTGACATTCCCGCGCCTGTCGCAAATCCCTGAATGAACCCGCATCCGACCTTACAGGCCCGGCGCGTGCTGGCGGGTGCGCCTCAACGGATGTGAGCATTTGTGCGACGATTTCGCCGGCTTGGTCCGCTGGGCGGCGATTCCAATGTCGCTTATGATACCCCCTCCAGTAATGCGAGGTGGACGTGGCAATAGGGAAAACAACGCATGAGCGCATTGGGGGGGGCCGCAAATCGGGCTCCCTTAAAATCGCTGATGTCGAATATCGCGTGCTGTGGAACGAAGCCGGCCAGGAATGGAGCGTCTTTCGCAACGGCGCCGCGACGGGCGTGTCCGCGCGTAAAAAGCGAAAATCAGCAGTGGACTCGGCCATCCGTGACGCCAAGGCCGAGCTGGAGACTTCGCAGGCCATTATAGTGGTGACCTGCCTGCAGGGGCGAAAACTTGAGACCCTGTGGAAGACACCGTAATGGCCCCTCGCCTGGTTGCCTGCCGCCATTAGGCCATCGGGCCAGCGCATTGCTCCATCGATACAAACCAGGGCGGGACGCCGGTTGCGTATGCTTGTAGTTGCGCACCGGCCGTCTTACCGTCAGAAAAGCTGGCCGTTAGAAAAAACCGGGAGGCATGCATGGGATCACCGACACCGGCCTTGATTGCATTGGCTCTTATCCTGGGCGCGACGCCCGCTTTGGCGCAGGCCCCGGCAGCCCCCCAGACGAACTGGTGGTCTCAGGCCGGCGGCGAGAACGGCCCGGCCCGCACGGTCTGGGCGGCGCAGAAGACGCCGGAAACGCCTTACACGGGCGTGAACAAGCCGATCTGGCATATCGCCGATGTTCTCAAGGCACATCAGGGACAGAAGCGCTGGGAGCAGAAAGTGCTTCTGAACCGCGACTTCGACGGCCGCTATGTCCAGATGGCGCCGGGCGACAAGTCCAAATGCCTGTTCTATGCCGATGACCGCGCCTGGGGCTGGGTCTATAGCGGCCAGCTCAAGGTCACGATCGACGGCCAGGAGCCCAAGGTCCTGCCCAAGGGCTGGGTGTTCAACGTGGCGCCGCGCCTGTCCTACTGCCTGGAAACCGTGGGCAACGAGCCGGTGGTGTATTACCGCACCACACCCGCCGGGCAGGTGCCGTCCTATCCGGAAAACGAAACCCCGGCGCCGATCAAGGGCTACAAATATATCAAGACCAAGATCACCTCGACCGGCGGCTATGACAGCTTCAACATGCCGTTCTTCAATGTCGATGAGTATGGCGCGTCAACCCGCACCGGCGAGCGCTTCCTCTATGACGGCCACACCTCGTCCAACCTGAATATCGGCCCGAACATCACCCAGCTGCCGCCTCCACGAGATCATGCAGGAGGTCTGGCTCAATGTTTACGGCAATGTCTGTGCGCTGATCTCCGGCGTCGGCGTGGTGCACGGCGAATATGGCGACCTGATCAATGCCAATGAGGAACGCTGGCACCGTGCCACCAGTTGCCCCAACACCGGCAGAAGCATACGCATGGCCATCACGCCGCGCAGCAAGGAGGGCCAGGTCCACTATTTCCAGACCGACCAGCCGCCCGGAAACTAGCTCCGCGGCGAATCCTGGGACGGAACCGATCGTGCGCATTTGCGAAAATGCGCTGTTCTCATTGTCACACGGGCAGCCCAAGTTGGCGCCACAGCAGTTCGATCTGGATCATGTCCAGCTCGATAGTGGTCTCCAACTCCTTGATCCGGCCAGGAGGCTTTCCACTATTGTGCCGTTCGTGCGTGACCTTCGCCATTTCCTCAAGCGTGCCGGTTACCGTGTTGTCCTGGTCTTTGTTACCAGTAACCAGGCTCCAGCCATCAGACTGAACGCGCTCCGTCAACTCGGCGTCAGTGTATTTTTTCACCATCTCAGGTCGCTCCCTGCAGCACTTCGCTGGAAGTCTAGCATGCTGGACAGTACCAGCCTACTTGCCGCCGGATCGCCAGCGCTCCTGCAAAGGTGCGGATGAGCGTTATGTTCAGTTGCCGCCCAGCTCGTGAGGCGCAATAATCGGCCCCGCGAGCGGGTTGCGCAAACCCAATATTCGGGAGGCCCCATCGTGTCCGATCCCATAATTGCCAAAATTCTCGTCGCCCAGGGTGGCGGCCCCACTGCGGTCATCAACCAGTCATTGGTTGGCGTCGTTCTGGAAGCGCGCAAGTTCCATCAGATCGAGAAAGTTTATGGGGCGCTCCATGGCGTTCGCGGGATCGTCAACGAGGATTTTGTCGATTTAACACAGGAAGCCACGCGCGATTTGGAGCTGGTTGCCGAAACACCCTCGTCGGCGCTCGGCTCAACCCGCGACAAGCCGGACCGCAAATATTGCCTGGAGATATTCCGTGTGGTGCAGGCGCACGGAATCGGCTGCTTCCTCTACATTGGCGGCAACGACAGCGCTGATACTGTTCGCATTATCTCCGAGGAGGCGCGCGCCGCCAATTATCCCCTGCGCTGCATCCATATTCCCAAGACCATCGATAACGATCTGACCGTCAATGACCACACGCCGGGCTTTGCGTCGGCAGCGCGTTTCGTCGCCCAGGCCTTCATGGGAGTGAACCTCGACAATTGGGCCCTGCCGGGAGTGTATATTGGTGTCGTGATGGGTCGTAACGCAGGGTTCCTGACCGCCGCCGCGGCGCTTGGCCAGAAGTTCCCGGATGACGGCCCGCATGCGATCTATATGCCGGAGCGCCCGTTCGATATCGATAGATTCCTTGACGACGTAAAGACCCACATGGACCGATATGGCCGTTGCGTCGTAGCCGTTTCCGAAGGCATTACCGACATTCACAATGTTCCCATCGCGCAAAGCCTTGTCGCGAAGACCGAGAAGGATGCCCATGGCAACATTCAACTGGGCGGGGGCACGCTGGCCGATTTCCTGACCAAGATCACCAAGGACAAGCTCGGCTACAATCGGGTACGGGGAGATACCTTTGGCTATGTCCAGCGCAGCTTCGTCGGCTGCGTCTCGGACATCGATCAACGCGAGGCGCGCGAGGTTGGCGAAAAGGCGGTGCAGTTTGCGATGTTGGGCGATCGTGACGGATCGGTCACAATTCATCGCACCGGCTGCTATTCGGTGGATTACAAATTATCGGCCCTTGAGGAAGTGGCGGGCAAGACCCGAAAGATGCCTGATGCGTTCATCGCCGCCTCGGGCGTCAATGTCACCGAGGCCTTCCGACTTTACCTGCGGCCGCTGCTGGGCAAGGGGATGCCCGATGTCCACCGTCTTCGGTGCAACGCGGTTCCGAAAGTTCTGACCCAAGGCTGAGAAATGTCGACAGCGCCTGGGAACTGGTGGGGGCTCGTGGAACTATTTGCGGGCGATCGCCGATACCGCAAATAAAGCCGTTAACGATTTCAAATCGCGTCTGCCTGCGTCCGTAATCACCTTGCGAGACATCCCGGATGCAGCCATTATTCGAACGGCGGCAGGGGGCCAGCATGCGAACCAACGGATTTCTTTAATGACCATTCCGCCCCTGCGCGCCTTCAAAACCGCACCGCGCGATCCGAAAAGCGCGGAGATACCTGCGTCTCATCTTGGACAGGCACTCACGGCACAGGGCTTTTTGGATACGGACGGAGACCTGCACATCCACGGCAAAGTATTTGGGCGGGTCTGTGCCGATCGCCTGGTTCTTGGTTCCAGCGGGTATTTGGAAGGCGATGTGGTCGCGAGGGACGTGCAAATCGGCGGGCGCCTGACCGGCCGGATATTTGCTCTCAATGTGATACTGGACAGTTCGGCGGATGTTACCGGCCGGATTTTCCACCACGAAGTCACGGTCGCAAAGGGGGCACGGGTTGATGCGCGCATGCCCTGCCGGAGCCCCGACCATGAGCATGTTCAATCGCAACGATAAAATGGCTGACACGAACGCTGGCGAGGCCGCACGGCCGCCTGAAATTGCGCCGGCGCCCGCCCCTCCCGCTGCAAAGCCTGTTGTTCAGGCAGTTGCACAGCCGGTTTCAAATACCGTGGCGCCGCGATCTCCCGGCGTTTCGGTCATCAGCAAGGCCCTCAAGATTACCGGTCAGCTCGAAAGCACGGAAGACATACGCATCGACGGCGAGGTGGAAGGCGATGTTCGCGCCGTCTCCGTAACGGTCGGAAGCGGCGCGAAGGTCAAGGGAACGGTATATGGCAACGCGGTCGAACTATCCGGAACGATTGACGGCAAGATCGAAGCAGAGAAAGTCGTGCTCACCAGTTCCGCCCGCATGTCCGGTGATGTCATTCATCAGGACATCAGAATCGAATCGGGGGCATACATCGACGGCCACTGCCGGCCCGAGTTTGGCAAAAACAAAGACAAGACGGCTCATTCCGCTTCCAAGCCAGCATTTACGGGCCTGGCGTCACAGACGAAGTCAAGCGACGCAGGTGCGGCATAGGAATGTGAGTCTGGCCCAACCAAGCCATGCGCTTTCACATTGGGCCGCTCATAGTTCCTCCGCCTCAACACGATCAAATGCCTCGAGACCGGCTTTGGGCGCTCTTGCGGAAGCTGCCTTGACGCCGGTCACGATGACTGGAATGGGTTTGCCGTCGATTTCGACCGCGATATGGCCATTTCTCCATGGCGTCCGTCCGTGGTGAACTTGGGTAAGTTCAACGCGGCTCCCATCTTTTCTGCTCACGCTTACTCTATAAGCCATCCATTTATTTCCGCTGCCAATTGCCTGAACCGTCCTGTTTTACAACCCTGCGAGTCTCGCGTCACGCCGGCGCCTTGCCATTCCCAATGGATATGTCCTTAAATCAGGAAACGCAGGCCACCCTGTCTCGGTTCGCCAGACGCTCTCCAATGCCAGACGCTTTCCAATGCCACATGCTCTCCAATGTAAGAGTTTTGCAGTATTTGGCTGCTAGCCTTTCCTGGCTGGAGCCGCCCCGGACATGGTTATCGAGACACCGTTTCTTCACTGCTTTTTCTGCAGCTGCCGCTTTGCGGCCGATCTTGAAGCCAGGAAAGGCGGCTTTGTCCACGCCTGGAAGGTCCCAGTCTGTGGGCGCTGCTTCCACGGCAACCCGGCAGGTCCTGCAGCGCATCATCCCGCACTCCAGAAACTGGCGAAACAGGGCATAGCCATAAAGGCCACTGGAGATGGCATCGTGCCATGGCCTGAGGAGGGAAAATGGGTTTCCTCGGCTTGCGCAGCGCTAATGCGCCGATACTAATTTCGGGCGCTTGCTGCTGCCCGTAATCCAATATCTTCGGGACGACACAAAGGTTGGGGAGTCCAAGTGGCTGACTCCCATTCCTCCTACCCGCGAACTTGCCCAACACGGCGCTGCATCACCCGGTTAAGTCCCGCTTAACCATTTCCGCGCACCCTGATGTCCGCTCACATTCGCAAGGGGGCAGCGAAAATGCTCGGTCACCTCGTTTCGAACTTTCACGAAAATCCACCAAGCTTCGGCTTCGGTGCCTGGCTGCAAAAACTGCTGACGCTGTTTCGAGGCCGCAGCGCGTAGAAATGCAACCGATGCGGCGCGCCGCTGTTGACGGAGATGGGCGCCAGAAATAGCTTCCAGATCGTACCAATGCGCCCGGGGCAATGACCGCGAACTCCTTATCTGAATTTGCGCTGGCCTGGATGGCCGCCGTCTTGACCGGACTGGCGATTATTGCATTTGGCTATGCTGTTGAGCGGCTTCGCCCGGCACTCGGTGATCAGGAACGCCAGAAAATCCTCCGCACCTTCGCCTAGGATCAGCGACCTCTCGGGAGCACCGAGATCACGCGGCGTCTTCTAATGGCCAACGGCGAAGAACAGACCAATGAGCGTATCGACCATGGCACCCCCTTGGTCCGCCGCCTCGGCAAGGAGAGCATCGCCTGTTCGGTCGAGCCGACGACGGGGTATGGGGTCAGTTGTGAGGGATGAGACAGGGTAACAGTGCTCCTGTCACCGTATTCTCTCTATAGTCAATTCAAGGCGGCCTTGAACTGTTCGGCAATCCAGTCCGCCTGACCAGGTGTCAGAATCAGCGGCGGTGTGATACGAATCGCATGGTGGTGGGTTTCCTTGGTGAGAATGCCGCGGCCCTTGAGCTTCTCGCAGACACGGCGGGCGCCACCCGCATCGGGATAAAGCTCGACCGCGAGCATCAGGCCGCGGCCGCGAACCTCCCGCACGCCGGGCGCACGAATCTCCTTGAGTTGCGCAAGAAGCCTCTCCCCGACATGAGCCGCATTTTCGATCATGCCTTCCTCGACCAGCACTTTCAGCGCCATGCGCGCCACCGCGCAGGCGAGCGGGTTGCCGCCGAAGGTAGAACCGTGTTCGCCTGGATGTAATACGCTCATCGCCTCGGAATTGGACAGCACGGCGGACACCGGATAGAAGCCGCCCGCCAGCGCCTTGCCGACAAGGGTCAGGTCGGCCTCAATGCCCTCATGCTCTTCGGCCAGCATCCGGCCGGTACGGCCGAGACCGGTTTGAATCTCATCCAGTATGAGGAGAACATTCTGCCGGGTGCAAAGTTCTCGCGCCCGTTTCATATAGCCAGTCGGCGGAACTATGACCCCAGCCTCGCCCTGGATCGGTTCCACCAGAAACGCCACCGTGTTGGGCGTGATTGCCGCTTCCAGTGCCGCCGCGTCACCGAAGGCAACATGCTTGAACCCTGGTGCGAAGGGACCAAATCCTTCACGCGAGCCTGGATCGCTGGAAAAGCCGACAATGGCGATGGTGCGGCCATGGAAATTGTTATCGCAGACAATGATCTCGGCGCAGCCGTCCGCGACGCCCTTGATCGTATGGCCCCATTTTCGCGCCAGCTTGAGGGCGCTTTCCACCGCTTCAGCGCCGGAATTCATCGGCAGCACCCGGTGCGACCGGGTAAGCGCACAAATTTCTTCATAGAAGGGCGCCAGCTGATCATTGCGGAAGGCGCGCGAGGTGAGCGTAAGGCGGGAAGCCTGGTCGATTATAGCCTGCCGGATGCGGGGATGGCAGTGCCCCTGATTGAGAGCAGAATAGCCGGAAAGGCAATCCAGATAGCGCCGCCCTTCCACATCCCAAACATAGACGCCCTCACCGCGCGTCAGCACCACGTCCAGGGGTTGATAATTCATCGCGCCGAATTCGCTTTCACGCGCGATGATATCGATCGTTTTCATGTCTTTTGGCACGACATAGTTCATGAGGGCCTCACTCGGCTGCGCAGAGCGCCTCGGCCGCCGCGCTGCTGCGGCGATCCAGGCGCAGGGTCATGCAATAGGCGCCGCCACCGGAAAGGATAAAAGGCGCCAAATCGATTCCATTCACGGTGAAGCCCTTAGCCCGAAGTTTTTCCCGCAGGCTCTGTGGCGGTTTTGCCATGATGAGGTGCCGGCCGATATTGACCGCATTGACACAGAAAGCGGCCGCTTCTTCGTCGCTGGCCACAATGCGGTCTTCGGGGCGAACGTGGGCATGGATCGCCCCCAGCGCCTCTGCCGTAAAGGCGGGCGGGTAATAGAGCAGCTTGCCGCCGGTCATGGGGCAAAAACAGGTATCGAGGTGATAGAAGCGATCGGTGGCCAATTCCAACGCCACGGTCTTTTGCCCGAACACCTGTTCGATTGCGGCCACGGAATCCTGCGTCGAGCGCTGGCCATGGCCCACCCAGAAGAAACCACGCGTCGCGTCCCAGATGCAATCGCCTGCGCCTTCCTGGAGCACGCCGCGCGGCAGTCGCACGATCTCATCGACCAGCCCGCGCGTCTTGAGCGCTTCAAACGCCGCGCCGAAAATAGCTTCTTCGCCCTGGCGCTGGGAGTAACGGAAGCGGGCGAGCAGCGCGCAGCCGTCCAGCACGATGGCGGCGTTGGCGGGGAAGACCAGATCGGGAAGACCGGCAACACCGGCCATGCTGTCCACCACGGCGCCGGTCTCTTGAAGCGCGGCGCGGAGTTGCGCAGATGCCTTGTGCGCCGCGGCGCGGCTGATGGCGGGATTAGCCCGCCAGTCGTCGGGCCGCATCCAGGGATTGATCTGGTAATGCACGCCGTAATGGCTGGCGTCGGTCATCAGAAAACGGTGGAACATG
>WNFL01010187.1_pt1 | contig 11937 bp, 9 predicted proteins | sample 5400361 | NCBI WGS metagenome assembly WNFL01 (sample SAMN13153351, study PRJNA577476) | soil metagenome | isolation source: 40 cm soil on Douglas fir-dominated hillslope | place: USA:California | collected 2013-09-17
TCCCCGCAACTGTAAGCGACGAGCCCTCGCCAATGCCACTGGGATGTCCCGGGAAGGCGGCTGACGGCAGCGACCCGCGAGCCAGGAGACCTGCCATCAAGAACTGTGCTTTGGAGGTCGTCGGGGCGGGGTGCACCGGACGGAGCGAGCGGATGGCGTTTGCCATCGGCGCGATCCAACAAAGCTCGCGACCGCAAGGCCCTGATGTGAGCACGTAATGGATCGCGACGACGCTATTGAGGAATCCGCCAATCTGACTTTGGCCGAACCGCCGCGCGCAGTGCCGGCCGGTCCTGTCATCGTGAGCGTGTGCGTCACCTGCAAGATATCGGACAGCGGTGCGATTGTCGGCCCCGACATGTTCGCGGCCGTGCAGGCGGCGATCGGCGCCGGTGATCCAAACGTGCAGGTGCGGCCGGTGCAATGCCTGAGCGTCTGCAAGCGTCCCGCCACCGTCGCGGTGACGAGCCCGGACGGCTACACATTCTTGTTCGGCGACCTGCAAACCGGCAGCGGCACGGCGGCGCTGGTGTCGTTCGTAAAGTCCTATCGGAATTCCGACTACGGCCTGGTGCCGTGGCGCGAGCGCGCCGAAGTGCTGCGCAAGGGCACGGTGGCGCGGGTGCCGCCGATGCGCTGGTCGCCGGACGATGGGCGCGCTCCGAAATGACTGCACTTGCGACCACGCTGGTGCTGGGCGGCGCGCGTTCCGGCAAATCGGCGTTTGCCGAGAAGCTGATTGGCGATAGTGGTTTGGCGCGGGTCTATCTCGCGACCGCCACCGCCGGCGACGAAGAAATGAAGGCACGCATTGCGCATCATCGTGCGCAACGCGGCGAGGGCTGGACCACGATCGAGGAGCCGCTCGCGCTGGTCGATGCGCTGACGCGGGAGGCGACCCACGGGCGCGCCGTGCTGGTGGATTGCCTGACGTTGTGGCTGTCGAACCTGATGTTCGCGCAGCGGGATCCCGAAATCGAAGCCCGCCGTCTCACGCGATTTCTCGGTGTCGCAAAATATCCGATTGTCTTTGTCTCCAACGAGGTCGGCCTGGGCCTAGTGCCGGAGACACCGCTCGGCCGCGCCTTTCGCGATGCGCAGGGCCGGCTCAACCAGATCGTCGCCGCCGTCGTGCCGCAAGTTGCTTTCATCGCAGCCGGGCTTCCGCTCTGGCTGAAGCGTCCATCTGCCAAGGAGTGTTGATATGTCCCGTGTCCCCGTCACCGTGCTCACCGGTTTCCTTGGCGCCGGCAAGACCACGCTGTTGCGCTCCTTGCTGACGCAAGCCGACGGTCGCCGCATCGCCGTGATCGTCAATGAATTCGGCGATGCTGGTTTCGATGGCGGATTGGTGGAGGAATGCGCGGCAAAGGCCTGCGCCCCCGGCGATATCATTGAGCTTACCAATGGCTGTATTTGTTGCACTGTCGCCGACGATTTCGTCCCGACCATGGATAAGTTGCTGTCACGCGATCGGCCGCTCGACGCCATCGTCATCGAGACTTCCGGCCTGGCGCTGCCGCAGCCGCTGCTCAAGGCGTTCGCGTGGCCCGCGGTGCGTACCCGCGCCACCGTCGATGGCGTCGTCACTGTTGTGGATGCGCTGGCGCTGTCGGAAGGCCGCGTAACCATCGATGAGGACGCGGTCGCCGCACAGCGTGCGGCGGACACCTCCGTCGATCATGACGATCCGATCGAAGAGGTATTCGAAGATCAACTGGCCTGCGCCGATCTGGTGGTGCTGTCGAAGAGCGATCTGGTTTCGCCCGAGGCGTTGGCCGGGATCGAGGCGCGGCTCGCCGCGGTGTTGCGGCCGGGCGTGCGGATTGTGCGTTCTCACGGCGCGCTGGCGCCGGTCGTGTTGATCGGGCTCAATTCCGCAGCGGAGGACGACATGGCCGCGCGCGCGGGCCACCACGGCGAAGAGGAGGAACACGATCATGACGATTTCGACAGCATCGTGGTGAGGCCGTCTCCCGCCACCAGCATTGATGCGATGCGCGTCCGGGTCAGCGATGCCCTGAACTTGACCGGCGTGTTGCGCGTCAAGGGTCATGCGCGGATCAGTGACAAGGCAGCGCCGATCGTGGTGCAGGCCGTCGGCGGCCGCGTTGACCTGTCATTTGGCCGCCCCGACGTCAAGCAGGCCGAGCATCTCGTGGTGATCGGCCTGAAGGGTTTTGATGGCGACGCGGTCCGCCACGCGTTGACTGGGTAGCAACGGTCAGAAACACGCATGCATCTAAAGCTCGACAGCAGCGGCAACATTGACGACGGTGACGTCGCCCGCGATCTCGGGCAGGATTCCGCCGATATCGTCGTGCTGTCGGCGGCGGACAGCGATCTTGCTGCGTTCGGCGCTGCGCATGCGACGTTGCTGGGTGATTTTCCGAGTGTGCGGCTGACCAACCTTTTAGCGCTGGGCCATCCCGCGTCGGTCGACCTTTACGTCGAACGCACGCTGCGCGACGCGAAGATTGTGTTGCTGCGCATGCTCGGCGGCGAAAGCTACTGGCCGCATGGCGTCGAAAGCCTACGCAGCGATGCGCTGCGCCGCGGAACGTTATTCGCCTGCATTCCCGGCGAATTGAGCTGGGACGCGGCGCTCGCTGCGCGGGGCACCTTGAATGCAAGCGATACAAATGCGTTGTGGCGTTACTGCACCGCCCATCTGATCGGCCGTGGGAGCGTGCCGACGCCTGCGCGGCCGATGCCGTCGGCTGGGTTTTGGCGAGGCGAACCCGCGATCGATGGCCGCCCGAACGCCGTCGTGATTTTCTACCGCGCCCTGGTCGCAGGCAGCGATACCGCTGCAATCGACGCGCTGCGCACGGCACTGGACGAGCGCGGCCTCAATGCCGTTTGCCTCTATGTCACCAGTCTCAAGGATGAGCGCTCTGCGGCGTTCCTGCGTGCAGCGCTGGCGGCGCATCCGCCCGATATCATCATCAACGCCACGGCGTTCGCCACCGCGACGGCCAACGACGATGCCGGTGTGTTGTCGGTGTCGGGGTGTCCGATCCTGCAGGTGGCCCAGGCCGGTATCTCGCGTGCGGGCTGGGAAAGCTCGACCCGGGGTCTGACGCCGCGCGATCTGGCGATGCATGTCGTGCTGCCAGAGGTCGATGGACGCATCTTCGCCCACGCTATTGCCTTCAAGGAACGCGGTGATTCCGAGGCAGGCTTTGCGCCGACCACGTTCCGCCCGGTCGATGATCGCATCGCCGCCACCGCCGATCTTGCGCGTGTCTGGGTGCGGTTGCGGCGCACGCCGAGCAATCAGCGGCGTGTTGCCATTATCCTCGCCAATTATCCGAGCCGCGATGGCCGCCTCGCCAATGGCGTGGGCCTCGATACCCCGCAGAGCCTGATCGATGTGCTTGGCGCGATGCGCGGCGAAGGCTACGCCATTGAAAATATGCCTGACGATGCCGCGTCAATGATGCACCTCCTGCAGACTGGTCCGACCAATACGCCTGGAGAGCGCGGCGCCCGTCTGGGCGGGGAGTCATGGCGCATCTCCGATTATGATGCCGCATTCGCGACACTGCCGGAGAACGTCCAGCGCATGATCGAAGCGCGCTGGGGTAGCCCGGAGCAGGATCCGCATGTCGTTGACGGCTGCTTCCGTCTTGGCTTGCACAGCTTTGGCAACGTCGTCGTCGGCATTCAACCGGCGCGCGGCTACAACATCGATCCAAAAAGCACCTATCACGATCCCGATCTGGTGCCGCCGCACCACTACCTGGCATTCTACCTGTGGATCAGGCTTCACTTCGACGCCCACGCCGTCGTGCACCTCGGCAAGCATGGCAACCTAGAATGGCTGCCGGGTAAAAGCGCCGGCTTGTCAGCGAATTGCCTGCCCGACGCGGTGCTGGGGCCGCTGCCGCATCTGTATCCCTTCATCGTCAACGATCCCGGCGAAGGCATTCAGGCCAAGCGCCGTTGCGCCGCCGTAATCATCGATCACCTGACACCGCCGATGACCCGTGCCGAATTGCACGACGACCTGGCACGGCTTGAAACCTTGGTCGACGAGTACGCGGTGGCGGCCGATCTCGATCCGAAACGCGCCGCAGTCATCGCCGAAGACATTCTGTCGCTTGCCCGCTCGCAACGCCTCGACGCCGACGTCAATGTCACCCGCGAGACACCGACCAACGACGCCCTGCGCGCGCTTGACGCGCATCTATGCGACCTCAAGGAAATGCAGATCCGTGATGGACTGCACGTATATGGGCGAGCGCCGCAGAATACGCAGCGTAACGATCTGCTGGTCTCGATTGCACGACTGCCGCGCTCCGATAGCAAGCCGCACGAAGCCTCGTTGCATCGAGCACTGGCGCTCGATCTGGGCCTAGGCGATTTCGATCCGCTGACCCGCGACCTCGCCGATAATTTTGATGGACCTCATCCCACTGTTCTGTCGAAGGTCAGCGCCGCCGCATGGCGCACGGCAGGCGACACCGTCGAGCGGATCGAGCTGCTCGCGCATCAACTGGTGTCTGGCGTACGGTCCTGCGACTCCACTTGGGGACGCAGCAAAGCGGTACTGGGCTGGATCGATACCAGGTTACGCCCGGCCATCGACGCCTGCGGTGAGGCCGAAATGGATGCGTTCCTGCGTGGCCTCGACGGCCGGTTCGTCCGGCCCGGTCCTTCCGGCGCGCCGACCCGCGGCCGTCCGGACGTGCTGCCGACGGGACGAAATTTCTTCGCGGTCGATGTCCGGGCGGTGCCGACGCCATCGGCATGGCGGATCGGGCGGCTGGCTGCCGAGCGACTCGTGGAAGGTTACTGGCAGGAGGCCGGTGAATGGCCGCGCGCGATTGTGCTGTCGGCCTGGGGCACCGCCAACATGCGCACCGGCGGCGACGATGTCGCGCAGGCGCTGGCGCTGATCGGCGCGCGGCCGCTGTGGGAAGAGACCTCCGGTCGGGTCACCGGGTTTGCGATCACGCCGCTTTCCGAATTGAAGCGGCCGCGCATCGATGTCACGTTTCGCGTTTCCGGGCTGTTTCGCGACGCGTTCCCGACCCAGATGGACATCATCGGCAGCGCGGTCCGCGCCATCGCCGAGCTTGACGAGCCCGATGACGCCAATCCGATTGCAGCCAATGTCAGGGCGAAGCGGCTGGCGCTCGAAGCTGGCGGAACGAGCAGCGAGTCAGCGCGGCGGCAGGCGGCATATCGTGTGTTCGGCTCGAAGCCGGGGGCCTATGGTGCCGGCTTGCAGGCGTTGATCGGCGAAGGCGGCTGGGGCGATCGCGGCGATATCGCCGACGTCTATCTCGACTGGGGCGGTTTTGCCTATGGCGGCGGTGTCCAGGGCGAGGCCGCGCGGGGCGATTTTGCCGAGCAGCTTTCCGGCATCGATCTTGTCGCGCAGAGCCAGGATAATCGTGAGCACGATATTCTCGATTCCGACGACTATTATCAATTCATGGGCGGCCTTGCGGCGACGGTGCAGAGTTTGCGCGGGAGTGCGCCGCGCATCGCGCATATCGATACTTCGCGGCCGGAGGCGCCGCTGTCACGGCCGCTGTCACACGAAATCTCCCGCGTGGTGCGCGGCCGCGCCGCCAATCCAAAATGGATCGCCGGCGTGATGCGTCACGGCTATAAAGGCGCGTTCGAGATCGCAGCCACGGTAGATTACTTGTTCGGATTCGCCGCCAGCACCGACGCAGTTTCCAATCATCATTTCGATCAATTGTTCGCATCCTATCTGGAAGATGAGCGCGTGCGAAATTTCATGGAAACGGCCAATCCGGCGGCACTGCGTGAGACTGCCGCGCGTTTTGCCGAAGCAATGCGGCGCGGACTGTGGACGCCTCGCTCCAATCGGGCCGCCGACTTGATCGCCGAGCTTTTGCTGCAAGCACAAAGGGAAACCGCATGACGGGCTCTTCGAACGGGAACGATGAAGCAGAAAACGCTCGTCACAACGAAAAAGCGCGCAAGCACAAGGCAGCTCGCGACAAGATCATGGCAACCAAGACTGGCGAGAAGGGCCTATTGATCGTCAACACCGGCGCTGGCAAAGGCAAAACCACCGCCGCGCTCGGCATGGTGTTTCGTCATATCGGTCATGGCTATCCCGTCGGCGTCGTGCAGTTCACGAAGTCGCCGGCGTGGGATACCGGTGAAGCGCGGGTACTGGCGAAATTTCCGGAGCTGGTGACGCTGCACATCATGGGCGAAGGATTTACCTGGGAGACGCAGGACCGTGCCCGCGACATCGCCGCGGCTACCGCAGGCTGGCAACGCGCGAAAGAACTCATTCGCGACGATCGTCATCGCATGGTGCTCCTGGATGAATTGAATATCGTGCTGCGCTATGACTATCTGCCGATCGGGGACGTCCTGACTTTTCTCCGCGACGAAAAGCCGGCCGACAAACACGTCGTTATTACCGGCCGCAACGCGCATGCCTCGCTGATCGAGATGGCCGATCTCGTCACCGAAATGATTTTGGTCAAGCATCCGTTCCGCCAGGGCGTGAAGGGACAGAAAGGTATCGAGTTCTGATGACGTCTGCCACGCCGGCGCTGATGATCCAGGCCACCGGCTCCAATGCCGGTAAATCAACATTGGTGGCCGGACTCGCGCGCGCGCTGGTACGACGCGGATTGAAAGTAGCGCCCTTCAAGCCGCAGAACATGTCGAACAATGCCGCGGTCGCGGTGGAGGGCGGTGAGATCGGGCGCGCCCAGGCGGTGCAGGCGCGCGCGGCACGGATGGTACCGAGTGTGCACATGAATCCAGTGTTGCTGAAGCCGGAAACCGACAGCGGCGCGCAGATCATCGTGCAGGGCAAGCGCTGGGGGACATTGCGGGCGAGGAACTATCTCGACAAGAAGGCGGCACTATTGCCGGCAGTGATGGACAGCTTTGCGCAGCTGGCGCGCGATGCCGATATCGTGCTGGTCGAAGGCGCGGGCAGCCCTGCCGAGATTAATCTACGTGCCGGCGATATCGCCAATATGGGGTTTGCCGCCGCGGCTGATGTGCCTGTGGTGCTGGTCGGCGACATCGACCGCGGCGGTGTCATCGCGAGTCTCGCCGGCACGCATCTCGTTTTGGAGCCGGAGGAGCGCGCGCGCATCCGCGGCTTCATTATCAACAAGTTTCGCGGCGATATCAGGCTGTTCGACCAAGGCCTCGCCGCGGTGACGCGATTGACGAGCTGGCCGTCGCTTGGCGTGGTGCCATGGTTGCCGCAGGCGGCATGGCTGCCGGCGGAAGACGCCGTCGATCTCGACCGAGCCCGCAAATCAGCGTCGATACACATCATTGCGGTGCCTGTGCTCGCGCGCATCGCAAATTTCGACGATCTCGATCCGTTAGGCATGGAGCCTGGTGTGAAGCTGGTATTCGTGCGGCCAGGCGAGCCGATTCCCGGCAACGCCGCGGTCGTAATCTTGCCGGGCAGCAAATCTACCATTGGTGACCTTGCATTTCTGCGTGCGCAGGGCTGGGACATCGACATCAAGGCCCATGTTCGCCGCGGCGGACATGTACTCGGTCTTTGCGGTGGTTATCAGATGTTGGGGCAAACCATTGCCGACCCGGACGGCATTGAGGGACCTGCCGCGACAGTGGAAGGCCTTGGTTTGCTTGATATCTCCACGGTCATGAGCGCGGATAAATCGACCAAGCTGGTCGGGGGCATCCATTCTGCGACCGGGGCGGCCATCGAAGGTTACGAAATTCACCTTGGCCACAGTGAAGGTCGTGATTGCGCAAGGCCGGTGGTGATGATCGACGGACGCCCCGACGGCGCGAGCACAGGCGACGGACGGGTACAGGGCACCTACGTCCACGGGTTGTTCACCGGCGACGCATTTCGGAAAGCCTGGCTGGCCAATCTCGGGATCGCTTCGTCGCTCGCCTACACGTCTCAAATCGAAACCGCGCTCGATGCGCTTGCCGATCATCTGGATGCGCATCTGGATATCGAAGCGATTTTGGGCATTGCCCGCAGCCGTCAGACCACCAGCGCCAGTGCGGCGTAGGCCGCCGCCTCGATGACGCACGCCGCGGCGTAAAGGTCGAGCGCGCGGTCAATATCGTCAGGCACCGCTTCCTTGGTGGCCTCGGCATTGAGGAAGGGATCAGCGACCAGATGTTCGGCATAGCGGCGCGGTCCGGCCAGCGCCAGTCCCAGCGCGCCGGCCATCGCACTTTCCGGCCAGCCGGCATTCGGCGAGCGATGCTTTGAAGCATCGCGTTTTACCACCCTCAACGAAGTGTTGACCGATCCGCCTGCGATCGGCGCGGCAATCGCCAGCAACAATGCCGATAAACGCGCAGGGATCAGATTGACGAGATCGTCGAGCCGCGCCGCAGCCCAGCCAAACGAGTCATGGCGCTCGGTGCGGTGCCCGATCATGGAGTCGGCGGTGTTGATAGCTTTATAGGCGATCAGTCCGGGCAGCCCCAGCAGCGCGAGCCAGAACACAGGCGCCACCACCCCATCGGAAAAATTCTCGGCGCAGGATTCGATCGCTGCCCGGCACACGCCGGCTTCATCGAGCAGAGCCGGATCACGCCCGACGATCATCGACACAGATCCCCGGGCGCCGGCGAGGCCACCTTCGGCGAACGCCGAGCGCACTTTGGCGACGTGCTGGTAGAGGCTTCGCTGAGCGATGAAGACGGAAGCGATGAGTGCGATCGCGACGTTCCCCAAAGGGGTCTGCGGCACGGTCGTTTGAACCAGAAAGCCGGCCAATCCGGCTGAGTGTGCGCTCAAGATGGCCGATCAAGGTTCCGATCCATGCCACCGGATGACCCGGCCGCCGCCAGAGCCAGTCGGGGTCACCGATCAGCGCGTCGAACGCCAGTGCTGCGAAAACGATGAAAAGTGCGCCGCCCGAGATCAACACCTCAATGGTCCACGCGCTCGAGCTCCGAGGTCAGGCGATCCAATGCCTCTGACAGCATCGGTCCCCCGCAGACAGTGAGCCGTTCTGGAATCACGATGCGTTTTGAGGCCGGGTAAAACCTCTCAAGTGCCGGATGCAGCAGGAAGGCGCTCCCTTCGTCTTCGGCTAAACCGCTGTTTTCCGAGACCAGGATGAGATCCGGTTTCAGACTTAGGATGGCTTCGAGCGATGCAAACCCACCGGATTTGAGCCCAAGATCACTCGCAGCGTTGGATAGGCCGGCATTAGCCAGTAAGGAACTGGTCAAGCTGTCGCCGCCGGAAACCCAACCCCGCCGCGATACCGCAAGCACGCGATAAGGTCTGCGCGCTGCAACCTGACGCGCATGCGCGATCGCAGCATCCAGCCGACCAATTTCCGCGAAGGCGCGATCCGGATGCCTGACGACGTCGCCCATTAAGCGAATCTGCTTCTTCACATCGTCCAGCGACCGCGCGGAATCGAATTCGACGACGCGGACGCCTTTGTCTTTCAGCAGCTGTCGGGTCGCAAGCTTGGTAAAGCGACCGGCGACGACAACATCGGGTTGCAGAATCAAAACATCTTCTGCCGCCCCCGAAAGCCGCGGAAATTGGCTGGCTGTGGCGGCGGCCCACGAGCGGGCCGGATCGCGCGAATATGGGCTTAGCCCCAAAATCTGCGGTGGGTCTGCAAGAATCATCAGAAGCTGGTCGGTACAGATGTTGATGGACGCGATGCGCGGCAGATCCGCCGCCCGCGCGGCAGTTTGCAGGTCAAAGCAGCCGATGATCATCATGATAGCGCCCAGCGCGCGCCGTAACCTCTCGCGCTTTGGCCCGGATAATGGCATGAAGCGCTGATGAAGCATGGCGGAGATCTGACCGAGGCAATTGCGCGCTATGGCGGGACGCCGCAAATGTGGCTCGACCTGTCGACCGGCATTAATCCCTGGCCGTGGCCGATCCCGCAGCGCTTGCCTTCGCGCGCTGCCGAGGGAGCTTTGATTGCGGCTGCGCGTGATGCTTACTCCATACCCGCCGACGTCGGGGTCGTCGCAGCTCCAGGAACCCAGTCGCTGATCCAATGGGTGCCGCAACTTGCGGCTGCCGGACCGGTCGCGATTGTAGGACCAACCTATCATGAACACGAGTTGGCGTGGCGCACGGCTGGTCATGATGTGATCACGGTCGCCGGTCTCGATGACCTTCCCGATGCCATCGGCCATGCAGTGGTCGTGAATCCCAATAATCCCGACGGACGCGTGACGGACCACTCTGCGCTGGCACGCGCTGCTGCGTTGTTGCGCGATCGCGGCGGATGGCTGGTCATAGATGAAGCCTTTGCGGACATGAACCCCGAAATCAGTGCAGTCGGGCTGTGCGTTGATTTGCCCGTCGTGGTCCTGCGCTCCTTTGGCAAGTTTTACGGCCTCGCGGGGCTTAGGTTGGGATTTGCTATCGCGCATCGGGACATCGCCCAGCGCGTCTCTCTGGCGCTCGGTCCTTGGCCTTGCTCCGGACCAGCTCTGAACATCGGCCTCGCCGCGTTGCGCGACGAGGAATGGGCACGTCGCACGCGCAACGCGATCGAACTCGACACCGCGCTCGCAGTTGCGGGATTCACGATTCTTGGGTGAACTGGATTGTTCCGGCTCGTGCAGCACCCCGATGCAAAGAAGGTGCATGCGGCGCTCGCTGCGCAGTACATCTGGTGCCGGCGTTTCGAGTGGGCCGATGATCTGCTGCGCTTCGGTTTGCCTCTGCATAAACACGATCTCGACCGCCTCGCTGGCGCACTCGCGTCGTTTAAGTAGCTGTGTCATGGAACAATTACACGAGCGCCAATCACGTCTTTATAAGGCGAGCATCAAGCCGATTCGACCAGCTTGTTAACCAAGGACAGGCGGCAATAGAGTATTTAGAGTATTTGCGCGACTCGCGAAATTCCACGCGATCGTTTCGACAGAGGCGTCAAAGGTCGAATGGAAGGCCACGCCGAGATGGATATGTCCGTTACCGAAGGCGGTTCTCTTTGGCAGCGGCTGACCTCCGAACGCGGCCTAGGCGCGACTTTACCGGCATCTTGCGGGCGTGCCATGGGATGTCGTAAAGGCGCTCGCACGATCGGAGGTACCTGATAGCAGCTGGTAAAATCCGATAAGCAAATGAGGCAACGAGAATAACTCCAATGATTTTCAGATGCGCAGTTTTTGAAGGTATGCGCGATGGAAAGGGAATCTCTCGTGTCTAAAAACTCGCGGTGAATCAAGATATTAACAGCCTCAAGGGTAATCCGCAGGGGGCGGCAATCACGGCTCAAATGTCTACCATCAGCGAATGTCGGTATGGTGGTTGCGCCTCCCCGCAACCACTTTTGTTATAGCTCGCTTACCGTCCCGATCTAACCGCCGGGACGGATCTGGCTTTTCCGGGGAACGCGGAGGCGAGCGATAAAAGGTCCGGCTGCGTGCAGCGCGGATCCATCCAGAACGACGGGTGGGTGCAGCATCGCTTGCTTCGGGGCTGGAGCACGACAGGACCATCCCACCAGCGAAAATCAATGATAATTTCAATCACTCTTGGTCGAACGTCGTTGGTGCCGGTCTAGCCGAAGTCTTTGCGCTCTCATACGGTTTATCTCGTCATCAAGGGCATCCATGTCCTCAGTGCGCCGCGCGTTCCTGGATTTCGGCGCATCGGCACTGCGCAGTTTTTCCAGCGCTTTCTCGACAGAGAGTTTGGGTGTTTCGGCCATGGCAACCTCATATCCAAGCGAAACGCGTTCAACCCCTTAGCAACCTCGCAGGGGCGCCGGCTACCAGCAGAACTGATGCGACGGCCTGAAACTATTTCGGCCGATCGCGAAGCTTGCTTCGAGTGCTTCAGATCCGGCGCAGGCGTCTGTTGATCTAGATCAACAAGAATGTGCGTGCGGTGATTTGCTTTACGCCCGATGCCCGCTGGGATCGCCAGGCGGGAGAGGAGCCGGAGGTTATCGGACGGCCCAATGATTCCGAGGAGCG
>WNFL01189440.1_pt5 | contig 11937 bp, 12 predicted proteins | sample 5400361 | NCBI WGS metagenome assembly WNFL01 (sample SAMN13153351, study PRJNA577476) | soil metagenome | isolation source: 40 cm soil on Douglas fir-dominated hillslope | place: USA:California | collected 2013-09-17
AGCCAATAAATCAGGTCAAGAGAATGCTCAGCAGAGTACTACGTACTGGTTCTACGGTTCACCCGGAATCAGAAAAACGACTTTAGCCCATTCGATCTGTGCAAGCCTTCATAAGCGAAACCACCTTGCTGGTGCGTTTTTCTGTCGGAAGGACGACCCAAATTTAAGCGAGCCCATGAACGTCCTTCCGACTTTCATCCACAAACTCGCAATGCTCTTCCCTCCTTTTCGAACCATTGTAGCAAAACACTTTCGCAATGACCCAAACCTTACTCCGCAGTCGATGAAAAGCTCACTTTTCCTTGATTTCATCTGATCCGTTCCTCACCATCCTGAGCACACTCTCGTCTTCGTCATTGACGCACTTGACGAGTGTGGCGACCATCGAAGTCGCCCAGGTCTCCTGAAGGTCCTGACCAATGCTGCTGCACAAGCTCCGTGGCTCAAAATTGTCATCACCAGCAGAACCGAAGTCAATATCCAACATTTCTTTGATACTCTCCCGCAATCGTCGTATTTACCATATGATCTGGCCACAGATCAAGATGCTAGTTCTGATTTGCAAACCTTCGCCCGAAGCCAGTTCAATTTGGTGGCCTCCCTCTGGCATCTCGACACCCCATGGCCCAAAGAATCCGATTTCAGCAAAGTCATCTCTTGGGCGAATGGCCTTTTCATCTTCATTAAGACTCTTGTCCTTGCTCTCGAATGCTGTGAGGACCCTGAAGAGGGTTTGAAGGCAGCTTTGCAAGAGTCGGCCAAGACTGGCCTAGAATCCCTATACGAACTTTACTCCAGTATCCTCGAATCACAAATAGTGCACAAAAGCGCCGAGTTTCAGTGGATGACCAGAGTACTTCTTACAACATCCCCATACAGCGCACTGTGCGATGAAACCATTGCAGAGCTGGTGGATGTGAAACCCAATGTCGTTAAGAAGTGGGTGGATGCTCTTAGTACTTTGCTGTACCGGGATGAAGCGGCCAATAGAGGGATTCGTGTCCGACATTTGTCGGTTTACGATTTCTTTATCAGTGATCGCTGCAACTATCAAGTGAATCTCTGTGATGCGGATGTGCAGCTGGGGATTTCTTGCCTCAGAGTAATGACTACACAACTCCGTTTCAACATCTGCAAACTCGAAGATTCACGGGTCTCTAATACAGACATCAAAGATCTCCCATTCCGAGTGAAACAGCACATTTCGGAACCCTTGCAGTATAGTTGTTTCCATTGGTCGAACCACCTTTGCTTTCCTTCAGATAACCGCGATCAGTTCGAGTTGGTATTGGGAAGCTTGAAGAAATTCTTTGAAGGATTATACCCACTATTTTGGGTTGAAGTGTTGAGCATTCTGGGGATGGTCCCAATTGGCCCTCCAAGCCTTCGAAGGTTGCTCTCCTGGGTTAAGGTGAATACATCCCCAGCTAGCTCCCGGTTGCGTTCCAAGTTGATTCAAATTGGTTGTAGGATGCGAGTTCAACGCTTCTTGAGAGAATTCAAGATATTTGTCATTTCCTGATCACTTTTCACACCCCCATCTCCTTCAGCACCCCACACGTCTATATTTCAACACGACCATTCCTGCCCTCCCAGTCACCTTTATCGAGGACGTTCAGTAGAGAATTTACTAGGGCCATCAAGATGTGAGTAGGAAACCTGGCATCATGGCCAGCACCACCATTGGAGTGGACTGGACACGCCGGAAGCATTGCGAGCGTGTGTTATTCGCCAGATGGAACCCGTGTTGTCACAGCGTCCAATGACAAAACGATCCGAATCTGGGATGCTGAGTCCGGTACTGTAATTGGCGAGCCTCTTACGGGCCATTCAATGGGGGTGAATTCTGTTGCTTACTCTCCCGATGGGCGGTACATCATCTCCGGATCCGAAGACCACACCATTCGAATATGGGATGCGAAGACTGGTATTGCAGTCGGCAATCCTCTCGAGGGGCACACTGGCCCGGTGTGGTCCGTTGCTTACTCCCCCGATGGACGGCGCATCATCTCCGGATCCTTCGACTGCACCATCCGAATCTGGAATGCGGAGAATGGTACTACGGTCAGCGATCCTCTCGAGGGGCATGCTGACCCGGTGTGGTCTGTTGCTTACTCTCCCGATGGATGGCACATCATCTCTGGATCTGAAGACCGCACCATTCGAGTCTGGGATGCGGAGACTGGTACTGCAGTCGGCAATCCTCTCAAGGGGCACACTGAGCCAGTGTGGTTCGTTGCTTACTCTCCTGATGGGCGGCACATCATCTCCGGATCCGAAGACTGCACCATTCGAATTTGGGATGCGGAGACTGGTACTGCAGTCGGGAATCCTCTCGAGGGGCACACTGACCCGGTGCGGTCCGTTGCTTGCTCTCCCGATGGGTGTCACATCATCTCCGGATCCGATGACCACACCATTCGAATCTGGGATGCGGAGGCTGGTACTTCGGTCGGCAATCCTCTCGAGGGGCACACCAACTGGGTGTTTTCCGTCGCTTACTCTCCCGATGGGCGGTACATCATCTCCGGATCCTTCGACTGCACCATCCGAATCTGGGATGCGGAGACTGGTACTGCAGTTGGTAATCCTCTCGAGGGGCACACCGGCCAGGTGTGGGCCGTTTCTTCCTCTCCCGATGGGCGCCACATCATTTCCGGATCTGAAGATCGCACCATTCAAATCTGGGATGCAGACACTGGTACTGCGGTTGGCAGTCCTCTCGAGGGGCACACTGGCTCGGTGTGGTGCGTTGCTTCCTCTCCCAATGGGCGGCACATTATCTCCGGATCCTCCGACCGCAGCATTCGAATCTGGGATGCGGATACTGGTACTGCAATCGGCAATTCTCTCAAGGGGCACGCTGGCTCGTTGCGGTCCGTTGCTTTCTCTCCCGATGGGCGCCACATCATCTCCGGATCCTCTGACCACACTATTCGAATCTGGGACGCGGGGTCTTGCACTGCAGTCGGTAGTCCTCTCGAGGGGCACGCTGGCCGGGTGTGGTCCATTATTTACTCTCCCGATGGGCGGCATATCATCTCCGGATCCTCCGACCGCACCATTCGAATATGGGACGCGGGGACTGGTACGCCAGTCGGAAATCCTCTCGAGGGGCACACTGCCTCGGTGCGGTCCGTTGCTTACTCTCCCGATGGGCGGCACATCATCTCTGGATCCGGCGACCACACCATTCGGACCTGGGATGCAGAGACTGGTACTGCAATCGGCAATCCTCTCGAGGGGCACACTGACCAGGTGCAATGCGTTGCTTACTCTCCCGATGGGCGCCATATCACCTCTGGATCATTCGACCGCACCATTCGAATCTGGAATGCGGATACTGGTACTTCAGTCGGCATTCCTCTTGAGGGGCACACTGACCAGGTGCAGTCCGTTGCTTACTCTCCCGATGGGCGGTACATCATCTCCGGATCCTTCGACCGCACCATTCGAATCTGGGATACGGAGACTGGTGATACAGTGGGCAGTTATCTCGAAGGGCATGTGGGAAGGGTGCAATCCGTTTCTTACGCCTCGGGTCGGCATCACATCCCTTCTGGGTCTTATGATGGATCTACCCGCGTGTGGGACTATGTTCCCATTCGGCCTCCCTCTTGTAGCCCAATCCGTCCTGGTCTTTGTGTAATGCCCGACGTCGACGGTTGGGTCAGGGACTCAGAGGGTGGCCTACTATACTGGGTACCCCACGACTGCCGTAGAGGCTTGCATTCACCTGCCGTCCTGACGATCCCCCATACATCTCATAATCGTTCCGTTTCTCTTGACTTTGAAGGCTTCACCTTTGGAACCTCATGGACTCAAATTTTCAAAAGTGCGGCTCCTTAGCCTCTCTTTCCATTGAACTCTTCGCATGTAGTTTGGTATTAGCTTAGTTGCTCTTTTGATTATTGAAGTTCACCCATCATTCTGTATTAAGGCACGAAATCGGTGAGTTACTTATCATGGCAGGTTCTTCCAGCGATGCCAAATGAAGCTCTCTGGTCCTGACCGGACACGGGTCTCAAGGTAACGCATATTCTGGAACAACGCGGTCCTTGTTGCCGCCGTTCAGGTCAAGTACGTTGCAAAGGGAGGTGATTAGTGACAAAAGGCCTTTCGCAAGGCCGTTATGACTGATGTGAAGGCCACGGAGAGTGTTCCAGCGAGGCAGGTCAGGTTGTTCAAACAGCATATACATTGCAGCCAAATCCGGCACCTCAAAATGAACCAACTGTTATATTCGTTCCAGTACGGTCTTTCAGGATCAAGAGGGCCCTTGCCCCCTATTGTCTTCTGTCATGCTCCATGCGCGACCAGACCTTTTCCGACAAATCCAGACAACTCAGCCGCCTGACAGCCTGCCTCCGACGGTTAGCCTCACCAGGAGTGACATCCCGCCGCCGATTCAGATCACGTGTTCAGAGTAAGTCGTTACAAATATCGTGGACAAAGTACAAGAAAATATTACAGACCAGGCCTTGTGGACTGTATGTATGAAAGCAGAGATGAATGAAGAGTTTATGTCAAGTACCATAGGGGCTGATAGGCGAATGGGCGCAGGGTCTGGACGATCGAGAACCTGCTAACTGTTGCCAAAATGGCCACACGCAGAACATAGGCGAGGGTGAGACGGCCTTGGTCAGTTAGTTCAGTGTTCCATGGCGACCTCAGCTCAAAAGTTTGGATTCTTACTCAAGGCCGTCTTTATCATGATAGAGGCCGTCGATGTAACAAACTAGCTATATCTTTTCGCAAAGGAGGGCCTACTCGAACATAAGGGGCCGCTACAAATATCACAGAGGGATTATACCGTTGCCGCAAGATAAATTAGGATCACGCGAGGACATAGCCGAAGGCCCGGTGTATGAAAGTCACACCAGAGCGTCATGAGAGGATGCAACGAAGAGACCGAAAGTGTATAACATGGCGAGGGACCCGCTTCCTTGATCATAGTAGCGTATTCTGGATCTGCAATACATACAAGTATTAAATTAGATGGCGAATCACCGGCTCGGTCGATGACAATGAGAGGGGTGAAGGGGGGATTAACCGCGTAGGCACGAATTCTTGTGCATAATGTGGGGTGATTCAGGGTTTGGATTAGAAGGGAAGTCAGGCTTTAGGGCGTATAGAATGGCCTTGATCTGTCAATGCATTGTTGACATTGAAGTGGACTTGTGGGCGGATGATGATAGTGCCGAGCGCGTGCGTACGCTCAAATGAGCACAAGTGCAAGCCCGGGCATAAGTACAAGCACAGAAGCAAGCACAAATAGGCACATACATACACATGCAACCGCAGGTGCAAGCACAAGCACGACCACAGGTACGAGCACAAGAGCGAGCAAAGCAACAAGCACAGGTGCAAGCACAATACCAAGCACAAGTGCAGGCGAAAGTACAGGCGCAAGTACGGGGGCGAGCACAGGTGCAAGCACAATCGCAAGTGGAGTTGCAAGCGTAGGCCCGACCACAGGTGCGAATACAGGCTCTAGCATAGGCACAAGCGCAAGTACAAGTACAAACGCAAGCACAGGCTCGAGCAGAGGTGCAAGTAGATGCATGAGCCAAAGTGCAAATGCAAGTATAAGCAGGAATACCAGCACGGGAACCCCCACCATCGCTATTGGTGCAGGGCCTGGCTCACGCGTATGCACAAGCCCAGCGAGCTCCGGCGAAGTCACAATCGCGCGCCCTGACTCATGCGGAGGAGACGCACGCCCTCTAAGATGGTACGAGAGAGGTTTGGTTCCAAATCCTCCGCTTTTTGGTTCAAATTCCATTTCTCTGTGGAATCAAGCTAAGGCGCAAAAGTCATTTCTCAACATGGGTGCAGCAGAAGGCGATCAGGGCCGGAAGACGTACTAAACTCTCCGGTTAATGGAAGGGAATACAATCGTATATCAGGCCTTGGCTAACTTCTTGAGGGGGTCTTGTTCGATGTCTTCTCGTTTTCCAGTGGTGAGGTGCCTATAAGCAAGGATGCGCGGCTCCACAGCCGGACGATACCCACGCGTTCGGGTCAGGCTCCTTCACGCACGCCTCCTTTGTTGTCCTGATAAGCTGCCAGAAGCAGCAGCGTACCCTTTACCACTGTCAACGACTCACTTGATTGGGTGTCCTGCCCTGGTTCTGATCACCAATTTCTTCAAGGGCCCCTCACCCCCTCTCATCATCCACATCGTGACCAAACGGTGGAATGTCCCCCTATTGATTGTACATAGTCGCCTTGTCGCTACCCACCTCCCTGGGCCCATCTCGCATCAGAACACCTTTCATACCCTGTGAAACGCAACGTGACGAGCTGCTAATCGTCCTCCCACTCATCGGAACGGATCGTCCGTTTAATAAAAAAATTGCTTGCCCACTCGACGAGTTGTACTGGTGCCGTCTTTGGGGCGGGGTCGTGTGAGGCACGATGATGACACTGCGGGCTTCGGCTCCTGCGGGGTACCACGTCCTCAGTCGGTTTATTCATCTCCTCCCCAATGGTCACGAACATCATGCAGAGTAATAGCTGTGGCGTCCTTCGTCGGCTCATCTGCGAGCTAGATTGACTCCACACCACATACGAAACGCTAGTGTGTCTTAGTCCTGAAAGGGTGTATGCTTGAGACGAGCAAAGTGTTTCACAAGGATCACTGACCTCAACCGAAGGTTTCGCATTCAAGAATGCATCTGGGAGTGAAAGGGATGCATATTTCGTTCTATTCACTTCCTCCCAATACGAGTTACATGCTGGAGGTTGTGAAGATCGAGCGATTTAAGGTCCGATTCGACTCTTCCTGGTCCTGGTCTCAGCACACAGTCTCAGCACGCTGGCCGTCGTGGAAAACAGGTGCATGGATAGATGGTCCGACCTCACCTGGTTCTATCATTGGTACAATAAGCAGTGTGGGGACTACCTTGTCTTGACAGTGAGGAGAACATACACAAGACCTGGCGGTAAATATTGTGCGAAATAAGAGGAAAGCGCTAGAACCGAGATGTGTTATTCTTTTGCAGTTATAATGAAGTGAAGTTCGATGAAGGAGGCAGATATCGCCCTGTAGCCTTGTAAGAAAGTCGATGGCCAACCACTAAATGGAACGGGACGCCACTTATAGACTCTCGCTTTCCGGACCCTAGAGCCAGCAGTAAAATATCCATACCCATGGTTTAGGTCAATAGGCATGACTTGAGTCTCCCTTGAGAATAATAGTCATACCGTTGCGATGCATCACGTACCAGTGTTTTTATGCCCTGATATAGCAAACTGTGCTCGACCATGCTTGTCCCAAAACCGGACGCTACCATCCAAGCTCCCGCTGGCCACCCATGGTCCATCTTGCGGGAGAGATATCGAGAAGATATGATCCCGATGGCCAGCACAGTCTACCACGTGTTGTCTCCGACTTTCCTTGCCCTCGCAACTGCCGTATTCAGTCCCCAGTCCTTGATCTTTTGCTCCAATGCCCAGGGACGAATCCCAGATCCTTGCGGTTCGATCGTTAGACCCAGACGTGAGGAAAGAGACGTCGTGAGAGAATTCTAGGGCTTGTCGTACGAAGGTGGGGCAGATGTTTCGTTGGCTGATAACCCATATCTTTGCCCATGCGTTGCACGTTAGACGGACAAGAGAGGGAGCACTGAATAGGAAGAAAAGACGTACCCTAACCAATTGGTCCTGTGCAGCGGTAGCCACATGCCTTCCATCGGGGCTGAAGTACACGGCTCCAATGCGGAGATCGCCTTCCTGGCTCATAGTCTCCTCATGAAGTAACGGAGACCAAAGAGCCAGTGAGTAGGCCGAATATCTGGGTAATACTGCCGCCTCCAGTAGCGAGAAACATACCGCCCTTGGATAACCGGACGCAGCACAGGACGCTCTCGTTGGCTGAAGTCATACATGCATGAGAGAGATATCGAGGGACTGCGGTATGCGAGGGTTGTACAGGACGAGCCAGTTGGCGCTTTCCGTTTTCCAATCCGCAGGAACAGAAGCAGCGTTCGATGCTGCCTGGAAATTCGTCTACGTGGACTATGGGTATAGGTAGCGGACTGGGAGACCGGTCGTCGGTGTCAGAGTCTCCACCAAGGTCAAAGTCTTCATGGCAGGATAGAGTGCAATATCACGAGCGTGTGCTTTGTGTGAACCACCGTTGCGTTCATGTCCACAATTTGGGCCTGCTTTACAACTCGTAGGACTGTTTTAGAGACCAAGGCTATTCTAAGGTCCGAAACTGTCCATTGCGAGACGTCCCACTACGTCTCCTGTGAGCCCCGCGAGCCCCTCCGAGCCCCTCCGAGCCCCTGTGATCGTTTCGCGAGTCTGCTTGCCATATTCGAATATCACATTCCAAATGGAAACAAGTCCACACACACGTGCACCAACAGCAGCCCGAATAATATACAAAACGATTTTGTCTACTGTACAGCGTGCGCGTCTATAGACAAGCGTTCGAGTGGTTACACACCGGAGTAGCTCCCTGTTGCGTTCATATAAGCAACCAGAACCAGACGTGAAAGAGGGGAAAGGTAGGTGGATGAGCATTGACTTACAAACTCTCGCCTGCCAATCGCCCGACCCAGTAGCCAAGTAACCCCCAGTGGGACTCAGATCAATCGATATAACTGTTCGCATCGCATCGCCATGATATCAGATCACAGGAATACAACCGTAGATGACACACAAGCTGGACTTACCAGAATTTTTATGCCCTTGCAACATCAACTGCGCTCGCCCATTTTTATCCCAAAATTGCACACCACGGTCCTTCGAGCCAGAGACGACCCACTGGCCATCATGCGAGATGGCAACAGAGAGCACATAATCTTTATGACCAGTGAAATCGAGGACGCTCTTGCCGAACCGCTCGCCGGCTTTACGAGCATTGGTGATAGCCGTATTGAGTTCCCAGTACTTGAGCGTCTTATCGAGCGAGCCGGAGACCAAGCCCTTGCCGTCGGGCGTAAACGCGACCGAGTAAACCGAGTCGCCGTGCCCTCGGAGACGGTCGACCAACGTCCCAGTCGAAACGTCCCAGATGCGCACGACGGTGTCCAGCGATCCCGCAGCGACGAAGCGCGCATCGGGGGAGATGGCCACGCTCGTCACGCCCGCGTCGACGTTGGGATCGTCGTCGATCGGGAGGATCTTTGACTCGCGTGTGGTCATGTCCCATATCCGCGCCGTCTTGTCGCCCGAACCTGAGACGATGAGCGAGCCGTCGTGGGAGAAGTCGAGCGAATAGATTTCCTGTTGGTGGCCTTCAAAGGTGTAACGGATGCGTTTGCGGTTAATATCCCATATCTGCGGCGGGTAAAAGATTAATTGAAAAGAGAAAATATTGCTGTCAGTTCACGCTGACGATGGACGGGAGGTGGACACGGAAGCGCACCCGAATTAGCCGGTCCTCGGCGCCGGTCGCGAGGTACTTGCCATCGGGGGAGAAACAGACAGCACGGATGTAGAGGTCACCCTCCTGAGAAACGTTGTCGTCGTTAAGCGTGCAGCTGAGCGTGCCGGTGCGCATGTCGAATATCTGGGCGGTACGATTGCACCCAGTCGCGAGCCACACACCGTCCTTGCTAAACCGGACACAGCAAACGACGCTCTCGTGGTTAAACTGGTGCACAAGGTTGACGTTGAGCGACTGGGGTACGCGCGGGTTGTAGAGCGCGAACCAGTCCTCGCCGTCCTTTCTAAACTCCGCCGGTACAGTCGCCGGATCGAGGTCGCCAGGGAATTCTTCCTTGGTGGTGCGAACGACGGCTGAAGAAGGTCTGGGTGTTTGTTCCGGTGGGAGGTAACCGCTGCGAGAGGGGGGCGACTTGTGCATCGATGAGGTCGGCGGCGGCGGCCCATTATGGTAGTCTGCTGGCGGACCGCGGCCGATACCACCGCCGCCTGGAGGGTCCTTTTTATCGTGCTTGTTGCGCTTAGCATGAAGGAGGTCGAGGTCGCGCTCATCGCGGCGGTCGTACTCGCGCGGATATGGCGGCTGTTGCATGGGTTGCAGTCCGCTGCTACTCCCTCCTGGAGGCAGTCCAATAGGCCCATCTCGCCCATCCCGCGCGTCTCGTCCGTCTCGTCCGTCTCGTCCATCTCGCCCATCTCGCTCGCGCTCACGCATCGAAATCGAGGGGAGTGTGACGCCGCTCATGCCGAGGGCCGACGGCGGGGGTGCCGAGTGGGAGCGCAGGTTGTTGATCTCGGCGTTGAGACGTGTAATCTCATCCTCATACTGTTGCCGCCTCTTGAGTGCCTGCGCTTCAATATCCGCAACCGCAGCTCGTATGCTCATAAATTCCTGCGTCTGCTGCTGCACTAAAATTTGTATACATTCCAGTGTTCAGCGGAGAGAAAAAAAAATTTAAACTGGACAATATCGTACGCACACTTGGCCTCGAGGTCGTCATTCGCAACCTTGAGCAGGTGGTTTTGCTGTAAAATGTGCTCAAACTGCGACCGGATATTCGTCAGCTGCTCATCGATCAGCCCGACTCCGACCGGCGCAGGGTATGCGCGGTGCTGGGACGCTGGTGGTTCGTCCACACGCTGTGGATGCTTGCTTGGGTGCTGCGGACGATTCCAGTTGGGTTGCGACATTGGCAAGGTTGGGTGATGGACGGTCCGAGTGATGTCGAGGTCGAGGTCAAGTGATCCGACAAAGATAAAGAGGACAGCATTTCCCCGGATACAATTCACCGACTCCGGGACGCCGGACTTCTTGTCAGCCTCACCCACTGCTTCCCAACTCTCACGACACTCACGACGTTCACGGCGACACTCATCTGTGGCGAATGTGACTGCATTCATAGACCGCCGGCAATACAAAGAAAATCTTCAATAGCAAGGTCCGTCAGCCTGTGACCATCTATAATCATATCCATCGCACAACTGCAGAATCTCCACGAGGCAGGCAAAAGCGAATGTGTACGCGAGAGGCGAGCGAGCGATGAAGGCGAGGGGCCGGCTTGAAGGATGCGGCAACTGATGTGGTAGACAGAACAACAACGGGACAAGTAGAGACGTCCTGGAGCATCCAATTATTCGAGAGTGGCAATTTCCTATCAGGACCAATTTATCAGCTATGTGCCGAAATGACCGAGTGACAAACCGCTCACCTATTCCGGTGATCCCCGATCGACGAGAGATACGAAGTAACGAAACGATTATGACGAGGGGTCGAGAGTTTCACGAAGAACGAGGCGAGTACCCAGGAGACACACACAAGACAAGTATTGTGACACTGTTCGGGAACTTTCGAAAACATGAGACGAGCACTCAGAGGATGTTTAGGCCCTGTAACACTTTTTGCTGTTGCTGAGCGAGCGCCGAGTACGTGTTGAGCGTCTGGAGCGGATCCAGAGCGCCTGACTGTAGAGAAGCGAACTGCATCTGAGGAGAGGTGAGCAGACTCTGAAGAGGAGCCATAGCAGCGGCCATAGACGCAGCGTGACGACGCAGCATTGACTCTTGAATAATATCCTTGAGCATGCGGACTTTGACAATGCACGTTCCGAAGGGGCGCATATTGACTTGATGAGCGGCGACAACGGCGCTGTTGGGCTCTTCAAACTCGACCACGGCCGTGTGCGGGGCTGGCATTCCAGCAGGGTAGGTGCCAGGGACCGGGTGCGATGGCTTAACAGAGATTGACTTGATCAACCCATACGGGGCAAACAGCGCGAGAACGTCTTTGTGCTCCTGGAATAACCAAGGGCAGAGGTCATCAACAACAAGCGTGGAAGCGGGAGAGTCGGCTGCGTAGGGTGTGTCGAAGCTTTGACTAGTGATCAGTGGGCTACCGAAAAGGAATGGGTTAGAGGGAGTCACGGGAGACGCTGTGGTAGTTGTGGATGCGTTGGAGGAGGCGCGATTCTGACGAGACTTGCGATTCATTTGCGGCGACTCAGGGTACGGCTCATCGGCCCGCCCGTCGAGGAAACC
>WNFL01239506.1_pt1 | contig 11935 bp, 14 predicted proteins | sample 5400361 | NCBI WGS metagenome assembly WNFL01 (sample SAMN13153351, study PRJNA577476) | soil metagenome | isolation source: 40 cm soil on Douglas fir-dominated hillslope | place: USA:California | collected 2013-09-17
CCCAATGTCGTTCAACAAGAAAGGCTTCACCCTTATTGAGCTTTTGATCGTTGTCGTGATCATCGGTATTCTTGCCGCGATCGCGATCCCGAAGTTTGCAAATACGAAGGACAAGGCGTATGTCGCCGCGATGAAGTCCGATCTTCGCAACCTAGCGACCTACGAAGAGCAGTATGCCGCTGACAACAACGGCGCGTACTTCGCAGGAACCGCGACGATGGCGACGCCCCTTCAGGGCTTCACGCCTTCGCAGAACGTGACGGTTATCGCGGTAGTCAACGCGGGCCCGCCGATCAGCTGGACAGCAACCGCAACGCATTCGCAGTCCGCGAAGGTTTGCGACAACTCGACTGGTGCGATCGTCTGCGCTTAAGCTAAGATCGAGAGTGAACAGAACGGGGGCGCCGAGAGGCGCCCCCGTTTTGTTTGCGCGCCTACTGCTTCATTGACCCGTCTTCGCTCCAGCGACACATTCGTAGGTCATCAGTCGCCCCCAATGCGCGCCCATTCAATCGGAGGAAACGCCAGATATCCGAGGCGAAGCTCAAGCCAAAGGATCAGAGTGTGGCGGGATCTCGACCAGATCCCGGATGAGGCACATCGTACCGAGTGCTACGAGCTGGTCGGTCTGATGAAGCGTGTCAAAGCGCCGACGCTCTGAGAGCGTCGGCGCTTTTTTTCTATGCTGTAATTATGTTCTGGTCCACAGGGCGATGACGCCGCAGTTGGCAAACGGTCCCTGAAACTCGGCTGGGACCTCGACCGCGTGCGTGTATACCTCGATCCCTTCAAGAGCCATGGGATCGACGATGTCGTCGATCGATTCGCCCATCAGCGGAAATCTGCTTCCGTCGAGGTAGACTGCGGGCGTGCACCCCTCGGTAGTCCGGACGATGTCGCCGAATCCACGCATCGACGGAAGCACCTGCAGACCGGGAACTGTCCGGAGCAGGTCGGTCACCGAGAACGGACGCATCTGCTGGATCTTGTCGCGTGTGATGAAATAGCCAAACCCGTGCTGCTGCATGCGCTGCTCAAAACCACTCAGTCTATGTGAGTTCGGTCGGCCGTTCGAGTTAATGGCGATTGGCCTCAACTGAAGAGTCCCGGCGAGGAGACGCCAGGTGATGTTGAGCTGGTCACCTGGTATTAGGTCGATCGCCGGAGTCGTCGCCGATATGTAGCCGGCCACGTTCGCCCTAAGTCGGTACGTGCCGGGAAGGGGCGCCACTATCGAGAAGCTCCCGTCGTTCGCGGTTTTGGCGGTTGGTCCCACAGCCGCATTCTGTGGCGTGACGAGCGTGATGGTCGCCCCCGCAATGGGTTGGTTGCTGTATTGATCGAGCAGCTTACCACTGATCGTTTGCGCGGCGAGCTGCNNNGTGTGCGTGCGCATTGACGATCTCCGGAAATGGGTTCCCATCAATCGCACGGCCGCGACAGCGTCCGATCAGGGTGACCGCAATCTCATCAGACCAGGGAGATCGGACTGCCGGGCAAACGAGACGCGCCTGGCGTGCGTCTCCCGACAAGAGCTTCCAGAATCGCCGTCAGGTTCTTCGCCGGAGCAACCAAAGTGGTGTGTTCGTTAGGGCCGTGTGTTCGTTAAGGCCGTGTGTTCGTTAAGACGTTGCTTGTGTTGTCAGTTACTCAGCAGCCAAGCTCGGCAAGCAAACAACTCTCACTTGGGGATGGGCCTCTCTTTGAGGCGCGCGCGAAGCTCCTCGGTGAGCTGCTTCGCCAGATCAGGGCGCATGTTCAACGCCGCCGGCGTATTCTGGAACAGTGCGACCTTCCAGGCGCCGGCCTTCTTCACCGCGATCATCGACTGAACCGCGTTCAGAGTCGGCTCGATGTCGTCCTTCCCGGTTGGCACCAGACCCGTGTTCGCGCGCAGAAGCGTGACATCGGTTGCGATGAGCCGCACGTCACGAACGATCGATATATAGCGCGGCGTCTGGTGATGGGAAAAGATCTCGGTGAGATGGGCGCCGATCTCGAGCTGGCCATTCACCTGACTGCCGTCGAATCCGACCACGTTGCCATCAGACGCGAAGAGCAGGGCAAAGTCGCGCGCGTTCCGCTTGTCCCACGTTTCGATGAGGCGCGCGTACAGTTCACGCGTGGCGCGGTCCCATTCGGATCCGGATGCATCGTCAGACGTCATGAGTTCATCTCCCCTGCCCTGTTGGTTTTTGACTTCCCGGTTAGCGGTCGACTAACAGCCACAACAGTGCCAGGAGACTGTATCATTCACCAACTTCTCTGAAGAGGATCAATCAATGGCCGGTCAGGGATCAACAGGCAACGTCATCGCGGCGGTTTGCAGCTTCTTCGTTCCGGGCCTGGGGCAGCTCGTTCAGGGACGACTGGGAATGGCGATCATTCAGTTCGCCCTCGCTGTCTTTCTCTGGTTCTTTTTGCTTGGGTGGGTGATCCACCTCTGGTCGATCCTCGACGCTGCGCTCTGGAAGCCACCCGCGACCGCGTCCTGACTGCGCCGGAGCACGCCGAACAGATTTTCGAAATCTTTCGCCGGTTGCACGCGAAGTGGAATACGATCGCACCGGAGTCGGGCTCGCCATATGCAGGAAATCGTGACAAGACATGGCGGACGTATCTGGGTGGACTGTTTTGTAGAGGAAGGATCGACGTTCAGCTTCACTCTCCGCGGAGACCTCGGATGAAGGCGGAGCCGCGTGAGACTTCCGTTCTCGGTCCACCCACAGACTTGCGGCTGAAGCCCGACGTGCCCGCCGGGAGGACAGCCAACATCCATCTGTCGGGAGTTGGACCGGTCGATCTGCGCGCGACTTCGTTGATGGCGCTTCTCGTAGAAGACGATGCGGCCGACACCGAGCTCATTTCCATTCTACTCCAGCCCGGTTCGCTGGGCACGGGATTGATGCCGGTGCGCCTCATTCAGAGGCGGACCGTCGCGGCAGCATGCGCTGCCCTCCGCCGGTGGCCCGTCGACGTAGTGATTCTGGATCTCACCCTGCCAGATGCGAGGGGTCTCGAAGCATTGCACACGGTGCGCGCAGCTTCACCCGAAACACCTGTAATCGTGCTTTCGGAAGTGGCCGACCAGATTCTCGCACTCGAAGCACTCAGGGCCGGCGCGCAGGATTATGTTCTCAAGCCGCCGCCGGATGGACCCACCTTCGCGCGGATTCTCCGCTACGCCTGCGAGCGGCATCGGCTCATTCGGACGATCGACGCGGCACGCGCTTCATCCGCCGTCGCCGCCCATCAGTGGCGGCTGCTGGCCGAGGTGGCAAAGCTCCTCGCCGCATCGATCGATCCTGCACAAGCGATTCCGCAAGTGGCGCGGCTCGTCGTTCCGGATGCCGCGGATTGCTTCGTCCTCTTTCTCGCGGGCGACGAGGAGGCCCCGGCGATGGTGGAACTATGGCACGCCGACGGCGAGCGCGCGTCCGCACTAAGGGATGCCGTCGAGACGCTGCTGACGGAGGAAGGTCCGGGCGCCAGCGGGTTGCTGTCGCTCCTGAGCTCGGATGGGGTTGGAAGCACGACATTGTGGGACGAAGCCCTTCTCTCCGTCTATGCGTCTGTCGGACTGAAATCTGGGTGTGGAGTTCCGCTCCGGTTCGCGGGACGAGTGCGGGGCTTTCTGCTTCTCGCCTTCAATTCCGGGCGCCGAGATTCCGTGGCCGATGTCGAGTTCACTCGGTCCGTCGCCTACCGGATCAGCATGGCGCTGGAGCAGATTCGCCTGCTGAGGCAAGCTCAGCGTGCTGTCGCGGGGCGTGACCGCACGCTGAGCATCGTATCACATGACCTGAGAAACCCGCTCAGCACAATTCAGATCTGCGCCGACGCTCTTCTCGATCCCGAGCCCGCGCCGCTGAGCGGAATTCGCGAAATGGGGGCGCTCATCGGCAGGGCGGTGACCTGGATGCGCCAGATAGTGGATGACTTGCTGGACAGGGCGAGTCTCGACGCGGGAAGCCTCGCTCTACATCGGAAGCCGACTGACGTCGCAGAGCTTTTCGCCGCCTCCCGGCAGTTTTTTTCGCCAATGGCGACCGATCACTCTATCGATCTCGTCATGCGGGAGGATGCGGGGCTTGAGCCGGTGGATGCCGACCCGCATCGCCTGCTTCAGGTACTGGCGAATCTTATAGGCAACGCGATCAAATTCACGCCCGCGGGCGGTCGCGTGGAACTCCTCGCTCAGGCCGTCGACGACGATCTGACTTCCGCGCTCTTGACTGGCAGGCGTGGATCCGCGGTGCGCTTTTCAGTTAGCGATACGGGTGCCGGGATTTCGGCCGAAGACCTCCCGCACATCTTCGAGCGCTACTGGCAGTCGCCCACCAAGCACAATAATGGCGCCGGTCTCGGACTCGGCATCGCCAAGGGCCTGACAGAGGCGCACGGCCGGCAGCTCAACGTCGAAAGCGTTGTAGGCACGGGCAGCACTTTCTGGTTCACCCTCCCGATCATGATAACCGAAGTTCCGGATCATCTCGGAAATGGAGCAACCCCCTCATGATCTCACCCAAGAGCACCACGGCAAGTCCAGATGCGGAGCGTCTGGCCGAGCTGGGAGCCTCAATTGCGGGGCGCCCCTACGCGCGCCGCGGAATGTCGGTAAGCAATCACACGATCCGCGTTCTGCTCGCGGACGATCACGGTATCGTGCGCGAGGGTCTGCGCGTCCTGCTTCGCTCCGCTCCCGACATCACTGTGGTCGGTGACGCCGAGAACGGACACTCCGCGCTGTCGCTCGCGCAGCAGCTCACGCCCGACGTGGTCCTTCTCGATCTCGACATGCCCGGTGGCGATGGCGCGACCGCGTTGCGCGAGATACAGGAGAAGACGCCGAGCGTCCGCGTGCTGATCCTGACCATGCACGCGGAACACGAGAAACTCTTACCACTACTCGAGGCGGGCGCGTGTGGCTGCATCTCGAAAGCAGCGGCATCGACTGATCTAATCGAAGCAATACGCGTCGTGGCTGCCGGCGAAGTTTACGTGCGGCCGGCCGCAGCTCGCCTGCTGGCGGCCGCCATCGTTCCGCAGCGCACGGACGAAACGGCGCAGAGTCGCTTTCGCACGCTGAGCGATCGCGAAAAAACGATCCTGCGCTCAGTGGCGCAGGGCTATAGCGGCGCGGAGATCGCGCGGCGGCTGGGCATCAGCAGCAAGACGGTTGACGCGTACAAGCGCCGGGTGGAGGAGAAACTTGGGTTCCGGCACCGGACTGACTATGTGAGCTTCGCCATAGATGCCGGAATACTCGGTCAGACGGAGGGAGTCTAGTTCCTAGTGGTTCAATGCATCAGGCAGGACAAGAGTGAACGCTGATCCGCGCCCCAGCTCACTCTCGACGAGCAGCTGACCCCCCATCCCTCTCGCGAAATCTCTGCTGATCGAGAGCCCTAAGCCTGTTCCCCCCGACCTGCGAGCGAGAGGGCTGGTCAGCTGCATGAACGGCTCGAATACGCTGAGCAAATGGTCAGGCGGAATGCCGACGCCCGTGTCGCTGACACGAATACGAATCTCAGATTCATCGGTGTTCCACTCGACCTCGACCCGCCCGCCCTCTGGCGTGAACTTGATGGCGTTAGAGAAAAGGTTGAGCACGATCTGCTGGACCTTGGCGTGATCGCCACGGGCGACGAGGGGGCTTGCAGGGGCCTGGCGGCTGTATCGAAGCCCCTTCGACTCGATGAGCGGCTTCGTGATCTCTTCGACGCTCGACACCACATCGTCCACCGAGACCTCGCCTATTTCGTACGCAACCCGAGTGCTACCGAGTTTTAGAAAGCCAAGCACATTTTCGATGACGCTGAGCAAGTGTCTTTGACTTCGCTTGATGCGGCCGAGGTCCGTGCGTTGCTCCGGGGTCAGTGGTCCCCTTACGCCATCTTCCAAGATCTCGACATAGCCGCCGATCGCGTTGAGCGGAGTGCGCAGCTCGTGGCTCATGATTCCGAGAAATTCCGACTTTAGGCTGCTGGACTTCTCCGCGTTTGCCCGCGCCTTCTCCAGCTCGGTCTCCATCGTCTCGTGCCGTGCCAGAAGCTCTGCGTGTCGGAGGGCAACGGCGATCTGGTTGGCTGCGACCTGCATCAGCAGTAACTCGAGCCTGGTCGGAAAGTGCGAACGAGACGAGCCCACCGCTACGTGACCCAGTTCACCGTCCAGTCCAATGGGATGCGAAGCGAGACCGAGCGCGACTTCCGAGTCGAAGAGCAGCGGCTCGCTGGAGACGTCGCGGTAGAGCGACCCGTGGGATTTGGTCGAGACTGGTATCGCCATTCCATGTGCCGTGGCGACGTGGGTCAGGCCGTGAGCCCTGTCCTGGAGCTGCACATACACTGAGTCAGGCCGAAGCATGCCTACCATGAGATCACGAACGCTTTCGGCGATTGCCACCGGCGGGCGCCCGATCCAGCACGCCGGCATGTTGGAAAGCGCTACCAAATCGCGAACGCATTCCTGCAGCGCCCCCGAATCGACCGGCGACGACGCGACTTGCCGAAATGGCTCGGATGCAGTCGTAGCCAATGTGCTCAACGGCGGTTCCGGCTGCGCGATTTTCTCTCCGGCTTGCCACGCGGCTCTTTCGCGGATTTGCGGCGCTCCGCAACCTCCCGGAGGAACTCGTCAGGCGGCACGAAGAAGGGATTCTGCTGGAGCAATCCGCCGAGCACGACCAACGGGTGCGTTCGAAGGACGTCCATAACGTATCCGGCGTCTATTCGATCGAGATCGTACGTGCACACCACCGCGGCGGGGTACTTCGGCAGGATGTAGTTGAGACGCGATTCGTACTCGATAAACGCGTCGGCGTCGTTCGCGTCCTTCATCACATGCTCGGCGTGGGCAATGAGGCGCGTCATCGAAAACCCGAGGTCGCGGCCGCTCGTTAACATCTGCGGCAGCAGCCGGAGCATTGACTCCCCGTCGAAGTGCCCGTCCTTCTCTATATAAGCGTCCTCGGATTTGAAGTCTTCGAGCTGATGCGTCTTTCTCGAACCGTCCACGTCGATCCCGCCGGCACGCAATCGGGCGTCGTGGTCGGTGCGATTCTGGGGAACGAAGTTGACCAGACGGTCTCCGGCGGCGAGTCCTTCACGCATGAAAGGAAGCGTCGCCCGGTACTCCTCGTCCTGCGACGAAAAGAAAGCGCAGATGTGGTGAAAGTCTCCGAGAGTCGACCCGGCGAATTTGATGGGCGCGTCATGCGAAGTGGCCGTCATAGATTCCTCCCGGATGTTGCAAGCTCAAGCGTTGACGCGAGTCCAGGACCTGACCCGTAAAGCCAGGACCAGCGAAACCACTCCATAGGCAAGGGCATACGCGCCGAGCCACCAGACAAGAAGCAAGGCACCCGTGCCCGGAAAGAGCGCGACCAGGACGGCGAGCACTATCGAAAGGACCCCGGCGATAAACAGCAGCCACTCGCCGGTGATGACCTTTCGAAGCTGGATCGCCGCCGCGATCTCGAACGCCCCGGTAACGAGTGCCCATCCGGCCACCAGATAGGTCAGCGCGAGCGCGCCGATCCCTGGCCAGAATATCGCGATGACCCCGGCGACGATTCCGACCAGCCCGCCGAGGAGCATTGGCCACCAGCGCTCCTTTCTCTTGAAGCCGCGGACGGCGGCAACGATCGAGAGAATTCCGTCGATGACAGCGTAAATCCCGAACACCAGAACGATCGCTGCGAGGGTCGGTCCGGGCATGAAGATGGCGATGATCCCGAGCAGAATGGCGGTCAGCGCCCGCAGCGCGGTTGCCCACCACAGGCCGCTCAAAATTCCTTCCACCACATCGGGCGCGGTCATTTTCCTCTCCTTTGCTGTTCGGCGTTTGTCGAAGAAGCGGGTGTGATTCCGAGCCTATGCACGCGCGCTACTTCGCGCGTTCCATCGTCTTTCACGATCTCGATCGCCTTGATGAAGCCGTCGAATTCCTCGGCGGTCCAGACTTCCTTCGGTTTCGTGACGCGATGGTCACCGCCTTCGAGCTCGAACTCGAGCGCGTTGTCTTTCGGGTCGTACGTGACCCCGTAGAGGTGAGCGCCCTCGGCTGCGAATTGATCGCCCCAGTCGAGCGAGAGGACTTCCACATCCACGGCGTTGGTGGATTCTCGGAGAAGGAAGTGCCTGGTGAACTTGTCGAAGTAGCCTTTGAGCTGATCGTTTGGAACTCTGATCGTCTCGATGTCGTCCTTCGGATTCGGCGTCACGATAGTCTCTCCGGTTCGATTCTGGATGCGCTCATTGCCGGCTGGGCGCCGCGGCTTCCCAAGTGCTCCCGCTGGATCCGATCAGCCAATCGATGGTCACTCCGTACGTGTATATGACCGCGACGAGCGCGTCCAGTGAGAACTGTCGCCAGTCGCCGCTGAGCAGGCCGTCGAGGAGCTCGCGCTTCACGCCGAGGTGCCGCGCAGCGAGTCCTCGATCGCCGCCGTGACAGCGCTCGATGAGTGCTCCCACTCGCGCCGAGACCTCGATGCCGGATGATTGTCTCAAGGTGAACTCTCCCCGTCGCTCAGCGTATCCTTGCTATCGGAAGTAGGCTAGCCAGTCGTCTGTTGCTTTCCGCCAGACAAAAAGCCGTTCCGACTTCCAAATTTCCCGACATCGCGCCTGGCCCGATCGACTAGTGACGGACGGTGCGCGGACCTGCGTCGGGAGAAGGGGAAGTTTCACTCCCGGTTGTCTGGTATTCGCACTTCACGGCGCCGCCCATCCTTAACGAGATCGAATGCCGACGGTAGTTCGAAGCCGCGGCTCACACTCAGCGAAGAGAACTAGGGGAGGCTTTGATGCGGACAGACAGCGAAATTCAGCGGGACATCGAGGACGAGCTCAGGTGGGATCCGAGTCTCGAGAATGACGACATAGCGGTCTCGGTGCGAGACGGCGTCGTCACGCTCGCGGGGTACGTAAAGAGCTATCTCGATAAATGGCACGCCGAGCGTGTGGCAAGCGGGGTTAAAGGCGTGAAGGCTATCGCCGACGACCTGAGCGTGAAGCTTCCATCGAGCTCAGAGCGGCCTGATCCGGACATTGCTCGCGCCGCACTCGACGCGCTCAAGTGGAACATTGCCGTTCCGGCGGATCGCATCAAGGTGAGAGTGGACAAGGGCTGGTTGACGCTCGAGGGTGATGTCGACTGGAACTTCCAGCGCGAGGCCGCGGAGAAAGCCGTGCGCGCGCTCACCGGAGTCAAGGGAGTGACGAATCTGATCACGATCAAAGTGAGTCCGACTCCGAAGGATGTGAAGCAGAAGATCAAGGAAGCCCTCGAGAGGGGAGCACAGTTCGACGCGGACCGCATCACGGTCGAGATCGACGGGAACAAGGCGATACTCATGGGAACTGTCAGATCCTACGCCGAGCGCAGGGACGCCGAGCGCGCGGCGCGCAACGCACCGGGGATCACTGAGGTGGAGAACAAGCTCACGGTAGACCCGAGCATCTTTGCCGGGGTTTGACTGGGCGGGGATCGCTTGGCGGGAAGAGTCGAGAATACAAAAGCAGGGAGCTGACAGCGCTAAGCTGATAGCTCCCTGCTTCTTGGCTTTTTCCATTACTCGACTCCGAGCTGTAACTGCCCTGCAGCCTCGGCGAGAACCTGGATGAATTGAAGTGCCATCGGCCCAGTTCCCATCGTGGCAGTATCCGTTGACAAAGAACGTCGGCGTCCCGTTCCCACCGCTCACCCGCGTTCTCATGGTGTCCGCCGGCGCCCAATGACGTTGTCGGGCAACGTATACAAAATCTTCTCTTTTATCTGACAGCACGACTGCCTGCGAGAGGGTTCTTTGTTCTTCGTCGAGTGTGGAATGCTCGGCTGCCACACAGTTCAAATGCGCGCTCACAAATTCGCGGAGAGGGTTATGTCACGAAATCTGAATTTCACACGCTGTGTGGGAGCACTGGCACTTCTCGCGCTCTGTGGCGCGTGCTCGAAGAAAAACAACTCACCCGCCGACACCGCGGTGGCGGTGGCGGTGGTTGCACCGGATACGACCGCTGCCGTGGCCGTGACCGCAGCGCCTGGCGGGCCGCTCGCACTTACTGTCGCCTCCAAGCCAGGCGTTGGGCTCTATCTCACAGATGCTCAGGGTCGGGCGGTGTACGTGCTCGACGATGGAACTGGTGCCAAGATCGCATGCACGGGAACTTGCGCGACTCAATTCGTACCGGTTGCCGGCAACGCCTCGAAGGCGGCCGGTGATACTGCTCTCCAGGCTAACCTCATAGGAGTGACCACTCTACCGGATGGGACCATCCAGGTCACATACGCCGGCAAGCCGCTCTATTACGCGAATCAGGATCAGGGGCCATCGGCTGTGAGCGCCCAGGGAAAGAAAGCCGGCAAGACAACCTCATACCTCGTCAGCCCGAGGGGCGCAGAGATAAAGAAGAAGGCTGCGTGAGGGCTCAATCCGTGGAGGCCGCACCGACGACCGAATGGAGCCGCGATGTCGGCGTCGATGCGGTTCTCCCAGTGAGCGTTCGCATACAACCGTTCTTTCGCAGGGCTACACCGCGGTGCTATGGAGAAGCACCCGCGCGCTGACGGACCCGGAGTCCCAACGATCCTCCGGGAGAGCGACGGATGCCCACGGCGATCATTCACTTGAATGGTTGCCGTTTTTGCACGTCGAACCGCGCCGGATCTTGTGTCACCCGGATTGTTGGAGGATACTTGGCGCAGGATGGACTCGCTCAAAATCAGACAGGCAGCGCCTGAAGACGCCGCTGCACTCGGCAGTCTGCTCGATCAGCTGGGGTATCCCACAAATGCCGCTGAGATACCGAAACGCCTCGATGAGGTTCACGCGCGCCCGGGCACGACGGTTCTCGTCGCCGAGAGTGAAAACGGAGAAGTTGTGGGAGTGGTGACCGTTCATCTCTTTCATACCTTGCATACGAATGAGCCTGCCGCGTGGCTCACCGCGGTCGTCGTCGATGAAAAGTCGCGCGGCCAGGGTGTCGGCTCCGCCCTCGTCGCACGCGCCGAGGAGTGGGCAGTCGAGCACGGCGCGCTTCGCATCTCGCTTACCTCCGCGCTTCACCGCGAGAGCGCGCACGCGTTCTATAAGGCGCGCGACTACGAGCACACGGGCGTCCGGCTAACCAAGGTATTTGTGAATCGCTCGGGAGCACCTCGGCGAGGAAAAAACCGCGCATCCCGATCCGGCGTCGCTCCTGACGCGCGGAATCAGTCGCGAGGGTGACGGAATGCCGGCAAAACCGACGGCAAGAGAATTCCATGTGATGGAGTTCGTGCACCACGACGAGGCGGCGGCGTTCGTGGCGGCGCTGTCGCGATTCTTGAATTCACCGGACGCGCCACGCGCCGGAACGCGGAAGTCACCGATCGAGGTTTGGGCGCGGTCTCCGGTTGCGAGCGAGGGCGTCCTGCTTTTTCTGAGCGACGCTGCTCAGGCCGCGGCTGAGAAAGCATTCTCGCCCGTGCCAATCGGGCGAACCGTCAAGCGCGCATCTCTGCCGGACGAATGCTTCCTCATCATAGAGGGCGGAGTCACCCCGGCGTGGGGCGCCGCCGAAGCGTCGGCGCGGCTTACTCAACAGAAGGGCGAGTGAGCGCACGCGTTTTCGGCAAGGCTTTTCTCTGGGCAATAACAGCCGGGCTCGCTACGACAATTGTATTCGAGACGGTCGGTGTCTCCATCCTTGTGATTGCCACCTTACACGGCGGGGGATCGGTTAAAGCGTGGGCTGTTTGGGGATTCTGGACCGCTCTTCAGGCCGCAATCTGGATGGTGGGAATGCAACTGCTCTTGGTCTTTCTCATGGGCATCATCTGGATAGCATTGGTTCGACGCCAACCCCAACTGGACCAATCTCGCAGAGGACTGCTACTGGGATGCCTGATTGTGAGCTTGCCTGCGACTGTGATCGGGTTGACGCCG
>WNFL01032988.1_pt1 | contig 11934 bp, 7 predicted proteins | sample 5400361 | NCBI WGS metagenome assembly WNFL01 (sample SAMN13153351, study PRJNA577476) | soil metagenome | isolation source: 40 cm soil on Douglas fir-dominated hillslope | place: USA:California | collected 2013-09-17
GAACCCGTCCGCGATACCCGCCTGGTCAACATCCACGTCGAACACACGCGCCCGGAGGCGGCCCGGGTGATCGCGGACCGCCTCGCGGAGCTGTTCGCGGACTACCAGAGCCGCCGCTCCGCGGGAGCCGACACCGGCGCTTTCGTCTATCTGAAGGGACAAGCCGAGCTGCTCAAGCGCCGGATCGACGACGCGCGGGCCCGTCTCTACGACTCCGGGCGCCTCGACCCGATCGCGGTGGATTCCCGCATCCGCCAGCTCAACGGGACGATCACCGACCTGAACGATGCCCATGCCCGCGCCCAGGCGGACCGCGCGGCCGTCGGGGCGCGCCTCGCGCGCCTCGAGGAGCTGGAGCCCGACTCGCTCACCGACTGGTCCCGGCTTCCAGTCGGAACCCCGGCGCTCGACGCGCTGCGCCGGGACCTGCTCGGCTCCGAGATCGAGCTCTCGACCGCCCGCGCGGTCTACGGACCGCGCCACCCGAGACGGGTGGAGCTGGAATCGCGCTGCGCGGCGCTCCAGGCCAGCGTGCGCGCCGAGCTCAAACGGGCGGTCGAGAGCCTGCGGGCCGAGCAGTCCGGGCTGGCGGCGCGCGAAACCGACCTCCAGGCGTCGCTGGCCCGCAACGAGGATGCGCTGAGCGCGGTGCAGGAGCACTCGCGCGGATACGGGGCGATCGAGGGCGACCTCAAGGTCAACCAGGACCTCTACAACGCCCTGGCCGCACGGATCGAAGAGGGCCGCATCGCGGGCGAGGTTCGCAACCCGCCGGTCGAGATCGTGGACCCGGCGACGGTCGAACCCAAGCCGGTGCGGCCCCGCAAAGTCCTCAACCTGGCGATCTGCATCCTGGCGGGGGCACTCGCCGGAGCAGGGATCGTCCTCCTCGGCCATTCGACCCGCCGCACGATCCGGGTCCCCGAGGAGGTCGAGGAGAAGCTTGATCTGCCCGTCCTGGGGATGATCCCGGACCGGTCCCATGTGGCGGGCGCGTAATGACCGGGTGGACCCCTACGAGGCGCATGATGCCGATTGAACAGACCTACGAGCACTCGCTGGCCGCGACGATTCGCGATCTCGTCGCCCGCGGACTGCGCACGCTGCTGGTCACGAGCTGCACAGCCGCGGAAGGCAAGTCGTCCGTGGCCGCCGACCTCGGCCGGAGCCTGGCACGGTCGGGCCGCGAGGGGGTCGTGCTGGTCGATGCCGACCAGCTCCACCCGACTCTCCACCGGATGTTCGGGTGCTCCCCGGCACGCGGGCTCAGCGATCTTCTCGCCGAGGTGTACGGGATCGATCTGGCGGCCGAGGACGCCGTCCAGTTCGGGCTCGGCGACTGGCTCGAGATCCTCCGGGCCCAGGAGCGGACCGGCGAGCTGTTGGTCGCCGAGGGTGACGAGCGTTACGGCGTCCGGATCCTCCAGGGATCGGTGGGCAGCATCGACGACCGCACCGGCGGCGAGGACATGCGGTTGGGCGCCGTGCTCGCCCAGCGGGGCCGCATCAGCGAGGGACAGCGGCAGGACGCCCTGCGCATCCAGATGGAGACCGGCCGCCCCCTGGGCGAGATCCTGCGCGCGCTGGGGTGCGCCTCCGCGGAGGACATCCACGCGGCGCTGCACGACCAGCTCGGCCACCGCGCCATGAAGCTCGCGGCGCTCAGGCAGCCGGAGTGCCGCTTCGCGGAGTTGGCCGAGGCCTATCTGCCGGCGATCGGCGCCCGTCCGCCCTCGATGGCGGCGAGCGAGGGGATCGACGACCTCGTCAACGGCCGCTTCCACGAGTACCTGCGCAGCCCGTTCCTGACCAGCCAGATCGCGAGCTACGTCTCGGACACCGGCCTGTCGAGCCTGCGCCTGGTGTCGGCGGGATCGCAGCCCTGCGACCTGCACTCCCCGCGCTGCGTCACGCCTTTCCGGCTGCTCGTCCACCGGCTGGCGCGCGTCTACGACATCGTCCTGATCGACGCACCCCCGGTCTCGATGACCAGCCCCACGACCACGCTGGCGCGGCTCGTGGACGGCGTGCTGATGGTCGTCAAAGCCGACGGGCGGGTGCCAACGTCCTGGGCGTGGTGCTCAACCGCGTCGACCTGACGCCGGACGAGGGTCGGTCGCCGTTCTACGAAACCCCGATCGCGAGGAGCTCGTAATGAACGCCGTCGCCAATGGGAACACGCGAACGACCGTGGATGCCTCGACCCCCTCACGCGCCCGGGCGCGGGGACATTTCCTTTCCTTCGCCGAGCCGCTGCTGGGCGAGGAGGAGATCGCGGCGGTCGTCGAGTGCCTGCGCTCGGGGTGGCTGACCAGCGGCGGGCGCGTGCACCAGTTCGAAGCGGACTTCGCAGCCTACATCGGCTGCACCCACGCGCTCGCCGTCAACTCCTGCACCGCCGCCCTCCACCTCGCCCTCGAGTCGGTCGGCATCGGAGCGGGCGACGAGGTTCTAACGAGCACGATGACCTTCGCCGCCACCGCGGCGGTCATCGAGCACCTGGGCGCGCGACCGGTCCTGGTGGACTGCGACCCCGCGACCCTCAACCTCGATCCCTCGCTCCTCGCGGCGCGCATCACGCCGCGCACCCGGGCGATCGTGCCGGTCCACTTCGCCGGGCTGCCGTGCGATATGACGGCGATCCTGGACGTCGCCCGCGCCCATCGGCTCCGGGTCGTCGAGGACCGCGCACCACGACAGCCGGCGGATCGGAACCCTGGGGGACGTCACCTGCTTCAGCTTCTACGCGACCAAGAACGTGACGACCGGCGAAGGCGGCATGGCGGTCACGGACGACGAGCTCCTCGCCGAGCGGATGCGGGTCATGCGCCTGCACGGCATGAGCCGCGACGCCTGGAATCGATACGCCCGGGGGGGCTCCTGGGCCTACGACATCCTGGCCGCGGGGTTCAAGTACAACCTCACCGACATCGCGGCCTCGATCGGCATCCACCAGCTCAAGCGCTGCGACGCGTTCCACGCGCGGCGCCGGCTCATCGCCAGCCGCTACACCGAGGCGTTCTCGAACGTCCAGGGCCTGCAGGTGCCGGCGGCGGGGGACGAGATGAGTCATGCATGGCATCTCTACGTCCTGCGGGTCGAGCCGGAGGCGCTGACGATCGACCGCGATGCCTTCATCCGCGCGCTCAGCGCGCTCGACATCGGAGCGTCGGTCCACTTCATCCCGCTCCATCTCCATCGCTATTACCGCCACAAGTACGGGTATTTCGCCTCGCACTTCCCGAACGCTTCCGCGGCGTCCCGCCGGATTCTCTCGCTCCCGCTGTACCCCAGGATGACCGACCAGGACGTCGAGGACGTCATCGGCGCGGTGCGCGGGATCGCGGAGGAGCACGCGCGATGAAGCGCCTCGTCGATATCGGGGTCGCCGCCGGAGGGCTGGCCGTGCTGTGGCCCCTGCTGCTGCTGATCGCGGTGGCGATCAGGCTCGGCGGCTCGGGGCCGGTGATCTTCACCCAGGAGCGCATCGGACGGGGCTTCCGACCGTTCCGGATCTACAAGTTTCGCACCATGGTGGTGGATGCGGAGCGGCGTGGGCCGGCGGTCGCCGTGCACAACGACCGCCGCGTCACGGGCGTGGGGCGGCTCCTGCGCCGCACCAAGCTCGACGAGCTTCCCCAGCTCGTCAACGTCCTCAAGGGCGACATGAGCCTGGTGGGGCCGCGGCCCGAGCTGCCGCGTTACGTCCGGCAGTTCCACGACGACTTTCACCGGATTCTCAGCGTGCGGCCGGGAATCACCGACCTGGCGTCGATCGCCTACCGCCAGGAGGCCGCGCTGCTGGCCGGCGATCCGGATCCGGAGTCGCGCTACGTGAAGTCCATCCTACCGGACAAGATCCGGCTCGCGACCACCTACGTCGAGCACGCGTCGCTCGCCTACGACCTGCGGCTCGTGCTCGAGACCCTGCTGGTGCTGACCTACCCCGCCGCGTGGTTGGATTGGCTCTTCGAGCGCCTGGGCCGCCACCACGTCACCGCCACCCTGCCGATCCAGGCCGCGGCCGTCGCGCTCGCCAACCTGGCCGCGCTGTCGATCCGATTCGACGGCGTGCCGCCGCCCGAGACGCTCGCGACTGCCCTGCGCGTGCTCCCCATCCTGGTGCTGATCCGGTGCGTCTGCCTCCAGCTCTTCAACCTGTACGGTGACCTGTGGCTGTATGTCGGGATCCCGGAGCTGGGCAGCATCGTGCTCTCGACCGCCCTGGGTTCGGCCGTCTTCTGGGCCCTGCTCCAGTGGCCCGCGGCCTTCCCGGCCTATCCGACGTCGCTGGTCACCCTCGACGGGCTGTTGTGCATCATCGCCCTCTCGGCGCTGCGGGTCGCGCGCCGCGTGCACCGGTCGCTGCGCTGCCGCGTGCAGCACCCCCGCCGCGTGCTGGTCGTCGGCGTCGACGACTCGGCCGAGCGCACCTTGCGCGAGCTCGCGGTTCATCCGCGCTTCGACTACCGGATCGTCGGGATGGTGGGCGAGAGCCGCGCCAGCTACGGGCTGCGGATCCACAACGTCCCGGTCGTGGGGTGCTGCGACGAGCTGCCGGAAATCCTCCGCGCCGAGAACCCCGACGAGGTCTTCGTCATCGCCTCGGCGGTCGCCGGCCCGCGGCGCGTGCAGGCGGTCCGCGCGTGTCGTGCCCTGGGGCGGCCGGTCCGCGTCGTCCCCGACCTGGACGAGCTGCTGACCGGACGGCCCCAGGTGGTGCAGCTCGAATCCGGCGCGGTCGACGAGCTCCTGTTCCGCGATCCCATCCCGGTCGACCTCGAGGGGATTCGCGCGATCTTCGAGGGCCGCCGCGTGCTCGTGACCGGAGCCGGCGGCTCGATCGGGTCCGAGATCTGCCGTCAGATCGCCGCCTGCGCGCCCGCCCGCCTGGTGCTCTTCGAAAAGCACGAGGCGAGTCTGTTCCACGTCGAGCGCGCGCTGCGTGCCCGTCATCCGGACCTCGCGCTCGGCGCGGTCATCGGGGATGTCCGCGACATGGCGCGGGTCAACGAGGTGTTCACGAACGACCGGCCCGAGGTCGTGTTCCATGCCGCCGCCTACAAGCACGTCCCGATGATGGAGAGCAACCCGTGGGAGGCGGTCAAGACCAACGTGCTCGGCACGCGGATCGTGGCGCGCGCGGCGGAGCTCGCCGGCGTGCACACGTTCGTCCTCATCTCGACCGACAAGGCGGTCGAGCCGGTCAGCGTGATGGGCACGTCGAAGCGCATGGCCGAGGTCCTGATCCAGACCCTTGCCTGCCGGGCGCGCACGCGGTTCCTCACCGTCCGGTTCGGCAACGTGCTGGAGAGCAGCGGCAGCGTCGTGCCGTTGTTCCGCGAGCAGATCGAGCGCGGCGGTCCGGTCACGGTCACCCACGCCGACGTCACGCGCTGGTTCATGACCGTGCCCGAGGCGGTTCAGCTCATCCTCACCACGGCGACGATGGGTCGGGGGGGCGAAGTGTTCGTCCTCGACATGGGCAAGCCGGTCCGGATCCTCGACCTGGCCCGCGCGCTCATCCAGCAGTACGGGCTGCGGCCGGAGGCCGACATCCCGATCGTCTTCACCGGCCTGCGCCCCGGCGAGCGCCTGTTCGAAAAGCTGTTCAACGATCACGAGCAGGTCTGGAAGACCACCCACTCGAGAATCTTCATGGCGGTGGACTCGAATGGGAACGGAAACGGGAATGGACGTGTCTGGAGGTCGGAGGAGTTCCGCAGGCTGCTGAGCCTGGTCAGGGACAAGGCGGGGATGGGCCGCGTGGCGGTGCCGAGTCGGGTCCTGAGCGAGGTAGACGAATCATGCGTGTGAGCGCCAAGGAACGCATCGCGCGGGAGCCCGTCCTGACCGTGGCTGGGCCCGAGGATCATGATACCCCTCACCGAGACCGACTCCTCTCGAAGGGGTGGGAGATGTATCTCCTGGCGGTCGTGGCACTTGCCCCGATCGTCGTCCCCTCGGGTCCGGCCCAGACGGCGATCGTCGACGTGGTGAACCTCGTGGCGCTGGCGATCGTCGCCGGCCATGGGCTGCTCCGCCTTCCGCGGATCGAGCTGCCCTTCGCGCTGCCGGTCCTGATGGTCGCGATCGGCAGCCTGCTGGCGCTGACCAACGCGATGTCCCTGGCGGCGGGCGCGTTCACGCTCCTCCAGGATCTCTACCTCTACCTGTGGTTCGTCCTGCTCGTGGACCTGATGAGCCGGGACGGCGACCTGCGGCGGGTCATCCTCGAGCCGCTCGCGCAGGGCGGCGGGTCGCTGTGGGCGGCCCGGGGCCTGCGCGCGGCCGCGACCTTCTACAACCCGAACATGTTCGCGGATTACCTGATGCTGAGCCTGTTCGTGGTGCTGAGCCTCGAGGGCCAGGTGAGGCTGCGCTACCGCGCGCCCTCGCTCGCGCTCCTGGCCCTGGCGCTGCTCGCGACCAAGTCGAACGGGGGCCTGATCTCGGCCGCGGCGGGCATCGCGGTGTGGGCGGTGATGCGGGCGCGGGCGACGGGGCAATCCCCGGTGCGCCTCGCGGGCGCGGTTTCGCTCGCGCTCGCGGTCGTGCTGGTCGCGGGCTGGGTCCATGCCGAATGGAACGCGGGCGCGGGCCTGCTCCAGCAGGTCCAGGAGCAGAGCTTCTTCGGGCGCATGTCCCACAGCTCGGAGAGCCGCCGCCGGATCTGGCAGAACCTGGAGCGTGACGTCGCGCGGGCGCCGCTCGGCATCGGTCCCGGGAACGCCCCGCTCCAGACCCTCGCGATCGGCGACCGGGAGCGGCCCGATTCCTTCCAGTCGAAGGAGGCCCACAACGACTACCTCGGCTACGCGGTCGAGCGGGGACCGCTGGCATTCGCTGGACTCCTGCTGGCCATCGCCCAGGCCTTCGCGCGGGTCGCGGGCGCCCGGCTCCGACTCGAGGCGCGCGTCGGCGGCGTGCTCGCGGCGGGCGTGGTGAGGGCGTCGCTGCTCGGCGCCCTGATCGGGACGACGCTCCACTCGACCGTGATCGAGAAGCTCCACTTCCGGCACTTCTGGGCCGTGCTCGCCGTGGCCTGCGCCCTGACCGGGGCCCCCGGGCGCGGCGCCGGAACGCCCCCGGCCCCCGCGCGGCCCGGTCTTCGCCCCGTGCCGCGGCCTCGTGTCGCGGCGAAGCTCGGGGAGATCCACGCCCATGGTTGATCGGCCGACGATCCGGAGCCACGACGCGAAACGCCCGATGCGCGTCGTGGACATCATCAGCCTCAGCTCCTCGGCGCATACGCTGCTCCGGGCGCGCGTGCTCGCCATGCGGGCGCGCGGCATCGACAACCGGATCATCTGCATGGACGGCCCGCACGTCGCGGCCCTGCGCGCGGCGGGCATCCCGGTCCACACCGTCACGATGCCGCGGCGCCTCGATGGCCTTCGCCTCGTCCGGTCGCTGATCGAGCTCACCACCCTGCTGCGCAGGCTCCGGGTCGACCTGGTTCACACCCATTGCTCGATTCCGGGGCTGGTCGGGCGCCTCGCGGCCCGGCTGGCGGGCGTACCGGTCGCCATCCACACGGTCCATGGATTCCATTTCCACGAGCGCATGCCGGCCCCGGCCCGGGCCCTGTACGTGTGGGCGGAGCGGGCGTGCGGGTGGATGACGGACACGCTGCTCACCCAGACCCGGGGCGACCTCGAGCAGGCGGAGCGCCACCGCATCGGTCCCGAGGGGCGGCGGCGCTGCGTTGGCAACGGGATCGACTTGTCGCGCTTCCGGCCCGTCCCGCCGCGGTCCCGTGCCGACGGTCCGGTCATCCTGACCTGCGTCGCCCGGTTCGAGCCGGTCAAGAACCACGGCCTGCTGTTCGAGGCCGCGCGGCTGCTGCGGCGCCGCGGCGAGCGCTTCCGGATTCGCCTGGTGGGCGAAGGGCCGCTGCGCCGCGAGTACGAAGCGCGCTGCCGGCGGCTGGGCATCGACGACCTGGTCGAGTTCCTCGGCTATCGGGAGGACGTTCCGGCGCTGCTCGCCACCACCGACATCGCGGTGCTGACCTCGATCAAGGAGGGCCTGCCGCGCGCCGCGCTGGAGGCCATGGCGATGGGCCTCCCGGTGGTCGCGACCCGGGTGCCCGGCACCCGCGAGGCGGTACGCCACGGCGAAACCGGATTGACCGTCCCGCTCGGGGAGGTCGACGAGCTGGCCGCGGCGCTCGCATTGCTCATCGGCGATCCGGGCCTGCGGGCCCGAATGGGGGCGAGGGGGCGGAGGGTGGCGGTCGAAGCGTACGACGAGCGCATCGTGGCGGAGACGCTGCGCAGGATCTACCAGGCCCGCCGGCCGGTGCGGAGCACGGCGCGCGCGGGTCGCATCGTGACGGGAGCATGCCATGACGGCCTCGGCGCCGCTTCGCGCGCGAATCGCTGACCCGGTGACCGAGGGCGCCCTGCGGATCGGGGGCAACGTGTCGTTCCGCCTCGCGTCCCAGGCCGCTAGCGCGCTCATCAACGTGGCGGGGATGATCCTGCTCGGCAACGCGCTGGGCGCGCGGGCCTACGGCGAGTATGCCTTCTACTACGCGCTGATCCAGCTCGTCGCCGCGATCTCCGACGCCGGTGTCGGGACCATCGTCACCCGTGAGATCGCGCGCCATCCCGAGCACGGCGGCCGGATCCTCGGCGATGCGCTCCTGCTCAAGGGCGCGATCGCGGCCGTGATCCTGGTCGCCGGGCTCGCGGCGTGGGGAGTGCTCGACGCCCCGCGCGCGGCGCTGCTCACGATCGTGGCCGTGACCGCGCTCATCGATCTGGGACAGGACGCGTCGATCTGGGCGCTGCGGGCCCACGAGCGCCAGGATCTGGAGGCGCTGCTCCTGCTCCTGAGCCAGCTCGTGTGGCTGCTCGGGCTGGCGGCGGGCGTCGCGCTCGGGGCCGGGCTTCCCGCCCTGCTGGGCGCCGCGACGCTCGGCTTCGCGGTGCGCCTCGCGACCGGGGCGGTCATCGTCGCGCGGCGGTTCCACCGCCCGGTGTTCCGGCCCGATCCGGCCCGGCTCCGGCGCCTGCTCGTCCAGGGGCTTCCGCTCGGGGCGGCGCTGTTCGGCGTCGTGCTCTACGGCCGCGTCGGCCTGCTCGCGCTCAAGGCGCTGGGCACGCCGTCGGACCTCGGCTACTTCCAGGTGGCCTACATGCTGTCGCAGCCGCTGGGCTTCGCGGCCTCGGGGATCGCCATCGCGGTGCTCCCCGACCTCTCGCGACGCGCCCTGGAGGAGTCGGACGCGGTGCGCCGCATGCTGCGCGCGACGATCAAGGCCCTGTTCCTGCTCGCGTTTCCGCTGACGGTCGCGCTGCTCTTGCTCGCCGGCCCGATCCTCGCGCTCCTGTTTCCCGGACGCGCGTTCGCGCGCGCGGCGGAGGGCCTGCAGATCATGAGCCTCGGCCTCACCTTCATCTTCCTCAACCTCATGTCGCGCTATCTCCTCGCCGGGCTCGACCGGCAGCGGCACTACCTGATGGCGGTCCTGGCCGGGCTGGTGGCCAACGTCCTCCTGTGCGTCGCGCTGGTTCCGCGCTGGGGCTGCCTGGGGGCGTGCGCCGCGTACGTGGGGGCCGAGCTGGTGATCGGAATCGTGTGCCAGCGCGCGCTGGCGCGCGACGTGCCGCTTCGCGAGATCGCGCGCGTCGCCGCCAGGCCGCTTCTGGCTGCGCTCGGCGCCGGGCTGGTCGTGGGCGCGCTGCGCACGACCCCGCTCGCCCTCGCCGGAGCGGCCGGCGGGGCCGCGTACCTCGCGCTGCTGATCGCGCTCGGAACCTTCTCACGCGACGAGCGGCGGGTCCTGCGCGGGGTGTGGGTCTCGATCGGGACGGTGAGCCGTCCGGCGCCGCGCCCCGCGCCCGGGGGCGGACGGGAGCGGCTGATGGAGGAGCGCCGCCCGGACTGGAGCCCGCGCCGGGGCGGCGTGCGGCACGGAGCACGGCCATGACCGCGACCAGCCTGACCTCGGCCCGCAATCCGCTCGGGATGCCGCGCATCGAGTCGGCCGACGGCAAGCTGCGGATGCTCGGCGACGGGCCCTGGCCGTCGCCCTCGATCATGAAGCGCCTCAATACCATCGCCTCGTGGCCGTGGGTCGAGTCCGTGCTCGCGCTCCCCGACCTCCACCACAAGGCCCACATGGAGGTTCCATCGAGCCTCGCGATCACGACCCGCGACGCGCTGGTCCCCGAGTTCACGTCGGTGGCCATCAACGACGGGATGGGGCTGGTCGCGACCGGCATGGACGCGAGCGAGCTGACCCCGGAGCGCGTCGCGAGATTCTTCGAGCGGGTCAACAGCCATTCGGCGGCCCACGTCCTGGACGCCAACCGGTACAGCCTCGCGACCGATGATCTGCTGTGGTCCGTGCTCGAGGGCGGGCGGGTCGCGGTCGAGCGCTACGGCCTCGAGCCGGACGTCCTCGATCGCATGGAATGGGGCGGTCACGTCCCGGTGCCGGGCCCCAACTGCTGGCAGGACGCGGTGCCGTGTGCACTGCTCAGGAGCCGGCTGTGCTGCTCGGAAATGGGGCTCAACTTCGGCGGCAATCACTTCCTCGAGCTCCAGGTCGTCGATCGGGTGCTCGACGCGCGCGGCGCGGCGCGCTGGGGTTTGGCGCGCAACCAGGTCGTCATCATGTACCACCTCGGCCCCGGCCCCTTCGGCGGCACGCTGCTCCACTTCTTCTCGCGCCGCCGCAAGCTCAGCCCCTGGCGCGCGCCGGCGTTCTTCCTGGCCAAGCTGCTGTTCCACTACGTGCGGCGCCACGGCCGGGGCTCCGCGCGGCTGAAGTGGGGGCTTCACTTCCGGCGCAACGGGTTCACGGTCTACGAGCCGGACTCCCCCGAAGGGCTGCTGCTCCAGCAGGCGATCGCGCTCGCCACGAACTTCGGCTTCGTCTATCGGCTGGCCACGGTGGCCGCGATCCGGGACGCGCTGTGCGAGACCTTGTCGCCCCAGCTCGAGACCCGGCTGGTGTGCGACGTGTCCCACAACAGCATCTTCAAGGAGCCGTGGGGCGGCGGAAGCGCCTGGATCGCGCGCCACAACGCGTGCCGCCTGGACCGCGGCGGGCCCGCCATCGTGGCCGGCGCGCACGACGTGCCGTCCTACCTGGGTCGTGGCGCGGTGGACGCCCCGGAGGACCTCCATTCCTACGATCACGGCGCCGGCCACCTCATCGCGGGCTGGCGCGCGGCCGGGCGACTCGAGCGGGAGGACGGGCGCTCGACGCTGCGGCTGCGGATGACGCGCGGCCGGGGCGGGCGGGTGATCGCGCGCGACACGTTGCCGCTGCGCACCGCCCGGCCGATCGATGCGCTGATGGACGGCCTGGAACGCCAGGGCATCGTGTACCCGGTCGTCCGCTTGCGGCCCGTCGGAACGCTCAAGAACTAGGAGGGCCTGGACATGAAACGACTCGACGCATGGCGGCGCGTGGCGCAGGCCGGGAAGGACGGCGGCCCGGCCTGGTACCGCGTCCACCGCCGGATTTCGATCCACGTCACCCGGGCGATGCTCGCGCTCGGGCTGCGCGCCAACCAGGTCTCGGGCCTGATGATCGTGCTGGGCGCGGCCGGGGCGCTGCTCGTGGCCTCGGCCCCGGGGTGGGGGAACGCGGCTGGCTTCGCGCTGCTCTACGCGGCGTTCCTGCTCGACAAGGTGGATGGGGAGATCGCACGCCTGCGCGGCGCCTCGAGCACGCACGGGATCCTGCTCGATCGGTTCCACCACCGCATCGTCGAGCCGGCGTTGTTCGCCGCCGCGGCGTTCCACGAGCACCGCATCACCGGGTCGGCCACGGTGCTGATCGCGGGCTTCGTCACGATCGTGCTCGCGAACATCATCGAGGAAAACCAGCAGCTTTCGCCCTTCATCCTCATCAAGCACCTTCGAGAGGGGGGCGGATTCCCGGACGCGACGCGGCGCCCGCCCTCACGC
>WNFL01147135.1_pt1 | contig 11932 bp, 10 predicted proteins | sample 5400361 | NCBI WGS metagenome assembly WNFL01 (sample SAMN13153351, study PRJNA577476) | soil metagenome | isolation source: 40 cm soil on Douglas fir-dominated hillslope | place: USA:California | collected 2013-09-17
CTCCCGCCGCCGAGCAGCTCGCCGATCCAGCCGGTGCTCGCGGGATAGACGGGCTGGTTGTCCCCGAGGCCCTTTGCAAGGCCGCGCAAGGCACCCCAGGCCCCGAGCGTGACGATGAAGGGCGAGAGCGGCAGGCGCGCCCTGTGTCGTGCGAGCAGGAACGAGGCGCCGAGCGCCAGCGCGAGCACGCCCAGCGCGGCGGGCGTACCAAAGCGCGCGGCGAAGAACGCGCCGATCACGCCCGCGACGAGCGCGGCGCTAGCCGCGATGCGACCGACCACGAGGTTGCCGAGCAGCACACCCGCGCCGCAGCCGGTCAGCACGCAGGCGAGTGCCGCGAGCCAGACCGGCCCGCCGGCGCGCAGCACCAGCGCGCCGAGCACGGTTCCGAGCGCGACGGACGAGCCGACCGACAGATCGATCCCGCCGCTGGCGATGATGATCGTGGCACCGATTGCGGCCGTGCCGACCACGGCGGTCTGCAAGAGCATCAGGCGCTGGTTGGCGAGCGCGGTGAAGTCGCTACCGGCACACGCGGCGAAGAGCAGCCACGCGGCGACGAGGCCGAGCAGCGGGCCGAACGCGGGGCTGCGCGTGAAGCGCTGAGGACCGCTCACAGCGCCTCCTCGAGCAGCCGCTCCTCGGTCCACTCGCTCACCGAGCGCGCCTCGCCCAGCTCGCCGCGGCGCATCACCGCGATGCGATCGCACACGCCGAGCAGCTCGGGGATGTAGCTCGAGACGAGCAGCACGGCCTTGGGTGAGCTCGTCTTCGTGCCGCAGGCGAGCTTGTCGATCCAGGCGTAGATCTGCGCCTTCGATCCGACGTCGATGCCGCGCGTGGGTTCGTCGAGCAGGAGCACGTGCGAGCCGGCGCCGAGCAGCCGCGCCAGCGCGACCTTCTGCTGGTTGCCGCCCGAGAGTTCGCCGCAGCGCTGCTCGACCGAATCGCACTTGACCGAGAGCAGCTCGGCCCAGGTCGCGGCCGATCCGAGCAGCGCGCGCTGGTGCAGGAGACCGCGGCGCGAGAAACGCTCGAGGCGCGCGAGCGAGATGTTCTCGCTGACCGAGAGCTCGAGGGCCAGGCCCTCGCGCTTGCGGTCCTCGCTGACGAAGCCGGCGCCCGCGTTCCAGCGCTGGCGCGGCGTGCGCGGGCCGCGCTCGCCGCAGAACGCGAGCTCCCCCGCGGGCGCCTCTGCGAGCCCGAAGAGGCTGCGCAGGAGCTCGGTCCGGCCGGCGCCGATCAGTCCGTAGAGCCCGAGCACTTCGCCGCGCGCGAGCTCGAGGCCCGCGCCGGAGAGCAGCACCTCGCCGCGCGCGCGCGCCGAACGCGGGTAGAGCTCGCGCACCTCGCGGCCGGCCATCAGGCGGATCCACTCGCGCTCACTGGCGCCAGCGACGGCACCCGAGCCGACGCTCCGGCCGTCGCGCAGCACGGTGTACGCGTCGCACAAGGCGCGCACCTCCTCGAGCGCGTGGCTGACGTAGAGCACCGAGACGCCGCGCGCGGCGAGCGTGCGCACGAGCGCGAAGAGGCGCTCGACCTCCTCGCGCGGCAGGCTCGAGGTCGGCTCGTCGAGCACCAGCACGCGCGCTTCGCCGCGCAGCGCGCGCGCGATCTCGACCAGCTGGCGCTCGGCGATCGGCAGGCTCGCGACCGGCGCCTCGAGCGGCAGCTCGGCGCGCCCGACGGCCGCCAGTGCCGCGCGCGCCTCGGCGCGCTGCGTCTTGCGGTCGATCCAGCCCGAGCGCGCGGGCTCCTCGCCCAGGAGCAGGTTGTCGGCGACCGAGAGGCCGGGGCAGAGCGCGAGCTCCTGGTGCACCATGCGCACGCCGGCCAGCGCCGCCGCGCGCGGCGTGCGCGGAGCGAAGGGCCGGCCCTCGAGTTCGAGCGTTCCGGCGTCGGGCGCCAGCGCGCCCGAGAGGATCCGCAGGAGCGTCGACTTGCCCGCGCCGTTCTCGCCGATCAGCGCGTGCACCGAGCCCGCGGCGAGCTCGAGGTCGACGCCCGCGAGCGCGCGCGTTGCGCCGAAGCTCTTCGCCAGGCCGCGGATCACGAGCCGCATCGGCGCGCTACTCGAGCAGCTTCTGGATCGCCGGGTCGGAGAGCTTCTCGCGCGTCACGAGCACGACGCCCGTGTCGATCGTGGCCTCGACCTTCTCGCCCTTCAGGTGCGCTGCCAGCGTGCGCACGGCCAGCGCGCCCATCCTGCGCGGGTCCTGCACGACCAGCGCGTCGATCTCGCCCTGCTTGAGCGCCTCGAGCAGCGGCGGCGAGCTGTCGAAGCCGACGAAGCGCAGCTTGCCGGCCAGGCCCTCCTGGCGCAGCGCGAGCAGCATGCCGAAGGTCGCGGACTCGTTGGGGCAGAAGACGCCCCGCGCCTTGCGCAGCTCGCCCATCAGGTTGAGCGCGGCCGTCTTGGCCTCGCCGCCGGTCGCGCCGGCGTAGCGGTTGTCGACCGAGACGTGCAGGCCGGCATGCTTCAGGGTGGCGTCGAGGAAGCCCTGTTCGCGCTGCGCGGTGCTCGCCGAGCCGACCAGGTAGCGCAGCAGGACCACGTCGCCGCCGTCCGGCAGGAGCCGCGCGAGCTCCTCGCCGCCGATCTCGCCGCCCTTCACGTTGTCGGTCGCGATGTAGGCGAGGTAGTCGACGCCCGGCGTGCCGTCGAGGCCGGAATCGTAGATCACGACCGGAATGCCCGCCGCGCGCGCGGCCTTGACCGGAGCGGCGAGCGCGGTGTGGTCGAGCGGCGCGAGCGCGATGCCCGCGACTCTCTGCGCGGTGAACTGCTGCACCAGCTGGATCTGCTGCGCGCGGTCGTCCTCCTGGAGCGGGCCCTTCCACTGCACGTCGACGCCCAGCTCGGCAGCGCTCTCCTTCGCGCCGCGCTCGACGGACTTCCAGAAGACGTGCGTGGTGCCCTTGGGCAGCACGGCGAAGACGGGCTTCCCCGGCGCGGCCGACTCGTTGGACTTCGAGCAGCCGGCCCAAAGAAGCGGGGCGCAGAGCAGCAGGGCGCAGACGAGCGGGCGCGCGTGCGACATCACGGGGGCCCATTTCATACTGCGCACGTTGCAGGGGCGCAGCTTGTATTTGCGAAAAGTGCGCTGTGCGCGTAAAACGCAACGCCCGGAGGTCCCCCCATGCCGCGCCGTGCCAGTGCTCCGACCCAGGTCCCCGGCCGCTACCGGGCGCCGGCCCTCGAGAAGGGCCTCGACATCCTCGAGCTCGCCGCGAGCCACCCCGAAGGCCTCTCGCAGGCCGAGGTCGCGCGCGCTCTGGGCCGCTCGGTGGGCGAGATCTTCCGCATGCTCAACTGTCTCGTCGAGCGCGGCTACCTCTCGATCCTGCGGCCGGGCGACCGCTACGTGCTGACGCTCAAGCTCTTCGAGCTCTCGCACCGCCATGCGCCGCTGGCGCGCCTGCTCGACGCCGCGCTGCCGCTGATGCGCGCGCTGACCGAGGAGGTGCACCAGTCGTGCCACCTGGTGGTGCTGCACGAGGGGCGCGGGATCGTGACCGCGCAGGCCGACGCGCCGGGCGAGATCGGCTTCGCGGTGCGCGTGGGCTCGGTGGTCCAGCTCTCGACGACCGCCTCGGGCCGCGTGCTGCTCGCCTTCCAGGACGAGGAGGACCGGCGCACGCTGCTGGCGCAGTCGCCGGCGCCGCTCGAGGGCGGACTCGCGGTGCTCGACCGGATCAAGCGCCGCGGCTTCGAGGAGATGGAGAGCACGCGCATCCGTGGCGTGCGCGACTTCAGCTACCCGGTCTTCAACCACCGCGGCGCCGCGGTGGGCGCGCTGACCGTGCCGTTCATCGAGCGCCTCGACCGGGACGAACCCGGCGGCCCCGCGGTGGTGCGCGCCGCGCTGCAGGAGGCCTCGCAGCGGCTCTCGCTGCTGCTCGGATCGGCCGCGCGCCCGGCGGGGGAGCCGATCGCGAAGGGCGCATGAGCACCGCCGCCCCCGTGCTGCCGCGCGACCTGCGCCAGCGCTGGCCGGCGGCCGCGCACCCGCGCCCGGTGGTGCTCGTCGGCGCGGGCGGGATCGTCAACGACGCGCACCTGCCGGCCTACCGTGCGCTGGGCCTCGAGCTCGCGGGCGTGTTCGACCTCGACGCCGCGCGCGCGCGCGCGACCGCCGAGCGCTGGGGGATCGCCCGCGTCTGCGCCACGCTGGCCGAGGCGCTGGCCACGCGCGGCGCACTGTTCGACCTGGCCCTGCCGCCGGGAGCGCTCTTCGAGACCGTGGCCCAGCTGCCGCGCGGCTCGTTCGCGCTGCTCCAGAAGCCGCTCGGCCTGGATCTCGCGGACGCGACGCGCATCCGCAGCGCCTGCCGCGAGCGCGGGATCACGGCCGCGCTCAACTTCCAGCTGCGCTTCAGCCCGGCCATGCTGGCGCTGGCCGACGCGCTCGAGCGCGGCCTGCTCGGGCGCCTGGTCGAGCTCGAGGTGCACGTCAACTGCCGCATGCCCTGGGAGCTCTGGCCCTTCATGAAGGGCCTGAAGCGGATGGAGATCGCGCTGCACTCGATCCACTACCTCGACACGATCCGCGCGCTGCTGGGCGAGCCGCGCGCGGTGATGGCGCGCACGGTCCGGCATCCCGACGCTCCCGAGCTGGCCTCGAGTCGCACCACGGCGATCCTCGACTACGGTCCGGACGTGCGCTGCGCGCTCTCGGTCAACCACCACCACAAGCACGGACCCAGACACCAGCACTCGGAAATGCGGGTCGAGGGCACGCTCGGGGCGGCCGTGGTGACGCTGGGCGTCAACCTCGACTACCCGCGCGGCCGGCCCGACGCGCTCGAGATCGCGCTCGAGGGCGAGCAGCGCTGGCAGAGCGTGGCGCTCGAGGGCAACTGGTTCCCCGACGCCTTCCGCGGCACGATGTCGAGCCTCCAGCGCGTCGCCAGCGGCGAGGACACGCGCTTGCCGACGTCGGTCGAGGACGCCTGGCACACGATGGCGCTGGTCGAGGCGCTCTACGCCTCGGACGCCTCGGGCGGCACGCCGCTGCCGCGCGAAGGGGGCGAGCGATGAAGACGCCGCGCATCGACGCCCACCAGCACTTCTGGCGCCTCGCGCGCGGGGACTACGCCTGGCTGAAGCCGGAGCTCGGAGCGCTGTACCGCGACTTCGAGCCGGCCGATCTCGCGCCGCTGCTGGCGCGCGCCGGGATCGCGCAGAGCATCGCGGTGCAGGCCGCGCCGAGCGCAGCCGAGACCGAGCATCTGCTCGCGCTCGCCGCGCGCACGCCCTTCGTGGCCGGGGTCGTGGGCTGGATCGACTTCGAGTCGCCGCACGCGCTCGAGGACCTCGCGCGCCTCGCCGCCCGGCCCAAGCTGGTCGGCCTGCGGCCGATGGTCCAGGACCTCGCCGATGTGCGCTGGATGCTCCGGCCCGCGCTGCGGCCGGTCTTCGAGGCGCTCGAGAAGCGCGCCCTCGCCTTCGACGCGCTCGTCCAGCCGCAGCACCTCGAAGCGCTGGTGGAGCTGGTCGAGCGTCACCCCGGCCTGCGGGTGGTCATCGACCACGGCGCGAAGCCCGCCATCCGCGAGGGCGCCGGCTGGGCAGGCCGCGCGCGCTGGGAGGAACGCCTGCGCGTGCTCGCAGCGGCGGGCTGCTCGGTCAAGCTCTCGGGCCTGCTCACGGAGGCGCGCCCCGGCGCCGGATTCGACGAGCTCGCGCCCTTCGTCGAGACGCTGCTCGAGGAGTTCGGCGCCGCGCACGTGCTCTGGGGCAGCGACTGGCCGGTCGTGCTGCTCGCCGCGGACTTCGAACGCTGGCGGGAACTGAGCCTGCAGCTCCTGCGCGGGCTCTCGCCCGGCGAACAGGCGCGCGTGCTGGGCGGCAATGCGCGCGAGTTCTACCGGCTGGAGGCGGCATGAGGGAGATCCGCATCCTGGGCCTCGAAGTGCTCGACGTGCGCTTCCCGACCTCGGACGAGCTCGACGGCTCGGACGCGCTGCACACCGATCCCGACTACTCGGCCGCCTACGTCGTGCTGCGCACGGACGCGCCCGGCCTCGAGGGCCACGGCCTGACCTTCACCATCGGGCGCGGCAACGAGCTCTGCGCCGCGGCGCTGCACGCGCTCGCGCCGCTGGTCGTCGGCCGGCGCCTGGGCGAGATCACGCGCGACTTCGCCGGCTTCTGGCGGGCGCTGACCAACGACTCGCAGCTGCGCTGGGTCGGCCCCGAGAAGGGTGTCGTGCACCTCGCGACCGCGGCGCTGGTCAACGCGGTCTGGGACCTGTGGGCCAAGGCCGAGCGCAAGCCGCTCTGGCGCCTGGTCGTCGAGCTCACGCCCGAGCAGATCGTCGGGCTGATCGATTTCCGCTACATCTCCGACGCGCTCACGCCCGCGCAGGCGCTCGAGCTGCTGCGCGAGGGCGAGCGCGGGAAGCAGGAGCGCATCGCCGAGCTCGAACGCGGCGGCTACCCCGCCTACACGACCTCCGCCGGCTGGCTGGGCTACCCCGACGAGAAGCTCGCGCGCCTGTGCCGCGAGGGCATCGCCGCGGGCTGGAACCACTTCAAGATCAAGGTCGGCGCGGACCTGCAGGACGATCTGCGCCGGGCGAGGCTCGTACGAGCGCAGATCGGACCGCAGCGCAAGCTGATGCTCGACGCCAACCAGCGCTGGGACGTGGACGAGGCGATCGCGCACATGCGCGAGCTGGCGCGCTTCGATCCCTGGTGGATCGAGGAGCCCACCTCGCCCGACGACGTGCTCGGCCACGCGACGATCGCGCGCGCGATCGCGCCGATCGGCGTCGCCACGGGCGAGCAGTGCCAGAATCGGGTGATCTTCAAGCAGCTCATGCAGGCCGAGGCGATCCGCTTCTGCCAGATCGACTCCTGCCGCCTGGGCGGCGTCAACGAGGTGCTGGCGGTGATGCTGCTCGCCAGGCGCTTCGGCGTGCCTGTCTGCCCGCACGCGGGTGGCGTGGGCCTGTGCGAGTACGTCAACCACCTGGTCATGATCGACCACGCGCGCATCGCCTGCACGAGCGCGGGCCGGGTCGCCGAGTACGTCGACCACCTGCACGAGCATTTCGAGCACCCCTGCGTGGTGCGCGGCGCGCGCTACCTCGTGCCCGAGGCGCCGGGCTACGGGATCACGATGAAGCGCGCCTCGCTGGAGCGCTTCCTGCACCCCGACGGACCGGTCTGGAGCGCGCGGAGCGGACGATGAGCGGACGAGTAGAGGACAAGCGGGCGCTGGTCACCGCCGCGGGCGCGGGCATCGGGCGCGCCAGCGCGCTGGCGCTGGCGCGCGAGGGCGCGCGGGTCCTCGCGACCGATGTCGACGAGGGCGCGCTGGCCGCGCTGCGCGCGCAGGAGCCGCGCATCGAATGCGCACGCCTGGACGTGGGCGACACGCGGGCGGTCGACGCGCTCGTGTCCGCGTTCGGGACCGTCGAGGTGCTCTTCAACTGTGCGGGGTACGTGCACCACGGCACGCTGCTCGACTGCCCGGAGCCCGAGTGGGACCGCTCCTTCGACCTCAACGTCAAGTCGATGTACCGCACGATCCGCGCTTGCCTGCCCGGGATGATCGCGGCCGGCAGGGGCAGCATCATCAACATGTCCTCGGTCGCCTCGAGCGTGAAGGGCGCGCCCAAGCGCTGCGTCTACGGCGCGACCAAGGCGGCCGTGATCGGCCTCACGAAGTCCGTCTCGGCCGACTTCGTCGGGCAGGGCATCCGTTGCAACGCGATCTGCCCGGGGACGGTGGACACGCCCTCGATGCGCGGCCGCGTCGCGGCCCAGGGCGACGCCGAGCAGGCGCTGGCGGCCTTCGTCGCGCGCCAGCCGATCGGGCGCCTCGGCACGGCCGAGGAGATCGCCGCGCTGGTCGTGTACCTCTCCTCGGACGAATCGGGCTATACCACCGGCGCGATCCACGTCGTCGACGGAGGCTGGAGCACGTGAAGCTCGTCCGTTTCGGCCCGCGGGGCGCGGAGAAACCGGGGATCCTCGACGCGCAGGGCCGGGTGCGCTCGCTCGAGGGCGTCGTCGCCGACTGGAGCGGGATGTTCCTCTCCGACGAGTGGCTCGCGCACGTGCGCGGGCTCGAGCGCGAGCGCCTGGCGCTCGTGCCGCCGGGCACGCGCCTGGGCGCCTGCGTCGCGAGCGTGCCGAAGTTCCTCTGCATCGGGCTCAACTACGCCGACCACGCGGCGGAGACCGGCGCCGAAGTTCCGCGCGAGCCGATCGTCTTCGGCAAGGCGACGAGCGCGATCAGCGGGCCCTTCGACCAAGTCGAGATCCCGCGCGGCTCGCAGAAGACGGACTGGGAGGTCGAGCTGGGGGTCGTGATCGGCAAGCGCGCCAAGCACGCGGCCCAGCGCGAGGCGCTGGAGCACGTCGCGGGCTACTGCGTCGTCAACGACCTCTCCGAGCGCGAGTACCAGCTCGAGCACCTCGGCCAGTGGATCAAGGGCAAGAGCTGCGACACGTTCGGACCGCTCGGGCCCTGGCTGGTCACGCGCGACGAGGTCCCGGATCCGCAAGCGCTCGGGCTCTGGCTCGAGGTCGACGGCCAGCGCTTCCAGAACGGCAACACGCGCACGATGGTGCACGGCGTCGCGAAGCTTGTCAGCTACCTCTCGGGCTTCATGACGCTTGAGCCCGGCGACGTGATCTCGACCGGCACCCCGCCCGGCGTGGGCCTGGGCATGAAACCGCCGCTCTACCTGCGCCCCGGCCAGGTGCTGCGGCTCTCGGTCGAGGGCCTGGGCGAACAACGGCAGGTCACGGTGCAGGGCTCATGAAGCACGACCTGCTGGTCATCGGCGGCGGCATCGTCGGCCTCTCCACCGCCTGGCGCTACGGCCAGCGCTGCCCCGGCGCGCGCGTGCGGCTCCTGGAGAAGGAGCCGGGGATCGCCGCGCACCAGACCGGGCGCAACTCGGGCGTGATCCACTCCGGCATCTACTACAAGCCCGGCTCGCAGAAGGCGCGCCTGTGCCTCTCGGGCAAGCAGCAGCTCGAGCAGTTCTGCCGCGAGCAGGGCGTGCGCTTCGAGACCTGCGGCAAGGTCGTGGTCGCGCTCTCGGAGTCCGAGCTGCCGGCGCTCGAGCGCATCGCCGGGCGCGCGCGCGACAACGGCGTCGCGGCCGAGCGCATCGGTCCCGAGCGCCTGAGGGAGCTCGAGCCGCACGCGGCCGGGATCGCGGCGCTGCACGTGCCGGGCACGGGCATCGTCGACTACCCGGGCGTGTGCGCGCGCCTCGCCGAGCTCGTGCGCGCGCAGGGCGGCCGGATCGAGCTCGGCGCGCGCGTCTTCCACCTCGAGCGGCGCGGGCGCGCGATCGTCGCCGCGACGCCCTGCGGCGAGTTCGAGGCCGAGGCGCTGGTCAACTGCGCGGGCTTGCACGCCGACCGCATCGCGCAGCTCGACGGGCTGGACCCGGGCGCGCGGATCGTGCCCTTCCGGGGCGAGTACTGGGAGCTGCGGCCCGAGGCGCAGAGGCTCTGCCGCAACCTGATCTACCCGGTGCCCGACCCGAACTTCCCGTTCCTGGGCGTGCACTTCACGCGCCTCGTGGCGGGCGGCGTCGAGTGCGGGCCCAACGCCGTGCTGGCCTTCGCGCGCGAGGGCTACACGCGCTCGACGGTCGACTGGCCGGATCTCTCGGACGCGCTCTCGTACCCGGGTTTCTGGCGCCTGGCGCAGCGCCACTGGCGCGCCGGGATGGGCGAGCTGCAGCGCTCGTTCTCCAAGCGCGCGTTCACCCGCGCGCTGCAGCGCCTGATGCCCGAGCTCGCCGAGGAGGACCTCCTGCCGGCGCAGGCCGGCGTGCGCGCGCAGGCGCTCACGCCGCAGGGAACCCTGGTGGACGACTTCTGGTTCGAGCAGGGCGAGCGCTCGGTGCACGTGCTCAACGCGCCCTCGCCCGCCGCGACGGCCGCGCTGGCGATCGGCTCGGCGATCGTCGACAAGCTCGAGGAGGCGCTGCGATGATCGCCGAGACGCTCTTCCCGCACGAACGGCTGCGCGAGTTCTGCGCGCGCACGTTCCGGCACTTCGGCGTGCCGGCGGCGGACGCCGCGACCGCGGCCGAGGTGCTGATCGCGGCCGACCTGCGCGGGATCGACTCGCACGGCGTGGCCCGCCTCCACACCTACTTCGACATGCTCGAGCTCGGGCGGATCAACCCGCGCTGCAGCCCGCGCATCGTGCGCGAGACGCAGTCGACCGCAGTGGTCGACGGCGACAACGGGCTGGGCCTGGTGGTCGGGCCCTGGTCGAACCGCGTGGCGATGGACAAGGCCCTGGCCGTCGGCAGCGGCTGGGTCAGCGTGTGCAACACGAACCACTACGGCATCGCGGGCTGGTACGTGCTCCAGGCGCTCGAGCGCGACTTGATCGGCTGGTCGATGACCAACTCGACCAAGCTCGTCGCGCCGCTCTGGGGCGCCGAGCGCATGCTGGGCACCAACCCGATCGCGATCGCCTTCCCGGGACTGGAGGAGCCGCCGATCGTGATCGACCTCGCGACCTGCACGGCGGCCTACGGCAAGGTCGAGATCGCGCGGCGCAGGGACGAGCCCATCCCGCTCGGCTGGGCGATCGGTCGCGACGGCCGGCAGACCCGCGATCCGCAGGCGATGATCGACGGCGGTGCGCTGCTGCCGCTGGGCTCGGAGCGCGAGCGCGGCGGGCACAAGGGCTACGCGCTGGCGCTGATGGTCGACGTGCTCTCGGCCGTGCTCTCGGGCGCCAACTGGGGCCCGTTCACCCCGCCCTTCGCGCTGCGCCAGGAAGTCCCCGCGCGCTCGGTCGGCAAGGGCATCGGGCACTTCTTCGGCGCCATGCGCATCGACGGCTTCCGCGATCCGACGGAATTCAAGCGCCAGATCGACGACCTCGTGCGGACCTTCCGGCGCACGAAGCCCGCGCCCGGCACCGACGGACCGCTGATCCCCGGCGATCCCGAGCGCGCCTCCGAGCGCGTGCGCAAGGCCGAAGGCGTGCCGCTCGTCGCAGCGGTGGTCGAGGACCTGCGCGACATCTCGAAACGCACCGGCATTCCCCTGGAGTGAACATGAACCTGCGAAGATTCTGGTCCTGCCTGTGCCTCATCCCGCTCGCCGCCTGCTCGAGCTCCGGCGATCACGGACCCAAGCCCCCCGACGCGCGCACGGAGCAGGACCTGCGCATGGCCTGGTGGCGCGAGGCGCGCTTCGGGATGTTCATCCACTGGGGCCTGTACTCGATCCCGGCCGGCGAGTGGAAGGGCAGCAGCGACCACGCCGAGTGGATCCGCGAGACCGCGCACATCCCGGTCGAGGAGTACGAGAAGTTCCAGGCGCAGTTCGACCCCGTGAAGTTCGACGCGGAGACCTGGGCCAGGATGGCCGCCGACGCGGGCATGAAGTACCTGGTGATCACCAGCAAGCACCACGACGGCTTCGACCTGTTCGATTCGAAGGAGACGACCTGGGACGTCGGCGGCACGCCCGCGCCGCGCGACTACCTGGGCGAGCTGGCCGCGGCCTGCGGGCGCCACGGCGTGCGCTTCTGCACCTACCACTCGATCATGGACTGGCACCACCCCGACTACCTGCCGCGCAGGAAGTGGGAGGGATCGATGCGGCCGGAGGGCAACGCCGACTTCGCGAAGTTCGAGGAGTACCTTCACCACGAGGTGGAGGAAGTGGTGACGCGCTACCACCCCGGCGTGATGTGGTTCGACGGCGAGTGGGAGAGCACGTGGAACCACGAGCGCGGGCTCGCGCTGTACGAGCTGTGCCGCAAGCTCGACCCGAAGATGATCGTGAACAACCGCGTCGACGTGCATCGATCCGGGATGGGCGGGTTCTCGGAGTCGAACGAGGCCGTGGGGGACTTCGCGACGCCCGAGCAGGAGATTCCGGCGACGGGGATGCCCGGTCTCGACTGGGAAACCTGCATGA
>WNFL01332277.1_pt1 | contig 11932 bp, 11 predicted proteins | sample 5400361 | NCBI WGS metagenome assembly WNFL01 (sample SAMN13153351, study PRJNA577476) | soil metagenome | isolation source: 40 cm soil on Douglas fir-dominated hillslope | place: USA:California | collected 2013-09-17
GAATCGCCATGAAGCACGGCTGGAGAGCGGACTACGACCCGTGGGGACCGGACGCGCCCAGCCTTCGTACGGCCCACGACGAGCGACCCGCCGCCCGAAGCGCCGGCCGGCGGACCGTCCGTCAGTCCGCCGGGAGCAAGGTGAAGACCCACTACAAGCCGACGACCGCCCGCTACTCCGGTGGGGGCAAGGTGAAGTACCTCATCTATCGCTCGCCGCAGCCGCTCCGGAGCGGCGCCGTGCAGCTCCGACCGCGCGTGAAGCGAGTGTATTTCCCCAGGAGCGCCCGTCGCATCACGATGCAACGGCCCAAGACGGTGACCACGCGGAGCGGCAAGCGAGTGTACGGGGTGCTCGTGCGGTACGAGGAGCACCTGGGCCCGACCCGCGCCCGGCGCAACGAGACGACCTACACGCTGCCGGCACGCTGGGTGGACCGCACCAAGATTGTCACCCTGCCCCGGAACGCGAAGAATGTGCGTCTCCGAGACCGGGCTCCCCAAGGACCGCTCCTCGCCGTCGCATAGCCCCGTGACGACTCGATGAGCAAGGACTACACCATCTTCGCCGGCACCGCCAATCCGGCGCTGGGAGCCGCGATCGTGCAGGAGCTCGGCGTGCGGCTCGGCGCGTGCGCCATCGACCGGTTCCCGGACGGTGAGGTGTCGGTCCGGATCTGCGAGCCGGTTCGCCGCAAGGAAGTCTTCCTGGTTCAGCCGACCTCGCCCCCGGTCAACGATCACCTGGTCGAGCTGCTCGCGCTCGCCGATGCCTGCCGGCGGGCGGCGGCGGCACGGATCACGGCCATCATCCCGTATTTCGGCTATGCGCGGGCCGACAAGCGGCACGAGCGTCGCGAGCCGATCACCGGGCGGGTGATGGCCGACCTGCTGGAGGCGGTCGGCATTGCCCACGTGGTCACCGTGGATCTGCACGCGCCCCAGATCGAGGGATTCTTCCACGCCCCGGTCGACACGCTGACCGCGGTGCCCACGCTTTGCGGGGCGCTACGTGACCGACTGCCGTCCGACCTCGTCGTCGTGTCCCCGGACGCCGGGCGCGTGTCGCTGGCCACCCACTACGCGCAGTGCCTCAGGACCCCCGTCATCGTCCTGCACAAGCGCCGTGAGAGCGGTGCTCAGACCGCCGTGACCCACGTGGTCGGGGACGTGGCCGGCCGCGCCTGTCTGATCGTCGACGACATCATCTCGACGGGTGGGACGGTGGCCGCGAGCGTCACCGCACTCCTCCAGGCCGGTGCCCGTCCCGAGATGATCGTCGCGGCCACGCACGGGCTCCTCCTCCCGGGCTCACGCGACAAGCTGCACCATCCGGCCGTGTGCGAGGTGCTCGTCACCGACACGGTCGCTCGGACCGGGGGCGAGTGGCCGCACCTGAGCGTGGTGTCGATCGCACCCCTGGTCGCCGGTGCCCTGCGGCGGTTCCTCGCCGACGGCTCGATCGGCGACCTTTACCGAGGAGCGGAGAGAGGAGCGGAGATATGAGGGCACGGCGCTTTCGTGATCGCACCGAAGCGGGGCGCCTGCTCGCGGCCAAGCTCAGCGCCTACGCCAATCGGCCGGACGTGCTCGTGCTGGCCTTGCCGCGCGGCGGCGTCCCGGTCGCGTACGAAGTGGCCCGGGCGCTCGGCGCGCCCCTGGACGTGTTTCTCGTGCGTAAACTCGGCGTCCCCGGCTACGAGGAGCTGGCGATGGGCGCGGTCGCCACCGGCGGCGTGCGGGTGCTCAACGACCAGATCGTGGCCGGCCTGCGGATCCCGGACCACCTGATCGAGGAGGTGGCGGCAGCGGAACAGCAGGAGCTGGCGCGACGCGAGCGCCTGTATCGGGGCGATCGTCCGTTGGCGGGCCTGCGGGGGCGCACCGTGATCCTCGTCGACGACGGTCTGGCGACGGGAGCGACCATGCTTGCCGCCGTCAAGGCGTTGCGCGCCTTGCAGCCCGCCCGCATCGTCGTGGCGGTCCCGACGGGGTCCCCCGAGACCTGCGAACAGCTGAAAGCCGAGGCCGACGATGTCGTCTGTGCCATCACTCCGGAACCGTTCCATGCCGTCGGCCTCTGGTACGAGGATTTCACGCAGACGACAGACGATGAGGTCCGCGGCCTGCTGGCGCGCGCCGCGATGGCCACCCAGGCCGCCTGAGGGAAGACAGCCAACGGAGAGCCACCATGCCACATGCGATAGACGCCACCTTCATGGAGGCCGCGCGCGGGAGCGCGCGTGGGCTGACCGGCACCGCCCAGGACTATGACTCGCTGCTGGACCTAGTGGGCACCGCGCGCCTCGTGCTCCTCGGCGAGGCGTCCCACGGCACGCACGAGTTCTACCACGAGCGCGCCATGATCACGCAGCGACTGATCGAGGAGAAGGGCTTCACCGCCGTCGCGGTGGAGGCCGACTGGCCGGATGCCTACCGCGCCAACCGCTACGTCCGGGGGGTCAGCGATGACGCCTTCGCGGTGGACGCGCTGGCCGACTTCCGGCGCTTCCCGACGTGGATGTGGCGCAACACCGACGTGGTCGAGTTCCTCGAGTGGCTGCGCGCCCACAACGCCCCGCGTCCGGACGCCGCGGCCGGCTTCTACGGCCTAGACCTTTACAGTCTCCACGCCTCGATGGAGGCGGTGCTCCGGTATCTCGAGAAGGTCGATCCGGAGGCCGCGAAGGAGGCCCGCGCGCGCTACGCGTGTTTCGACCACTTCGGCACCGACACCCAGGTCTACGGCTTCGCGACCGGCACCGGCCTGGCCAAGTCGTGCGAGGACGAGGTGGTCACCCAGCTCGTCGAGCTGCAGCGCCGCGCCATGGAGTACGCGAGACGGGATGGTCAGCGCGCCGAGGACGAGGTCTTCCACGCCGAGCAGAACGCCCGCCTCGTGAAGAACGCGGAGGCGTACTATCGCTCGATGTTTCTCGAGAGGGTCTCGTCGTGGAACCTGCGCGATCGCCACATGGCCGAGACACTCGACGCGCTGGTCGCTCACCTCGATCGTCAGGTGGGGCGGTCGAAGGTGGTGGTCTGGGCGCACAACTCTCACGTGGGCGACGCACGAGCGACCGAGATGGGGCGGCGGGGCGAGCTCAACATCGGGCAGCTCGCGCGCGAGCGGTACGGCCGCGAGGCGATCCGGATCGGCTTCACCACGGATCATGGGACCGTCACCGCCGCATCCGACTGGGGCGGGCCGGCGGAGCGCAAGCGGGTGCGACCGGCTCGCCCCGATAGCTACGAGGGGGCGTTCCACGACACCGAGCTGCCTCGCTTCCTGCTCGCCGGGAATGACGTCGCGAGAATAGCCGAGGCGTTGCGTGAGCCGCGGCTCGAGCGGGCGATCGGCGTGATCTATCGGCCCGAGACCGAGCGGGCGAGCCACTACTTTCACGCGTGGCTGCCCGACCAGTTCGAGGCGGTGCTCCACTTCGATGAGACCCGGGCGGTCGAGCCACTGGAGCGGACCGGTGAGTGGGAGCGGGGTGAGCCGCCCGAGACGTACCCCTTCGGGGTGTGACCATGGCGACATCCACGAGGCCTCTGGTAGAAGACCGGCTGGTCCAAGTTGCCGCCGGCCCCGTGACCCTCGAGGGCAATCTCACTCTGCCCGAGGGGGCGCGGGAAGTCGTCCTCTTCGCCCACGGCAGCGGGAGCAGCCGATTGAGCCCGCGCAATCGCTACGTGGCCCGGGTGCTCAACGAGGCGAAGCTGGCGACCCTCTTGATCGACCTACTCACCCCGCGTGAAGCGGCGATCGATCAGCACTCGGGCGACCTGCGGTTCGACATCCGGCTGCTGGCCGAGCGGCTCATTGGCGCGACCGACTGGCTCGCCCGGTCCCCGGACACCCACCGCTTCCGGCTCGGTTACTTCGGCGCCAGCACCGGTGCCGCGGCGGCTCTCGTCGCGGCGGCGGAACGCGAGCCGGTGGTGGGGGCCGTCGTCTCCCGCGGCGGGCGCCCCGATCTGGCCGGACCCGCCCTGGGCCGGGTCCGGGCTCCGACGCTCCTCATCGTGGGCGGTGAGGATACCCAAGTCATCGAGCTGAACCGGTTGGCATTCACACACCTGCGGTGCGAGAAAGACCTGGTGATCATCCCGGGCGCCACGCACCTCTTCGAGGCGCCCGGGGCCCTGGAGCAGGTGGCGCGATTGGCCCGCGACTGGTTCCAGCGCTTCCTCACGCCAGCTTCCACTCGCCCAGCAAGGCTCTGATGATGATGATCCTTCTCCTTGTCCCTCTGCTGATCGCGCTGACCGCGTGTGCAACCGAGCAGATCGCCTTCGAAAAGCTGGGCGTGAGCTCAGGCGATCGGCAGCGGGACGAGAATGCATGCCTCCGAGCGTCCATCGGAGGGGAGACGTCCGGGCAGCTGCTCGCACCGTACCGCATCGACCGGGACGCCTTCATCCGCTGCATGGAAGCGCGCGGCTATACCGCCAAGTCCCAACGATCGGCGCGGTAGCCGACTCTGGCCTGCTCCATGAGGGTCCTTCGGGTCGCCCGATCCTAGTTCAAGGGCTCACGCACGACTTTCCACTCCTGGCCACGCACCAGGACCACCTCGAGCACGGGACGGTCGCCGGCCAGTGAGGGCACCGCGCTGACCGCCCGGTACCCCGCGTGGGCCGTCACCGCGTCCGCGGTGGCGGCCTCGAGTGATCGCGTCGCTCGAGCCATCGCGGCCTTCTGGCCCTGGGCGGCCGAGAGATCCACGGCACCGGTGACGGCCTCGACCCGGGAGATCGTCCCGTCACGACCATCGACGATCACTTTCGAGAACATATCGGCCGTCAGCGTGCACACGGAGAGCAGCAGCGTGCCACCTTCGAGCGTGTACTGGGCCGCGATGGGCGTGCCATGCATCGAGCCCAGAATGACGCCCCTTTCGAGCGGCAGCTCCGCCCAGGCCAACGCCCGCGCGAGTGCGTCACGCTCCGTGTCGATGATCCGGTCTTCCGAGGTGCCGGGGGCGGTGGTCACGGTAACCCGGTCGAAGTACTTGAGGTTCGCGATCCGCTGCTTGAGCTGCGCGAGCTTCTGGCTCGTGAGGAGGTCACCTTCCGCGATCGGGAGCTCGCGGCGCAGGACTTTCTCCTCGGTACGAGTATTGCCGGAGATGTTGATGCGCTCGACGTACGTCTCCGGTGCCTCGACGATCTCGACGACGATATTCACGAGCCGGTTGGGGCTGTCCTCGACGGTGTGCGGATAGACGTCCGTATAGACGCGGCCGATCGCGCCGTAGAGATCGGCGATGCCCCGGACGCTGTGGCGGAGCGCGGACCGCGAGAAAACGTCCCCGGGCCTGAGCTCCAACCGGCGTCGGATCTCTTCCAAAGGCAGGACCGAGTTGCCGGTGACGTCCACCCCGCCCACCTTGAACTGGGGCCCCTCCACCACCACGATGCGCACAGTGGCGCGCGGCTTCTCACGGCTCACGATCGTCTCGACCGACTCGACGCGCGCCTGCACGTAGCCGTGGTCGTTGTAGAGCTGGACGATGCGGTCGACGTCGTCATCGAGCGTCTGGCGCCGCACGCTCCCCCGCAGGATGATGAACTCGCGCTCCTGCGTCTCCATGGCCGCCTTGACCTCCTCCGGAGTAAGCCCCTTGGCCCCTTCGATCACGATCCGGTCGATGGTGATGCGACGCCCTTCCGTGATCTGGAAGGCGATGATGACGTCGCCGTCCGGCAGCTTCTCGATCGCCGGAGTGATGCCCGCCTCGAGGTAGCCTTCCTGCTCGTAGAACTCCTTGAGCTTGTCCGCGCTCCGGTTGACCTCCACCGGGTCGTACACACTCCCCAGCTTGAGCTCGATCTTCTCGAGTAGCGTGCGCGAGTCGTGTTTCTTGTTCCCGGACAAGAGGACGTCGCGAACGAAGGGCCGCTCCACCACGACGTAGACGAGCTTGACGCCGCCCTCGAAGTCTTCCACCTTGACCTGGACGTCGTCGAAGAAGCCCAGGGCGAAGATGCGGCGGATGTCCTCGGCGACGTGCTTGGTGATGACCCCGCCGCCGATCCTGGCGCTCACCCGCCCCACGATCACCGCTTCCTGGACCCGCCGGCTTCCCTGCACCGTGATCTCCTTGACGAAGCCCTGCCGCTCGGCGGACTCGGGGGTCTGCGCAAGCGCCGGGACGGGCCCGAACAGCAGGGCAAGGAACACCGAGAGAGCGCACCTGGCTGAGATCACGAGCTATGGACGTCCAAGCCGCAGGGACAATTCGGGCTCACCGCTTCCGGAGCGATATGGGGGCGGCTCTACACATGTCGGGTAGCCCGCCGAGAGTCCGCTTGGGGTGGGTGACATCTCACCCACAGACCCGGGTGCGGCGGATCACCGAGACTAGGAGCCCTTCAGATACTCGTGCACGAACATGACCGCCATCGCCCCCTCGCCCACGGCGGAAGCGACGCGCTTGATCGAACCGGATCGCACATCGCCGGCCGCGAACACCCCCGCCCGGCTGGTCTCCAGCAGGAACGGCTGCCGCTTCGAGGTCCAGCGGGGCGACTGCGCCACCGCCGTCCCCGTTCGGATGAAATTCTTCGCGTCCTTCTCGATCTCGGGAGGCAGCCAATCGGTCCGCGGCGCGGCTCCGATGAAGCTGAACAATGCCGGGGTCTTCAGGGTCCGCCGTTCCCCGGTCTTGTTGCTGACGAGCTCGACCGAATGGAGGTGGCCGTCCCCTGACATCCGGACCACCTCTGTATTGAGGAGGATCTCGATATTGGGGGTCTGCTCGATCCGCCGGGCCAGGTAAGCGGACATGTCTTTGTAGAGGTCGTCGCTGCGTATGACGAGATACACCTTGCGAGCGATTCCGGAAAGGAAGACGGCGGCCTGGCCGGCCGAGTTGCCGCCGCCCACGACGACCACCTCCGCCGCGCGACAGAGTGGCGCCTCCGTGAGGGTGGCCGCGTAGTAGACGCCCGCGCCTTCGAACCGTTCGCACCCTTCCGCGGCGAGCTGGCGGTAGTCGGCGCCGGTGGCGATCAGCAGGCACTTGGCGGTGACGGTTTCGCCCCCCTCCAGGTGGAGCACGGGGTAGGCGTGCTCGAAGGTCAGGGCCGTGACCGGCGTAGGGACCGGTAGGTGGGCCCCGAACTTGGCCGCCTGGACGACGGCGCGCTCCGCCAGCTCACCGCCGGCCACCCCGGTGGGGAAGCCGAGATAGTTCTCGATCCGCATGCTGCGGCCGGCCTGCCCACCGGGCCCGGTCTGCTCCAGCACCACCGTGCTGAGCCCCTCCGAGGCGGCATAGACCGCGCCGGCCAGCCCGGCTGGCCCGGCCCCCACCACGACCAGATCATGGACGGCCTGCTCCAGCGGCTGACGGATGCCGAGCGCCACTGCGAGCTCGTGGTTCGAGGGGTTGCGCAGAAGCAGCTTGCGGCCCCAGGCGACCACGGGTGTTTCCGCTTCGCTCACCCCGAACCGCTTGAGCAGGTGGTCCACCTGGGGGTCGGCCTCCAGATCCAGCCACGTGAACGGGATTCGGTTCTTGGCCAGAAACTCGCGGATCCGCAGCGTATCCCGCGAATAGCGGGAGCCGACAACGCGCAACCCCGTGAAGTTCGCCGGCTCGCGCAGGAGCTGCCGTCGGGCGATGAACGCCTGCAGGATGACGTCGCCCAGGTCCGGGAACCGGTTCAGGATCTCGCGCACGCCGCCGGCCGAGACTTCGTAGACTTCGCAACGGCTCCGGGCCACGGCGCTGACGAGCGACGGCCCGCCGGTGAGGTGCGCCACGTCGCCGGTGAATTCCCCACGCCCAAGGACCGCGATGGTCCTCGGTGTCTCGCCCGATTCGTCGACGATCTCGATCTCGCCGGACCGGACGACGAAGAACTTGAAGTCGCGTTCGCCGACCCGGATGAGGGTCTGCCCGGCCCCGTATTGCTTGAGGGACGCCCCGGCGCAATGCCCCAGCGCGGCCATCTGGGCCTCGTCGAGCTTCGCGGCCGCGAACATCGAGTCCATCGTGTCGCCCCCCGTGGCTAGCCGGACTGCATTCCGAATGCCAAGATCATCAGAACGTCCGGTCAGCGACCCCTCCGCATCGCAGATGCCGCCGTACCGGTCTGGCAGGCCCCGCGCGTCCTCAGGTCCCGGACGAGCATGGCGCCGGCTATCGTAGTCGAACGCGCAAGCCTGGGCCAGCGCCGTCCCACTCTCTACCGGAGTGTCGCGGTTTCGGCCTCGGCCTGCTCCAGCCAGTACGTCATGTCCATCTCACGATATAACGTCATCGCGATAGGGAGGTGTTCCTGAGCCTGCCCGCGTTCGCCGGGACGCCGATAGAGCTTGCCGAGGCCGAGGTGGCAGTGGGCGCCGAGCGGGCGCCTCCGTCCGACGCGCCGTCAGAGCGGAAGACACATCGCTACGGTTGCCGCCATCATGACGATAGCCGCCGCCCACCCGAGCCCCCGCAGGAGCGGTCCATTGATGCGTCTCCCCATGACGGTATGGTCACTCGTCAGCAGCACCACGAGCACGACTAACGGCGACGCGAGAACCCCGTTGATAACGGCCGACCAGAACAGCATTGAGACAGCATTGAGGCCCATGAAGTTCAGGATCATCCCGCCCAGCATCGCAACGGCTAGCACCCCGTAGAAGGGGCGAGCGAGGCGGGGGGGAGTCGTCGAGGGAGCCACGCCAGCCTTCCGCCTCAGCCACCGCGTAGGCGCAGGATCCCGCGAGCACGGGGACTCCAAGGATCCCCGTGCCGATCAGCCCGAGCGTAAAAAGCCAGTAGGCTCCGTCACCGGCCACCGGTCTAAGCGCCTCGGCGGCCTGGCGGGCGGTCACAATCTGTGTCTGGCCATGTACGTGAAGGGTCGCGGCGGTCGTCAAAAGAACATGCCCGCGACAACGTCCGTCTTGGCCCGCTGGAGTTCGGCATCGGTCGCGCCCCGCCGTTGCGCGACGGTTCGCCGACCAGCGGCCCGGTCCTCCTCGACCTCTTGGGCAGCCTGCCAGAAGAAGAGATACGGCGAAATCGTCGTCCCCAGGATAGCGACCAACGTGGCGAGGTAGTCGTTGCTCCATTCGATATGCGGGAACACCGTAGCGCCGAGGACCGCCCACCAGTCAGGTCGGGCCAGGAATGCGGCCAAGACGTACGCGAAGAGAACGAGGGTGAGCCATTTGAAGATTCGAGCGATTTGGCGATAGGAGGACCAGAAAAGCAGCGAGACGATGACCCCGGCGTAGAAGGGCGTCCAGAAGACTGCCTTCACGCCTGTCACCGTCTCGGTGACCTCCGCCATGCCACCGAGGTCCGCCCCGATATTGATGACGTTCGCGACGATGAGCAGACCGCACGCTCCCCACAGGACGCGCCGCGAATAGCGATGGCGGATGGCACCCGCCAGTCCTCGGCCCGACACGAGGCCGAGGCGGGCGCACATCAACTGGACCGCCGCCATCAGGGGAAAGGAAAAGAGGGCGGTCCAGAGGGGGGCATAGCCAAGAGCCGCACCCGCGACGGAGTAGGTGGAGATGCCGGAGGGATCGTCGTCCGCCGCCCCGGTGATCAGACCGGGGCCGAGTACGGCGAAACACTGTCGGACCCGCGCTGACGCACTAGCCGGCTCGGTGCCCGGCAGTCCCTCTGGGCCTGGGTTCGGGGGCAACTGACAGGCCATCGGCGTCAGTTCTCACCCCCGGGTCCGGGCTGCCGCCGGCGTGACCTGGCGTGCCGTTCGGTGCTGTTGGGGCCGGGTCGCGAGTGATCGGGCCGGCGTCATCGCCACCGTCGCGGTGGGACAGGGACACTCCCCTGGCGATCGCCAGGATTGACGTTGGCCACCATTCTGTTTTCGGCCCGGCGAGTCCATCGCCATCCGGTGACGCCGAGCACGAACGCGAGCAAGATCAAGCCGCCAAGAACAAGCCAGCGCTCCACTCGATGCACATCAGCGAAAATTGCATCGACTCGATCAGCGAAACAATAGGCTAGCCCGAACCCAAATGGGACGCCGAGGAGCGCAGCCCCCGCGTCGGCCGCGATGAACTTCCGGAAGGATACGCGCGCGATACCCGCGGTCAGGAATGCCGCGGCACGAAGTCCCATGATGTGCCGCGCCATGATGATCGTCTTCACGGCATGGCGTCGATATGCCTCCGTGAGCCACTGCGCCCGCTGGGGGGTGAGACGCCGCCGCACGACTCGCCAGTTGAGGACCCGGTCACCCCAATGCCTCCCGACCCAGTACAGGATCACGTCCCCGGACAGTACACCCAACACGCAAACCGAGAGTGCGAACCACCATCGAACGACGCCCTGTCGACTCAGGACCCCGGCCGTGATGATCGGCAGTTCTTCCGGGATCGGCACGCCGAGACTGCCCAACAGCAGCAGGACGAAGATACCGAGATACGTGAAGTGCTCAGCGAAATGCTCGACGAATGCCTGGAGTGTGGCCACGGGTTCAGTCACACGTGCGGGCACTTCTAGGAGCCGCTGGGCACCGCTCATGGCATCTCAGGCGTCTCGCGCCGCTCCGGCATGAGGGGGCGCAGCGGGACATGAGCACCGAGGGCCGTCCCCTTGCGCCTGGGGGTAGAGGTCCATGAGGTCGTAGACGGTGCGCGGCATCGTGGTGGTGACGGGGAACCCGAGCTGGCGGGCCATCGGCACCGTGATCGGGAAGCCGTGCGTCCAGCGTCCTTCGGTGAGGGCGGTGGCCAGCGCGACCGCTTTCTCCTTCGGCATGTGCTTGGTGAGCACCTCGGCAGGTGCTCGGGTCGAGCATTGCTCGCCCTTTTCCCGCCCGTCCTGAAGTCTGCGATCCCTTCACATTGATCTCTACAGTCGAGTTCCCCACGGGATTCGAGCGTAACGAGGGGACCGAGTGGCATTGGGGCCGGGTCGGTGTGGCCTCTTGTCGGAGAGCTTCCAGAGAGCGCCCCGTTCCCGGCGGGAGGCCATCAGACTACCTGTCTCCAGTTCGCGTAGTGTTCCCGGGCCGACCTACTGTTAGGTTCGCGAGCGCGCGAAATCGATCATGATGTCCATTTCGGTCAACGGATCGTTGGCGACTCCATACAGATGGTCGCGGTGGCGCACGAGCGTCGCCCACGGTCCCTGCTCGGTCTTGAACGTGATATGCCGACCATTCACGACGACGGTGCCGGACCACCTGGACTGCTTCGCGAGATTGTTCGCGGCGGGAGCCGGGATACCGGTAGCGACGAATGTTCCGTCTGGGTTGACCTGGAGAACGGCCCGGGCCTCGACCGTATAGAGTGTGCCACCAGGCTGCACGATGTAGCCGGTCCAGGTTCCAACGAGGTCGCGGATGTCAGACGCAGAGGCAGGAGAAGTAGTTCGCGACGCGCACCCGTCCACGAACGCGACGAGCACGCTTACAGCAAGCAGGACGGTCACCATGCGCTTGTCCATCTGCATCGATCCTCCCTGTTTTTGATGCTACGCGCGCGCCTGCTGGTCTGCTACACCCGCAAGACGAGAAATCACCTAATCAGGACGCAAAGCAACCTGCCGTCCGTGGGTGCAATAACACCCAGTTGCTCTTTGCTTTTGGCGGTTGCAGGGTGAACTCGCCCACCGTCGCCAGCATATCCCCGGGTCTCCTCACTCGCATGACGCGGGAAATCAGAGTCTCCTCAGCTAACGCGGACCCGAAACAAGAAGCCCGCGGATCGGTGGGGTCCCGCTGGCGGAGGGTTGCCGAATCTGCCGCCGAGGTGAAAAGGGCCTACGCAAGATTCCCTGCCACCAACCCGCACGCGTCCAATAAGGCAAGTTCTAGCTAAGTTGAGGGGTCCGACGAGATGCGATCGACACTGGCAAGCGTATAAGTAGTCGGAATAATGAGAAACAAATGGTGGGCTGGGACGGGATTGAACCGCCGACACCAGGATTTTCAGACCCGCC
>WNFL01147246.1_pt1 | contig 11931 bp, 12 predicted proteins | sample 5400361 | NCBI WGS metagenome assembly WNFL01 (sample SAMN13153351, study PRJNA577476) | soil metagenome | isolation source: 40 cm soil on Douglas fir-dominated hillslope | place: USA:California | collected 2013-09-17
CCATCTGGTGATTTGAGATCGACCAGTTGGTGTGGGTGTGGAATAGACGTGGTAGTCACTACTTCCGTCTGGTGTATTATGCATATGGCTGACACGATGACTATGTGAGTTATAGGGTGGTATCCATCGTCAAACAATCGCAATTACACTACCTCGTCGATCACCGTCGCAAGGCCACAAAGTCTGTATACAATGCCAATGGAAGGTTCCCATGAGTGGCGTCGTTGTCGGATATGACGGCTCGAGAGCACGCTTATCTATGCTAGAGAGAGAGAGAGAAGAATACGAACGGACCTGAGGAAACTCAAAATAATGTCGGCCAACTGCCCTGATCGATCGAGGGCACGGAAGGTTCCTGGATCTCCTTCGAACCCAACCACCAGCGGACTTAAGGTTGTTGGACACGGTGGCCTGGTCCTTGTAGTCTCCATCCGTTCATCGGCAGCTGGCATTGTTTGTTCCAATCTGACTCTTGCCATGGACGGACTAAGCGCGCCTATCTCGGTTTTAGACACGGACTTGTACAAAGTACGCGTTGGAGTCATGTGGTGTTGGTCTATCTCACCAGAGTACTGAACCGATCGATAGTTTACGATGCAGCAAGCTGTCCGTGCGCTGTTCCCGGACAAACGAGTGAAGTACAGGTTCAAGAACCGATCACTGAGCATGAACTTCAATATTAAGTGCGTGCAATGGGTGAAGGCTGGTATTGAAAGTACGCAAACGAGCCCTTGCCTACAGCCCGTCTTACAAGACGTCTTTCTAGACCTCTCGAAAATCGGCCTAACTCTGGAAGAACGCAAATGGCTAGAGAGTAAATGTCCATACTTCCAGTCGGGTTATCTTGATTATCTCCAGTCCTTCCGTTTCAACCCGTCGCAAGTCTCGATTCAATTCATGCCTACGAGGGATGACCCAGAAATTGGTCAAGTTGATATAGAAATCGATGGCTTATGGGTCGAGACTATCCTGTGGGAGGTGCCACTTATGGCGCTCTTGAGCGAGGCGTACTTCAAATGCGTTGATACGAATTGGGAATCGGAAGGACAGGAAGGTGAACGAATGTACTCTCTCCGCAAGCCAAGGCGGTACTAACATGGCTCATCAGATCTGGCATATCAGAAAGGTCTACGGCTGTTCCGTGGCGGCTGCGCTGTGAGCGAGTTTGGGACGCGACGGAGAAGGGCATACTGGGTACAAAAGCAAGTCATAGAGGGACTTACTCGCGCTAACAAGGAGCTACAAAATGAACGACAACACCCAGCGGATGGGACCACTGGAATTCTGACAGGTACCAGTAATGTCTGAGAGTTCTTTGGCACGCCTCGAGCACGTTTTGACCTACTGATAGGTTCACTTCGCACACCTTTACGACCTCACGCCTGTAGGGACAATCGCGCAGTAAGTGTACCTCTGATCGAGAATAACCAAGTGCTCACGAGAAATACAGTGAATGGTATATGGGTGTTAGTGGATTTCCCTTGGTTCTTATGAGCGAACTAACGCGTATCTCCAGATCGCTGCCATCACTGGTTACCTGAAATCCAACACAAGAGCGTCCGAACTTTGGGAGCGAATTTATCCTATCGATGGGCCCGGGGTCTTTCACATCGCGTTGACGGATACCTTTTCTTCAAAAGCATTTTTTGATGATGTCTTCTTCTCTGAGGATGGGCAGTACAAGCAATTCCCGCAACGATGGAACGGTCTCCGACAAGACTCAGGGGACCCCATAGCCTTTGCTAGACAGGCAAAGGAGGCGTACAATAAGGTCGGCGTGGACGTGGCGGAGAAGATCATTGTCTTCAGCGATTCTCTAGACGTTGACAAGTCTCTTGAGATCAACAAAGTCGCGAAGGAATTGGGTTTCAAAGGTGAGTGGCCATCATTCTCACCAACTTGTCCACTAATGATGACCTTTTCCGGAACAGCGAGCTTTGGAATAGGGACGTTCTTGACAAATGATTTTAAGATCAAGGCCACCGATAAAAGAAGTGCACCACTCAATATGGTAATCAAGCTCAACACAATCGATGGTCAGCCTTGTGTGAAGATAAGTGACGACTTGGACAAGGTAGGGCCATTGCCATGAAAAATGAGTTACATACTGAACACTGTAATTCCAGAACACCGGCGATACCAAAAGAGTACAGGAAGTGAAGAAGACCTTCGGGTTGCCCACGCCCTAACGGAATAGCGAGAAATCGTTCATCCCATCAACTGCGAAACGTCCTCTGGAGGATACTTCGTTTGGGAGAACGTAAGCAGTCTAGGAGGGGTTAAGACAGATATCTAAGCTCTTGTCAATCGTAGACACACCTCTTCAAGCTTTGAATGTACTTCCGACTGACTTCGTCGTTCAAGACGTGGGCGACTTGATCTGTTGAAATCTTCTCTCGGGCTGATCGTTCGTGAATGCTGTAAGGGACAATTAACGCGTTGTTCGGTTGAATGTAGGCGAAACACGGACCCGACCATGGTCACACCAATAGGCCAAGGAGCGTTTCCAATGCTAAGTCGGAGATAGGAATCGTTCGCCTTCTGGTATTGCCGATTCTGCATGTAGTAAACAATTTCGGCGATTCGAGCTAGGACATCTGGTGCAAGGGCCTACTTAGGAGAACATTAGTCGTGTCCCGAAGTCATTAGGGGAGTTGGTATCTTACTCGGGCCTTAAGCTGCTTAAAAAGGGGCTTCAAGTAGTCGGCCGACTGGATTTGTGTCGCGGCCGCCAGTTTTCCTTGCATGGTTCGTTTGACAGAGTCTGAAAAGAAATCAGACAAATGACAAAAAGGGAGTTGCGTTTTGCCCACCTGGACGTTCGTCCATCCATTGGCCCCAGTCCGCAAGCGTTTGCTTCAACGCAACGTAAATGACCGGATACAGTTTATTTGGGTCAGTCTTGAGCAGCGACAAGTCGACCTTCGTTTCTACGGGGTCCCTCTGCTTAGCTTTATCCCTTGTAGCGATACCTGTGCGTTCTAATTTTCGTTTCTCCTCATCCTCGACGTCTTCCAGGGCCTTGCGGAAGTCGTTCTGGCCGGATGTTTTGTCCCCTCCATGTTCTTCAATGAGTTCCAGTGCCCGCAGACGAAGCCGTCGTTCCTTGTCTGTTTCGCCGAACAGGCGGATGGGCTGACCTTTGGTTCGTAGGCGCCGAATCGTTTCTTCGTTGGAAATGTTGAACTGGCCTTCCTTGGTGGTTGAACTGGTACCGTTGGTACCTGTTAGTCCTGGTGTCTCCGGTGTCGACCGCGAGTTGTTTGCTCTCGCTTCTTTCTATCAAGGAACGTCGATCAGGAGGTGGCAGCGTCACGACTCGGATGAGACTACTTCAACTCGAGCTACTTCCTCAGCCTCTTGCCCTTTCCTCGACTCCGCCTCCTTTGCGCGTTCCGCCTCAGCCTTGATTCGTTCGATGTCACCACGGCGCATGTACTTTTGCGGTCGAGGACCGTCCGCCTCCTCCGCTGCCTTGCGTTTCTTCGCAAGTTCCGCTTTGAGAGCGTCCATGCGTTGACTTGGTTGGAAGCAAGTTGTGCTCTTTCTTTGTTTTTAGACTTGAACTCTTCCTTGTTGATCTTCTCTCATTACAAGCCATGGCCGATGCTGAGTCCGTTGAGGAACAACCCGTCAAGAGGTCGGTATTCCATTTTCCATTATTTTAGACTTGATTTTGGGCTGATTCGTCGCGGGATTTCGCCAGGGTCCTTCAAACCGTCGGTTTTGACGGCAAGTTTCCCTCACCTAGCATCTAGTATTGGGAGCTTATCCACCGCTATGAATGCAGCCCGGTTTCCCAACCAGAACCAGACGAGGCATTGGTATGTATGCTCTCGAGTGACTTTCGACTCTCAGTCTGACGGACCTGCCAACAGCTTCCAAAACTACATCGACTATCACAAATGCATCAAGGCCAAAGGTGACGAGTTTGCTCCCTGCAAGCAGTTCCTCCGTGCCTACCGTTCCTTGTGTCCAAGTGAGTCGGTTATCACGTTTACCATCTTTGTTGCTAAATCCTCCCAAATCTTTGTGTCCGTTTTAGACGAATGGGTACGAAAATATTTGGGTTTCTGGAGTTCCTTCAAGGCCTGACAACTTCCCTAGATTGCACGCTTCGACGAACAACGCGAAAGCGGCGCTTTCCCGGCTTCCCTAGAACCTTGAACAAGTAGACCATTGTTTCAGATTCAATGCACTTCTTCTGGTCTTGGCTGTGCAACGGCAGTTGCCTAAAATTTTGAAACCGCTCGTGCCTTTCTAGCCACTACAGGATCGCCCCATTTCTTTCATCCGTGAAAGGAACCAATTGTACGCTCGGATACTTGAAATTCTTAATCTACCGTTGTCAGAAGAGTGAACAAAGAAACCAAGTTGCCTACTTCCTGCAGTGGGTCACACCTAGCGTATCACCCTTACCAGACAATCTATAGTATCAACCACATCAACTATACCCATCGACTACGTTAATTTCCACCCCCCCACAAAAAAAAACGAAACAGGAAATCAAGAGCACCTAATGGTGGCGTTTCCCGCTTGTTACGATATCCAGATTCTTGGCAACCTTGACAATAGGTGAGGTGAATTGGCATGGTGAATGAAACTGATTGACGGCCTCATTACCGGCCATATTGCACATCCAATGGAAGCCAAGCCATCTCTACCCAACCCAGTAGTCAACTCTATGGACATCGATAAAGTTTTCACCCTTTGTCGTAATACCACCTTGAAATTCAAAACAGATGGATAATGCCGGCGATCATAATCGATATAACACCTGGTATGGCATTGGTAGCATCACAATGTCTTGACCATCATTGCTTTGCTTGCTACCGAAACTGTTAAGACTGCCCTTACCCAGGAAGTCGGGTTGCTGAGCTATGAGAATATCTCTGATGAGGTAGTTACAAGGAACTACTTTTTTGCATCGTCGATCTAAAACCTTAGCATGTGCCACCCATTCGAATTTCAGCCAGTTACGGCCCTTCCTGTTGTATGCTACATTTATGCAAAAGCGCTGCCCACTATTCCTTGGTCCTAAATGAGATGCTTAACGTCGTAATCACGCGAAACGACAGTATGGTCGCACTTGAACACCACCACTTCCAAGATGTGTGCGTCTAAAGGAGAGCAAAAAGCAACAAAAGCCGTAGACGAGTCGGATGAGAGTGATCTGGAGCCCTTTCCTCAATCTTATCTTGATGAACTCCTTGAAAAGGCAAAAGCCGCGTACGAAAGGCCAACCGAAGAAGAGGAGCAAGAAGAGGACATTCTAACTTTGGAAAAGGATGATTCTGAGTATAGTTTCACGGGTTAAATGAGAAATAAACCTGCATTATTCACGACTCGTTTCACAGGGAGCCTCTGCCTCTGCTCGAGGCACGGAGACTATTGCCAACGCCATACCTTGCAAATGTAGAGGATAAATCGAAAGCTCCCTCTTTGATGATGGACTCGTTGCTGCCACTAGTAGCAAGCACTTCGCAAACTGTACCACTCCCCGTTCAGCCCTTGGTCAGTAAGGATGGAAAATTACTAACAAAACGGGAGATCGGCCAGGTGAGTCTCATCCTCCCCAGGGACTCAGTGAATCATCTTGACGGTCTTTACACCCATTCCTACAGTTCCGTCGCAAAGAAAAAGGACCAGGATACTTCGATTTACCAGAGCCCGACGCAACAAGCCTCCCTAAAATACAGCGAGAATATGAGGCCCTGCGACTCCGAAATGCACTGGATCCTAAACGGTTCTATAGAAAGGAAGTTGCAAAGAAGGATCTACCAAAGCAAATAGCGGTATGTTTTGCTCTGCCAAATTACTCTTACATAGTAACGGCGTACCAAATACTGATACTTTATCTCTCGGATACCTAGATTGGGACCATTATACCCACCAAAACTCCCTTCGGTACTCGGTCTGCCGATAATCTCACCCGCGCGGAGCGCAAGAGAACAATTGTGGATGAGCTTGTAGATGATATGGAAGCACATCGATACGCCAAGCGCAAATACGAGGAGTTACACAGTGTCAGGAAAGAAAAGGGCCGGGACACCTTGAACCGTAAGAAAGCGGCAAGAAAAGCCAAGTGGTAATGTTTTCAGGATCTGCTTGTGCACCGTGTTGTTGAGCGTTAAAACTGCCGTTCGAACTGCAAACTCTCATACAACCGATGGGATCCTGGCTCCACTATGGTTTATGTGCTGGTAGCAATGGATCGGACAACATTTGATACATAGACCTCCACTGCTCTCGTCGCTACCTGCTTTCCGCTTCTCGGTGAAACATCTTCGTCCTCTGTGTCAGTCCCCTTATCCAATGTTGTGCATTCCATTACCTGCAGAACCTTTCGCTTGTCCAAGTAGAGTAAAGGGTTACAAACAAACAACAAATACACCCTATGTCTCACCAGATAAATCAAATCTAGTCGATTGTGTTTACATCTGCGTTTTGTTGACGGCTTAAGAACCGCTTCGACCGTGTCGGAACTCAAACAGTCGTTAACTACACTCGCCCAACAAACCGTCATTAACTTGTCGCTTGGTTTCTCTGTCGGGCAACCCCGGCGTTTAGTCGGTAGTGCCGCCTGAGCTGCACAGTGAGCGGGGCGGACTCGAAAACGGATGAAGAGGAGACCCACAAGGTAATGGAAATATTTGCACGCAAGTAAGAGTCTCCATACTCGCAAACTAACGTCCCCAAGGCTTGAAGCGGGTTGTGTATGATACGGTCCAGACACTGTGGAATGATACACACTAGGTTAGCAAGCGTCTGTAAGGGAAGAGGTCGTTACACACATTATTTAGGAGAGATTCTTGAATAAACCATCTGTGTAAGTGACGAAACCCTTTTTGAACCGCCCTGGGTTACATTCATACCATCGGCCACTCTTCAAAGCATCCGTCTATGAATCGAAACATGGTCGTCGTTCCAGCATCCACAACAGCCAAAACCACGCTCCGTTTGCCAGACTTGAGGGCAAAGAACGGGTTGACTGGCTTTGCTGAATGTCCGGGGGTCTGTTTCCTGTTCCATACTCTCTGCACACGCGACCAGATTCTCCCAATTTGGCCGGCCATCGGAGCAGTCGGAGATATCAAGGGAACGGTGGCGAATAAACTTTCGAGCTCACCCAAAGTGGGCAATGGGGTCGTTCGAGCGCTACCAAAGGTCTTAAAATACGGTTAAACAGTTGGCGGCGAACCTACTTGATAACAACAATTTCGAAATCTGGAGGTGGCGTATTCTGTCGAGTCCAGAAAACCGAGGGTTTCCAGGCCTGGTAAAAGACGCGGTAGGGTGATGAGCATAGCGAGTTGGACACAGCCCTATATCCTTGTGAGGAATTCCGTGCGGGAATTACATGAAGCTTGTCGAAAGCGGATTCTAGACTTCTGTGAATCACAGCACAATCGCAATCGAGAATAAAATGCATACTCGAATTGAGATTTCGCTCCCACAACCGGTCGAGGAGTCCAAAACACATTGGTTTCCACCAGTTCACCTTCCACGCCGCTACCGTATTAAGAAGCCGGTTCCATCCCGACCATATCCAGGACAAGAACCCAGCCCTCTGCGGCAGGAAATGCCGATAGACGCTCCACTCAGGGACCGAATCAGGTGGATCTGACCTCCTGACGACGTACCCAAACCGACGGAGGTACGCATAAATCTGGTACCGTTCAAACGTGAGGCCGGCCTTCCCAATCATGACAGCAAAGCTCTGCTGCACGCTCAATGGAGCGCCTATAATTTGGACAGGATCCGAAAGATCTCCTCTTCGCTCTTCTGGTTCTTCTGCTTGGTTTTCCTGACCCTCCGTCCGTTCCCAGCACAATAGGGATCCCCTCTCGATGAGGTAGAGCGCCTCCTCAGGCAACAACTCCAACTTCTTCTCCGTGGACCCGGGCCGTCGGATAGAACACCCCACATTGGTAAAGCCAGCGCCCTTGGCTTCGAGCATGCGTACCGTGCCGAATTGAGGCTGCCAAATACCCTGGCTGAGGCGTTTCCTGTTGGCAAATCGATTCAGACAAAACTCGATAAAGCATCGAAAACAAAAGGCTGTTGTAATAGTGATATAGGAGAGAAAAGCGTACACCTGGATCTGCCTGGGCTCTTCGAGCGCATCTTGCATTGCACGCCGGGCATTTTCAAGCATAAACTGCTGGTACGCTGAGGTACCCTTAGCAGAGGGCTCAAACGCCTTTTCACCACGCTTCGGAAGACTTTGATTCACGCGTCCTTTCTTCGTTCTGCGGCAATCCAAGCATATATTTCAGTCCGAGTCATTTCGGTTTGCAGACGGACGTACGCGACTTTGCTCCAATCAAGCACTTGGTCTTCGTCTGCAGAACTCTCATCCTTTAATTCGGTTTGGTTTGTTACGGCACTCGCGGGTATCTCGAGGTTCGCGTCCATTATGGTCAAATCCAACCTGCCATGGCTTTGTTTCTGACAGGTTCTCTTTGGAGTTGTAACTGTTCATCACACCTTACATTTCACACCTGAAGAGTACCAGAATAAAAACGAGTCCCTCAAAGGAGGGGGAATCCTCGTTTCTTTATTTTTGGGATTCTGCTCCTGCCCGTCCAGCCCAAGCGTACAATGCGACTATACAAATAATGAGAGACCGGAAGAGAGGTGGGATGGGGAACCAGTATCGGCTGGTGAGGTTATATGAAAAGTTAATACCCAAGGCGCGGGATTAACCTGCGACCTAATGCAATGAGATTTTGGCATTCAAATATGGAATATGATGTGTAGGCGAGTGTGAGGGTATGTCAGGGAAGGGTCGCTTTTATGCACCAGGTCTCCCACATGTAGAAGCTGGTGCTTCCGCATTTGCTTGCGGTTTGGGGCGGAGTTTTGGGTGTAGGATGCCCTCATGGAGGGCTTTTCCGGCGGGAACCTACATAGGGAGGCTTGTGAGTTGATAGCCCACTCGAAGTGGAAAAGAGGACGCACCATTGGGAATACGTGTTCATTCTGCTCAACCAAACACTCCATGACGATCGGCTTGGTGTTGTCGTACTCCAAAAATTCCTTCATCTTCGCAGGAAGGTCAGCGGGATCTGTCAGCCGAAGGGCTTTTACGTTCATCGCTTCCGCGAGCTTGACAAAGTCGGGGTTCTTGTTCACAGTATGCGAGTAGCGGGCATCGTAGAACAGGTCTGTATATGTTGTGTCAGTAGAAGGACTAGACGAGTGGGAGAGGGAGAACGCACCTTGCCACTGAACAACCATTCCCTGGTAGTCGTTGTTCAAGATCAATACCTTGACGCCAATCCCATACTGGGAAGCGGTCTGAAGCTCCATGGCAGTCATTGAGAACGACGCATCCCCGTCAACATCGACAATGATCTTCTCGGGCGCTGCAATCTTCGCACCGATGGCACCGGGCAGTCCAAAGCCCATCGTACCGAGTCCACCGCTCGTAATCATAGTACGTGGGTGTCTCCACCTAAAGTGTTGCGCGGCCCACATCTGGTGCTGGCCAACGCCGGTGGTAATGATGACGTCCTCCTTGCGGTCCGCGGTGAGTCGATCGAGCTCCTCGATGACAGCTTGGGGCTTGACCATTTTGCTCTCTTTTGAGTATGTGAATGGATACGCCTCCTTCCAGCTCTTGATATCGTTGAACCACTGGGTGCGTGGGGACGACTTGATCAGCGGAACGAGTGACACGAGGTTGGTCACCACATCACCCAGGACGGGGATCTGCGCATCCACGACCTTGTTCACGTTCTTAGGCAGGATCTCGAAGTGAATGATGCCACCTTTGCCCTGTAGGGCGGCTGCTCGTGCGGCGGGAGCGAAAGCTGTAGATAAACCTATTAGTAGGGAGCTGGAGGACGGAAGGGAGTGTACTAACTATCGACCTTGCCCGTTACACGGTCGTCAAAACGCGCGCCGAGGGCAATAATCACGTCCGCTTTTTGCATCGCCATATTCGCGTACGCAGAGCCATGCATACCCAGCATATGCAAGCTCTTGTGGTCTAGCTCGTCGAATGCACCGAGACCATGCAGTGTGGTGGTGACCGGGATATTGCCCTTGTCTGACAGCTCCTTCAAAAGTTTTGGTCCGAGTTCAGACGAGAGAATGCCATGTCCAGCGTAGACGATAGGTCGTTCTGCTTGGTTGATGAGTGCGGCGGCCTCACGAATAATGCCCAATTCTGGTAGGGATGTCAACGGGTTTGCGGGCAACCTAGATGCGTCAGGATTGGTTGACTTCCACGGCAGAGGGGTGCGGAGGATGGCGGCGGTGACGTCCTTTGGAAGATCGACGAGGACAGGGCCAGGACGACCTGAGGTGGCGATCTTGAAGGCTTCATTTATTCTTCGCGGGAGCTCAGCAACGTCCTTGACCATGACGTTCCACTTTGTGCAGGCACGTGAGATGCCAATGACGTCCGCCTCTTGAAATGCGTCTGAACCGATGGCAGATGTGGCGACCTGGCCTGTGAAAACGATCATGGGGATGCCATCGCTGAGAGCGTCTTGCATTGGGGTGACAACGTTGGTCGCACCGGGTCCAGAGGTGACAAGGACGATGCCTCGCTTGCCTGTGACGGCAGCGTAGCCCTCTGCCATGTGACCTGCGCCCTGTTCATGGCGAGGAACGACAAAGTGGAAATGTCTCGAGTTGTAGATAGCGTCAAATACGGGAAGGATAGCACCTCCTGGGTAGCCAAAGATCTGTTTTACGCCGTGGCGTAGCATCATTTCATGGAAAATTTGACCGCCAGAAAGGCCGACAAACGAGTCATCCATGACGGCGGGAGAGCGTTGTTGAAGTTGAGAAACATCGCTGGGGTTGGTGTGGGGCACTTGTTGAAATGCAGGCGATGGGGTAGGGCGCCTGATCATCTGGGATTTAGCACACGAGCAAGTGCCGTTCCGGGTACGGGACAGAGAAGGACACTCACAGGGCAGGGGCAGGCTGAGCAGCTTTTGGTGTTGAACTTGAGACGTTGCGTGACGATCTGCGCTCGTGAACACGGAGCTTGGCCTCGACAATGGAAGAAGTTTGCGAGGTCGCAAATGTTGATCGGGGCCGGAACAAGGTGCCTTTTTGAGTTTGAGTTGCAGCTCGGGACAACGGGACACGGGACACAGGTATGGAGAGCATGGGTGGCATGGTTGTTGGGAGGAGGATCGGGCCAGGGAGTGAGTGGCTTAGTCTCCAAATTATACCCGAAGTAACCGTGACTAGGCCTCGCCTTTCGGCCGAGATTCATTGGTTCACTGCGAGCCCCATCAGTCGGAATCCCGTTCTCGGCCGGCGAATCCCTGTCGTGTGCGGGGGGCGTTGGCGTCGACACGGCACTTCGAACGCCCGTACCGTACCTGTGCCCGTACCCGTACCCGTCATGATCTCTGTACGTCTCTCGCTCTCGAACCTTTCGACTCTCAAAATTCTCTTCAGGGCTTCTTCATCTTCAACCAAAAGGGCGAGGCAAGTCCCAGCCTGAACAGACCAGCCCAGCGACACCAACCCTCATACGTCTCCCTAGGTCCTCATCACCCGCCTCTTCCGTACAGATATCAAGTGAGTGGTCAGATTACACGCTAAACATGCAGTCTCACTCCTTTCAGGCGCTCCATTTCCGAGGTTTTCCGCATTCATGTCGTTTCCTCAAACGACGTCCGCTCGCCCATCGTCACCCTCGGTTCGACATCCTTCTTGCACGTACGACACAACAATATCTATGTGCTAGCAATCACCAAGTGCGTCCCAACCGTCCTTGAGCGCCAGGGTAAGACTAACAAATGCCGAAGGAATAATGCAAACGCTGCCCTCATCTTCGAATTCCTCTATCGTTTCATCTCCATCTCGAGGTCCTACTTTGGCAAGCTCGACGAGGAATCGGTGAAGAACAATTTCGTGCTCATCTACGAGCTCATCGACGGTTTGTCCCTTCGGTCC
>WNFL01070725.1_pt1 | contig 11930 bp, 8 predicted proteins | sample 5400361 | NCBI WGS metagenome assembly WNFL01 (sample SAMN13153351, study PRJNA577476) | soil metagenome | isolation source: 40 cm soil on Douglas fir-dominated hillslope | place: USA:California | collected 2013-09-17
CGACCGACAGGATGCCGAGATCAGCCCGCTGCTCGTATGGCAGGTGATCCAGGGCCAGCCGACGGAAGATGTAGTCCATCACCGAGCTGACCATCCGGATGTCCGGATCGTCGGTGACCCCGGCGGGCTCGAACCGCATGTTGGTGAACTTCGCAACCCACGTCTCGAGCGGGATCCCGTACTGAAGCCCGACCGAGATCGCGATAGAGAACGCGTCCATCACGCCGGCCAGCGTGGAACCCTGCTTACCGAGCTTGAGGAACACCTCGCCAAGCCCGTTGTCCGGGTAGGTTGACGCGGTCATGTAACCCTCGGAACCCGCGACCGCGAAGCGCGTCACGGTCGCCGAGCGCTGCTTGGGCAGCCGACGCCGCACCGGACGTGGCGTCGTCGGCGCCGCCAGAGCGACGGCCTGCCCGACCGCCTCGGACGACGCGGCATCTGTCGCGGCCGCAGCCGGCTTGGACTTGACCGCCGACAGCGGCTGGCCCACCTTGCAGTTGTCCCGGTAGATTGCCAGCGCCTTCAGGCCCAGCTTCCAGCCTTCGAAGTACACCTTCTCGATGTCCTCGATTGTAGCACTTTCAGGAACATTCACAGTTTTGGAGATAGATCCAGACAAAGCGGGCTGAATGGCCGCCATCATCCTGACGTGGCCCATCGGACTGATCGCCCTCTCGCCCATCGCGCAGTCAAAGACTTCGTAGTGCTCGGTCCGGAGGCCGGGTGCACCGATCACGTGGCCGTGCTCGGCGATGTACTCGATGATCGCCTCGGCCTGTTCTGGCTGGTAGCCCAGGTTCTTCAGGGCACGCGGCACGGTCTGGTTGACGATCTTCATGGAGCCGCCGCCAACCAGCTTCTTAAACTTGACGAGCGCCAGGTCCGGTTCGACCCCCGTTGTGTCACAATCCATCATAAGTCCGATTGTTCCGGTAGGCGCCAATAGACTGGATTGGGCGTTTCTGTACCCGTTCTTCACACCGAGCTCCATGCACTCGTGCCACGTCCGGTTCGCCACAGTCAGGATGGTCTCGTCCTCGCCAGCGGGAACCGCCATAACCTTGCTTGCCTCGGCGTGCTTGGCCATCACCCGCTTGTGCGCGATCGCGTTGCGAGCGTAGCCGTCGTACGGCCCGACAACGGCGGCCAGCTCGGCGGAACGCCGGTACGCCGTGCCCGTCATCAGCGAAGTGATTGCTGCGGCGATCGCCCGGCCGCCCTCTGAGTCGTAGGCGTGCCCGGTCGCCATCAGCAGTGCTCCGAGATTGGCGTAGCCGATGCCTAGCTGGCGGTAGGCCCGGGTTGTGCTCGATATCTTCTCAGTCGGGAAGTCCGCGAAGCAGATCGAGATGTCCATCGCTGTGATGACCAACTCGGTGATCGCCTGGAACTTCTCGACATCGAACGTGTCGTCGTCCCGCAGGAACTTCAGCAGGTTGATACTGGCCAAATTGCAAGACGAGTTATCTAGATGGACATACTCTGAGCAGTTCGCGACGACCACGCCACTGACGATGTAAGAGTGATTACGCGGCTCGGTGAGGTTATACGTCGTCTCGAAGCCGTGGCTTTCGCGGCTGGTCAGCCGCACGGTCTCGTCGGTCTTATAGAAGGAAGTCGACACGCTCAGCTGCACGAGCTTGCGCTCCTTGTCCGGCAGCGAGAAGCCGATTCTCGCCGCGAAGTATCGCATCGACCTCCCACTGATGCGCAGATCGTAGCTGGGGCCGTCAGAGCGGTAAATGACCGCTGAGCCGTCCTTGCGTGTGTAACTGAAGCCATCCTTCTTCGGCCGCATCTTGTAGATGCGCGCCCCGATTCCCAGTGATGCCAGCAGCTCCTGGACATCAAGCAGCAACTCCTCGGACTTGCTGCCGAGGCCCACATACCGGGTGCCGTTCTTTACGGAGACGACGCAACCGTCGGCGTCGAACAGGCCCTGCAGGAACCCGGTCAACGCCTCATGCGGAGCTTCGAATATTGCGTCAGGAACTCGCTTATGCGCTGCTCTTCCTGAGGAGACGCCGAGGGCGCGCACAAAAGCGACGAAGGCATCCCGAGTCACTCGTATCTGCTGGGTGCCGTTTGCCTGGACGCTCGGCTTTGCATTGAACCCTGTGATTCGCGCGAGAAGCTCCTGGTGCCTGGTCATGGCCTCGTCGCGGTCGGACTCGGTGCCGTATACCGTGACCGCGTTCTGGTCCGTGACGCACCCGTCGCCGACTAGCCACCCGAGGTAGTGGGCGAACTCCTCGTCCCACTTCTGCGGAAGCTCGATCGCCTTGCGCGATCGAGCGGCCCGTGCAGCATCCAGCGCCCGCTCTGGAATGCGCCAGTCGGCTGCTGATCGCGGCGCGTCCTGGAGGGAGCGCACGACCCGGTCATCGCGGGTGAGGTCGCTAGCGTGGACCCAGCCGCGGTTAGCCGTCCAGACCCGGTGATTCGGGGTGCACCGCAGCCGGGAACCATCGGAGAAGCGCAGCTCGAGGATCTCGTTGGTCCCGGTGACCATATAGCGAGTCGGTCTTGTCGCGATCACGCGATCGGCGGGATCCGCCGCCGTGACGTCGTTGGTGTAGACGGCGAAGGTCTCCCCTGCCGCCGCACGGGCGACTATGTCGCCTATTCTGACCAGGCCCTTATCGGTCACCACTCGTTGGTCGGCAGGGAAGCACGGGTTACTAGCGGTTATTCGACCCGATTCCGGACAGGTGTGCCAGTCGTTAATGGTGTCGTCGTACTGGATGCCCGGATCGGCGCACTCCCAGGCGGCCTTGGCCATCTGGCGGAACAGGTCCTTCGCCTTGACCGTCTTCACGACCTCGCCGGTCTGCCTGGCGAGCAGGTCGAAGTCCTCGTCAGTCTCGACGGCCCCCATGAACTCGTTGGACACCCGCACCGAGTTGTTGGCGTTCTGGTACTGGACGCTGTTGATGTCCTTGCCGCCCAGGTCCATGTCGAACCCGGCGTCGCGCAGGACCCTGATCTTCTCTTCCTCGCGCGCCTTGGTCTCGATGAATTCCTCGACGTCTGGGTGATCGACATCTCGACATCCAGCACGACCATCTTGGCCGCGCGCCGCGTCGCGCCGCCCGACTTGATGGTCCCGGCCGAGGCGTCTGCGCCACGCATGAAGGAGACCGGGCCACTGGCCGTGCCGCCGGAGGCGAGCAACTCCATGCTCGACCTGATCCTCGACAGGTTGACCCCGGCACCGGAGCCGCCCTTGAAGATCAGGCCCTCCTCGCGGTACCAGTCGAGAATGGACTCCATCGTGTCGTCGACAGAAAGGATAAAGCACGCACTCACCTGTTGCGGGGATGATGTCCCGACATTGAACCATACGGGTGAATTAAAGCTGAAGATCTGATGCAGCAGGGCGTAGATGAGCTCGTGCTCGAAGATCTGCGCGTCCAACTCCGAGCCGAAGTAACCATGCTTGCGGCCGGCCTCGCCGTACGTGCTCACAACCCGGTCGATCAGCTGCTTCAGGCTCCACTCCCGCTGCGGTGTGCCGACCGCGCCGCGGAAGTACTTGGTGGTCACGATGTTGGCGGCGTTCACTGACCAGAAGTCGGGGAACTCCACGCCATGCTGCTCGAAATTGACCGAGCCATCGCGCCAGTTCGTCATGATGATGTCGCGGCGCTCCCAGGTCACCTCGTCATAGGGGTGCGTGCCCTCGCGAGTGTTGACACGACGGATCTGCAGGCCCTTGCGGGTGCGCTTGCCGTTCTGCGCAGCCGATCCGCTCGCCGTCTCGGTCATGTCGTTCCCCCTTCGGAATCACCGCGGATTCCATCACGAGCCCTTCCGGCTCTTGTTCCACCGAACTGTCCCTTGCCGTATCGCTGCAGGTGCTCAGTCACGGGCCTTCCGTTCCAGCCGACTGCCAGGCGGCCGCCTTGCTCGCATTGTTCTCCCGATCAGTTCCCGCCTGATCACGATCAAGCTCGGCAACGGCCGCACGCCACTTCTCGTCGTGCGTGGCCCGGAGCGCGGCGATCTCTGCCTCGAAGTCGTCCAGCGACTCGAACCCCCGGTACACGGAGGCGAACCGGAGATACGCGACTTCGTCGAGGGCACGCAGCGGCCCGAGTATGGCCAGGCCGACTTCATGCGAGGGAACCTCGCCAAGCCCTCGTGACCTGATGGCGTCCTCCGCGCGCTGGGCGAGAATCGCCAGCTGGTCCTCGCTTACCGGCCTGCCCTGACACGCCCGCCGGACCCCGGTGACAATCTTGTCCCGGTTGAACGGCTCGGTAGCCCCGCTCCGCTTGCCGACCATGAGGATGACTGTTTCCTGCGTGGTAAACCGCCGCCCGCATTCCGGGCACGACCTGCGGCGGCGGATCGCGGCACCGTCATCGGCTGTCCTGCTGTCAATCACCCGGCTGTCCGGGTGCCTGCAATACGGGCAGTACACGCGATAACCCCCTGCGGCCCGTGATGTGGCAAACAAGTCTTGATCACAAGTTGTAGAAGAACTACAGTCTTGTAACTACTAGATATTGTGGTCCATGGAGCCCAGAAGCGCAAGTCTCCGCTGGCGTGTCGCCCACCGATGACGGCTCAGGGCGACCCCGATGGCCGGGTGGCCTGCATTTTGCACTGTTCTGCCGACAGTGAACCCCGGCTCGGTCGCCGGCGTGTCGTGCCGGCCCGGCCTTCGCACGGCCATTGCGGCCGGGCGGGCCCTGGCGCCTCGTCAGGCGCGATTACTGCCGAAGGTGAAGAGCGGCTGGTCCCGGTAGCTGGGTGCCGCAGGTGATCGGCGAGCAAGCCGGTGGACGCCGACGCCGGTCAGGGCGTCGGTCTGTAGTGCTTCGAACGCCACCTCGTCGAAACCATTGGCGGCAAACCAGTCGCGTACCTGGACGGTGAGATCGGGCGGACGGCGATGCCGGGTCCAGATGACGGTGGCACCATCGGCGCACAGCGACGCCCCAGCGTCGACGGTGCTCCTAATGTCCGCGGCGCTGACGTTGCCGAAGATGCCGCACAGCAGCAACACGTCAGCGGGGAGCGCGTCCGCGAAGTTGGTGACTATGCCCGCATCGGCCTGCCTGACTCGCACGCTGTCGAGGCCCGCCGTGGCTGCGCCCACCTTGGCCACCTCGGCGTTCAGCGGATCCGCCTCGACGAGCAGCGCCGAGACCTCCCGGCACCGCGAATGGCCGGGCAGCACCCCGAGAACGTCGAGGCCCTGGCCAGCACACAAGCTGACCAGCCGGACCGGGCCGGGTTGCGCCTCGTCCAGGGCTCTGGCCAGATGCCATCTGACCCGCTCAAGCCTGATGCTCAGCGACGATGTCGCGTCGTCGTAGGCACGATGCCATGCCACCCAGTCCTTCACCCGCGCCCCTATGGGCCGAATCCCTCATCCGCACATCCTGCCCGGTCCCGTTCTGGCCTAGCAGGGAACAGTCTCAGCCGACGCTTAGCTTACGGTTAGGCGAGTTCATTGCTGCCGTTGCGAACCTGCCCGAGAGAACCGATGAGCCCAGGATGTGAAGAGAGGTGCAGCTGCTGTGAGGTGGGAAGGCCCTGACGGCTACTGGATCAGTGATGACAGCTCACTCGTCGATGTCGACCTCGTCCACGGCTGGATGAGCGAGCAGAGCTACTGGGCCAACGGCCGTACGCATGAGGTCATGGCCAGGTCGATCGAGCATTCCCTCGTCCTCGGCCTGTACACGGCCGGAGGCGAGCAAGCCGGCTTCGCGCGGCTGGTCACCGACCGCGCGACCTTCGCGTGGCTGTGCGATGTGTTCGTCGCCGCCGAGCACCGCGGCACCGGCACTGGCAGCTTTCTGGTCCAGACGGCGGTCGGCCATCCGGACGTCGCCGGGATCAGGCAGCTTCTGATGGCCACGCCCGGCCGCAGCCTGTACCGGCGGCACGGATTCAACGACTTGCGGAGCCCCGAGCGGTGGATGGAACGTCCCGCCCCCGAGACCGCAGCCGATGCAGCGCCGGCCGAGGCAGCGCCGGCCGAGGCGCGGCTGTCGCGGTCTGCTGCTGCGACCGCGCTCGACTAGGCTCCGCGCGCCAGCGCATCGACCCGGCGCAGGGCGTCTGGAAGCCGGAATGACCCGGCCATCCGGCTGACCAGCTCGGCCGCGGCAGTCCGTGGCATCCCTGCGGCGGTGACGAACAACGGTCTCGTTGATGTCCCGCGCAGGACGGGGATGGCGTGCGTCGCGGGCTGGAACGCGGACTTGGCCACGCCTATGACGGGAACGCCGAACTCGGCGTGGACGTAAGCGCCAAGACCAGGTCGGCCATCTGGGTCCAGGTCAACGTAGCCGTCCACGACGATCAGGCCGGGCTGTCCGTGGTCACCCAACCCGCCGAGCACGGCCCGGATGGGCGGCAGTTCGCGCAGATAGAACTCGCCGGGCCGGTAGGGCGGAACCCCAGAGACGACCAGCGTGCGCTCCTGCAGCACGGCGGCGAACGTCGGGTCGGCCGCGGTTACCACTGCTGCCCGAGCACCGGCATCAATGTAATAAACATCCACAGCGGCGCAGACGTGCTTCCTGTCGCCTCCGGTGACCTGCACAGGTCAACAATGGACCACGTGCGCGGTCTCGCCAGCCATCCATTGGTGCGTCGCGAGGCTGCACGAGATCGAGTCAGCAGCATCCACTCATCTCGGACGCCTGTGGACAAACGGCAGGCCGAGCGCCGATCGGCCGAGAACTACCAGCCGGGTCGGCGTATGCGCCGCTAGGCGCGTCTCCGGAGAATGGTCGCATGAGACCCGAAACCATCGCATCGCTGACGACCGCGGCGGGTACCTTGGTCCTCGCAGTAGCAACGTTCAGCGCCACCCGATCAGCCAACAGGGCGTCCAGGATCGCTGAGCGCTCGCTGCTTGCCTCGCTCCGCCCAGTCCTGGTGCACGCGCAGTTCGGCGATCCGCGGCAGAAGATCGGGTTTGCCGACGACCACTGGGTGCACGTCGAAGGTTCCAGCGCGGCGTTTGACGTCACAGAGACCGCGATCTACCTGGCCTTCGGCCTGCGGAACGTCGGCACAGGAATGGCGATCCTGCAATCCTGGTATCCGTTTCCCGAGCGGCTCCTCAGCGGGCAGACGCACAAGCCAGTGGAAGAATTCCGCTCTCAGACCAGAGCACTCTACGTACCATCCGGCGGCCTGGGATTCTGGCAGGGGGCGCTACGCGACCCGGCCGAACAGGTCTTCACCGATTTCAAGGCCGCCGCAGCGGCCCGGCAGCCGGTGACCATCGACCTGCTCTACTCCGACATGAACGGCGGCCAGCGGACCGTCACCCGCCTGGCGGTGCTGCCGGCTCCCGGCGCGCCGGCCGGTCCGGACGATTCCGCCGATCCATACGATCCCTCCAGTAAGAAACCTCGCTGGATCGCCTCGATCGGCACGCACTGGCTGATTGATGACCACGCGAGCCATCGATTCGGCCCGCACAACGCCAGTTAACGGTCGCCGAGGGCCGGTCGGCTGATCTCGCGCGCGTGGCACCATAGAACGGTGACAGAGCCGGATGTCGACGGCGAGCAGCCGGTGACGATCGACGATGTGCGCGCATGGGCGCTATCGCTGCCCCGCACCGAAGAGCACCTGATCCGCGACTACGTCAAGTTTCGGGTGGGCAGGATCGTCTACGCGACCGTCTCGCCGGACGAGACGATCCTCGGCTTCGGTTTCCCGCGGGACGAGCGCCCGGCGCTCATCGCGGCGGAGCCGCACAGGTTCCTGCTCGAGCGTCGCAGCGATTCTCGCTACAACTGGATCGACGCGTGGATGGCGTCCCTCAGCCGGGCGGAGGCCCGCGAGTTCATTAACGAGGCGTGGCGGATGGTCGTGCCGAAACGGGTCGCCGCGGAGTCTCTGATCGGTCAGATACGCGGAACCCAGAGCACCTGACCAGCCAGGATGGCGGTCCCCTTCAGCCCGTTGTCCTCAATGATCTGCTGGATGACGGCGCGCGGATCGGCGGCGGGATCGGCGTGGACCGCAATGCTCCACATTGTGTCGCCCGGACGGACGACGACCCGCAGCATCGTGTTTTTCGCGGCTCCTTCGGACCCCACCTGGCCGGCGGCCTGCGCGCGGCCGGCAACGGCGAGCCAGACCAGCGCGGCCACGCTGGCGACCGCGATGACCGCGAGCAGGCCGACCACAATCCTCCCGCGCCCCGTCAGCCGCGCCGGGGCGGAGCGGGCCGCGGCGCCCACCCTGGGCGCGACCGCCGCGTCGGCAGACTCACTGACCCGATCGGTCTCGAGGCCCCCGGGCAGCACGGCAAGCGCCGGCCTGTGCCGCCTTGGATAGGAGGTCACCGAGCGCATAACAGTGATATCTGGCCTAATCCTGGCATCGAGCTTCGCCTCTGCGGTGCTCGTGATTCCCATTGCCCGCCTCCTGGTAGCGAACGACCGTTCGATAGTATCTCTGTTCGATCGGATTAGCGTTCGATCGAACGAAGATCCGATCGTGTTTATACCGCAGGGGTACGACACTTTCCACAACGGTCGAACAGATGTTTGATCTAATCGCCGCGAACCACTACCGTCAGCGATGACACCAGCCAGCGAACCGGAGGCCCGGATGAGCAGTGACAGAGAAGGCGACGGGGCACGGGGAAACCGGACAGCGGTCGGCGACGACCCGCCCGATGACGCCGACGCGGCGCGCGGCCCGGGTGGCAGGCCACGCGGCAGACCGGGCAGGAAACCACGCGGCAGCGTTCCCGCCGCCGTTCCTGACCTGCCTGACCAGCCAGATCCCGACCATGTTCTGACCTGGCGGCAGCGCAAGGTACTCCAGGTGATCCGCGAGTCTGTGCAGCGCCGCGGCTACCCGCCGTCCATGCGCGAGATCGGCGAGGCGGTCGGGCTAACGAGCACATCGAGCGTCTCGTACCAGCTGTCGACTTTGCAGAACAAGGGCTACCTGCGCCGGGACGCTGGCCGGCCGCGCACGGTCGAGGTGCGGCTGCCCGGGCACCCAGCCGTGCGACCCGAACCTGGTTTCGATGACGACATCCCGATGGACATCACTTCGCAGGAGGCGGCTTACGTACCAGTGGTCGGCCGGATCGCCGCAGGCGGCCCGATCCTTGCCGAGGAGGCGATCGAGGACATCTTCCCGCTCCCCCGGCAACTCGTCGGCGAGGGCACTCTCTTCCTGCTGAAGGTTGTCGGCGACTCGATGATGAACGCCGGCATCGTCGACGGTGACTGGGTCGTCGTCCGGCAGCAGCCCGTCGCGGAAAACGGCGACATCATCGCCGCCATGATCGAGGGCGAAGCGACCGTCAAGACTTTCAAGCGCTCAGGCAGCCATGTCTGGCTGATGCCGCACAACCCCGCTTACACCCCAATACCAGGCAACGAGGCGGAAATACTCGGCCGGGTCGTGGCGGTGCTGCGGCGGGTCTGACCTGCGCGGGCTGACGGCGGAACAGCCTCGCGTGCTATTCAGCCGGGACGATGTTGACCAGCTTCGGCGCGCGCACGATCACGGTCTTGATCCCGCGCCCAGCCAGCGCCCTGACGATCCCCGGCGCCGTCAGCGCCAGTTCGCGCAGGTCATCCTCGGCAATGTCGGGCGGAACTTCCAGCCTGTCCCTGACCTTGCCGTTGATCTGGACGACGCAGGTGACCGTTTCCTGGACCAGCAGAGCTTGGTCGGCCACCGGCCAGCCTGCCGTCGCTACCGACGGCTCGTGTCCCAGCAGCTCCCAGCACTCCTCGGCGGTGTAGGGCGCGAATAGCGACAGCAGCACGGCTAGCGTCTCAGCTGCTTCCCTGACCGCCGGGTCACCAGGCCCCGGACCGGTGTCGATCGCCCGCCTGGTAGCGCTCGCCAGCTCCATCAGCCTGGCAACGGCCACGTTGAGCCTGGCGGACTCGATCAGCCTGGTGACCTCTTCGATCGTCTTGTGAGTCACCCTGCGCAGATCAGCAGTGCCGTCGGCAACCGCGCCGCCAGCCGGCGCCTCCCCGGCCTCGGCCGCGATCCTGATCACACGGCCCAGGAACTTCACGGCCGCCTCGGGACGCACATCGGCCCAGTCGATGTCGTCTTCCGGCGGGCTCGCGAACACCATGGTCAGCCGGATCGCGTCAACACCGTGCGCGGCCAGCTGGACGCCCAGGTCGACCCCGTTGCCCAGCGACTTGGACATGGCCTTGCCCTGGTTGATCACCTGGCCCTGGTTCATCAGCCGCAGGAAGGGCTCGGCGAAATCGACCATGCCCATGTCGTACAGAACCTTGGTGAAGAACCTGCTGTACAGCAGGTGCAGGATCGCATGCTCGACGCCGCCCACGTACAGGTCCACCGGGCACCAGCGGCGGACAGACTCGACCTCGAACGGGCCGCCGGTGTAATGCGGCGAGCAGTACCGCAGGAAATACCACGACGAGTCCACGAACGTGTCCATCGTGTCGGTGTCGCGCCTGGCTGGACCTCCGCACTTCGGGCACTGCGTGTTCACCCAGTCGGTGGCGGCTGCCAGCGGCGATGTCCCCTTGGGCGCCAGGTCCTGGCCCCGCAGGTCGGGCAGCGTGACAGGCAGCTGGTCGTCAGGCACGGGGACTTCCCCGCATCCGTCGCAGTAGATGATGGGGATCGGCGCACCCCAGAACCGCTGCCTGGAGACCAGCCAGTCACGCAGCCGGTAGGTGACGGCAGCCCGGCCCAGCCCCTTCCCGGCCAGGATCGCGGTGATGGCCTCGATCGCATCCGGCTTGCTCATGCCGTCCAGCGGTCCCGAGTTGACCAGCGTCCCGTCCCCCGGGGTTGCCTGCCAGCTCTGCCCAGGATCGGGCAGGTCGGTCTGCAGGACGACCCGGACCGGCAGCCCGAAGGCCTTCGCGAAGTCCAGGTCTCGTTGATCGTGCGCCGGCACGGCCATGATCGCACCGGTGCCGTAATCGGGCAGCACGTAGTCGGCGGCCCAGACCGGGATACGCTCGCCGTTCACCGGGTTGATCGCGTACCTGCCCAGGAAGACCCCGGTCTTCGGCCGATCGGTAGACTGACGCTCGATATCGGTCAGCTTGCCTACCTCAGCCAGGTATGCGTCCAGTTCTTTCCGCCGCTCGGGAACACTTAGCTCGGCGGCCAGCGGCGAGTCGGCGGCGACCACAAAGAACGTAGCACCGTACAGCGTGTCGGGCCGCGTCGTGAATACAGTGACCGGCTCATCCCGGCCTTCGATGACGAACTTGACTTCAGCGCCCTCGCTGCGGCCGATCCAGTTGCGCTGCATCAGCAGCACGCGGTCGGGCCAGCTGCCCTCCAGCGGCTCCATGTCTGCCAGCAGCCGGTCAGCATACTCCGTGATCTTGAAGTACCACTGCGTCAGGACCCGCCTGACCACCTCGCAGCCGCAACGCTCGCACCTGCCGTTAATGACCTGCTCGTTGGCCAGAACCGTCTGGTCCCTCGGGCACCAGTTGACGTAGCCGTCGCCACGGTAGGCCAGGCCGCGCTCGTACAGCCGCAGGAACAGCCACTGGGTCCAGCGGTAGTAGTCCGGATCGCAGGTCTGCAGGCGCCTGGTCCAGTCGAAGGACAGGGCGTACCGGCGGAACGAGGCCGCCTGGGTCTCGATGTTCTTGTAGGTCCAGTCGGCGGGATGCGAGTCACCGCGGATCGCCGCGTTCTCCGCGGGCAGGCCGAAGGCGTCCCATCCGATGGGGTGCAGAACGTTCAAGCCGCGCTGGAAGTAGTAGCGCGCTATGGCGTCAGCTACGGCGTACGCCTCTGCGTGCCCCATGTGCAGGTCGCCCGACGGGTAAGGGAACATGTCAAGCACGTAGGTACGCGGCCGGGTATCGGCCGGGTCGTCGCTGGCCACGAACAGGCCCAGCTTGTCCCACCTGGCCAGCCACTTGTCCTGGATAGACCGTGGGTCCCACCTGTCC
>WNFL01060525.1_pt1 | contig 11926 bp, 9 predicted proteins | sample 5400361 | NCBI WGS metagenome assembly WNFL01 (sample SAMN13153351, study PRJNA577476) | soil metagenome | isolation source: 40 cm soil on Douglas fir-dominated hillslope | place: USA:California | collected 2013-09-17
CTGGATAGCCTCCAGCGCCATTTCGGCGGCGTCAAGGCCGTCGACGGCGTGTCGCTCGAGATCGAAAAGGGCTCGATCTTCGGCCTCATCGGCCCCAACGGCGCCGGCAAGACAACGCTGGTCAACGTCGTCACGGGTTACGCCCGCACGCAGTCGGGCCAGGCGTTTCTCGAGAAAGACCGCCTGACCGGGCTGCAGCCTCATCGCATCGCCGGCCTTGGGGTCGCGCGCACGTTTCAGAACATCCGGCTGTTTCCCGACCTGTCCGCGCTCGAGAACGTGATGATCGGCATGCACACGCGGCTGCGCGACGACACGATCGTGCAGCTGGCGACGGTTCCCTTCTTGCGTCGTGCCGAGCGGGCGCGCGGCAACGACGCGCACCGCTTGATGGAAACGGTCGGCCTCGACGCCTCCGAGGTGGGCAAGCGATCGGCTGGCGAGCTGCCCTACGGCGACCAGCGCCGGCTCGAGATCGCGCGGGCGCTCGCGCTGAGCCCGCGGCTGCTCATCCTCGACGAGCCGGCGGCGGGCATGAACCCGACTGAAAAGCAGGGCATGCGCGAGCTGATCGAGCGGTTGAATCGCGACGGGCTGACGATCCTTCTGATCGACCACGACATGCGCCTGGTGATGGGCGTCTGCCAGCAGGTCGCGGTGCTGAACTTCGGCCGCAAGATCGCGGACGGAGATCCGGAGACGGTGTCGTCCGACGCGACGGTCATCAAGGCCTACCTCGGTACGGGCGGCGAAAAGGTGGTCGCCCATGCGCCGGGCACGATCGGCGTCGATCAGCTGCAGGCCGCCGCCCAGGTTCGCACGTCGCGGGTCGCCGAGCCTGAGAAGGCTCTGCTCGACGTGCAGGACATGTGGGTGAGCTACGGAGCCATCAATGCGGTGCGCGGAGTATCGCTTCGCGTCGGTGCCGGCGAGGTGGTGGCTCTGATCGGCGCCAACGGGGCCGGCAAGTCGACGATCCTCAACGCGCTCTCGGGCATGGTTCCGATCGCGTCGGGGACGGCGGTCTTCGGCAACCTCGACCTGACCAGCGCCAAGCCGTCGACGATCGTCGCGCGCGGCCTGGTGCAGGTGCCCGAGGGCCGCGAGATCCTCGGCCGGCAGACGGTGCTCGAGAACCTGGAGCTGGCGACGTGGTCGCGGCGCGATCGGGCGGCCGCGCGCCGCGAGGTCGAGGCGATGATGGGTCGCTTCCCGATCCTGGGCGAGCGCCGCGCCTTGCGTGCCAGCGCTCTGTCGGGCGGCGAGCGTCAGCTGCTGGCGATCGCGCGCGGCCTGCTGGCGCGGCCGAAGCTCCTGCTGCTGGACGAGCCTTCGCTCGGGCTCGCGCCGCAGATGGTGGACGAGGTTTTCGCGGCCATCGAGGAGATCCATCGCGACGGGACCACGATCCTGCTGGTCGAGCAGAAAGACCGGGCAGATCCAGCTCACCGGCGGTGGCCAGGATTTGCTGCACAACCCGGCCGTGCGCCAGGCGTACCTGGGCGGATAGCCGATTCGACGCCCCCACCTCACCTCCCCACGCGGTGGGGAGGGACCCAGATTTCACGCCCCCACCTGGCCTCCCCACACGGTGGGGAGGGACAGGTGGTGGGTTCGTCGCTAGTTAGACGACGCGGACGGACTTGGCGCGGGGTCCTTTCGGGCTCGACTCGATCTCGAAGGAGACCTTCTCGCCGCCTTGCAGGCTGTCGAAGTTGCCCTCGGTCGAGCTGCGGTGGAAGAAGTACTCCTTCCCGTCCTCAGCAGCGATGAACCCGAAGCCGCGGTCCGAAACCAGTTTCTTGATGGTGCCGCTCGGCATTTCCATCTCCTATCGCTCTCGAACAGAGTTCCGCTCAACCTGACGGGCCTGTTCGAGAAACCGGAGCCGCCGTGAGCGCCGACCGTTGTGCCGGCTGAAAGCCAGTATACCGGCGTCCCGACGCTCGCCCCTGAATAGAAAAAAGCCCCGGGGGTTGACCCCCCAGGGCTTCATTTCAGGTCCGAACCTTAGACCGTGCGAACGGACTTCGCGCGCGGGCCCTTCGGGCTCGCTTCGATCTCGAAAGTCACCTTCTCGCCGCCCTGCAGCCGGTCGAAGTCACCCTCGGTTCCGCTGCGGTGGAAGAAGAACTCCTTACCGTCCTCGGCTGCAATAAAGCCGAAGCCACGGTCCGCGACCAGTTTCTTGATGGTGCCTGTGGGCATTTCCATCTCCTATTTCTCGAACTGAAGGCCTACTCAACTGGCGGGCCTGTTCGAGAGAATGGAGCCTGCGCGTGAGCGCCGGCGCTTCGCCGGCTGACAAGAGTATACCCAGATCCCTAACGACCTATTCCTGAGGTCTCGGCGGAGCGTCGCGCGCGGGACTGGTCCACTTCCGTCAGGTGGCGCTTGCGAAGCCGGAGATGCTTCGGCGTCACCTCGAGCAGCTCGTCGTCCGCGAGGAAGTCCAGTGACTGCTCCAGGCTCTGCCTGGAAGCGGGCGTCAACCGCACGGAGATGTCTGAGGTCGACGAGCGCACGTTCGACTGCTTCTTCTCGCGGCACACGTTCACGCGGATGTCTCCGGGCCGCTTCTGGATACCCACGATCATGCCCTCGTACACCTCTTCGCCGGGCTCGATGAAGGTCGTGCCCCGCTCCTGCGCGCCGGCGAGCCCGAAGGCCAACGACTTGCCTGCGGAGGACGCGGTCAGGGCGCCGTTGCGCTGCTCGCGGAAGTCCCCGAGGAAGGGCCGGTAGCCCATGCCGATCGAGCCCATCAACCCTGTCCCCGCGGTCAGCGTCAGAAACGTGTTGCGGAAACCGATCAGCCCGCGGGTCGGAATGAGGTATTCGAGCCGCACGCCGCCCTTCCTGTCGTACGTGATCTCCAGCATCTCGCCACGTCGCCTGCCGAGCGCTTCCGTCACTGCGCCAAGGTTTTCTTCGCGCACGTCCACGGTCAGGTGCTCAACCGGCTCCATCCGCTGGCCGTTGATCCGCTTGATGATGGCCTCCGGGCGCGAGACCTCGAACTCGTAACCCTCCCGCCGCATCGTCTCGATGAGCACAGCGAGGTGCAGCTCGCCACGGCCGCTGACCGTGAACCCCTCCGCCGCGCTGGTGTCCTCGACATGAAGACCCAGGTTGGTGTCGAGCTCCTTGTAGAGCCGGGCGCGCAGCTGGCGCGAGGTCGAGAACTTGCCTTCGCGACCGGTGAACGGCGACGTGTTGACGCCGAAGGTCATCCGCACCGTCGGCTCGTCGATCGCGATCCTGGGCAGCGGGTCTGGGGACTCGGGGTCGGCCAGCGTGTCACCGATGGCCACTTCGTCAAGACCAGTCAGGAGAACGATGTCGCCGGCGCTCGCGTTAGGCACGGCGACGCGGTCCAGTCCGCGATACACCAGCACCTGCACCACCTTTGCGCGCCTCGCCCCACCGGCTGAGTTGAGCACGGCAACCGAGTCGCCGGGGGCCACGCTGCCGCGCGTGATTCGACCAATGGAGATGGTCCCTGTGTAGTCGTCGTAGGCACGGTTGGCGACCAGCATCTGGAAGCCGCCCTGCTCGGCGACGGGGGCCGGGAAGTTGTCGATGATGGTCTTGAACAGCGGCTCGAGGTCGGCCGCCAGCTCGTCGGGCTTCAGGCCGGCGCGGCCTTCCTTCGCGATCGCGTAGACGACCGGTGCCTCCAGCTGGTCGGCATCCTCCGCCAGTTCAAGGAACAGGTCGTGCACGCGATGGAGGGCCTGCTGCGGGTCTGCGTTCTTGCGGTCGACCTTGTTGATGACCACGATGATTCGCAGTCCCACCTCGAACGCTTTCCGCAGAACGAAGCGGGTCTGCGGCATCGGCCCCTCCGCGGCGTCGACCAGTAGCAGGCAGCCATCCGCCATGTTGAGGACACGCTCTACCTCGCCTCCAAAATCGGCATGGCCAGGCGTATCGATGATGTTGATGGTCACGCCCTCGTGCCTGACCGAGGTGTTCTTCGCGAGGATCGTGATCCCCTTCTCGCGCTCCAGGTCGTTGGTGTCCATGATCAGCGTCCCCACCTGCTGGTTCTCGCGGAACGTGTGGCTCTGCTTCAGCAGGGCATCAACCAGTGTGGTTTTGCCGTGGTCGACGTGGGCGATGATCGCCACGTTGCGTATGTCGTGGCGCAAGTTGGTCGAGGTCATGTGGGCACGAGGCAATATACGGGCTGGCATGAAGACCCTGGCCGCGCGCGCGGCCCTTGCCTTCACATTGGGATCACTCCTGGTGCTGGCTTCGCCGGCGCCGGCTGCCGCCGATGAGGGCTGGGTGATCACCTCGTTCGACAGCAACATCCAGATCGCGCCCGATTCCGGGCTCGAGATCTTCGAAACGATCAAGGTCGACTTCACCGAGCCACATCACGGCATCTTCCGGACGATCCCGATTCGCTACAGGTACGACGACAACCACGATCGCTACTTCAAGCTCAGAGTCGAGAACGTAACCGACGGGTTCAATGCGCTGCCTTACGACGCATACGTCGACTCTGACAACGAGGTCATCAAGATTGGCGACCCGAACAGGCTCATAACAGGCTCTGCGGTCTACGTCATCCAGTACTCGGTTTTCGGCGCCATGAATTCATTCGGCGACCACGACGAGCTGTTCTGGAACGTCGACGGCGCACTGTGGCCGGTCCCCAAGCAGGTCGTCACAGCCACGGTGCAGCTGCCCCTCAATGGCTCCGCCCAGAAGGCTGCCTGCTACCAGGGAGACCCCGGCTCCACGGAAGCGTGCAGCGCCGAGACGAGTGACGCCATCGTCGCCGGCGCCAACGGCACCGGCACGCAGGGGCCTGTCGTGTCATTCAGATCGACACGCGAGCTCGCGGCCGGTCAAGAAATGTCCGTGGCTGTCGCACTCGACAAGGGCGCGGTCCACGTGCCGCCGCCGCTGCTCGAGGACCGGCTGCGTTTCTTCCCCGATGGGGCGTTCGACCTCAACCCATTCACCATCGGTGCGTTCGGGCTGACGCTGCTCGTGGGCCTGGGCCTGGTCAGCTGGAACTGGTGGGCGCACGGCCGCGACCGCGAGTACCTGACCCAGTACTACCTCACCAACGATCCGAGGCAGCGCACCGAGCCGCTGTTCGAGCACGTGCCGGTGGCCGTGGAGTTCGCTCCGCCGCAGAACATGAGGCCGGCGGAGCTTGGTTTGATCCTCGATGAGAGCGCCGATCCGAAGGATGTGACGGCCACGATGGTCGACCTCGCGGTGCGCGGTCATATCACGATCACCGAGCTGCCGGGGGACTGGCAGTTCACCTGGAAAGGCGCGCCGGCGGACGACCTGATGCCTTACGAGAAGACGATTCTGGACGCCATGTTCACGGGACGGACAGACGTGCGGTTGTCGGATCTGAGAGGCGACTTCCGTCCGTCGCTGACGAAGGCCGAGGCCCAGATCTACGGCGACGCGGTCTCGCGAAGGCTCTTCACTAGCAATCCCCACCATGCGCGAATCGGGTGGGGATGCGCGGGCGCCGCGGTGCTGCTCGCCGGCGCTGCATTGACGGTTATCCTCGGCAGCGCCTTTGGCTGGGGGCTGGTTGGAGTCGCGATCGCGCTCACCGGCCTGGCGCTCGTCGTGACATTTCCTGCTATGCCTCAGCGAAGCGCAGCAGGCCGCGACCTGATGCAGCACACGCTGGGCTTTCGCCTCTACATGACGACGGCCGAAAAATATCGCGAGCGGTTCGCGGCCAGGGCCGGGATCTTCAACGAGCTGCTGCCGTACGCGATCGTGTTTGGGTGCGTGTCGCTGTGGGCGAAGGCCTTCGAAGGGATCGACACCAGCGCCACCAATACCTGGTACTCGGGCCGCGGACCGTTTCAGGCGGCCCTGCTCGCGAGCAGCTTGCAGTCGATGAACACGAGCATCTCAGCCGCGATCTCCTACGTTCCGCCGAGCTCCGGAAGCAGCTCTGGATTCAGCGGTGGCGGGTCCTCAGGCGGGGGCGGCGGCGGTGGAGGCGGCGGGGCCTGGTAGCTGGAAAGCGCTAGCTGGTTGGAATTTCCAGCGGGGCCAAAAGGCAGGGCTGGCAATTTGTCAGGTCCGCCTTATACTCCGCCCGTCGTCGCCAGTTCCCGCGCGTCCAGAGGGAGGGCCTAAGGGTGAAACGGGGCTATATCGAAGCCGCCATATTCGTCGTGGTCGCTGTCGGAGCTTTCGGGTTCGCCTACTGGCTCGCCCAGAATGTGGGACTGCACCCGCTGGTCGTGCCGCCGCAGGACCTGCGCGAGAAGCACTGGATGGTGGCAGCCGGCGCGGCTGCGTTCGTGGTCCTGGTCGACGCGGTCGTCTTCTTCCTCATCATCCTCAAGCATCGCCGCGAACGGCGGGCCGGCGAGTCGGGTGGCACGCCCGTCCTGAGGGGCTAGGCGATGGTCCACCCCAGCCGATGGAACCTGCCCGGCGTCTTCAGCGTCCAGCGCCTGCCGATTCGCATCGTCCTGATCACCGCAGCGATCTCTTACATCCTTCAGATCGGCGCGATCATCCAGGGCTACCCCCTGTACGGCATCGTGGCCGTGACGATCGTCCCCTGGATCCTGGTCTTTGCCTTCGAGTACATCTGGAAGTACGAGCACTACGGTTTCTTTGCGTTTCTGCTCGCCTTCGTTCTGCTCCAGCTGGGCCACCTGGGCGAGCACACCGTCCAGATCGTGCAGCTGTACGCCAGTGGCGGCGACCTGGCCCACTCCCATGGAGTCTTCGGCCAGCTGGATTTCGAGACCGTCCACGTCGTGTGGGACTCGTCGGTGTGGGTCGGGCTTGCGATCTGCCTCTATAAGTTTTCGCGCAATCGCTGGTTGTACGTTGCGTTCATCTTCGCAAGCCTCCATGAGGTGGAGCATCTGTACCTCTACTACATCTTCAACACCGACAAAACCTTCTATCTGATGGGCGGCCTGACCGGCGTGATGGGCTATCAGGGTGTCATCGGCTCTCCCCTCTTCCGGCCGTACCTCCACTTCTTCTACAACTTCATGGTCGTCACGCCGATGCTCATCGCTTTCGCCCGCCAGACCGAGCACGCGTATGACCAGTTCCTGGCGAAGGCGCTGCCTGACCTGAGCGAGAAGGAGCTCGTCGCGACCACCAACCGGCTGGAGCGCGTGGTGGCGCAGGCCGGCGATGTGATCGTGCGGCAGGACGATCCATCGGACCGCTTTTACATCGTCACGAAGGGCGAGGTCGAGCTGGTCGTGTCGAGCAAAGAGGGCTGGGAACGCACCCTGGACACCCTCGAACCGGGCCGCTTCTTCGGCGAGCTCGGCATCCTGACTGGACGCAACCCTGCCACCGCACGCGCCAAGACGCACACCGAGCTGCTGGCGCTGGATTCGCGCAGCTTCACCGAGCTGATGAAATCCGATGCCAAGGTGCGCGCCGATGTGGATGACAACATGCGCAGGCTGCACGACCTCAAGTACGCGACAACAGGACCCGGGCCGGCCGACGGCCACTGAGCTTGGAGGCGCCACCCACGGTCGTCGTCGTCGGGGCCGGATTCGGAGGGCTGAGCTGCGCGCACGCGCTGGCCAAAGCCCCGGTTAGAACGATCGTCGTCGACCGCAACAACTACCACCAGTTCAGCCCGCTGCTGTACCAGGTCGCGACCTCGGCGGTCGACAGCTCTGACATCGCCTACCCAGTGCGGGCCATCCTCCGCAAGATCCCGAACGCCCAGTTTCGTCTGGGCGATGTCGAGGTGGTCGACCTGGAACGCCGGAACGTGCGAACGGATCGGGGCAGCATCAGCTACGACTACCTTGTGCTCGCGTGCGGCAGCACCAGCACGTACTTCGGCAACCGGAGCATCGCCGAACGCTCCTACGCGATGAAGACGCTCACCGACAGCCTGCTGCTCCGCAATCACATTCTTTCTCGCTTCGAGGCCGCGGACTGGGTGGCCGACACGCGGGCGCAAAAGGAGCTGCTCACGTTCGCGATCGTTGGCGGCGGGCCCGCCGGGGTTGAATGCGCGGGCGCGCTGGCGGAGCTCATCGCCCGGGTGCTGCGGCACGACTTCAAGGAGCTCGACACTCGGGCCGCCGAAATACTTCTGCTGCAATCAGGACCGGCGCTGCTCGAACCGTTCGAGCCCAAGCTGCGCGACGCCGCCAAGCGCAAGCTCGAGCGCATGGGCGTGCAGGTTCTGCTGAACACGCGCGTCACAGAGGTCCGCGACGGAGAGATCCAGCTCGGGGATGGCACGGTGCGTTCGGTGGGCACGGTGATCTGGACGGCCGGCGTCGAGGGCGCGCTGATCGCCGAGGGGCTGTCTGAGATTGCCGGCGGTGCTCGGCATACCGTGAAGGTCGGACCGACCCTGCAGGTACCGGGACATCCCGAGGTTTTCGTCATCGGCGACCTCGCGGCGTTCGACGCGGGCGGCGGCCATCAGCTGCCGCAGCTCGCCCCGGTCGCGATCCAGGAGGGCCTGGTGGCGGCACAGAACATCAATGCCCTCGTCCGCAAGCGGCCATTGCGACAGTTCACATATCGCGACAAGGGCATCATGGCCACGGTCGGCCGCAACACCGCGGTCGTCCAGGCCGGCCCAGTCCGCATGAAAGGCAGGATCGGTTGGATCGTCTGGCTCTTCCTGCACCTGGTCACCATCGCCGGATTCCGCAACCGGATCAGCATCGCCCTCAACTGGTCCTGGAACTACTTCCTCCGCGATCGGCCCGTCAGGCTGGTCATCGGCGACAGCGACCGGCGCCTCGAGCGTCTGTTCCAGCTGCCGTATCTGCACCGTGCTCTGCCCGACCTGAGCGAGGCGGATCTGGTCGGCATGTGGAGCCGGCTGCACTGGCGGCAGATTCGGCCCGGCGAGATGATCCTTCGCGAAGAAGAGCCCGCGACGTCGTTCTACATCGTCGTTCTACATAGTCACGAGCGGCGAGGTCGAGCTCGAGTTCGCGGGTCAGGACGGTTCTCCGGGCCGCGTGGCGCGGATTGGGCCAGGCGGGTTCTTCGGCGAGGTCGGCTGCCTGACGGGACGCAGCGATGGAGCAGTGAAGGCAACAACCGCTGGCGAGCTGATCGTGTTCGAGCGCAAGGGATTCATCGATCTGATGACGCACTCGCCAGTCGTCAGGAAAGACGTGGAGGCGCAGATGCAGCGCCTGCATGAGCTGAAGTACACAATTCGTCCGGCTCCAGCCGGCGCGGTTGGCCAATCGGGAGGTCAGGGATGAGCGACGACGAGAGGAAAGACAAGGCGCCGGACGCGGACAAACCACCCAAGTGGGAGGACTCGCACACAGCCGCGTCACTGCCGGGTTGGTGGCAGCCCGAGGCAGATGAAACCAAGCCCGCCAAGGCGCAGCCGCCGAAGCCCGAATCGACGACCGCACCTCCGACGCCCGCGGCTCCGCCGACGCCGCCCGCTGCTCCTCCGCCAGCGCCCACGCCGCCGTCTGCCGCGCCCACGCAACCGCCTGCGCCGGACTGGCAGGTCTCGGTCACCGCCAAAGAGCTGCCCACCTGGTGGCGGCCGGGGGAGGCGCCGTCGACGCCTGAGTCGCACACCGCCGCGACTGTGCCCCCCGCGCCCCACGTCGAGGCGCCCATGCCGCCGGCCCCTATGGCGCCGGCACCGACGCCGCCGTCGCCCATGCCACCGGTCGCTCCGCAGGCGCCGCCGATGCAGCCGATGCAGAGCGCGCCCCCGCAGGCGCAGCCCCCGCAGACGCAGCCCCCACCGATGCCGCACCCGGCGTCACCGCCGCCGCAGCCTTCGCAACCGCCACCGAATCGCGACGAGAAGACGATGGTGCTTGGCGTGATGCCGGCAGGGGCTCCGCCCAGGGCCATCCTGATCGTGAAATCCGGCCCCGACATGGGATTCAAGTTCAGGATCAAGTCGACCGGCGTCGCCGCCGTAGGTCGCGACCTGGAGAACGAGGTCGTGCTTGACGACCCGGCGGCATCACGCCGCCACGCCGAGATCGAGTTCAAGGACGGCGCCTACGTCCTGACCGACCTGGGCAGCATCAACGGGACGCTCGTGAACGCGGAGCGCGTGACCACGCGGAGGCTGGCCGACGGCGACCGGATAGTGGTCGGACAGAACGAGATCGTGATCTCGATCATGTGAGCTGGTGCCGAGAGCGGGAGTCGAACCCGCACGAGGTTGCCCTCATCGGTTTTTGAGACCGACGCGTCTGCCATTCCGCCACCTCGGCGCCTACGAAGAGGCCGGACGTGATTATCATTCCCCGGTGCGCGCCGCCGCCCTGGCCGCGCTGGTCGTAGTGCTCGCCGCCTGCAGCACAGCGTCCGCGCCGGCCGCAGCAATCTCCCAGGCACCTGCCACGAACGGCAGAACGGGTCCGGTGATCTCACCGCCCCCGATCACTCCACCGACCCCGCCTGGCGAGAACACCCAGGCGTTCACCTGCGCCGACGCAACCGGCGGCACCCCCGGGACCGTTCGGGTAACGGATATTCGGGTCTCCCGGGAGGTCGGCTTCGATCGCTTCGTGATCCAGTTCGACGGCAGCGTCCCCGCGTTCACGGTGAAGCGCCAGACCAAGCCTGTGTTCACGCAGGGCGGCTCGGGCCAAACGATCACGTTGAGTGGAACGGCCGGCGTCCTGGTTCAGCTGCACACCGCAAGCCAGACAGGCACTTACAGCGGACCGACCGACTTCACCCAGGCCGATTTTCGAGTCCTCAAAGAAGCCCGGCTCACTGAAGACTTCGAGGGCTACGTCGCGTGGGGATTGGGCCTTGGCTCGACCGCGTGCATGAGAGTGTTCGTGGCGAAGATCAGCCCTTCGCGACTAATCGTCGACTTCGCCACGACATCCAGCTAGAGTTCGGCGGCGATGGCCGTCCAGCCGCCAGCCGCCCCCTCACCCCTGCCTGCGCCTCAGACCGCGGCCGTCGTGCCGCCGCCTGCGAAATCGAAAGGCTGCCTTGGCTGCGGCATGGGCTGCGGTGGCTGCTTGCTCGTGATCGTGATCGTTGCCGCGCTCCTGCTTGGCAGCGGCTACTTCTTCCTCGTCGCGCAGGCACAGGCCGGAGTTGCGTCGCCGGCCGCGCTGCTGGTGTTCAGCACGCCGGTCGAGGTGGGGAAGAACGACAGCGGCTACATGCCGGCCGCGTCGGGTCAGTCACTCGACGCCGGCAGCTCAGTGCGCACAAGCGAGACTGGGCGCGCGACCATCCAGTTTCCCGACGGAACCCTCACTCGCATGTCGCCCAACACCACCGTCACTGTGCAGGCCGCGCAGCTCAGCAATGCCGGGCAGCTGAAATCGGCGACGTTATTGCAGAAGATCGGCCGCACGCTAAGCGTCGTCCAGCACCTGACCGGCGGCGCCACCTTCAACGTCGGCGGCCATTCGGTCAGCGCCGAGGTTCGCGGCACCGAGTTCGAGGTGCTCGTGCGCGGCGACGGCAGCAACCTGATCAAGGTGTTCGACGGCACCGTGAAGGTGAGCGGCAAGACGACCGTGACGCTCAACAAGGGCCAGCAGGTCGACGCCGACAAAAATGGAACGCTTTCCGGTCCACGCGCCATCGGACCCGACAAGCAGGATCCATATCAGCTCGTGGCTCAATGCGAGAACGCTGTCTCGGGCGGCAACTCCGCGGGCACGATGCAGGTCGCCTCAGGTGAAAACCTGGCCACCGGGCAGACGGCCGAGTCGGACTATGAGTCTGGCGGGGGAATCGTCAGCGTCGCGCTCTGCTACCCGGGCAGCTTGATGACTCTGTCGGTGACCGACCCCAGGGGAGCCGTCCATGCATCGCGGCAGAGTGGCTCGCCGGTGGTCGGGCACATCGATGGTGAGCCGGGCCTGTGGCGGGCGATCGTGCGCGCTGTCGACGTTCCGGGAGGCGAACCCTGGGCGGTCGCGTGGGCGACCAATGCCGT
>WNFL01195035.1_pt1 | contig 11926 bp, 11 predicted proteins | sample 5400361 | NCBI WGS metagenome assembly WNFL01 (sample SAMN13153351, study PRJNA577476) | soil metagenome | isolation source: 40 cm soil on Douglas fir-dominated hillslope | place: USA:California | collected 2013-09-17
AGTTCTTTTTGGATCGCCTTCATCTGCTCGCGCAAGTAGTACTCGCGCTGCGTCTGCTGCACACGATCCTGCACTTCAGACTGAATCTTGTTGCGCAGCTGCTGCACTTCCAATTCCTTCGCCAGATGCTGATTGATTTTCCCGAGCCGCACGCGGACGTCGCTCGTCTCCAGCGTCTCCTGCTTGTCGGCCGTCGAGAGCGAGGGCAGCGACGAGGCAATGAAGTCCACCAGTCGTCCAGGCTCTTCAATGTTCATCGCAACCGTCGAGAGCTCGTCCGAGAGCGTCGGCGAACCGGCCACGATCTGCTGGAACAAGGTCAGCACATTGCGCTGCAACGCTTCTACTTCGGAATCTTTCGGCGGAATCGTCTCCGGAATCGTGCTCACCCGCGCCCGCATAAACGGCGAAAGCTGCGCGAAATCCTCGAGGCGCACCCGCTCCAGTCCTTCCGCAAAAACGAACAGGCTCTGATTGGGCATCTTGACAACTTTGTGCACCACCGCCAGCGTTCCGATGGAGTACAGATCGGTTGGCTGCGGCGTGTCCACGCGCGCCTCGCGCTGCGCTACGACGACAATGGTCTTGTCTTCGCCGAGCGAGTTAATCAGCTGGACAGAACTATCCCGCCCTACCGTCAGCGGAAGCACAGCGTGGGGAAACAGCACCGTGTCGCGCACCGGCAGAATCGGCAGCGAGCGCTCCGAGGTCTGGTAAGAAGTTTGTTCGCTAGAAGAAGAAATAAGATCGCTCATGATTTGTCCTTGAGTGACTTCCACTCAACCTTGGATGACTTGAACTGGCAAAAAGATGCAGGCCCAGGTGCTAGGTTGTTGAATTCTAGACCTTTTCCAGGCGTTTGCAAGACACGGAAGTGTTGTCGTCTCCTTTCCGTAACATTGGTTCGTGGGCCTCCCTCCCCGAGCTCCAAGTTACGACTCCCAGGCTACGCGCAAGTGGAAGAGAATGCAGTGCATTCCCTCACATCATTTTGTGATAAAAGGGCCTCGCGCTGCTCCCCTGCCGCTTTCATCTGCTTTTCCGCTGTGATCACGACCGATGACCAGCCTCAAGTGGACCGGAATGGACCGGCTACCGACTCACGCTCCCGGATAAATTCCGAGCACCTTCACCAACTCGCAGACCTCGCTTAGATGCCGCAGGGCATTGCGCGAATCTTCGTCGTCGCCGCGCAGCAAATCCACAAAAAAAACGTATTCCCACGGACGCCCGCGCATGGGCCGCGACTCGATTTTGCTCAAACTGATATCGCGCAATGCGAACACACTGAGTGCCTTGAACAACGCTCCCGGAATATTCTTCACACTGAATGCCAGCGAAGTCTTATTCGCCTCTTCACTATTACCGTCGCGGCGCGCCGTCTGGGCTCTCCCGCGTCGGATCAGAAAGAAACGGGTAAAGTTCTTCTTGTCGTCTTCGACGCCGGCCTTAAGAATTTTTCCGGCATACACTTCGGCTGCCCGCCGGCTGGCAATTCCCGCGGCATCGCGCAAGCCTTCCGCGACAACATGCTTCACGCTTCCCGCCGTGTCGTAGAACGGCACCGGCTCCAGCTTCAAGTTCTTAGCGAATAGATCGCGGCACTGATCGAGCGCCACGGGATGCGAAAACACGCGTCGGATGTCCCCAAGCTTGGTGCCCGGCAGCGCGATCACGTTGTGCACGATGCGGAGTCGAAACTCGCGGACTATGTGCACGTCGCGGACCAGCAATAGATCAAAGTGCTCGGCGACCGAACCAGCGAGTGAATTCTCAATCGGAATCACCGCCCCGTCCACCGTTCCGCGCTTGACTCGGTCGAAGACCTCGAGCGAACGCGCGCACGGCACCACCTTCGCGCGCGGCAGCATCGCTTCGGCCGCTTCGTGGCTGAAAGAACCGAGTTCTCCCTGGATCGCGATCTTCATCATCAAATCATTCCCCGTAGAGACAGGACTCGCCCCGTCTTGCTGGCAAACACAAATCCCCGCGCACCAGGAGACACGGCAACCCGCGTCTCTACGGCGAATCCGGTGCCCATTTTGGGCTGCGAATTCATCCAACTGGCGACCGCGCCAGCTCCTTCGTCATCACCAGTGCATCCAGCTGGTTCGAATAGTAGCCTGCAACCGTCTTTTCGACGAAGTAGCCTTTCTGCTTGTAGAAGCGGATCGCGGCTTCATTATTCACCGGCGTCTCTAGCGCTACCGTGACCACTCCCGCCCGAAGCAATTGATCTTCCGCCGCTCTGAGCAAAGCCGAGCCGACGCCCGCCCGCCTCGCCTCCGCGACCACATCGATGGTAATGATGTGCCCACTCTTGCGGCGCGTCTCCGCTACGATGAAACCTAGGACATCGTGGCCCGGAACCTCACTGCCTTCCGCTTCGGCCACCAGAGTAAACGATCCCGGGCGGCGCATATAGAACGCCATCTCCGGTCGCGAGTACGCCAATTGCGGATCGAAGCAGGCTTGGTCAATCCGCCACAACGTGTCAAAATCGGCTTTCTCGAAGTGCCGGATGCGAAACAACACGCCGCCATTGTAGCGGGAATAAGCTCAAAGAGGACTAGCATCCAGGCTGAGCCATCATGCATCGGGAGCTACACGTGCCTTGGATTCACTTCAATCTAATACTTTTTTCCGTTTCCGCCCCTTGCGCGTTTGCATCTATAAGAAGTACGATTTCTTCCAAGAGGCACCTGCACCGTGGGGCGTTTCATTCTCATTGACGTGATCGTTGCGGGCGCGCTCTTCGTCCTGTGGTATCTCTGGTTTGTCCACTACAATCGTCGGCGGGCGGCCGATGTGCTGCAGTGGGTGCAGTCGGCATGCCTTGGAAAAGGCCGCGTCGCCGATTTGCGATGGCAGGCTAGCAGCTCCCGGCTCAAGGCCACGCTTCATCTTTCCTCGCGTTGGTTTGAGGATGCCCATCTCACCATTCGCCTGTTGCCGCGCCCGCTCCCGGTGCAGTGGGTTATGAGCCGCTGGCGCCAGCAACAGGAAACACTCACTTTCGAAGCCAACATGGGTTTCCCTCCCGGCTTCCATCTCGACGTCATCCGTCATCGCTGGTCAGGCCGCACCGGAGCGAAAAGCTTAGGGTCAAAAGGCCTGGGGTCGAGAAGCTCCACCGGAACCCGCGCCTGGGCCATCAGCCACCCCGGCCCTGTCATCCTGACTACCAAGGAAGATTGGCCCGTCGAACTCACGCCGGTAGTAAGCGCGCTGGCCTCATGGCGCGACAAGGATTTCGTGGGCGTCCGCTTCAATTCGACTTCGCCGCACTTCACCGCCACGGTGGCGCTCGAAAATCTCTCCGATCAGAAAGCCGCAGCCGCCTTGCTCGGCCTCTTCCGTGAGCTGGCCGCAAGCTCCTCGGCCAAACAACACTGACGGGTATCAGCCCAGTCGACTCGAGTGCCCACTTAAAGTGGTGGCCTTGGGGCCTGGGAGCTATGCGCCCTTCCCCTTCAATATCTACATCTCAACAGCACGAAAACCCAAGTCTGGCTGACAATTCATTGACAATGCTCTCGAGCGAAACCATAATCTACGCCCAAAGCAGTGCCCGTCTTTAACAAAATCTGTATTGTTTGGAGGAACCAATGCAGCGTCTATCACTCCGTGACTCACGAGAACTCTTGCAATTCCGCCAGGAACCAGACCTTCGTCAGCAGACGAAGCCTGTATCGCGTACCGTTTTTGACGTTGGGATGAACAATGGCGATGATTCCGCGTATTACCTTTCGAAGGGATGTAAGGTGATTGCCGTGGAGGCAAACCCGATTCTCGCGCAACGCTCGCGTGCGCGATTCCGGGCGGAAATCGCCTCCGGACAGATGATAATTGAGCATCTCGGAATTTGGGACTACCCGGGAAAAATACAATTCTGGATCAATGAAGAAAGAGACGTGTTTAGTTCGTTTGATCGCACTAAGGCTGGCAGATGGGGAATGAAGTGCCGCGCGGTCGACATTGAATGTGTAAAGTTCGACACCCTGCTGAAAAAGTACGGCGTGCCCTACTACCTGAAGCTCGATGCGGAAGGCGCAGAGCCACACTGCCTCAAATCTTTGCAGTCGATGGGTCTTCCAGAGTACGTCTCCGTGGAGGCCGAAAGCCTGGAGTACCTCCTATTGCTTTGGCAACTGGGATACCGTCAATTCAAGATAGTCGACCAGATGCGCCATAATTCCCGATTCCCGGACTTCACGAATGATAACCCGTTTTCACGGATAGCCAAGCGTGCCTGTGGGTATGTGGATCGCTTCAAGAATAGAGTTGTCAAAGTCCCTTTTCCGCGCGGTTGCTCGGGGCCGTTCGGTGAGGAAACCTCTGGCAGTTGGCAGACCCTGGAAGAAACCGCATACAACTGGTTGCACCTTCATTTCGGCCACACTGACCGCGGCAGTCTCAGCCCCGGCTCCTGGTACGACTTCCATGCAAAGGTTACACGCTCTTCAATCGATGCTTATCGGGCAACAAGTCCGACAATCAGGAGTTTTATTTCCATCCCTGGAGCTTCGGTGGCGCGCGCTTGATTTTGTAATTGGCAACACACCTGACCCATAGTGTTTGAAAACGATGGGCTCGCTTCCTTGCAGTTCCGAGGAAGCGTTGGCAACTCGAGTCGCTCGATTTTGCCAACGACTAACGACTGGCGACCAACTGATGTCCGTCCTACTCCGGCTCCGCCACGAACCGATATCCAACTCCCCGCACGGTCTGCAAATGCTTCGGACGCGATGGATCTTCTTCGATGTACCGCCGCAGCCGCACCACAAAGTTATCGATAGCCCGCGTATCGGTGTCTTCGTGCAATCCCCACACATCTTCCAAAATCGACTTGCGCGAAACCACCCGATCTTCGCTCTTCACCAGATAGCGCAGCAGCTCCGCCTCCATCACCGTCAGATGGATCGTATTTCCCAGCGTGCGCAATTCCAGCTCCCCGAAGTCAATCGTCTTGCCGCCAAAACTGAAGGTGTCGCCGCTAGTTCCCTGCTCGCCCTCCGGCGCCTGCCGCGCCTCGTCGCGGTCGTCGTCATGGCCATCGCCTTTTCCCGCGCCCGCCGGCTCGCGGCCTTTCATCCACGCGCTGCGCCGCAGCAGGCTCTCCAATCGAGCAATCAGAATCGCCAACTCAAACGGCTTCGGCAGATAATCATCCGCTCCGGAAGCGAATCCTTGCAGCACATCTTCCGCACGCCCGCGCGCCGTCAGCATCAGAATCGGCACGTAGTTTTTTTTCTCGCGCAGCAAGGCCGCGACATCAAAGCCGCTCTTGCCGGGCAGCATCACGTCGAGAACGACCACGTCGAAGCGTTCTCTTTTTTCGACGAGCCTTTCCAAGGCCGACTCGCCGTCGGCCGCAACTTCTACCGCGTGTCCTTCGGCTTGCAGGTTGAAGCGCAAGCCGTCCGCCAGGTGCGCCTCGTCCTCCACCACCAGCACCCGGCTCATGCCACTGTCACTTTCCGGGGCAATTCCAGTGTGACGGTCGTCCCCTTCCCTGCCCCTCCGCTCTCGGCGAATACCCGTCCGCCGTGCTTGCGCGCGATCGCCCGCACGATAAACAACCCCAGGCCGGTTCCCTTCACCTGCGAGAGCGAGCGCTGCGTTACCCGGTAAAACCGCTTGAAGACACGTTTCAGTTCCTGCTCCGGAATGCCAACGCCGCGATCGCGCACCCGCAGCACCACTCGTTTCTCATCGGGAGCGTCCAACTCCACCGAGATGTGCACGCCATCCGGCGAGTACTTCACCGCATTGTCGAGCAGGTTCGAAACCGCGGTCCGCAACTCTTCGGGATCGCCCGTGACCCGCGCTCCGCCGCCGTTCTGCTCGCGATATTCGAAATCGTCCGCCTGCAAATGATGACGCACCCGCGCCAGTTCCATGCATTCGCGCACCAGCGAGTTGAATTCCACCGGCAAGCGCTGCGTCGGGCTTTTCTTCTGCGCCGCCTCACCCGCTTTCAGCACCTGTTCCACGGTGTGCAGCAGGCGTTCGGTATCGAGCAGCATTAATTCGTAGAACTGCCGCCGCTGCGCTTCTCCCACCTCGAGTCGCTGCAAAGTTTGAAGGTAGAGCCGGATGGACGCGATCGGCGTCTTCAATTCATGGGTGACCGCGTTGATGAAACTGTCATGCTTCTCGTTGCGGCGAATTTCACGGACCAGAAAAATCGTATTGAGGACAAGGCCGGCGACGATGGCGCCAAAAAAAATGATGCCGAGAAAAACTTTGATGCCCTCCCGCCAGTTGAGGATGATCCAGCCGCTGCCGACAGCGACCGCCAGCGCCGCAAGGCAGACGCCAAACGTAAGGAAGAAATAAATCGCTTTCTGCCGGCTGATGATCCGCACAGGGAGATTGTAGCGGGCGGGAGAACAGGTGTCAGGTCGCGGGTGCGAGGTGCCAGGGGTCGGATGGAGATCTTCCGAGTTGGTTAGTGAAATGGGGATTTTTGGTCAACGACCAGTCGGACAGTCAACGCACCCCTGAAGACTCGTTCCTTTTGACGCGGTTTTCCTTAGATCGCCAGCTGTCACATCCAACCTGTGCGGGCTTCGCTGCAACAAAGTAGTGCTAACTCGGGGCTTCCTGGTCACACCTGGTCGCTCCAACGGTTCTGCAAAGGAGCTGAGCCAATGACCACGCATTTACTCAATTCTGCCCACATCGCGCCACTTGTTCGTCGGAAGGTAGTACTGGCTCTTTGCCTGCTGCTGCCCTGTACGCTAGGGCTGAGCTTCTCCGCGGCTGCTAAAGAAGTCACCTACATCACTTTCGATCCTCCCGGCTCGACCTTCACCCAACCCTACAGCATCAACCGCGAAGGAGCCATCACTGGATACTACGATGACGCGCACAACAAGCCGCACGGCTTTCTGCGCGCTCGCGACGGCACGATCACCACCTTCGATCCTCCCGGCTCCATCGATACCAAACCGCAAAGCATTAACCGGGCTGGCGTGATCACGGGGACCTACATTGACGCGCAGGGCTACAGACACGGCTTCCTTCGCGCACGCGACGGCAGCTTCACCACCTTCGATCCTCCGGGCTCGGTTTCCACCTTGGCCACAGCCATTAACGCGAGGGGAGAGATTGCGGGATACTATCAGGACCAGACTGCCACCCATGGCTTCCTGCGCTCTCGCGATGGCGCCTTCACGACGTTCGATGCTCCGGGTTGCTGCACGGAACCGAACAGCATTAACCAGGAAGGAACCATCAGTGGATACTACTTCGACTATTCCGGGAATGTTACTCACGGCTTCCTGCGCGCACGCGGCGGCACGATCACCAGCTTCGATCCTCCGGGCGCCGCCGGAACCCTGCCGCAAAGCATTAACCAGGTTGGCGCGATCACGGGATACTACGCTGACGCACAGTCTGTGAATCATGGCTTCTTGCGCGCTCCCGACGGCACCTTCACCACGTTCGATCCTCCCGGTGCAGCGAACACGGACCCCACCGGCATCAATCAGGCAGGGTACATCACGGGAGACTATAGTTACGCGAACGGTGCTACAGCGTACGGCTTCCTGCGCTCTCCCGACGGCACCTTCATCACGTTCGATCCTCCTGGTTCGGTGCTGACCAAACCCGCAAGCATCAACTCTGCAGGGGCAATCACGGGATCGTACCAGGACGCGAACTTTATCGAACACGGCTTCCTGCGCATTCCCCGTCATCGCGAAGAAGAGTGAGCAAAGAGACAGCAAAGAAGCGAAGATGAGCAGCAATATTGAGAAGGGGTCGGTCGGGGAAATGTTTTGACCGCCGTGTGGAACTACCGTCGCCAAACGGCTGAAGAAACTTAACTATTGAGAACAGGCGTTTACAGTAAGAAGGCTCCCGACGCCGGCCACTATGGCCAGTTCGAGAGCCTTTCCTGAGACCTGGAACCTAATCCCTGACCTTACCTTTAGTCCCCAGCCGCCACCAGCACCTCAGCCGCCTTCACATCCCGCGTCAGGGCCGGCTTCGGCGGGAGCCTGTCGAGATCGATTTTATAGACGTGCCGCGCGAGTCCGAGTTTCTTCAGCGCCCAGATGCCGTACCAGTTGATGTCGATTTCATACCACTTCAAGCCATGCCGCGCGGAAACCGGATGTGCATGATGATTATTGTGCCAGCCTTCACCAAACGTCAGAATGGCCACCAGCAGGTTATTGGTGGAGAGGTCTTTGGTCGCGAAGCGCCGCGTTCCCCAGAGGTGTGTGACAGAATTCACCATCCAGGTGGCATGCAGTCCGACCACCACGCGCGCGAACACTCCCCATAGCAGCCACGGTAGTCCGCCAATCGCAAACAGGATCACGCCCAGAATAATGTTTCCTGTGTAGTGATACTTGGTCAGCCAGACGTGAACTTTGTCCTTGGTCAGGTCGGGGACGTAATCCCATATGCGCCCACCACTTGCCGTCGATCGGCGAGTGCGGATCGCCTTCGTCGTCAGAAAACTGATGATGAATCCGGTGCGTTGCTACCCAGAAAATCGGCCCACCCTCGAGCGCGAGCGTCGCGCACCAGGTCAGGAAGTACTCCACCCACTTCGGAGTCTTGTATCCGCGATGGGTCAGAAGCCGGTGATAGCTCATCCCGATTCCGAGGCTGCCCGATACCCACCACAGGAAAATGGCGGCGAAAAATGCCGGCCACGTAAAGAAAAATAATGCCGCAACTGCGCCCACATGAAACAGGCCCATGGCGATCGCAGTGCCCCAATTGAAGCCATCGCGGTTCGCCCGTTCTTTACGATTCGTGCCTTCTCCGGTTTCGGTCATGGCCTGGCTGGCCGCTTCGTTCATGGTCTCCCGCATCGTTACGCTCATCAGTTCTCTTCTCCGTACACCCGTCTTGCTGAGGTCTGTCTAAACAATATCAAGAGTCGACGAACTGCTTTGTAATACTTGTGTAATCCTCGCTGGATAAAGGGGTTACGAGCGTAACCTGGGTCACTAGAAAAGACTGGAAGGACTTTCCCATCGCACCAAGAAACTGTCCCTGATTGCCCCGGCGGGTGAAATCGTTCCCAGCGTTCCCCGAAAACGAGTTCCCCCAACCTTACCCCCGTAGGTTCGGCCCTGCAATTTTCTCGTGCACGTTCTCGTGTTGCGGAGTATCTTTTGAACGTTTCGACCGTGCTCCCGAACCGGAGGTGGGTGTTGAAAAATAAGACTCCGTTGATCATTCTCGCATCGCTTTTTCTGGTGTTCGCGTTATGGGCGCAAAAGGATCAGCCTCCCGCTAAAACCACCGCCCCCGAAGCCAAGATTCCTCCCGAAGATGCCGCCAAGGCAAATCCCGTGAAGCCGACCCCGGAATCACTCGCCAAGGGCAAGAAGCTGTACGGCTACGACTGCGCTATGTGTCATGGAAAAGATGGCGACGGCAAGGGCGACATGGCGTCGGACATCAAGAACGTCACCGATTTCACCAATCCGGAGGCCTTGAAAAACCGCACCGACGGCGAACTCTTTTACATTACGAGGAATGGGAAGGGAGACAATATGCCTCCGGAAGGCGACCGCGCCAAAAACGATGACATCTGGAACATGGTGAACTACGTTCGCTCGTTCAAGAAGAAGTAGAAGAATCTTCAGAACTCGAACGCCACGCCCACCGTCGGCACAATGGGCAGACCCTGTCCGGTAACGACGCTGAACGTCCCATCCGGATTTCGTGAAGTGTAGAAATACCGGCGATTGTTGTGGTTGGTCAGGTTGAGCACCTCACCGTATAGGGCAAGTTTCCAGCGAGTGAATGCCCAATCCTTCTCAGCGCGTACATCGAGGCGCTGGTAGTCACCCTCTCGAATCGCATTGTTGTTGCTTGGAACCGGAAACCCGGACCCGAACAGCCACTTCCCACTGAGGTGCACGCTAGGGCTGATCCGGTAGCTTGCGAAAACGTTTAACGTGTGGCGTTGGTCGTCTAGAGTCGGGACATAGAACGGATTGCGATCGTAGAGATAACTGTGACGGGCGTAGGTAAGCGTGTAGCCGATCCAGCCGGATAGTCGATTGGCGGTTCGGCTCTGCAGAACAATCTGCGCGCCCCTCGAGTAGTCCCGATCATAGTTTTGAAAGCCCCGTGACGAATAGCAGGTTTTGGTTACAAAATTGTAACCTGAAGAATCGAGGGAATGAGCGTTCTGCCGATCAAACAACGTAATCTTTAAACGCCCGCTTTCCCCGATACGTTGTTCCACGCCCGCAGAAAAATGGTTCGCGGTCTGCAAAAATTCTCCGCTCGCCGGGCAGCCCTTATACAGGAAGGGAGGGCTCGCCGGAAAATCGAACTGGTTGTAGCGGCCAACGCCAAACTGCAACTGAGTAGCGGACGCAACCTGTATAGAAGCCGACACCTGCGGCGACACCGGATGAACATTGAACAATGCAGCGCTGTCCAGTCGTAGTCCGCCGACTACGTGGAGCCGGTTGCCAAAAAAGTTTGAGGCTTCCTGAACATAACCGTCGTTTTTCCAGCCCATCCCACGGTTGTATTCGTGTCCAACAACGGTGTCGTCGGGGTCATAGAACGTGGCCGTTCGGCTGTTGGTCACGCGGCGCCCCATCCATCCGCCCTCCAGCACATGATCCTTTTGCCAACTCCACACCAGACCGTTTCCCACTACCCACTCCGCATGGTGATCGTTCTCCAGAGACTGCCGATAGAGATTCGATAGCGACTCTGGCGACTGCAGGTATGCCACCCTTGTGTCAACTAACAAGTGCGGATTCACCGTCCAGCGCCAGCCCCCGCGGCCCAGCATGAAATCGTTGGTCCCGCTTTTGATGGTATTCGGAGTCAAGTTGAGGTGTGGATTGACCAACTCGTAACGTGTGTGCCCGCCTACGCCATAGAAACTCAGAGTCTGGTTGGGGCGCAGGTCGTAAATGAGCTTCAGGTTGCCATCGTAGAACGACACATCAGTGGAGGTATCGGTCAACCGGCTGCGGGTGAGGTAGCCCAGGTAGCTCTTGCGCGCGGAAGCCAGCCACGATCCTTTTCTCGACTTTCCCAGCTCCCCTTCCCCCAGCAACTCCGTGTCGGCGAGTCCGACAGAAGCTCGGAAGATTGGCGCCGTACGGCTACCATCACGAGTCTGCAAGTCGAGTGCGGATCCGACTGCGTCGCCATATTTTTCGGGGTAGGCTACCGGGAGCAGCTTGATGCCCTCCAGGGTCTCGCTGGTAAGAATACTCAGTGTCGCGCCTTCGGTGATATTGGTGCCGTGAAATGGCGACGGGACAAGGATCCCATCGATGTAAATACTGGTATTTTCGAAAGACGCACCCATCACCGAAAATTGCGCGAAGAAATCGTTGTTACCGGACGCGGAAACCCCTGGCAATGTCTGAATCGCACGAAACGGATCGTCGGCCAGCACTGTGGAGGTCTCGCGAATCTCCGAACTGGTCAGGTTGATCTCGTTGATCGCTGGTGAATCCGGCCCCTGGAAGATGTCCCCTTTCACTTCGACTCTTTCCGTTCGGCGGAAGTTGTCGGGCGCAAGCGTGACGTCAAATTCCTTGGCCGCTTCGTCGGCCGCAAGCGAGAACGCAACCGTGATCAGGCGGTATCCAACCGCGTTCAGCCGCAATATGTAATGGCCGGGGGCTAATCCTTGGATGACGAAGCTGCCGTCTTTCACGGTGATGGCCGTGGCGAGCGCTTCGCGTTGCGCTTCGACGAGCACCGCAACCTGCACGCGCGCCAGGGGTTCTCCCCGATCAACGCTGACCACTTTGCCTCGGATTTCCGCGGCGTCAAGGAAAGAAGCAGAAAAAAGGATCGAGGACACAACAAGAATGACCGCGGCCAGACGATCGCGCATTTACGCCCTCGAACTAGCGAAGCTTGGGGCTACTGCGAAACACTACCCTCAAGAACGGCGGGAGTCAGG
>WNFL01390049.1_pt1 | contig 11925 bp, 12 predicted proteins | sample 5400361 | NCBI WGS metagenome assembly WNFL01 (sample SAMN13153351, study PRJNA577476) | soil metagenome | isolation source: 40 cm soil on Douglas fir-dominated hillslope | place: USA:California | collected 2013-09-17
GGCACCCACGGTCCAATGATTGCTGCCATGGGCAATTTAGGGCGGTCCTGGTTTACGGCTGAGACGTTCCGGCCAATGTCGGCCGGCCGTCCTCCGTCGCTCCGCCTTCATTGTCACAGGATTTTCAAGCGCCTGGTCGGCAGGAGGTACCTTCTCGTCGGCTTCGATGGCGCCAACCCTCCCGATAGACGGCTTGGTCCGGTCTTTGTTGTCTTGCGTCACGCCCGCCTGGCATCGCGTGAAATGGATGCTTGACGATTAAGCGTCCGTCGGGTCTCGCAGATTCCCGCCTGGGATCACTCGCGACCAGACGCTACTGGTCATGCACCGCAAGGATGATTTTACCTACCACATGACCCTCGGCGAGGCGCTCGTGCGACTTACGGGCTTGGGCGAGCGGATAGCATTCGGAGATTGGAACCCTGAGCTTCGCTCCTTGCACCGCCGCGTTGAGGCGCTCGAATTCGCGAACGCCGGAAATGCCGTCGTAACGGATCAGTGTCATGCCGCGCCGCTTCTTCGGCGCTGGCTCGACGCCGTTCGGGTGCGCAACACGGCCGCCGGGTCGAAGCGCGTTCAGACATCGCTCCAGCGCGTCTCCGCCGGCGAGAGCAAGCACGGCGTCGACGCCGTCAGGCGCGAAGCGGCGCGCCTGATCGTCGATATCGGGGCGTTTGCCCTCGACAACCGCTTGCGCACCCATCTCCCGCACCAGTTCCACGCCATCCCTGCCCGAAGCAGTGGCAAACACTCGCGCGCCGCGAAACCTCGCAAACTGCACGGCAAGCGTTCCGACGCCTCCCGAGGCGCCGTGAATGATGATGGTTTCGCCCTTTTTCAAACCGAGCGCGTCGTCAATGCCCTGCAGCGCGGTCAACCCCGTGATAGGGATCGCACCGGCATGCCGCAGATCCAGTCGCCTCGGGATCGGCGCGGCCTTGTCGGCGGGCACCACGACATATTCCGCGTAAAAGCCGCCCTTCGGGTTTTGCCAGTTGTAGGAATAGACTTCATCGCCGACTTTCAGCCGCCGCACCCGCGAGCCGACCGCAGCGACGACGCCGGAGCCGTCGAAGCCGAGAACGAGCGGAAAATGCGGTTTGCGGCTGGCATAATACCCTTCCCGGATATCGGCGTCCCATCGGCCAACGCCCGCGGTATCGACGGCGATCAGTACTTCACCGGCATCGACTGCCGGCACCGGCAGGGCGTGAGGGGTGATCACCTCGGGGCCACCAAAGCGGTCGATGGCCGCGGCGAACATGGTGCGGGGCACATGCATCGTGTGATGCCTGGGAGTAACAAAATTGCGGGTGCGATCGAGCATGACAGCAAATCTCCGGAGGGCCTCCCATCTCCATGAAAGAGATTGCCGACGGCGGCGCTGACGTCGATCAATTTCACGGATCAAATGCGCCATTGGACAGCGGCAGGCGCGTCCATATTTAGTGCGCGATAAGCAGGGGCAACGGCGAACGACGCAGGATCCGATCGGTCGTGCTGCCCGGCAACAATTCATGGAGACGCGAGTGGCCATAGCTGCCCATCACCAGCAGGTTTGCATCGAGCCTGCGGCACTCTGCGATCAGCACCTCGGCAATCTCGTCGTCTTCGCCGGTTGCACGATATTTTACCGCATCGATGCCGTGGTGCCGGAGGTGAAGCACAGCCTCGTTCGCCTTCAGCGCGTCCGCTTCGGTTGGATGCTCACCTTCCACGACGAGGACGCCGACTTTTTTCGCCCGATGCAGATAGGGCAGAGATTCGGCGAGCGCGCGGGCGGACTCGCGGCTGCCGTTCCACGCCACGACGACGTTGTCGAATGGTGCCGCAATCGCTTTCAGCTCGTCCGGAACCAGAAAGAGATGACGTCCGGTTCCGAAAAGCAGGCTCTCGATCAGGCCTTCCGGCTCGTTCGATCGACCGTTCGGCCGAAGCGCCACAAAGGTATCGGCGGCACGCGCCAACGGCAAAGCGGTATCAGCAATTTCGTCGACGATCACATCGAACCGGCGCAGGATGGTTGGCCGCTGCAATTGCGTCAGGCGCTCAAACACCGCGGCTTCGATAGCATCGCCCGCTTTCTTGGCAGCCTCCGGCAGTTGGGTGGCTTTGGCGCCGGCGCCATTCGGTTCTACCTGGATAGGCGGTGGCGGCAGAATGTTGAAGAACAGCCCGATGATGTGACTGTCGAAGATTTCGGCGATCAGGCGGACGGCAGCGAGCCGCAAATCGTCTCCTTGTGTCCCATCAAGCCGAACCATCACGTCCTTGATCATGACGACCTTACCTTCTGACAGCGCGCAAACTCGATCCGGATCGCTGGTTCAGAGAGCGGGCCGTCTGGCACCCTGCTGCAGCAACGCGATCCCTCGTTGACAGCAGTCGACGATCACACCTTGATTTCCAGCTCGAAAGAGTTGATCAGATCCACCGACAGCAGCACCGGCTCGACTGTGACAACAATAAACGTGTGCAGCTTGCCGTTCTGTCCGCCGAATTTGTAGCCGGCCTCGTCGTCGTCATCCTCGTCGGGATGATTGTAGTCGAAAACCCAGCGTGCGTGTTCGGCGCCACCAGGCTTGTGGACAAGACGACCGACCTCGTCTTCCTCGCCTGCCCAAAACCGCCGAACCCGGCAGTAGTCCCGATACTTCTTCCAGAGGATCGGATCGATGTGCCCCTCGGGATCGAGCGGCGCAATAAAATCATATCCATGGCGAGGCGAGCCGTAAGGAAATTCCTTCGAGCGGGCAAGATTCAGCAGGATACGATTCAGGTCGATCAGTTCAGTCAGCGTTTGCATGGGATGATCCTAATGCCGCCTTCAAGCGATTAACAGCAGATCGGTGCGGGACACCTTGATGATCGTCAAGCCGATACAAGTTAATTGCGAGGCCAGGCTGGCGAGCGAGCCTCGTAGATGGGTGCACGTCGCGCGGCGAGCCAAGGCCGGCGCGGACGGCGCCTAGACCGCGAGCTACGAGAGCTGCGCGCAACGAGATCACAATCCTGCGGTGGGAAAACAGGTTGGCAGTTGATGGTCATCAACGTGTGCGGAGGCATGCAATGTAGCCTCTGTCGCGGAACGTTTAAGCGACCAAAATATGACCGCGAATGCCGCGCCATTCTGCATTCATGCCGAGCCATGATGGGGGCGAGCCTCGGCCCTTTGAGAAGGCCGTGCTGCCTTTCGATTCACGCACGCGGGCGGTCACGCGAACCGCTATCGCAATCCTGGTGGTGCTCCTGGCGGCTTGGGTCGCACGCGATTTCTTGGTGGCGCTGACCTGGGCGGCATTGATCGCCATCACCGTTTGGCCGATCTACATCAGGTTCGCGAGGCTCATCTTTGGCGGCCGTTCTCCGGCGTTGGCCCCGTTGCTGTTTACGCTCCTGACCGGCCTCGTTCTAGTCGTGCCGATCTTATTGACGGCGCATCAGATCGCACAGGGGAGCGACGCCTTCGTAAGAGCGCTCGATCAACTGCGGGAGAGCGGAATGCCGGTCCCGGTTTGGCTTGCGCAGCTGCCGATCGCCGGCGCGTACCTTGATCTCTGGTGGCGGTCCAATCTCGGCAACCCGGAGGTTTTGGTGGAATGGCTTCGCGGTGTGAACATCGAAAATATCACGGCCTGGACCAGCACCCTCGGGGGCGCGTTGCTGCACCGGTTGTTTCTTTTCTTTATCACCCTGATCGCGTTGTTCCTGTTACTTCGCGACGGCACATGGCTGGCGGACCGCACACTAGCCACCGCCGACCGCCTGCTCGGAAATCCCGGCGAACGCCTGGTGAGCAAGATCGCAGATGCAACCCGCGCCACCGTGAACGGGACCGTGGCAACTGCGATTGTGAAAGGCGCTGTTATCGGTATCGCATATTTCCTGACCGGAGTGCCGCATCCGCTGCTGTTCGTAGTGTTGACGATGGCGCTGGCGATGGTGCCGCTCGGTGCGTGGGTCGCACTCGTCACGGCCGCACTGATACTGATCCTTCACGGCGGTACTTTGTTGGCGGCCGCAGGGCTCTTTGGTTTCGGCGCAGCGGTACTGCTGATCGGTGAAAATTTCATTCAGCCGGCGCTGATCGGAGGCGCCGCGCGGCTACCATTCCTGTTGGTGCTAATCGGAATTTTTGGCGGGATGCAATCGTTTGGAATGGTGGGCCTTTTCCTCGGGCCCGTGATCATGGCGGCTCTCCTGACGATATGGCGCGAATGGATCGGCGTCGGAGATTGATTGCATCGGGTCTTCATACGCGCAAAGCGTCCTAAGCACATGATTGCACGCAGCGCACTCAAACGTACGCAGGTCGGTGCCCAGGAATGCTGGCACGATGCAGGCGAGCAGCATCTGAGCGTGGCACCTCGGACAGGCAGGACGCTCAATTGCAGCGCGCGGAACGACGGACGACGGGGGTTGAAGTTCTGGCTTGATGCTTCCTTCGAATAGGCGTGAAGGCAACGCTCTCGATCATGTTCCAGAGAGCCGAGCCGTAACACAAACAAAGTATGCTCTTCTGTACCGGCTCGCTGTTCAAAATTGCTCATTTTGAGAAATGTGTTTCCTCTTTTCTCTTTTCCGCTCCGTCTTATCGACCAACTCTCGTTTACGACCATGATTGCTTCGCTGTTTCCAAGCATCCCCAGTCCGGCCACCTATTTGAAAAAAGGACCGCGCGGCTTTCGCCGGCGGTCCAAGTCAGGGAGGAAACGCCCGGGGGAGGGCAGCGACAGCGGAGGAGCTGTCGCGTATCTTATTTTGCAAATCAAAAGGTCCCGCGCGTTGACAGGGCTCAATTTCTGCTCGCGCTTCACGTTTCGCGTGGCTGACGCATCGTACCGGGCTCATGCCGATCTCTGCCGTCGCGAGCCTCGGTGCGACGGAACATCCCCTGGTATCGCGTGATTGAATTTTTGCGCGCAAGGACCGGAAACAATGACGTCCGTCAAGGTCTCGACGATCCGCTTGATGTAACCCAACAGGAACTTGGACGGGGGCGCTCAAGAACGAGGGCGCGAATCCGCGTTCCGATTGATTCAGCGGTTATCGATTCTTCAGAAGCTGGACTCAATAGCGGAGACATCACGCAATGAGGGATAGCGGCCTCGATACGATTTCAGACGCCGCCGAACCCAGCATTGCCCGCAGGACCCCAAGCCACTCGCCTCAGACCGATCGGGAAAATCCTGACTCGACAGATGCGCCCGGCAATCGGAGCGCGTCAGCCGCGCCGAGGAGTCGTTGGCGTCGGCCCCTGCTAATTCTTGGTCCGGTGGCGTTAGTCGTCGGAGCGTTGGTCTTTTATTTCGCGACCGGTCGCTATGTCACCGAGGAGGATGCTTACGTTCAGGCGGTGAATGTCTCGATCAGTCCGCAAGTCGCGGGTCAGGTCGTTGCCATCGCAGCCAGATCGAACACGCCTGTCAAGAAGGCCGATCCTCTCTTCAACATCGATCCCGAACCTTATCGGATCGCGCTGGCTAATGCCGAAGCGCAGCTTGGCGTCGCTCGTGACCAGGCCCACACCCTGATCGAGACCTATCGCTCGCGCCTCAAACAAATCGATGAGGCCAAGGCGACGGCCGACTATGCGCAAACCAATTACGAGCGCCAGCAGCACCTTTATGATAACGGTGCCGTGCCACGGGCCACGCTCGATGCAGCGATACGCGACCTTCAAGCGGCGAAGGCCAATCTGGCAAGCCTGCAACGGGAGGCCGCGGCGGCACTCGCCCAACTCGGCGGCAATCCGGACATGCCGGTCGACCAGCAATCGACAGTGAAACAGGCGCAGGCGGCTGTCGATACTGCGGCGCGCAATCTGCGGCTCACCTCCGTCCTCGCGCCTTTTGACGGCATTCCCAATAGTGTCGAGAGCATTGCGGTTGGAGCCTTTCTCAATGCCGGCCAATCCGCCTTTCCACTGGTGTCGACCAACGATCTCTACATCGAGGCCAACATCAGGGAGACCGACCTCAGCTATGTGAGGGAAGGTAATCCGGCGCGCGTCACCGTCGACGCCTATCCGGACTCGCCCATCGCCGCCAAGGTCACGACGCTCGCCCCGGCGAGCGGTTCGGTATTCGCCCTGTTGCCGCCGCAAAATGCCACCGGCAACTGGGTCAAGGTCGTGCAGCGGATACCGGTTCGCCTTTCCTTCGGCCGGCTCCCGGACGGCGTCGCGTTGCGTGCCGGGATGAGCGTCAAGATCTCGATCGATACCGGCCATCAACGCTCGTTCCGCGAGTTGTGGCGTGACATCACGTCGATCTTCGGGGCCTGACATGGCGAGGGCTGAGCCCAGGAGCGGCGTGATCAACCGGGCAATGATTACCGTGACCGTGATGCTTGCGACGTTGATGCAGGCGCTCGACACCACGATCGCCAATGTCGCGCTCCCTTACATGCAGGGCAGCCTGTCAGCGACGAGCGAGGAGATCAATTGGGTGCTGACTTCCTATATCGTGGCGGCGGCGATCATCACGCCGGCAACAGGATGGCTGGAAGCGAGGTTTGGCCGCAAGCCGCTATTCCTGACGGCGGTAATCGGTTTCATCGTGACTTCGATGCTGTGTGGCGCCGCCGTATCGCTTACGCAGATCGTGGTCTTCCGCCTGCTCCAGGGCGTCTTCGGCGCGCCGCTCGTACCGCTCTCGCAATCCGTGCTGCTGGACGCCTATCCTGCCGAGGAACAGGGCAAGGCGATGGCGGTGTTCGGGCTCGGCGTGATGCTCGGGCCGATCCTCGGCCCGACACTCGGCGGCTGGCTCACGGATTCCTACAGCTGGCGCTGGGTGTTCTACGTTAACGTGCCCTTTGGCGTGCTATGCACTCTCGGCATCCTGCTATTCCTTGGTCGACGTGCCAACCGGCCGCTGGCCGGACGGCTCGATTGGCTCGGTTTCGCGACACTCGGGCTCGGCATTGGGGCACTGCAGCTCTTCCTCGACCGTGGCGAGCGGCTCGACTGGTTCGCCTCGCACGAGATCCAGCTCGAGGCCGCTCTCTGCGTCCTCGGCTTCTATCTCTTCACGGTCCACACGCTGTCGGCGCGCGACCCGTTCATCGATCCCGCGCTGTTCCGCGACCGCAATTTCGTGATCGGCATCATCCTGATCTTTATCGTCGGCGTCGTGCTGCTGGCCACATTGGCGTTGCTGACGCCCTATCTCGAGACGCTGATGAACTATCCCGTCCTGACGGCAGGCGTCGTTCTCGCGCCGCGCGGTTTCGGGACCATGCTGGCGATGCTGATCGCCGGTCAGCTCTTGCGCTACATCGATCCGCGGCTCCTGATCGCCGTCGGTCTTGGGATAACGGGGCTGGCGCTCTATCTGATGACAGGCTTCACACCCGATGTATCGCAGGGCACCCTGATCCGTACCGGCCTGACGCAAGGCTTCGGCATCGGCTGCGTCTTCGTTCCCCTGAGTACGGTCACGTTCGGCACGCTGGCGCCGGCGTTGCGCACACAGGGGACCGGGCTCTTCAACCTGATGCGCAATATCGGAGCGAGCATCGGCATCTCGATGATTAGTTATCTCTTGGTGCGTAATTCCGCCACGGCGCAGTCCACACTCGTCGAGCATATCACGCCCTACCGGCAGGTAGTGCGCGACTATGCGCACGAGCTCAATCTCGCCACCTTGAGCGGACGCGCCGCCCTCGCCCAAATAGTGACCGCGCAGGCCGAGGCCATCGCGTTCATCGACAATTTCAAGCTGATGATGTTCGTGTCTTTCCTGGCCATCCCGCTCGTGATCCTGGTGCAGCGCCCGCGCCGACCCCGTGGCAACGAAGCTCCAGCTTTGGATTGACCGAACATCGAACACTGCACTACTCATGCAACAGCGCGAGAGCACGCGTGTCCTGTGCGGGAGGCTTCGATGTCGATCAAGGAAGAATTCAAGGATGCCAGGGCGAAATTCAAGCTTCTCTCGCTTTATCAGCGATTCGAACATCTCGTCGTCATGTTCCTCACGGCACTGATCGCCATCATCGTCATTGCAGCCGTGTGGAATCTGAGTTTGAAAATTCTGTTCGGGCTCGTTCTGTCAGGAAGTCTCGACCCGTCCGACTACTCGGTTTTCCAGGCCGTGTTTGGCATGATCTTTACGGTGATCATAGCGCTCGAATTCAAGAAATCGCTGCTGGTGGTCGCCGAGCGCCGCGACACCGTTGTCCAGATCCGCTCGGTCGTAATGATCGCGCTTCTGGCCATCTGCCGGAAGGTCATCATTCTCGATCTGAGCGAAACCGATGCGTTGCACGTCCTGGCATTCGCGGCCGCGATCCTTGCGCTCGGCGTAGTCTATTGGCTGGTGGGCGATAGCGATCAGCGCCTCGGTGAGGGGGCCTCAGGATACACAGCCGCTTCACCGGTTGTTGACGTAAACCGGTAGTTTCTCCAGCGCTGCACGAGTGGCTCCCGGCAGTACGATGTAGCTGGAAGGATCGTCCAGTTTGAGGCTACGGAAGGGAATAGCGACGAGGTGGCCACTCAGTCCGGTAAAATCGCCGACGGCAAGGACGACGTAAATGTTGCCGTCCCTGCCAAAAACGAAATCATTGATTCTCCCGAGCGTCTCGTTCTTGTCGTTGACCACCGGTTTTAGTTTGAGCGTTTCGGCCCGATAGCCTCTCGCGACCTCCGTGGCCTCCATCAGCGTAAGTCCGATTTCCTGGGCCGCTCCACGATCGATTCGCACAGATAGAACGACGGTCGTGAAAATGACCGCGGACACCAACGAGAAGCGAGACCTGCTCATCGAACCTCTATCGCCCCACCGGAAGACCGGGACGCATACGATCCATTACATCGCGCGCCCGTCCGATCTCGATCCAATTTGCTACCGGGAAGGCGAGTTAGGACCACTAGGATTCGATCCGGTGGTGCTCGAACCGGTAGCGGTTTCATCCATGACGATCTCGGTCACCAGCTTGCTGGCCGGATCGATCAATAGCACTCGGTCTGGCAGCTTCACGAAGAGTAGGTTCTTTGCCTCGGGAACCTGATCGGTGACGTTGTTCGGAAGTGCTTGCGCCGTTATGGAATCCGGAACCTTGCTGCCGACCTGCGGTTGCGCGCCGGACGGCGCGGGCTGTGACGGCGAATTCGCAAGCCCCTGGCTGACCATCCGTTCCTGACTTGATGTCAGATCGGGGCGCGCGCTGCCGGATGTTCCGCTGGAGGGGTTTTGAGCTGCCGCCAAGCCTGCGGCGCTGAAAATCGCAACGGTAATGGCGCCTGCGCGAATGAGTTGATTCATGATTGTCTCCTTTGAGTTGAGGGGAATCAGATCGGCTACGTTTGTCGGGGCGACACACATGGCGAACCGTGGTTATGCCGATTTTGATAAAGGCAGGAAACCCGGGACGCGTTGACCACCGTCAAGATCAGGCAAAATTAGCTTGGGTTGGTTCCACGACCATGTGCAGGCCACGGGTGAGCGACGACGATCCGGTCTTCCACCTTGGTGACGCCTGGTGCCGACCACGCCACACGTTCGGCTTCATGACGCTCAAGCCAGGAGCGCACGGTGCCACTCAGAATCACTTCGCTGCCGTCTGTCTCGACAGTGACGCGATTGGCATCGATCTCGGCGTTGCGCTTCAACGCTTCCTGTATTTTCTGCCAGATATCTGCAGGCTTCGCGCGCGGCTTGAGCACGATCAGGTTTGCCACCCCCTTCACACCGCGGACCCGACGCACCGCGTTCTCGGCGGTGTTCTTCTGGAACTGCCACTCGGTCTGGCCTTCGAGTGTGACCCAGCCATCCCTGACTACGACCTTGATGGTTTCGAAAAACATCGGGAGCTGGCTCTGGATCGCGGTCATGGCGTCACGCGCGATGTCAGGATCGGGTCGCTCGTCGGTGGCCGGCAGACGCACTTCGAGGTCGTTGGCTACGGCTCGGACACCCGCGACGCGTTTCGCTGCTGATTCAGCTTCGTACTTCTCGGTGAGGCTCTTGACGAACCCGGCCAGCGTTACGACGCCGTCCTTGACCGACACCGCGATGTTGGTCGTGTCAAGGTTTGGATGCCACTGCAATTCCTGCTCGACATCCTCTTGGACGGCCTGGTCGGTTCTCATAACGGCCCTCAGGGCTCAACGGGTCAGATCCGAGACACGGGAAACAGGTTCCGATCGATGGAGATCGCGCGCACCGACGAGGCAGCGCATTGCCAGTCGTGCGCTTGCATGCACTTGGACAAAACGGTCAATCGAGCGTAGTCGTACCGCAGGCCGCAGCGATGACCGCGGTCAATTTTCCCAAAATCATTTGGTGTGCGGTGCGTGCTCCTGCGCACTAAACACCTCGTCCGACGATTTTTGTGTAAGCCTCCATTCCTTAAGGATCTGCTGTTTGTCCGTTTCGCTGAACATCTGACGGCGACCCTCGCGCGTCGGTGGGATGGGACCTATCGGCAAGCCAAGAAATGGACGCTTACCGCAATCTGGAGGAAATTCCGTGTTACCGCCCAAGAATTCCCTGCTGTTCAAAATATTTTCCCCGTTAGTTTGGGTATACCAACGGGAAAAATGCGATCGAAATCGCCGCGGCGATAGCGGGCTGGGTTTCAGGGGAGCCGTTGAGACTGGGACAGAAGACGACCACTAAATCGAATTCGTAGTATGTTGGATCTGGAATGTCCGGTTCTGAGGAAAGAGCGACATGGTTTCGGGGGGCCGGTAACTTCCGCTTTTGGACCCAGAGGGGACTTGTTGCCCTGGACGAACGGAGCGGTGAGTCCTACTCTGCGCGAAATTGTACCTTCCACTTTGACAGCCGCGTTACTTCGATGATCGGCGGTGATTGCACAAGTCCAGCATGGCTCGCTGGTGGTGGCGAGATGGGCGGGCGGATGCGCGCCAAGGATTGGTCCGCATCACCACTTGGACATCCGGAGACATGGTCGCAAAGCGTCAAAACGGCGATCAGCATCTGTCTCAACTCGCGCGTTCCGATCGCGCTCTGGCTTGGTCCCGAACTGAGGCTAGTCTACAACGATACTTACATTCCCTTCCTCGGCGAGACGAAGCATCCGGCGATGCTCGGCGCACCCGGACGCGAGGCATGGGGGGAGATCTGGGCGGCGATTGAGCCGATGCATAACGAGGTGGCGGCTGGAAGAGCGACCTCGGTCGAAGACGTACAGCTGTTTTTCGCCCGGAGGCTGCCGCGCGAGGAGGTTTATGTCAGCTGGGGCTACAGCCCAATCCTGGCGGCGGACGGCGTCACGATCGAAGGCACCTTCGATGCCTGCACCGAGACGACCGCGAAGGTCGTTGGCAAGCGGCGGCTCGCGACATTACGCGATCTCGGCACCCGTTCGCCAGAACAGCGAAGTGCCGAGGTCGCTTGCCGGGATGCGGCCGAGGTTCTGCGCGCCAATCCGATGGATATTCCGTTTGCGGTAATCTACCTGCTCGACGAAGAGGGAATGAGCGCGCGCCGCGTCGCCGGGACGCGATTGGATGATTGTTCGACGGTCTTCCCCGAGAGCCATTCATCCCCGGCAGCCCCGCGAGCGGACCCTGGCCGCTGAGCCGAGTCGCGGAGACCAGCCGGTCTTGCCAAATATCCGATCTTGCCGGCACTGTCGGCATCTTCCCCGCCGGTCCATGGCCGGACCCGGTCGAGACTGCCTTTGTACTCCCGCTGGCCGCACAGACCCAGCCGCGACCCGCTGGCTTCCTGATCGCCGGTGTGAGCCCGCGCCGCATCCTCGACCCCGACTACCGCACTTTCCTCGATCTCGTTGCAGTCCATATCGCCACGAGCATTGCGGATGCGCGTGCTTTCGAAGCGGAACGCGAGCGCGCCGAGGCGCTGGCCGAGATCGATCGTGCCAAGACGACCTTCTTCTCCAACGTCAGCCACGAGTTCCGCACCCCGCTGACACTCATGATGAATC
>WNFL01038798.1_pt1 | contig 11924 bp, 9 predicted proteins | sample 5400361 | NCBI WGS metagenome assembly WNFL01 (sample SAMN13153351, study PRJNA577476) | soil metagenome | isolation source: 40 cm soil on Douglas fir-dominated hillslope | place: USA:California | collected 2013-09-17
CGCGCTTTGGCGAGCGCGATCAGTTCTTTGACATTTTTCGCCGGCAGCGACGGGTGGACGGCCAGCACAAGCGGGCCCGCGCCCGCGAGCGTAATCGGCGTGAAATCCCTGATCGAGTCGAACGGCAGTTTCTTGTACATGCTCGCGTTGACCGTGTGCCCGCTGGGAATGAGCGTGAAGGTATAGCCGTCGGGGGCCGAGCGCGCCGCCGCTTCCGTGCCGACGATGCCGTTGGCGCCCACGCGGTTTTCGACTATGACCTGCTGCTTGAGGCGCTCGGTGAGCTGCTGCGCGACCAGCCGGCAGATCACGTCGTTGCCGCCGCCCGGCGCAAAGATCGAGATGATGCGGACCGGTTTGGCCGGATACGTGCCCTGCGCAAATGCCGGCGAGGTCGAGAGCAGCATCAAAGCAATCGCGAGACTGGTTCGTGCATTCAGCATATATAGTCCAATTTATTTGTTCACTCGCCCGGCTTGATGCCGGCGGCCTTGATGACCTTTTGCCAGCGCTCGATGTCGCTTTTGAGCGCATCGCGGAATTCCGCCGGCGGTCCGCCGGCGGCGTCGATGCCGGCGCCCGCCAACCGCTCTTTCATGTCCGCGGTCCGCAGTAATTTCGCGACTTCGGTATTCCACAGCGTCACGACGTCTTTTGGCAGTCCGCGCGGTCCCCACATGCCGTACAAAAGCGGCGCGTAATAGCCGGGCACCATGTCCGCGATCGGCGGCACGTCGGGCATCGCGCTCGAACGCGTCTTCGAAGTCACGCCGAGCGCGCGCAGCTTGCCGGATTTCGCATGCGGCGCGGTTGACGGCGTGCTGCCGAATATCACCTGCAGTTGCCCGCCGAGCAGGTCGGTCAGCGCGGGGCCGGTGCCTTTATACGGGATATGCGTCATGCGCACATTGGCCATCAGCTCGAAGTGCGCCGTGATCAAGTGCGAGAAGCCGCCGGTGCCGCCGCTGCCGTAGTTGAGCTTGCCGGGATTCGACTTCGCGTAATCGATAAGTTCCCTGACGCTCTTGATTGGCACGGCGGGGACGTCGTTGACCGGATCGTACGGCGGCTTGATGAGCGCGACGCCGGTGGTGTACGCGCCGGAAACGAACGCGAGCGTGTAGCCGTCGGGCACGGCGCGGACGGCCAGCTCAGAACCCATCGCCCCGCCAGCGCCGGCACGATTGTCGATGACGACGGACTGACGGAAGGTCTCCGCCATTTTCTGCGCGACTATCCGCGCCACGATATCGGCGCCGCCGCCGGGCGCGTAGGGCACGATGATCCGGATCGGCTTGACCGGATACTTTGCCTGCTGCGCAAGCGCACCGGCGGACGGGGCGACAGCCGCGAGTGTCGCCATCGCCAGCAGTGATCTGCGCATCGCGGGGCCCTACATCACCGAGCGCACGAGCCCGCCGTCGACGCGGATGGTAGTGCCGGTGATGTAGCTCGCTTTGGCGGACGCAAGGAACGCGACCAGGTTCGCCAGTTCTTTGGGGTCGCCGATGCGGCCGATCGACGTTTCCTCAGCGCGCTGGGCGAGGGCGGCTTCGAGCGTAATGCCGAGCTCTTTCGCGCGCGCCGTTACGTTGGCGAGCATGCGTTCGCTCAACAGCGAGCCGGGGCACACGTTGTTGACGAGGATCCCGTCGCGGCCGACTTCGTCGGCGAGGCTTTTGGCGAACGCCACCACGCCGGCGCGCGTCGCACCCGACAGCGCAAGATTGGGGATCGGCTGGTACACCGTGCTCGCGAGTATGTTGATGATGCGGCCGCTTTTCTGCTGCCTCATATGCGGGAGTCCGGCGCGCGCCATGCGCGAGAAATACAGGAGCGAACGCTGCACGGCCGTCGCCCATTGGTCTTCGGTCGCGGTCACTGCTTTCGCGAGCGGCGGCCCGCCTGAGTTGTTGACGAGTATGTCGAGCCGGCCATAGCGGTCGACCGCGGCCTTGACGAGCGCTTCGATCGTCGCGTTTTGCTCGAGGTCGCCCGCATACGCGAACACGTCGGCGTGCGTGCGCGCGCGAATATCCTCCGCGGCGTGCTCGAGATCGGTGGCCGTGCGGCTGCACATGACGACTTTGGCGCCTTCGGCGGCGAGTACTTCAGCGCACGCGCGGCCAAGGCCTTTACTTGCGCCGCCGACGATTGCGACCTTGCCGTTCAATTGAAGATCCATGGCGCTTCCTCATCCTCTAAGTGCAAAGAAGCCGCATGTTAGCGCAAATCGCGGGCCGCGCAGCGGGTCGGAGTCGGGACGGAAGCATGACCCGACGCTGGTGATGGCGTCCGCCGGCTGTCGGAAAAGTTTGTCTTAAGTCAAGACCTCGTGATAGTACAGAGCGGAGAATGAACTTGCAGCCGGGCGCGCATATTGCATACGGTCGTGCTTCGACATTTTGGGAGTTGATGTGGCAGCAGGTTCGGGAAAATCCGTCGGTAATGCCGCCGTAGAACGGCAGAATGTGCCGTTGGGGCAACCGGCGGGGCCGTTCCGAGTGACCCGTACTGCGCTGGCCGGCTTGGGTGTGATCGTCCTCCTGGTCATCATGCTCGCCGGCTTTTCGGTATATGAAAGCCGTATGCGCGCCGAGGAACGCGTAACGACGATCACCCAGAACCTCGCGCTGCTGCTCGAGCGCACTCTGCAGGGAATCATCGACAAAACCGACCTGACGCTGCACGCTGTCCAGCTGGTGACGGAAAGCCGGCTGGTCGCCGACAGCATGGACGGTCAGGCGCTTAATGCCTATCTGCTCCATCAACAATCGTTGATGCCGGAACTCGAAACCCTGCGGATCACCAGAGCCGACGGGGCAATTGCATACGGTTCCGGTGCGGCCGAGAGGGCCGGCATGAGCGTTGCCGATCGCGACTATTTTATCCGGGCCCGCGACGACAAGAATGCGGGACTGATCATCGACGGCCCGATCGTTTCGCGCTTTACGCAAAAGCCCGTCGTGGTTTTCTCGCGACGATTGACGCGCGCCGACGGTTCGTTCGCGGGCGTTGCGTACGCAGTCATTTCCGTGCAGCATTTCGGCGGCCTGTTTTCGAACATGGACCTCGGTACGCACGGCGCGGTCTCGCTACGCAGCGCAAATCTCGCCTTGATTGCGCGCTTTCCGGAAACGAACCGGGGCGCGGCGATCGGCAGCACGGTCGTTTCGGCGCAATTGAGCGCGCTGGTGCGCGCGACGCCGCGCGGTGGTGCGTATACCGCAACGACTGCGCTCGACAACATCGAGCGCATGAACGTGGTGCGGCGGGTCGGCGATTATCCCCTGTACGTGATCGTCGGCATCGGAACCGAAGATGTCCTCTCGGCATGGCGCATCGAGGCGATGCGCACGATTATTCTGTCGCTCCTGCTGATCGCAGTGATCCTGTCGGCTTCCAGACTCATGTACAGCTCATGGCGCGAGCAGGTGAGCGCGCGCGAAGCATTCGCGCGGGTCAGCAGCCGTTACCAGCAGTTTCTGCGCAACGCGAGCGACGGCGTGCACATTCTGGATAAGGAGGGCAACCTGCTCGAAATGAGCGATTCTTTCGGCGCGATGCTCGGTTATTCGCGTGACGAGCTGTTTGGGCGCAACGTGCGCGAGTGGGACGCGACCGCGGCGACCGCGAATCCGCCGGCTGCGCATGCGCTGTTCGAGACGCGGCACCGGCGGCGCGACGGCAGCGAAATCGACGTCGAGATCAACAGCCATCCGCTCGAGCTCGACGGCAGGACGGTGATCTTCAATTCGTCGCGCGACGTTACCGAGCGCAAGCGCGCCAATGCGGAGCGCGAGCATTTCGCGGCGATCGTCGCCAATTCCAACGACGCGATCGTCGGCCGCTCGCTCGATGGCACGGTGATCAGCTGGAATCCGGCGGCCGAGCGGCTTTTCGGTTATGCGGCGGGCGAAGTCATCGGCCGCAATGTGCGTGAAGTGCTCGTGCCCGGTCCGCTCACGGACGTGACGGCAGACCGGCATGCAATGCGCCCTGGTAATGTGGTATCGAATTACGAAGCGGTCGGGGTTGCGCGCGACGGCCGCCCGCTCAATCTTTCGCTCAGCATGTTTCCGCTCAAGGACAGCGCCGGCCGCATGGTCGGGACGTCGTCGATTGCACGCGACAACAGCGAGCGCGTGCGCGCCGAGGAGGCGCGCGCGCGGCTTGCCGCAATCGTCGAGCATTCCAGCGATGCGATTATCGGGCGCGATCTGGACGGCAAGATAGTCTCGTGGAACGCGGGAGCCGAACGCCTTTTCGGCTACCCGGCGGAGGAAGCGATTGGCCAGGACGGCTTTCTGTTGACGCCGCCCGCACTGCGCGAAGAGGTTCAGGAGCGGCGCGAAGCGGCCAGCGCCGGGAAGACGGTCACGAGCTATGAGTCGGTCGGCGTTGCCAGGGACGGGCATCACATCGATGTTTCGTTGAGCGTGTCGCAAATCGTCGGCGCCGACGGAACGGTGGTCGGAACCGCAACGATTGCGCGCGACATCAGCGAACGCAAGCGCGCGGAAGAATCGCGCGCGCTGCTCGCGACCATCGTGGAGGGCGCCAGCGACGCGATCATCAGCCGCACGCTGGACAACAAGGTGACGTCCTGGAACAAGGCGGCCGAGCGATTGTTCGGGTACAGCGCAGCCGAAGCCCTCGGCAGCGACATCGGCGTGACGCCGGAGGACCGCATGGAAGAATCGCAGCGCAATCGCACGCTGCTGGCTGCCGGCGTGCCGGTGTTCACTTACGAAACTGTGCGTCTGGCGAAAGGCGGCCGCCGGATCGACGTTTCGCTGAGCGGCTCCCCGATCAAGGACGCCGACGGCAACGTAATCGGCACCGCCACGATCATGCGCGACATCGCCGAGCGCAAGCAGGCCGCGGCGGCGATCGCCGAAAGCGATTCGCGGTTCAGCGCGGCGTTCGACCAGGCCGCAGTCGGCATGGGGCTGCGCGCGATAGACCCCGCCAACCCGCGCTGGTTGCGCGTGAACCAGAAATTCTGCGACATGCTGGGCTACACCAGCGAAGAGCTGACGGACATGACGTCGTTCGACATCTCGCTGCCCGAAGATCGCGAGCAGTCGAGGCTATACAACGACCGGTTGATGAGCGGTGATAGCGTGAGGATCTCGCGCGAAAAACGCTATGTTCGCAAGGACGGGAAGATCATCTGGGTCAACATTTTCGCGACGGCGGTGAGAAGTCCCGCCGGCGAACCCATCTATGTGATGTCCGTGATCGACGACATCACGCTGCAGAAGCTCGCGGAGGAAGCGCGCGCGCGCCTTGCCGCGATCGTCGAATCGTCGCAGGACGCGATCATCAGCCGCACGCTCGACGGCGTTATCCTGTCGTGGAACGCGGGCGCCGAACGGCTGTTCGGCTGGACTGCGGACGAGGCGATCGGATGCGGCATGGGGCTCATCGTGCCGCCCGAACGCAGGGATTATTTCGAGCGCAACCATCAGCGAATCCGGCAGGGCGATGTGCCGCTCGCTTACGACGGCGTGAACCTCGCGAAGGACGGCCGGCGCATCCCGGTCTCGATCAGCCTGTCGCCCGTGCGCGGTCCAGACGGCGTCATCTCGCACGTGGCGACGGTGATCCGCGACATTACGGAGGCGAAGCGCGCGGAGGCGCAGCTGCGACTTGCTGCGGGCGTGTTCGACACCGCCGCCGAAGGCATCATCATCACCGGCCGCGACAACAAAGTCGTCGCGGTAAATCCCGCGTTTACCGAAATCACCGGTTACAAGTCGCAGGATCTGGTCGGCAAGTATCCGCGCCTGCATTACGCCGGGCGCCGCAGCTGCGGCGTTTACAAGGAGATATCGCGCGCGGTCGAGGCGACCGGCCGCTGGCAGGGGGAAGTATGGGACCGGCGCAAGAACGGCGAGCGCTATTGCGAGTGGCTGTCGGTGAGCGCGATACGCGACGAATCCGGGGCCGTCGTCCAGCACTGCGTGATCCTGATGGACATTACGCCGCGCAAGGTCGCGGAAGACGCTTTGCGGCACCTGAATGACGGGCTCGAGCTTCGAGTCGCGGAGCGTACCCGCGAACTCGAGTACGCGAATCGCGAGCTCGACGCATTCAGCTATTCGGTGTCGCACGATTTGCGCGCACCGCTGCGAGCAATCAGCGGTTTCGGCGCGCTTGCATTGAGGGCGACCGGCGACCGGCGCGAGGCTGACATGCTCGAATTCGTCGGCAAGATGCGCGCCGGCGCCGAGCGCATGGGCCGCCTGATCGACGACCTGTTGCGCCTGTCGCGCATCTCGCGCCAGCAGATTCGCCGCCAGGAATTCGATTTGTCGCGCATCGCACACCAGGTCGCCGACGCACTTGCCGCGGCAGCGCCCGCGCGCACCGTTGCGGTTTCGATCGTCGACGGGATGCACGCGAATGGTGACCGCAGCCTCATGCGCATCGTTCTTGACAACCTGATCGGCAACGCGTGGAAATTCACCGCCAACGCGCAAGACGCGGCGCTCGAGGTCGGCACCGATACCCGGGGCGGGGAAACCGTGTATTACGTGCGCGACAACGGAGCGGGCTTCGACATGCAGTATGCCGACAAGCTCTTTAGCGCTTTCCAGCGCCTGCACAGCACCGAGTTCGAAGGCACCGGAATCGGGCTGAGCATTGTCAATCGCATCATCACGCGCCACGGCGGCCGCATTTGGGCCGCGCGCGCATGATGAGGGCGGCAAGGACCCGGCACACGGCACGGTGAATTGAGCGGCGCGCTGCACCTTTCAGGCGCCCGGCGCGGCCGCGGGGCGCGCGATGACGAGCAGATTGCCGGTGAACAACTGCACGGGCTCGTCGTTCTGGTTGAGCGTCGTCGTTTTGACTTTGATCAACCCCTGATTGGGCCGTGATTTCGAGGCGCGCACGCCGACGATTTCAATTTTGAGGTGCAGCGTGTCACCGGGCCGCACGGCCCGTGGCCAATTCATCTCTTCGACACCCGCGCCGATGAGCCCGCCCGCGGGCCTGAATTCGCTCCCGACCAGCAACCGCATCGTGAGCGCGGCGGTATGCCAGCCGCTCGCCGCGAGTCCGCCAAAAAATGTATGCGCTGCCGAGGCCTCGTCGAGGTGAAACGGCTGCGGATCGAACTGCGCCGCGAACGACTTGATCTGTTCGGCATCGACTCGCAGACTGCCGGAGCCGAACGTCTGTCCGACCGCGAAATCCTCGAGATAAAGCTCGCTCACAGCGACGCTTTTACCGCCAGGAGAATTTCATTCGAAAGCTCCGCGTCGTTTACTGCGCGCGCGAGCACCTGAGCACCGACCAGGCTCGCCATCGTCGCGAGCGCTTTGCGGCGCCGTGCCGCGGGTGTGCCGGGCACGAGCCGCATGAGTTTTTCGACGCGCAGGCGCAGCGCGTCGGCAAAAACTCTGCGCACGCCGGCCGCATGGCGCGGCGCTTCGGCGCCGAGCGCGACGAACGCGCAACCGTCGCCCGGGCTATCGCGGTGGCGCGTCGATAAATACGATGAAGCCACCGCATCGAGCGTGTTTTTCGGATGCTCCGCAATCACGCGGTCGATGCGCGCCGCCGACTGGGCGAGCGCGCGCTCGCACGCCCGGGCGGCGAGATCTTCTTTCGACGCGAACTGGCCGTAGAAGCCGCCGTGCGTGAGTCCCGCGTTCTGCATCAGGTCGGCCACGCCTATGCCGTCGAAACCTTTTTCGCGAAACAGCCGCGCAGCGGTGTCGAGGATCCGCTCGCGGTTTTCCGCCGCCTGTTCTCTGCTCACTTTCATGGACTTCCCCCGTCTTCAACATAATGCTTGACATTATACATGACGGACATCATATAATGCAATAATGACGACCATAATTTAAAAGGATACCCGACTCAACGGCAGCCGGGCTTTTACATCTTCGGGATGCCGGCTCATAGCCAACTCACAGGAAAGGAAACACCATGAGTAATCAAAAGTCTCCAGGCACCGCGCTCATTACCGGCGCATCGAAAGGCATTGGCGCGATTTACGCCGATCGGCTGGCGCGGCGTGGGTACGATCTTATTCTGGTGGCGCGCGATGCTTCGCGCCTGCAGGCGCTTGCGGAAGGCCTGACGCGCAGCACCGGGCGGGCAGTCGCGCCGCTCGTTGCCGATCTCAATGTGAAAGCGGATCTGGCGAAGGTCGAACGCCGGCACCGCCGATGTCGCCCCGCTGCTCAAGGCGGACGTCGAAAAAATGGATGCGATGATTCAGCTCAACACCATTGCGCTGATGCGGCTGAGTTACGCCGCCGCCCCCGCTTTTGTCGCGCGCGGCGCCGGCACCATCGTCAACATCGCGTCGGTCGTCGGCATTGCGCCCGAGCGGCTCAACGGCGTATACGGCGCTACCAAGGCCTTCGTGATTGCGTTCAGTCACTCGCTGCAGCATGAACTCGCCGACAAAGGCATTCGCATACAGGCGGTGCTGCCGGGCGCCACCGCGACGGATATCTGGGAGACAGCCGGTATGTCCTGGCGTGAATTGCCCGCGTCGATGGTCATGATGCCCGATGCGATGGTCGATGCGGCGCTGGCCGGACTTGATCAGGGCGAGCTCGTGACGATTCCCTCGCTGCAGGATGGCGAAGACTGGACGCGTTTCGAAGCCGCGCGCCGCGCCCTCGCGCCGCGCTTCGCCAACTCGCAGCCGGCGCCGCGCTATACGCGCCGTGTGGCCGCGGCGGCGTGACCATCGTGCGAAACAGCTCAGGCGTTGCGGCAATGGTTTCTACCCTGTTTGCGGATAATCGAAAACTGTCCATGGGCGTGATCCTCGCCGCCGCGGCCGGCGTATTTGCGATGACGATGGGCATCCGGCAGACGATGGGCCTCTTTCTCAGCCCGCTCAACACCGCGACCGGCCTCGGCATCGGCAGCATCAGTCTCGCCTTCGCATTCGGCCAATTATGGTGGGGACTGACGCAGCCGTTTGCCGGCATCGTCGCCGACAAAATCGGCGCCGGCCGCGTGATTTTTGCCGGTGTCGTGCTGGTTGCAATCGGCACCGTCATCACGCCGTTGATGACGACCACTGCAGGATTGATATTGGCGATCGGCGTGCTCGCAGCCGGCGGCTCCGGCATGGCCGGTCCGTCGGTGCTTATGGCGGCAACCGCACGCATGGTGCCCGCCGCCAAACGCGGCATTGCAACCGGCATCGTGAATTCCGGCGGGTCGTTTGGGCAGTTTCTGATGGCGCCGCTCGCAGGTGCGTTGACGGCCGCCGCCGGCTGGGTAAGTTCGATGCAGATACTGGGACTGCTCGTGCTGCTCGCCCTGCCATCCGCTTATCTTCTGAGAGGAAATTCGCGCGGCGCCGCAGTGAGCGGGAAGCCGCAGTCGACCGGTGCCGCAATTCGCACGGCGCTGCGCAACCCCGGTTATTTGATGCTGGCCGGCGGATTTTCTGTCTGTGGTTTCCACGTCGCTTTTCTTGCGACGCATTTGCCCGGCGTCATTACCGCCTGCGGGCTGCCGGCCGTGGTCGGCGCCTCTGCCCTGGCGACGATCGGGCTGTTCAATATCGTCGGCAGCTTCGGCATGGGCTGGGCAATCGGCCATTGGCGCATGAAATCGCTGCTCTCGCTGCTGTATGCAGCCCGTGGCATCGCGATTCTGGTTTTCCTGCTCGCGCCGAAGACGACGGCGGTCGTCTTGGTGTTCGCGGCGGTCATGGGCCTGACGTTCCTGTCGGCGGTACCGCCAACGGCGGGTCTCGTCGCCAAATTATTTGGTACCGCCAACATGGGCACGCTGTTCGGCATCGTGATGCTCGCGCACCAGATCGGCGGTTTCTTCGGCGCGTGGCTGGGCGGCAAAGCGTTCGAGTCAACGGGCAGCTACGACTGGCTCTGGTATGCAGACATCGTACTGGCGGCCGGCGCGGCATTGATCAACCTGCCGATACGCGAAGCGCATCTGCCCAAGCGCTCAGCCGTCGCCGCGGCCGCTGCATGATCCAGCGAGCGAGGGCGCGTAGCGCCCGCGAATATTTTCCTGCATAAGGGATAATCCGGCATGGCCCACGCACTGATCATCGACGCCGCTGATAGCGCAGCCAGCGTCGACCCGCGCACAACGCGCCTGCTGGAAGGCCCGATCGTGCCGACCCTGCTCAAGCTCGCGGCGCCGAACCTGGTGTTGCTGCTCGTTCAGTCGTCGATCGGTTTGATCGAGGCGTATTGGATAGGGCGGCTCGGCACCGACGCGCTGGCGGGTGTCGCACTGGTGTTTCCCGCGCTGATGCTGATGCAGATGATGTCGGCCGGCGCAATGGGCGGCGGCATTTCATCGGCGATCGCGCGCGCAGTCGGCGCGCGGCGCCAGGCCGATGCGAACGCGTTGGTCATTCACGCGTTGATCATAGTCATCGCGCTCGGCATCACGTTCAGCGTCGCGATGCTGATCGGCGGCGGCGCGCTGTATACGCTGATGGGGGGCCGCGGCGCCGTGCTCGAAGCGGCACTCACCTATTCCAACCTGTTGTTTGCCGGCATCGTGCTGCTGTGGATTTTCAATGCGCTCGCAAGCGTGCTGCGCGGCGCCGGCAACATGGCGCTGCCCGCGATCGTGACCGCCGCGGGCGCCGTGCTCGTCATACCGTTGTCGCCGCTGCTGATCTTCGGCTGGGGACCGTTTCCGCGCTGGGGCGTGGCGGGCGGCGCGGCCGCGGTGCTGTTGTATTACGCGGGCGCGATTCCGTTTCTCGCGCATGCCATCTGGTCGGGCCGCAATGTCGTGCGTCCGTCCTGGCGCGGCACGCAGATCCGCTGGCCGCTCTTGTACGAGATCCTGCGCGTGGGCCTGATCGCGGCGGCGATCACGGTCACGACCAACCTGACCGTCGCCTTGACCACCGGGATCGTCGGGCGCGCGGGTGCCGAAGCAATCGCCGGTTACGGCATCGGGTCGCGCCTGGAGTATCTGCTGATTCCGCTCGCGTTCAGCCTCGGCGCGCCGCTCGTCGCGATGGTCGGCACGTGCATCGGCGCCGGCAAAACCGGGCGCGCGCTGCGCGCGGCGTGGTTGGGGGCCCTGGTAGCGGGGCTGGTCGCCGAAACGGTGGGACTCGCCGCGGCGTGTTTTCCGGCGGCGTGGATGGGTTTGTTCAGCGCCGATGCCGACGTCATCGCTCAGGGCTCCCAATATCTGCGCATAGTCGGGCCGTTTTACGGCTTCTTCGGCGTCGGCATGGTGTTGTACTTTGCGTCACAGGGCGCGGGCCGGCTCGCTTGGCCGCTCATTGCGGGCTTGTCGCGCTTGGCGGTGGCGGGCGCCGGCGGCTGGCTCGCCTACGCGTGGACGCAGGATCTCGCCGCGGTATTTCTCACGCTCGGTCTCGCCCTTGCCGTGTTCGGCACGGTCATCGCGGGCGCGGTCGCGCGCGGCGCGTGGGGAACGCCGCCGCCGCACAAGTAAACCGCGCGTCGCCCGACTTGCGGTATGCTGGCGGCGCAGCTCCGTCTTAAACACTATCAAGGAGATTTCGTATGACAGCCCTATCAGCCGGCGCCCCGGCGCCCGACTTTACGCTGACTAATCAGGCGGGGGAGAAAGTTTCGCTCGCGAGCTTCAAGGGACGCCGCACCGTCGTGTCGTTCCTGCCGTTTGCCTTCACCGGCGGGTGAAAGAACCAAGTCAGCGGGTTCCGTGAGAACTACGCACAATTCAAAGCGCTCAACGTCGAGATCCTGCAGATCAGCGCGGATACCGTGCCGAGCCTGAAAGTCTGGATGGAGCAACTGGGCGGCCTGCCGTTCCCCCTCCTGTCGGATTACTGGCCGCACGGCGCGATCGGCAAAGCCTACGGAGTGTTCAACGAGGAACGCGGCATGGACGCGCGCTCGGCGTTCGTGCTCGACGCGCAAGGCGTCATTCGCTACGCGAAGACCTAT
>WNFL01179668.1_pt3 | contig 11922 bp, 16 predicted proteins | sample 5400361 | NCBI WGS metagenome assembly WNFL01 (sample SAMN13153351, study PRJNA577476) | soil metagenome | isolation source: 40 cm soil on Douglas fir-dominated hillslope | place: USA:California | collected 2013-09-17
ACCTCCCAGAACCTGTAAACAGCTTAGTCCAGCAGTACGCTGGGACTACCATCTGCCGTCTACATAATGGCTCCTCGCCCGACAACACGCGAACTCGCCCTCCTCGGTGCTTTCGCAATCTTCTTCTTCTTCCTCTCTTCAGCCCGCACCCCAAACGCCGCCCTTGACCGTGGAGTATCATACCTCACATCAACAGCAAAGAGCAAAGGTATAAATTGGCCATGGGCAGATGACTCCATCTCGTCTTCTATAAATCCACCACAGTTCGGATTCCTCGAGGCTACGCGCCGGACCTGGGGTGAAGGTCTCCCGCCGGAAACACTGATTCTGGCGCACACACCAGGTAGTACATCGATCAAAGGAGTCTATGAGATGCTGATGAGTCACACCACACATTAGGATTCACCATGTTCGACAACCTCTACAGCTTCAACAATACTCTCTTCGTCGTTACTTCCAATCCCTCGTCTGTCCCAAAGCCATCCTTAATGCTCAGTGCTGGTCTCCCTCTATCAGTGGACAAGTATGTGTGCTTTCCTCCTGCGTGTCGACCCTCCTCCGACTCATCATGCACCTCGGCCACAGGAAGGAAAAAGAGGCCAATATACCGACTGATCGGGACTTGAAAATTATTTCTCCCAAACAAGCACGCGACATCTTTGGTCGAGGTGCCGGCCGCCTCGACGGCGTCACCTTCATGCAAACCGATCCCATGCAATTCCTGCACCACTACTTTCACTTTGTTGTCGGTGCGTCTTCAACTTCTTCCAATAAGCAACAGGTAGACGTATTGACTCTACTTCGCGCGATATAGAGGTAGTCGTGCATGGCCTGTGGCGGATGTACTCCTCCCTCGATCCACACATCCCGCACACAGGGGAGACCTCTCTCCCGCCACCCCGGAGACTCATCTTCCCGCACTGCGATCCGCTGCTCTGGCGGGACAAGGCAGGGCTGAACATCTTCTTCCTCCGCACGGCCTTTCCGGGTCTCTCGATCGAGTACGAGCAGGACTGGGCGGAGCGCGCATCCATCGGCGAGGGAGGGCCTGCATCGATCGAGACAGCCCTTGAATCTGGCCAGTACCAGCGCACGGCGCGCGTGCTCATCATGGACCGCGTCGTGCTGGGCGATCGTGCCGCTTGGGAGCGCAGCCCGCACAATGTGAAGAATCCGGAGCACAAGTACCCTCTTGTCGTCAGTCGGCACTGGTGGGCGCCCGTGCGCCGCGCGGTTGTCGAGTATGCCGCCGGAGCGAGGGACGTCGCCTGGCCTGGCGAGGCTGAGCTCGGTGCGATCGCCAAGGGCAGGACGGCGAAGAGAGAACGACCGGTAATTACGTACGTCAATCGACAGAGCACCCGTCGTCGACTACTCGATCAGGATCATGAGGCACTTGTAGCAGCGCTCGAGGAATATGGGCGGAAGCACGATTATGAGGTCGTCGTGGCTAGTTTGGAGTTCATGAACAAGTTTGATCAGATTTATTTGAGTAGTCGGACTACGGTGCGTTCACACCCACCATTTTGTTTGGGTACTTATATATGCCACCATTTTCAAGATAATGCTCGGCGTCCATGGAAATGGCCTCTCTTCTGCTGTTTGGATGAAGCCCACGCGGCGGAGTGCGTTGATCGAGATTGTATACCCTGAGTCGTTCGTTTGGGATTACCACTCTGTCGGGGACGCCGTGGGAATCCGCCACTGGGCTGTTTGGAACGACACGTGCGTTGTCGTCATCCTTTTTTCTCTACACGTGCCTCACCCTTGCCTTTCCAGCGTCCTATCTGGTCCAAAACACCCCAACCGTGCGTCCACCCTAGTTCAGCCCTGCCTGAGCTTGACAGCCCTTGATATATATATAGTGCACTTCGCCCCTGGTCTCCACTCACCCAACATACCCGTCTATGCGCCGTCGGTGATTAACCTGATCCAAGAACGTCTCTCTCGACCACTTTTCGACCCTGATTCCCCCCCTGATGCCGACTCCGTAGCTTGGTGGTCTCCTCACTCGGGTCAACGTCGGCCAGGAGGGATCGAAGACCAATATGGGTATTCGCCGAGCGATGAGGAGGATGAAGCTCCTTGAGGGGAGAAAGGGAGGTGGGTAGAAATGAAAAATAATCAACTATTAGCCTGGTTTTGTTTTTTCTTGATACATTATTTGCATGGGGCGCCCTTGTTGGCTGTTTGTTGGGTGAGGGTGATCGGGCGAAAGAATCGTAAGAATTGTCCCCCACTGATGTACACGAGGGAACAATAAACTAGCGGTAAAAACCAATAATGAGACAATTCGGCAAGTGGCCGGAGCCGAGTCCACTACTGTACTGCTTTTGGGAACAAGAATGAGAGCAACTCCCACGGTCAAAAGCCAAGCGAGCACAGCCACCTTCTTGCTTTGTTTTGAATTTGCTTGATATACCTGGAGCCAGCACGTTCTTGGCAGTTGCCTGTGGTGTGGACCCGTTTCACTTTTCACGCCACCCATCTGCCTATCATGTCAGCTCATGGTAGATCCGTTTTCTCGCGCGATCAGGACTGCGTTGCCATTGCAGCCTGTCGTTTCCTGTTTTCTTTCAAACTTGATGAATCCATTAGCCCAGGCTCATGTATGTTAGCTATACACTACTCCCTCTACTGATATAATAGAGCAAAGAAGGTCTCTTTCGCCTTGTTTTATCATATCACAGACCCAAATGCATTACACGCTTAACATGCTTAAAAGATTATGTTGTCGCCTGAGCAATACCTTGGAGACGATCACTCCCTGAGGTCGTCGTATTATTAGCTTCGACATAGCACTTTACCGCGTGGGGTTGTGGTGCGCGCATCACACTCATGAGACGATAAAAGCACCGGACGAAATCATAACGATCGGTCAATCTCTTTCTGGGTCCTGCTAGTTGATAAATCGCTCGTCCGGTTCCCAACGGTTTTCCCACCTACGGCCTCTTATTTAGGTGTCCGCATTACGACCAGACCCACAACGCTTTGCTTACCCACACTCCTTTGACTATGTTCCGCCTCTCCAACTCCGCACTCCTTTCAACGACCATCTTACTCCTCGCCAGTGCGGCGCAAGTGCATGCACACGTTGGGGCCTGGGCCCGAGGCATCTGGGAATGCACAAATGGAACAATAGAGGTACTTTGTGCCTTTAAGCGGTGTATAATCTTCGGTCCTGATTTGCGGTGGTTTTTGAACAAAGGACAACAACGAGTCTTCTAAGCCCCTGCATATGCGACCCAAGTTTGGCCCGACTGGTTGGTGGTTCCACGGTCAGACTGTACGCGTATCCTGCTCCATAATTGCCTAGCTCTGATTGCGTCGATTTGGTTTAGTGCATCGACTACCGGCCTCCCCTGGACAAATTTCTCGAACTGTAAGTCCCCAAATTGGCTCACCTACATGTGTTAATTTTATGGGACTTGTAGACCTGCTGGTGGCCAATTCACAGTCGAGATGTCTGGCAATAGAGCCTTCACGACTCTCTCGTACGGTGGCAAGCTCATAAAAGAGTTTGGGGATGACCAAAATGAGCCCCAGCGAAACAATTCTCAATGGTCGGTGCATAACTAGTCTGCAGGATTTGGACTGATTGCTTGTCTATAGCATCTCCACGCCAAACCTTCATGCAATCAGCGAAAAAGGTACGTACACGCTCTCTATTGTCGGTCGAAGAGCGTCTAATGGTCTTTTTCCCAGATGCAGCCGGCTACGCCTTTGCCATCTCCTACCAAAATGACATCAACAAGGTCACTCTCGAGAATCTCGTCATTTTTACAACCAAGTACCAGTACGCATGTACCTCTTGTTTTTTTTGGTCATTCACTGACAGCTATGGCCCAGCACTCCCTACCGCAGAATAGCCACCTTCGACGTCCCCGCAGACCTGCCAGAGTGCCCTCCAGGCGGTTGTATCTGCGCCGCTCTCTGGATCCCCAACCACTGCGGAGAGCCCAACGAATATATGATTGGCTATAACTGCAAGGTCACCAACGTCAAACCTACCGCCCGCGCTCTCGAGCCAGCTAAGACCCCAGTCTGGTGCGAGCAAGATCAAAGCAAGTGCATCAAGGGTGCCAAAGGCATGATCGTGTTCAACCAGCTGGAGGGAAATAACATCAATATCGAGGGAAACCAGATGGATGGGATGTCTAAAAGTCCTGGATATAACATGAAGACGGGCTTTGCGGATGGTGCGCAGAATGATATCTTCGTGAAGGTCGCCCCGCTGGTAGCACTGTAAGTCGCCTCACTGAAAGCATTCACGTTGAGAGGCGCTAACTGCTTGAAAAGCAGCGCTCTAAATACCACGGCTAGCAGTACGAAAAGTACCGCGACTAGCAGCGCGAAAAGTACCGTGACTAGCAGCGTGGGTAGCAGCCTTTGTCAAAGACAAGACACCGGCAAGAGTCGCATGGTTTGAAAATGTGGCCACCTATATATATATAGCCGCGTTGACGCACTTCCTTTTTCTCAAAGTGTAATTTGTTGACAATTTGATACACTCTATACACCTCTGGAGGGGTTTCGTATGTGACAAAGCTAAAAAGATCCAGAGACTCGGTGGGCGACAGCAACCAAATGAGATGACCTATATACCGGAAAATACCCCCAAAACGGAGCACAAGTACCCTCCTGTCGTCAGTCGGCACTGGTGGGCGCCCGTGCACCGCGCGCGCGATCGTCGAGTATGCTGCCGGAGCTCGGTGCGATCGCCAAGGGCAGGACGGCGAAGAGAGAACGACCTGTAATTACGTACGTCAATCTACAGAGCACCGGTCGTCGACTACTCAACCAGGATCATGCACTTGTTTCCTAGAGTTTTCTCCTGTTGTTTAGTCCCTTCACGTATATATATATGTTTGTCCATATATACTACACGTTGTTCCCCGATCCCAGCGTTAGGTTGGTCGTACTCATCCAACAGATTCGCCCACTGATGCCGATTCCGTAGATTAGTGGTCTCCTCACTCGGTCCAACGTCGGCCAGGAAAGATCGAAGACCAACATGGGTATTCGCCGAGCGATGAGGAGGATGAAGCTCCTTGAGGGGAGAAAGGGTGGTTAGAAAACGGAAAATAATCAACTATTGGTCTGGTTTTGTTTTTCTTGAAAGATTATTTGCTTGGGGCGTCCTGTTGGGTGATCGGGCGAAGAATCGTAATCGTACATGAGGGTACAATGAACTAGCGGTAAAACCAATAATGAGATAATTCGGCAAGTGGCCGGAGCCGAGTCTACTGCTGGAGAGCCAAGTCATATTATTTGCTTTGTTTGAAGGGCTGAAGCGTGAGCCATGTCGTGGGGCCCGTTCACCTTTGTTTCGTCTTTCACGCCACCCATCTGCCCATCACGTCAGCGACGCGAAGGCGAGATGGTTGGCTGCTGACAACACGTAGTCGGTATTTTACTACCAAAACCCACTTCTGAACCCCTGCCTAATCCCGCTATGAGGAAGGCGGCGACTTGAAGCGGATCAAGCACCTCGGGGCTTAGGCTTGTCAATGGCTGTATGTCCGCCCATCTGGATGATTTTATACTATACGAGCTGGGTCCAACCGTATGTGACTCGTGACACTCCCCGTGTGGTTTACTGCGTGGAAGGCAGCACTTCACATGAGCAAGCGATGCATGGCCGTGCGATGTCGATGCGGCAGAAGAGGGAATGACATGGGCGTGATGATGGTGCCAAACTGGAGTTCAATGGACAGCCAGGCGATCATGCGGAAACTCGCCTCCCTTTCTTTTTCCTTCCCTGGCTCCAGAAGGCCCAAGCGGTCTGGTCTGGTGGCTTCGGCTCTTCAGCTTCAACGCTAAAGTGACCATCTGATCGATGCCCTCTGGTAAATCCCTTTTTCATTCCATCTCTGTCCAATTTGCACGGGCGCACCACGATAATGGCACCATGATAATGGCTAAGAGATGAATAGGTCTTAGACATCTTATTTTTCGCAACTTGTCATGGAGACGCATGTCCCCGGTGTACAGCCACCGCTGACTTAAGAGAGTTAGACGGTATGGGATCCACGTGCTCACGCACTAGTGTTATAAGCCCAGACCCTCAAGCCGCAAGCCCCCGCCACGACTCTTCATAGTCGCTACACCCCTCGGTCGGTAAGTCGGCTCTCTTGACAATTAATAATAGCCCCTCTTTTCGTATGGCCCGCCGCCCGCCAGGACAGATTCTCGACTGCCTACTGCCTTCTATCGTTCATCCCTCCTTTCAAATTCACCACGCACCCTCACATATCCTTTCTCACCGATATATTCTCTCTACGTGTGTCTAATGACCCCCGGCAGGCCCTTCAGTCGTTCTCACGCTTTGCAAACGTTCGACCTTCTTTCACTCTCAACGTTCGCTGCCACCACTACACCACTCAATAATGCTGTCCTCAAGCCTCCTCCTAGTGATTGCCGCAGTACACGGCGCGTCCGCGGCTATCATTCCCCGTGCACCGGTCAAGATCGTCCAGAGCAACGATGATGGCTGGGGAGTAGCAAACCTCCGTCGTCTCTTCGACGTTCTCAATGCGAGCGGCTTCTCCGTACGTCCTCCCTCATCCCTCTACACCACATTTTTTTCTTTTCTAACCGAGCGCTGCGGATTATTGTACATAGACCATCATCTCCGCCCCCGCACGACAGAATTCCGGCAAGGGATCACTGGACTTCCCTCCCCCTGATACGATGTCCACTGCTGGCGATTTCGACTTGATTCCTGCGCACTCGCCCGGCATCGGGTTCAACGCCTCAGACCCACGCTTGAACTACGTCGACAGCTTCCCCGTCACGGCTGTCAAACATGGTATTAAGCTCGCTCCTAGCTTGTTGGGTGGTGCGCCCGAGTTAATCGTCGCCGGCCCGAATGTGGGTAGCAACTTGGGACTTGTCACGCTAATCTCGGGGACTATGTGCGTAGAACGCGCTATTTACCCTGGCTCGAGTGTCTAATTATGTTTTCTTATGGTGCCCGTAGTGGAATTGCGACCGAAGCCATTAAGCAAGGCATCCCCGCCATCGCATTCAGTGGTGCCGGCGGCACACAGCACTCATTCACCGAGCCTGACCCCGTAGCAGACCTCTATGCACAAGTCGCGCTCAAAGTCGTACAAGCTGTCACCTCATCCAAGCCCTTCCTCCCGGCAGGTGCTGCTCTGGTACGCCTCATAAGGCTCTCCTCCGCTTCACACTCCCTCGGACCCTGACATTGTGCTTGTGTAGAATGTCAATTTCCCAAAATCGGACGCTACGATCTGCACAAAATTGTCTGACTTCTCCTTCATCCTCTCACGCGTGAACTTCGACTTCAATCCGTTCACACCTGACGTCCAGCACTGCGAGACGAGTCACCTCCCCACCGAGTCGCACGTCATCGACTCCGGCAACTGTCGCGTGTCCATCTCTGTGTTCAAGGGTTCGAAGCTCGATGCGAGTGCTAAACAGCAGCAGGTCGTCAGGGATAAGATCACGAGTCTTTTGAGTTGCATGCCTCCGTGAATGTGTTCACAAGGACAAGTATTACAAGTCTTGTATAGTAAGATACATATGGCCTGCAGAGTCCAGAAGATCCTCGACCAGATGCACCATGTGCGTTACGAGACCTCGGGTCCATTGTCAGTCAACCAGTCGATCCCACTCGTGCCGTACTTAATTCCAATAGACCGTCGTGCAGTACCAAGCCAAGTGCCAGACAACAGAGAACACGCGTGACGTCGCCGAGAGGGAGTGATTGGCTCTGCGGGTACCGACAGTCATTAATGTATGTGGGGAGGGTCGAACGGCGGCGCGCCTGACTCGACGCATTCAGGAGCGCACTTGCCGCCATTGCGCCGTGTAAAGCCACAAAGACATGCATAGCTGTTGATTGTGAAACGCACTCATCGTTGCGTCCGCGAGTGTACCGACGCGAATTGGTTACAGATCGGAGAGCAGTGCTGGATGATTTTGGATTGTGACGAGTTCTCTGTCCTTGACACGCAGCCCTGGCGCGAAAAGGTTTGACGTAAGTGGGTTCGGTGCTCGAGCCCGTTCCATTTAAGTGGATGCCTAAAGTGGCCGCTAACGACATGGAGGTCGGTGCGGGAGATTGCTCCACAAATTTATCGACCATATTGGGCCTCCCAAGAAAAAAATATTTGATGGGCCGCAATAGGGTTGGAGCGAGTTAAACCAAATGCGTGGCGAATCCACAAAGGATTGGTATCGACTGTAGCACGAACGCTTTGGGGTGTTCTTCGAGGGCTGATTCCCTGAATGCTTATAAGGATTCCGGTAATATACACTGTAGTCTGCGGACGTGGCCTACCGTTATTGTAGTCGGATATATTCTGTCAGTAGAGTGTGTACATAGTCTTAACTCGTCATTTGGCGGTTACCTTGTGACTCTGAGCCTATCAAGTCTTGCATCACTGAAGTTTGCTGAGCAAAACAATCTATCCTCTTCCACTATATCCTCACCTTTTTGTAGCTGCTCTTCTTCTGCTTGAACGGATTGGGCTGACGGCTTCAACGCATTGAACAACGCGTCCTTCCATGAGCGTTCCGCCGCGTTTTGCTGAAGGCTACCAGTCCGTAATAGATCCGCCGGTGCGTAGCCTCTCAACAAGACTCTCAAGGGCGGAAATTTGTGTCGAGGTTTTCAGCCGTTCTGATTCCAAAGTCTTGCGCTGGTCAACCATGTTCATGGCAGTTGCTGTGAACGCCATCGACGAGAGCAACGGCCAGATGTATTTCGAGTAATTAGCCATTGTGGACAGGTCGAAGTTGTGACTCTTCCACCCTCCGCCGCGTCAGTAATTTAGAAATTTGATACACGAGACTAGATGCTACAGGACGTTGGATCCTACCAGATGCCCGAGTCCGGCTTCCGACATCGAGAATACAACGAGATTCCCAGGAGAACGCATACAGTCGCCTACACCGAAACACTAAAATACTCATCGTACACGGCTGCCATATTAGCAAAGTGTCTTCGTGCAGCTCCTTGGCACCGTAGGCACGGGAAGCTCGCCGTCAAGTCGAGGTTTCGAATGGTGGCTGAAGTAGGTGCCTTAAGAATCGTCTGCTTAACACTATCAGGGATATCTCTATGCCGAGTCCCACACGGGCAGTGTGATGTCTGCCCAGGCTGGTGCATCGAGATGGTCCACCACTTGTGAGCCTTTACCCAGTCCTTCCGCTCCTTCCGCAGCCTCAAAATCTCCCGATAGAACATCGTGGGCATTCTGTCGACCTCTACAGAAGCAGCCGCAGAGTGGAGGTTCAGATTGAGTGTGGCAACTGCAGCAATTTGCGATTCGGCTTGCAGGCCCAGGTCACGAGCGATCGCGAAGACGCGAAGAGGGTCGGTCTCTGCAAAGGATGGGACTACTTTTCCGTCTACTACTCTGGAGCGGACTAGTTCGGCGCCAAGGGTGAGGACTACTTGATCCATAGCGTACTTTTGTGCTGCACGAAGGGTCGCGATGAGGGTATCCAATGAGTTGAAGGTTGAGCGTGGTACATTCGGGTGGATGAAGGATAATAACACTTCGAGCGTCACCGCATCTTCGCTGACTTCAACGAAAGGCGGAGAGAGGCCATGCACTGCGGACACTCTAAGTTTGTAGTGTCAGCGATAGTATTTGCAGGGACTCACTCGAATGACGTGAGCGCCTTCGTGCTCGGATGGAGGCTTCCTCAGAAGTGCTGTAGTCCGGCGGGGAGACCTTTGTCGCCAGCTCGAACATATCGCCAAAAACAGCAGAGCTGAGCTGCAACACCAACTTCCATACGTAAAAGTTGACCTTATCGCAAGATTGAAGAATAAAATCCCCTTGGTTGCTGGGGAAAGTGGGCGAAGTTTTCCCGTGAAGGACTGGGCTCATTTTGCTTGAGAATGGAAGAAAAGGCTGGTAGAGAGTGTTAAGAAGGACGGGAGGTGTACCTGAGCAGTGGCGTTTGGGTCGAACTTATCTAGGTGGCCGGGCGAGGCAGGCTCCTGTAGAAGGTCTCTCATCCGCGTTGGGGACGTCGGCTAGTATCAGTTGAGAACACTTATCGTGTCTGGAGAAGGAAAGAAGCACTACACGTGGTGCCACAAGGATTTTGAGCAAGGTGGGTTTACACGCCGTTGCGGCGAGGTTTGGGAACGCTTGATACGATTGCACATGACTCCCATCTATATCAGTATATGTATCCCATATTAGGACACATCTAAGCGATATCACTGTCATAGTGAACCTTCTTGCTTGATCACAGCCTCGGCAAATTGGGAGGCAAGGCCTGTGGGACGAGAGCTTTGGACGCAATTGTGACCCCTAGAGGCTGAGAGGCCCTGCATGGCGCTACGCTCGCCGAGAACGCCCAAGGTGTTATTGGATGTGTGTTTTTTCGGTTGCCTTGAGAGAGTGATTGGCAGGAAACGACTGGTCTCGCCACGTCAACAAAGGAGAAGAATTGGCGAGTTGAAGCCCGCATGACCCTTTGCAAAGTGTCTTCTGGAGAGTTTGAGGACCGAAAGAGCCAAGGCAGCCAGTTTCGCCGCGTCCGCGGTCGCGGTATCATCCAATCCAATGCTTGACTTTCCTTCGAGCTCAATATCCGAATGGCAGAATATAATGTGCGGGGCTTTCTGGTGGGTGGGTAATCGTGGTTCGTTCCAACCTTGGTGTGCTTCTCAACTAGACCTGATCCGGGATTTGGAATTCTAGACACATGCCATAGCTTCAGTACCCATCGGTGCAGTCATGCACTCCTGACCTGACTGGGCTTGGGTATATCAGGCCGGTCTTAGGGACGCAGAAACTGCACTTGGAACCAGCCTGACAACTAAATAACGAACGATTCCAAAAACGGGTTTACCTGGTTTGTTACAACCTGATTGGGGTGGGTTGCCAAGGACAAACGCGAGTGGCCCCATACAGATATACAAGCGGTTCTCCGCTCAAGCACGGAGCCAGTCTGTAAAATGCTCCATTTACTTTTCTATAAGGCCCACAAAATTTAACGGGCCGAGATGTAGGAGACCCCTATCTGTCGGGGCTAGTATATAAGCCTCACCCCTCTTACACGACCCCTAGATCCTCCTCAACCCCTGTCTACCCTGCAGCACTCACAACAATGACCACCAAGAAACCCGCTGCCTCATACTACCCTTGTCCCATCAAGGCGTCGAGCATCTTTGTCCCTCAACCCCCACCGATCCCTACGTACTATGCTCGAAATCCCGTCCGCCTTACGTTCGAAGACGCCGATTGGGGAACCCTGACAGACAGTGAAGACTCAGGATCAGAACAGGGGCTATCTTCTTGTTCCCTCGTCCCAACCAAGCCTCTCATTCGTCCTAAGCCCGCTGAGATGTCGATTCGCGACCTTCAGAGTTCTGGGAAGCCCCTGGCCAGTACGTTGGGTGCGTTGGGTACCGCAGCAGAGGTCAAACATTACGAGGGGAATTTGAGTGCAGACCAGAGCCAACGGTCTCCTCCAGGTGAGCTCACCCTGACTGACTCTCTTCGAACCAGGTTGACCAGGCCGCCTCTCTAGCACCAGCCGCCTTGCCAGTGGTGACTCACAAAGACGTGCCTCACCCTGCCCAGATGCCTGACACGTCTTGTCTTCTCTCTCGCTCCAAGGTGAAGCCTTCCCATGTCGTCGATACGAACGAGCAACGTCAATCAGTTCCTCGCGCTGCATCCATTCTTCCCAAACACGCCACTAGGAGCCTTCCTCCTGTATTCTCAGACTCTGACGACGAGTGCGACGATCCATTGGCCGCTCGACTATCCATAGGAGGGCAGCCCCAGAGGCAGAATGGCAGCTTAGAGCCAGGTTCCACCCTCGAGGTCGGAATATGCGCACGGAGCGACTCCGACACACATCCTGCTGAAATCTGGGCGATGTTGATAGCCGAGAGACCAAGCTAACTGGAGCCTGTAG
>WNFL01201206.1_pt3 | contig 11920 bp, 15 predicted proteins | sample 5400361 | NCBI WGS metagenome assembly WNFL01 (sample SAMN13153351, study PRJNA577476) | soil metagenome | isolation source: 40 cm soil on Douglas fir-dominated hillslope | place: USA:California | collected 2013-09-17
CCGATGCCATGGATGACGCGCGCAGCGATCAGCCAATTCTCGTCGGGCGCAGAACCGCAGATCGCCGACATGACGCCGAACACCGCGAGTCCGCAGACGATGATCCGGCGCCGGCCGAAGATGTCGGCGAGCCGGCCGGCGGTGACCATCAGCGCGCCGATCGAGATCATGTAGCCGCTGACGACCCACTGCAGGTCGGTCGAGGCCGTATGGAATTCGCGGGCGATCGCCGGGATGGCGAGATTGAGCGCGAACCAGTCCATCTGCACGATCAACATCGAAATCGCGCACGCGGCGATCGCCAGCAGGTCCGAGCGCGAAAACTGCGGGATCTCTGTGTCCGATGCCGTCATCTCAAGCGGTCCATGGCGAAGCCTCGTCGCACCATGCCCGGACTTAGCCATGATTGCAAGACAGCGGCGCGCAGGGGCGACGGCGACAGTGCTAATCTGTGTGCCTGCCGATCCTGATTGAAGCCCGCGCCGACCCTCCAATGAAAATTACCGCCTACATGTCGTTCTGGATGGGCATCGTGTTCGTCGCGCTGACGCTGACGATGGCGTTCCTCAACATCTCGGGCGGCGACGCAGGCGCCTCCGAAGCCGAACTGTCCGACGCGCGCGGCTACGCGCTATTCTGGTTCTTCCTGACCGCGTTCGGTATCGTCATGGTCGTCGTGTCGTGGTTGATCCTGAAAGGAAGGCTTGGCGGCCGCCTGGACGACTAAGCCATCGCGAGCCTTAGCCCGCAGGATTGGGGTACCGGACTTGCAGCGCCGCGATCTCCGAGAGCGTCTCGCCGTCGAGTGGGAGTTGCGCTGCAGCGATGTCCTCCTCGAGTTGCGCCATCGTCGTCGCTCCGACGATCGCCGCGCCCAAAAACCAGCGGCTCGCAACAAAGCCCAACGCGAGGACAGCCTCGTGCACGATGGGCTACCTGAAACGCACGCCGATGCCGTCGAACAGCGTGAATCGCGCGTCGGGCGGCCTCGTGCCACTTAAGTATTTTCCGGACAGCATTCCGCCGGCGAGCGGACTGTAGGCAAGGAGCGACATCCCTTCACGGAACAGCACCTCCGCGAGATCGTTGTCGACGCCACGCGAGACGAGGCTGTAGCTGTTCTGGATCGTGACGGGTCCGGCCACACCCAGCGCCTTCGCTTCCCGCTGGAATTCGCCGACGCCCCACGCCGTTTCGTTCGAGAGCCCGTAGTGGCGAATCTTCCCTGCGCGGATCAACGCCGCCATGCCTTCGACCTGCTCAGCGATAGACGGGCCCTCCCTCTCCTTGGCCGGGTCGAATTCGGTCGCGCCGAACATTGGAACGTTGCGTTGCGGCCAGTGGATCTGGTAGAGGTCGATGTAGTCGATCCGCAAGCGCGCAAGGCTCGTGTCGACGGCCTCGGCGATGACGTCGCGCGTCAGGTCCGTGCGGCCGCCGCGGATCCAGTCGCGCCGTCCCGGTCCGGCCACCTTGGACGCGATGACGAGATCGCCGCGCGGGCGACGCGCCAGCCACGTCCCCAGAATCGTTTCGGTGCGCCCCTGCGTCGTCGCGTTCGGGGGCACCGGATACATCTCGGCCGTGTCGATGAAATTGATGCCCTGCGCGATCGCGTAATCCAGTTGCGCGTGGGCTTCCGCTTCGCTGTTCTGCTCGCCCCACGTCATAGTGCCGAGGCACACTTCGGAGACGTTGAGATCGGTTCCGGACAGCGTTCGGTATTTCATCGTCACTTTCCCCAGCGAAGTGCCAGCGGCGAAACCTCGCGCGCGAGTTCGAGCAATCCCGCGCGCGTCGCCGGGTGCAGCGCTTCCAGAGGATGGCGCACGGCGTCGCTGCGGATGACGCCGCCTTCGGCCATCACCGTTTTCGTCGCGCGCAACCCGCATTGCCGATTTTCGAAGTTGATCAGTGGAAGAATTCGCGCGTACGCCGCCGCGGCATCCTGGCGCCGACCGGCGACGTGGCTTTCCAATACAGGCTTGATCAGGTCGGGAAGCATGGCACTCGGCATCGTGCCCGTCGCGCCGGCATCGAGGTCCGCCATCAGCGTGATCGACTCTTCGCCGTCGAAAGGTCCGGCAATCGCGTCGCCGCCTTCAGCGATCAGCGCGCGCAGCTTCGTAGCGGCACCCGGCACCTCGACCTTGAAATAGCGGACGGAAGGGACTTCTCGGGCGAGACGGACGAGAAACGGCACCGACAGATTGACGCCGCTAAGCGGCGCATCCTGCACCATGATCGGAATGGGCGCGGCTTCGGCGACGCGCGCGAAATGTTGCAGCATCAGGGATTCGTCGGCGCGCAGGCCCGCACCGTGATAGGGCGGCATCAGCATCAGCATCGACGCACCGGCCGCGGCCGCCGCGAACGCCCGCTCCGCCGCAATCCGCGTGCTGAAATGGCTGCACGTGACGATGACCGGGACGCGGCCGCCGACATGGGACAGGCACAGGTCGACGAGCGTCGTGCGCTCATCGTCGGTCAGCAGGAATTGTTCCGAATAGTTGGCGAGCACGCAGATCCCGTCGACACCTTGGTCGATCATGCAGTCGAGCACGCGGCGTTGTCCGTCGACGTCGAGTTCGCCCGTCGCCGTGAAGGGTGTCGGGGCGATCGGGTAGATTCCTGCGTACCGCGGGGACCCGGAATGGACCATGGACTCAGATTCCGGTTTTAAGCGGCCGCCAGGAACTGGTGCACGAAGGCGATCGCCATGCTTCCCTCGCCGACGCCCGATGCGACGCGCTTGATCGAGCCGTGGCGCACGTCGCCGACCGCGAAGATCCCCGGCGTACTGGTCTCGAGCAGGAATGGATCGCGAGCGAGCGGCCAGGTGCCGTGCTTTCCCGCGACAAGGTCCATGACGTCGCGGCCCGTGCAGACGTAGCCATTCTCGTCGCGGATCATCGACGGCGGCAGCCAGCTGGTCTGCGCATCGGCGCCGATGAAGGCGAATACGGCCGACGCGGGTTCGGTCACGAGCTCGCCCGTATCCCGGTGCTCGACGACGATCGATTCGAGACGGCGTTCGCCCTCGACGCGAACGATGCGGCAGCGCGTGCACACCTCGATGTTGCTCTTCGACGCAAGCTGCAGGATGAGGTAGTGCGACATGCTGTCCGCCAACGATGACCCGCGCACCAGCAGCGAGACCTTGCGCGCGTAATTGGCGAAGAACATCGCGGCCTGTCCCGCGGAATTGCCGCCACCGACGAGAAACACTTGCTGCCCCTGGCAATTCATCGCCTCGGTGCGCGCGGCGCCGTAGTAAATGCCGCGGCCGACGAGCGCATCGGCGCCGGGAACATCGAGCTGGCGCCAGGATACGCCGGAGGCAACGATCACGCTCCTTGCGGCCACATGGTCACCACCATCCAGCCGCACCGCGTACCCGGCGGGACCCGGCCCGGACTCGAGCGCGACCACTTCGCGGGCGACCAGCAATTCCGTGCCGAAGCGCTGGGCCTGTTGCAGCGCCCGCGCGCCGAGCTCGTCGCCCGGCACCCCGGTGGGGAAGCCCAGATAATTCTCGATGCGCGACGACGTGCCGGCCTGGCCGCCCGGCGCCTCGCGCTCGATCAGGATCGTATTCAGGCCTTCACTGGCGCCGTACACCGCAGCCGCCAAGCCGGCCGGACCCGCCCCGATGATGGCCAGGTCGTAGGCCGCGCTGCCCGGCGCGGTTTGCAGTCCCAGCTTCTGTGCGAGTTCGCGCAACGTCGGCGTCACAAGGCGCTCGCCATCCGGCAGGACGATGACTGGAAATCGATCGCCGGGACGTGGCACTTCGATCTCGCCGGACGTCCCCGGCCGCGTCGGGTCGAGCCAGCGGAACGTGATGCGGTTGCGCGCCAGGAAGTCGCGCAACTGGTGGCATGCGATGTCGTAGCGGTGGCCCACGATCGCGACGCTGGCCGGCGCCGCCTGCGTGGCCAAGTCCTGCAATCGCGTAATTCGCTCGGTCATCGTGCGCAACAGTTCGCTCGCCAGCGTGCTGCACGACGTAAACAGCTGTGCGAAATCGCCGTGGTCGAGTTGCGCGACGCGTGTCGGCTCGAGCGCCCGAAGGCTCACGATCGCCGGGGATCCCAGCAACAACGGCAATTCGCCGAAATACTCGCCCTGATGGAACTCCGTGATGCGCTGCTCGGTGCCGTGCACCACTTTGCGCACTTCGAGCGAGCCCTCGATCAGCAGGAAGAACGACGGCTGCTCGCCTTCGTGGATCAGCCAGTCGCCTTCGCGAAGGCGCACGTCGGCGACCCGCGCTGCCAGCGTCTCGGCTTCGTTGTCGGGCAGCGCGGCGAACAGGGTGACGCTGCGCAATTCCTGGGCCGTGATCATCGAGCGTGCTTGTTGTCGCGGGTTTCAGGCATCGGTCGACGAATGCAACGCGATGCGGTTGCCTTCGCAGTCCCGGACGACCGCCCGGAATCCGTGGGGTCCGATGCTTTTGGCCGGCTCGAGCACGGCGCCACCGAGCTTGCGCGTTTGCTCGACCGCGTCGCGAATGCGTCCGTCCACGTTCATGTAGAGCAGGATCCCGCCGTTGCCGGCGATCTCCCTGTCATTCGGGATCAGGCATCCTCCGTTGCCGCCGTGATGCTCGATGACACAGAACGAGAAATGGTCGAATTGCGCCTTCTCCACCGCGACGTTCAGCACCGCGCGATAAAACGCCGCGGCGCGATCCAGGTCGGCGACCGGGATGTCGAACCAGACGGCACGATTGTGTTGCGAATTGAAACCGCTCATGGCGCCCCTTTCGAAATGACCGCGATTATGGGAACCGCTTCAGCGACTGCCCTCGGGCCGGGCCGGCACCGTCTTCAGGTAGACGTAGATGGCGCCGACGTCCGTGTCGTTGAGATTGCGCAACGTCGGGAACGGCATGACGGTGCTCACAGGACTGCCGTCGGGACGCTTCCCCGTCCGCAGCATGCCCGCGAACTTGTCGACACTGTCGTAGCGAGGCATGACGCTTCCGGCGCCCGGCGTCAGGTTGGCCGCCGGTGGCCATTCGGGCGGCGTGCCGGGAATCTTCCCGCCGGAGAGCCCGTCTCCGTGACATCCCGTGCACATCGCGACAACGTACTTGCCGTGTTCAACGGAGACCGCTTCGGGAACCGGCGCCGGCGGCGGCAGCGAGTGATCGATGAGCTCGGCGTCATCGTTGACCGCGCCACTCGCGTACAGTGCTTTGACCATGAAAGGAAAGCGGACTTCGGCGGCGGTGCCCGACGTGGGCGGCAGGCTTCGTACGTAGGCGACCAGCGCCGCGACATCGGCGTCCGTCATCCGGTTGTAATCTTTACTCGGCATCAGGAACAATGGATGCTTCTGCGGCGACACGCCGTGCCGGATGCTGCGCACCCAGTCGGCCTCGGTGTAACCCTTGACGACGCTTCCCGGGCCCGGGCTGATGTTCGGGGACTTGATGTACATGCCGTTGGGATCGTTGATGACTTCGCGCCCCGCCCCGTCCGCGCCATGGCACTGCATGCAGCCGCGCGAGTCGAAGAGGTATTTGCCGCGCTTGATCGCGGCCTCGCCCTGGACGTAGGCAACCGGCGCCACCACGAAGTCGACCACCCGCGCTCGCTTCCGTTCACTCAACGGACCCGCGGCCAGCCCGAGCGCCACTGCGACGATGACGAGGGCGCCCAGGACAAAGGCTGCCGCTTTGAGAATCTTGCGCATTCGATACTCCTCGATGGAACAAGCGACATGATACAAGCCCGGGTGGCCGCCCACGCGAGAGGCCCGTCGGTTCGCAGGCGCAACCTCGACGATATTCACGCGCGGCGCGCCGCGTGCTACCGTTGAACGCTCGTCGTAGAATCAGACGCGCCAAGTGAAGCCAACGTGAAGAGAATCTCGCTCTACAGCAGTTCCTCCGGCGCGCGAAACCGCTCCGGCGCGGAACCGGACGCGCGCGCCGAGGCCGGTTCCCCTCCTGCGCGGCGCGCCCGCTGGCAGGCATTCCGCACGCGGCACGAACGGCCACTGCTGCTCGCGGCCGTCGTGCTGCTGGTGCTGGCGGTTGTCCTCGGACACGCCTCCCTCACGCGTCCGCCGCGCCCGCTGACGCAGGACGACATCGACGCGGCCGTGCTGCATACGATGGAGACGGTGCAGATGCCCGCGCATGCGGTTAAGGCGTACGAAGCCGTGCGCCGCTCCGTCGTCCGCGTCCACGGCACCGGATACGCGAAGGAGCAGGAAGGGCGTGCAGTGGAGGGCATCGGCAGTGGTGTCGTCATCGTCGACACAGGAATCATTCTGACGAACCTGCACGTCGTCGCGGGCGCCGAGCGGATTCAGGTCGAATTCGACGATGGATTCGAAACCGAGGCCATGCTCGTCGGCGCGCGGCCGGAGCACGATCTCGCGGTGCTCAAGGCGGACAAGATTCCGGACGACCTGCCCGCCGCGACCTTGCGCTCTACGTCCGATTTAGCCATCGGCGATGAAGTGATCGCCGTGGGCTTTCCGTTCGGCATCGGACCGTCCGTGTCCGCGGGCGTGGTGTCGGGCCTGCGCCGCGAATACCACTCGCAAGGCGGAAAGTCGCTGACCAACCTCATCCAGTTCGACGCGGCGGTCAATCCCGGCAACTCGGGCGGCCCGCTTGTCACCGCCGACGGCGAGGTCGTCGGCATCGTCACCGCCATCCTCAACCCGACCGAACAGCATGTGTTCATCGGCATCGGCTTCGCCGTGCCCATCGAGAATGCCGCGGCCGCCATCGGCCTCTCGCCATTCTGAAGCCGGCAAACTTCGAGCGACCCGCCCATGAATGACTCGGCATCCGCCCACGACCTCAGTGAAACCCGGCCGCTGATGGAGCGAATTCTTTATGAAGTGAAACGGGTCGTCGTCGGCCAGGACCATTTTCTCGAGCGCGTCATGGTGGCGATCCTCGCGCAGGGCCACCTGCTCGTCGAGGGCGTGCCGGGGCTCGCCAAGACATTGACCGTGAAGACGCTCGCACGGACCATTCGCGGCACGTTCAAGCGCATCCAGTTCACGCCCGACCTCGTGCCGGCCGACCTCGTGGGAACGCGCATCTACAACCAGAAGACCGGTGAATTCAACACGTCGCTCGGTCCGGTGTTCACCAACCTTCTGCTGGCCGACGAGATCAACCGCGCGCCCGCCAAGGTTCAGAGCGCGCTGCTCGAAGTCATGCAGGAATACCAGGTGACAATCGCGGGACAGACGCACCACGTCCCGGAGCCCTTCCTGGTGATGGCCACGCAAAATCCGATCGAGACCGAAGGCACGTACCCGCTGCCCGAAGCGCAAGTCGACCGTTTCATGATGAAGGTCCTGGTCGGCTATCCGAGCGAGGCCGAGGAATTCGTGATCGTCGAGCGTGTAACCGGTGCGGCGCAGGACGTCGCCGCCGTCGCGACGACCGACGAGCTCGCGGCCCTGCAGCGCGAGTGCCGGAAGGGCTACGTCGACCCGTCGCTGATGCGCTACGCGGTGAGGCTCACGGCGGCGACGCGCGATCCCGACCGCTTCGGCATCCCCGACATGGCGCGTTACGTGACCTTCGGCGCAAGCCCGCGCGCGACGATCCACCTGGTCGAAGCGGCGCGCGCGCTCGCCTTCCTCCGCGGCCGTCCCTACGTGCTGCCCGAAGACGTGTCGGACCTGGCGCAGGACGTGCTGCGGCACCGGCTTTCGCTTTCGTACGAGGCGCTGGCCGATGCCGTGACCGCCGACGCTTTGATCCTGCGCATCCTGCAGCACGTCCCACGTCCCGAGAAGCCACTCGAAAGCCATGTCCGGGTCCCCGCCGGCAATTCCACAGACGCCTGACGCCGTCCTGCGGAAGCTGGAATGGACGGTGATGCGCCGGCTCGACGGCCTGCTGCACGGCGATTACCGCACGCTTTTTCGTGGCCACGGACTCGACCTCGCCGACCTGCGCGAATATGTCTACCACGATGATGTGCGGCACATCGACTGGAACGTCACCGCGCGTTTGCAGACGCCGTACGTGCGCGAGTTCAACGAGGAGCGCGAGGTCGCCGCCTGGTTCCTGCTGGACTTGAGCGCTTCGGTGGAATTCGGATCGAAGGAATTGCGCAAACGCACCGTGTCCACCGAATTCGTCACGGTGCTCGCGAGGATCCTCACGCGCCACGGCAATCGCGTCGGCGCGCTGTTCTACGGCAGCCACGTCGACGCCGTGATCCCCGCGCGCAGCGGGCGCCGCCAGGTGTTGCAGATCCTGCACCGGATGCTGACGCGCCCGGCCTCTCCGCAGGCGACCGAAACGGACCTAGGCGAACTCTTGCGGACGGCGTACCGGATGGCGCCGCGGCGCTCGCTCATTTTCGTCGTCTCGGATTTCATCAGCGTTCCAGGGTGGACGGAGCCGCTCGCCCGCCTGGCGCAGCGCCATGACGTGGTCGCCGTTCGCCTGTACGACCCGCTGGAGATGGAGCTCCCCGATTTGGGCTTGCTCGTCATCCAGGATGCCGAAACCGGCGAGCAGCTCTTCGTCGACACTCACGATCGCGGCTTCCGCCGGCGGTTTCGGGCCGCGGCGCAAAAACGCGAGATGGAACTGCGCGCGGCATTGCGCTCAGCCGGCGTCGATGCGCTCGAGCTCGCCACCGACGACGATCTCGTCGACGCGATCCTGCGCTTCGCCGATCTGCGCAAGCGGCGCAGCCAGTTGGCGTCCGGCGGCGGGCTACCCCGGCACCTCGGAGTCGCGTGATGGCCTTCGCGTGGCCGCAGATGCTCTGGTTGCTGTTGCTCGTGCCCGTCCTGGCCGGCGTGTATGTCCTGCTGCTGCGCCGGAAAAAGAAAGCGGCGCTTCGCTACGCGAGCTTGAGTCTCATCCGCGAGTCGCTCCGCGCAGGGCAGCGCTTCCGTCGGCACATCCCGCCGCTTTTGTTCCTCGTGGCGCTGGCGTTGCTGCTCGTGGCCATCGCGCGCCCGACGGCGGTCGTCACGCTGCCGACGCAGCACGAAACGGTGATCCTGGCGATGGACGTCTCCGGCAGCATGCGCGCCACCGACGTCAAGCCCAACCGCCTCGTCGCGTCGCAGGAGGCGGCGCGCGCATTCGTCGCCGAACAGCCGAAGACCACACAGATCGGCGTCGTTTCGTTCGCCGCCACGGCGTCGGTCGTGCAATCGCCGACGCACAGCCGCGAGGACATCCTCGCCGCGATCGACCGCTTCACGCTGCAGCGCGGCACCGCCGTCGGCAGCGGCATCCTCATTTCGCTGAAGATGATCTTCCCGGACGTCGAGTTCGACCTGCGCTCGTTCAATCCGCGCGGCAACACCGCGCGCAGCGCCCCGCTCGATCCATCGCGAGTTCCGGACAAGCCCGCGCCCAAGCCGGTCCCACCCGGTTCGTATACCGGTGCGGCGATCATCTTGCTGACGGACGGCCAGACGACGACCGGCCCCGATCCGATCGAATCGGCGCGCATGGCCGCCGACCGCGGCGTGCGCGTCTACACGGTCGGCGTCGGCACGGCCAACGGCGAGATCATCGGCGCCGAAGGCTGGTCGATGCGCGTGCGGCTCGACGAGGAATCGCTGAAGACCATCGCGAATCTCACGCGCGGCGAATATTTCTACGCGGGCAACGCCGCCGACCTGCAGAAGATCTACCAGAACCTCAACACGCGGATTTTTTTCGAGCAGAAGGAGACCGAGATCACGGCACTGTTCGCTGCGGCGGCCGCCGTGCTGGCGTTCTTCGCGGCGCTGCTGTCGATGCTGTGGTTCAACCGGATCATGTAGGGGAATGCCGTCAGAAAGCAGATTCCTCGAAGCTGCGCTTCTCGGAATGACACCAAAATATTTCCCACTACTCCAGCATGTCTTCGCGCTGTTCCAGGTCGGCGCGCAGGTCGTACAGGTCGTCGTCGAGCGCGTCGCGCGACGACACCATCCCCAGCGGCCGCTCGTCCTCGACGACCGGCAAGTGGCGGAACCGCCCCTTGTGCATGATTCGCAACGCATCCAGGAACGGCCTGTCGGGGTGGATCGTTTGCGGCTGCGGCGTCATGACCTGGCCCACTCGAGTCGCGCCTGGATCACGGCCTTCGGCGAGCACGCGAAAGAGCGCATCGCGCTCCGTGAAGATTCCACAGAGTCGCGAGCCGTCGACGACGAGCAGCGCGCCGACGTTTTGCTGCTTCATCATGCGCGCAGCCTCGAGGACCGTCACGGTCTTCGCCACCGTGATCGGCGTTTGCCCCTCGACAATCGAGCGCAGCGAACGAATGGCCATGATCACCCCCGCCTGACACCGAACTTCGGACTGCAATTGGAGTATTGAGCGCCCGGGCCGCAGCCAAAGTCAAGCGTCCAGTCGCGCGCATGGGGGCGCCCGATTGACGTCCTCGGCGCGAGTCGCGTACCGTGGCACCATCATCGCAAGGAGCGCCCTCCCATGTCGAAAGATCGTCGCTGTTCGCGGCTCGCTGGAACGATCGCGATCGCCGCTGCCGCCTGCTGCGCGCCGGCATACGCGGCCAAGAGCACCGAATGCACGAAGATCGGCATCTGCTATTGCGTGAACGAGGACCTGAAGCCGATGATCCAGTCGAAGGTTGAACGCTTCCGGCAGCTCTTGGCTGACCAGCGCAAGGCCGGCAAGGCCGTCGGCTACCTGAGCGTACCGCTGACTTCAGCCGGCGGCGGCAACTTCGGCGTGAACAAGGACGTGGCCGAGGCGACCAAAGTCGCAATCGAGAAGCGGCTCGGGCCCGACTTCGTCTTCGTGCTCAATCCGGCCACGTTGGACGCCGACCTGCCCAAGGGCGGTGGCGCCGATTACATGCTGATGTGGGGGAGCCTGCTCGAAGGGACCGACGGGCTGGGCGATTTCGATTTCGTCTATTTCGCGGGTCCGCAGGATTTCGCCCGTTACTTCGCGTTCGACGGCAACAATGACATGGCGAAGCTCGATGCGTATTTCGACAAGCGAGTGAAAGCCGATCCGGGTTTCGAAAAAGCCGTGCAGAACGGGTTGACCCGAGAGGCGTTCCGCAAATACTACGGACTGCGCGCGTCGGCGGCGGCGAGCCGCGGCGCGCACGATGAATGGAACATCTTCCGTATCGTCAACGAAAGGCGCCGCGCCGATGGCAAGCTCGGTACCGGCAATCAGATCACCGTCTTCTTCGACGGCCAGGGCGTGGCGCCGCCACATGGGGAATCGGGCGTGTCGGAGGGATACGTCGGGAAATGCGCGCCATAGACCGAGTTATCGACGCAATAACGATTATCAACGGAGGAACGATGACCATCATCCTGGGGTGGCTGCGCCGCGCATCGCGCGCGCTGGCAGTCGTGCCGCTGTCCGTGCTGGCACTGTTCGCTGCGCTGCCGGCGGCGGCCGCGGACACGCTGAACGTCTATTCGATCTGGCCGGAGAACTGGGCGCGTCCGATGTTCGAGGAGTTCGAGAAGGCCACCGGCATCAAGGTCAATTTCGTCCGCTTCTCCTCCGGCGAGGCGCTTGCACGCGTCATCGCCGAGAAGAACAACCCACGCGTCGACGTGCTGTTCGGTGGCCCGGTGGAAACCTTCGCCGCCGGAGTCAACGAGGGCCTCTTCGAGCCGTACAAGCCGCCCTCCTTCGCCGTGCTGCCTGCACGCTTCAAGCAGGCGGACGGGCAATGGGTCGCGATCGCCGACGATCCTCTCGTCTTCATGACCAACGACAAGTTCATCAAGGAAAACGGCCTCAAGGCGCCGGCGTCCTGGAGCGACCTCTTGGCGCCGCCTTACAAGAACATGCTGCAGATGGCCGATGCACGCACGTCCGGCACCGCCGTGACGCGCATTTTTTCCATCCTCGAGGTGAATGGGCGCGACGAGAACAAGGCCTTCGACTACATGAAAAAGCTGCGGCCCAATGTGC
>WNFL01165344.1_pt1 | contig 11919 bp, 10 predicted proteins | sample 5400361 | NCBI WGS metagenome assembly WNFL01 (sample SAMN13153351, study PRJNA577476) | soil metagenome | isolation source: 40 cm soil on Douglas fir-dominated hillslope | place: USA:California | collected 2013-09-17
GCCCCTTATGTGATCGATCATTTCCGCAACGGCCTCCAAACCAGCCGCACCAACTACGAGTCAGTCGAATTCAACAAGACCGTGGCTGACTCGCTCTTCGCGAAGCCGGCGAGTTTCAAGGCAGTGAAATGATCGCTGCTTACACGGTCGCTTATTTGGTTACTATTTGCGACGGCTTTTAGGGGTCGCCCAAGGAATCATGCTCTCGCCGACCGACTCACTGATTTTTCCCGGGCGGACGCGGCCGCGGATCGGATGACGTTAGCTGAATCTGCCTCCGGCAACGAAAGGCCGGCCATCTTAGCAAAGAGACGCTCGTACTGATCGACAACAAAGTCCCAATCGTAAAATTCCAACACCCGGGCCTGGGCCCGATTGCGATACGAATGGATCTGCAGTTTTTCAGCCAGATCGTTTTCATTGGTATAGGCAATGCCCGCGTCGCCGATGGCCTCGATGTTTTCCGGAGCCGCGAGTGTCAGCACGCAATTGCCAAAGCCCATCGCCTCGAGCAGCGCCGGATGCGTGCCGCCGACTTCGGTGGCATGAATGTAGCAGTAAGCATTTTGCTGCAGTGCCCGATAGTCGCGGCCGAAAACAAAGCCGGTAAAGATGATTCGTCGATCGCGGCGCGCGCGCGCCTTAAGGTCGTTGATGTACTCACGCGCGTAAGGAGCATCGCCCACTATCAAGAGCTTATGCGCGGTGCGGACGCGCTTGAAGGCTTCGATCACCAGGTGCGCGTTGTTTTCGGGCTCTAAACGGGAAACGTAGAGCACGTACCGGTTCGGCTCGACGCGCCAGCGTCTTACCAAAGGATCGGGACGCCTTTCGACCTCAGCGCCGTATGCGATCATGGTCGACGCCGCACGGTAACTGGCCAGATAATATTCCTGAATCACTCGCGCATCGGTGACGGTTTCAGTCGGCAGGATTGTCGCCAGTCGCTCAGCCATCAAGTAGTACCGGCGCGCGATCCAGTTCCACTTCTTGCGTTTGTGCTCCAGCCCGTCGACGTTCAGAGCGACCGGTGTGCCGGCGAGCCGCAGGATCGAGGCGAATGGAGCGTTAGCCGCGTTGCAGATTAGCGCAGCATCGTAACGCTTTGGCACCGCATGCAACGCCGAGAGAAACGTATGCACGATAGTGTCAAAATATTTATGGCGAATGGTGGGCAGGACTTTTAGCTTGACACCCTGGAACTCGAGCTCGCGCGGGCTGACGTAGTGGGCCCGGCAATACACGGTAACGTCGTGGCCGCGGGCGGCCAGTCTGGTGGAAAGATGTTCGGCAAAGGTTTCAAACCCACCATAGTTGGCGGGTATTCCCCGAGTGCCGAGAATCGCAATACGCATAGCCAAGAAAGGAGCGGAGGAACTTAATCCGGTCTATTGATCAGTTGTTTCTTCCGTCGGTCCTCTTCCTCTTCACAACTCGCTCGTAAACTCCCAGAGTCAATTGCGCGGTACTCTGCCAGTTGAATTGCTTTGCTTTTTCAAGACCCTTGATGCGTAGGGACGCACGAAATTCCGAATCATCCAAAACCTGTCTGAGAGCTTTAATCAGGGCCTGAGTGTCGAAAGGATCAAACAGCAAACCCGCTTCGCCGACAACTTCCGGAAGGCTCGTTCGGTTTCCCGCAATTACCGGCACGCCACATTGCATTGCTTCGACTACCGGCAAGCCAAAGCCTTCGAAATAGGATGGGTAAACGAAACAGACAGCGCCGCTGTAGAGTCCGGCGAGATCTGGCTCAGGCACATAACCGGTAAACAAGAGGTCATTGCCGAGAGCATTTCGCTCCGCAGCCCGAAACGTTTCGCTATCAAGCCAACCACGTTTCCCTGCCAGGACAAGCTGAGGAAGCTTAACCTCTGGGCGAAGTCCGCGCAAGGATGAATAGGCTTCAATTAATCGCACCAGATTCTTCCGCGGTTGAATGGAACAAAGCGAGAGAATGTAATTTTCCCGAATCCCGTAACTTTCGCGAATCCTTCTCAGTTCTGTTTCATTAGTGACGGGCAAAAGACTCGGCGGCGCGGCCTCCGGCGTGACGGTAATCCGTTGGGGCGCAATTCCGTATGTGCGACCGATATCAGCGCGCGAATACTCTGAGACCGTGATGATGTGTGCCGCGCGTCGCGCGGTCTGTCGCACCGTCAGCCGCAGTTGCATCCAGCTGCGGCGGTTGAATGTTTCGGGCAGGTGCTCGAAAGCCAGGTCATGAATCGTGGTAACGACGGGACAAGGGGTGAATGGTGGGGCAGTGTATTGGACGTGCAATACATCCACTGGATGGCGCCGCAATTCGCGGGCAAGCGTCAATGGGATACGAACGAGCGGCGTATGCGGCAACGTTTGCTTGACCCTGAAGTTAGGCCAACGCTTATCAAATCGTTCGATAGCGGTCCGTTTGGTTACGTATAAAGTGTAGAGATTGGTCTGATCGATTTGGGCGAGGGCCTCGATCAGGTTGATAGCGTAACTTTCATTACCGCCCAGTTGAGCTCCGACGGAGTGCGCATCGATTGCGATGTGTAAAATCGCTTCCGCTCCAATTTAATGAGAAAGCCTGTGATCTTGATGCCCGAATCACAGACTAGAGTCTGTGCCACCCGGTTATTCTTCTTTGGCCGCGGGCTCTCGGGCTTTGGCTGCCGCAGCCTCGGCTACTGCCCCGGTCTGACGCGTATCCCGCTCGCGGATCCGCGCCGCTTTGCCGCGCAGGCCACGCAAATAATAAAGCTTTGCGCGACGCACATGGCCTCGTTTCACCACGTCGATATGGTCGACAATGGTCGCATGCAGGGGAAAGATTCGTTCCACGCCCACGCCAAAACTGGTCTTGCGCACCGTGATCGTTTCGCGCACGCCGCCATGCTTGCGGGCGATCACCACACCTTCGAAAGCCTGCAAGCGCTCTTTGGTCTCGGATTCCTTAATGCGCACGTGCACGCGCACGGTATCGCCCGGCTGAAAGTCCGGGACGTCAGTTTTTAGTTGCGACTTATCGACACTGTCTAAGCGGTTCATGACTTACTCCATTTCGTTCTTTGTTCTTTGTACTTCGTGCTTGGTTCTCTCTGCGAAGGGCCATGTACTCTCGATGAAAGCCAAAGTAGGAAGCTCAAAGTACCAAGTTCATTTCTGCAAAAGATCCGGCCGGTTGCGCTTCGTCTTATCCAACGAAGCCTCACGACGCCAGCGCGCGATCTCGGCGTGATTGCCGTTCAATAAAACTTCCGGGGCGCGCATCCCTTCAAACTCCGGGGGCCGCGTATACTGCGGACAATCGAGCACCCCGTCCGAGAAAGACTCATTGGTCGCGGACGTTGCACTGCCCAACGCTCCAGGCAACAGGCGCACAGTCGCGTCGATTGCGACGAGCGCGGCCGGCTCTCCTCCGGAAAGGACGTAATCGCCGATCGAGATTTCATCCGTCACCAGCGCTTCCGCCACGCGCTCGTCAACGCCCTCATAACGGCCGCAAATCAGGACCAGTTGAACGCACCTGGCAAACTCCGCGGCTATTGCCTGCGTGAAAGTCCGTCCCTGCGGCGAAAGCAATACCACGCGCTTTCCGGCCGCAACGCTTTCCCGGTGACCGGCGCCGACCAGCGACGCAACTGCGGCAAAGATCGGTTCGGGCTTTAACACCATTCCGTCGCCGCCCCCAAAGGGCCGATCGTCGACGACATGATGTTTGTCCCGGGTCCAGGCCCGTAAATCATGCGCCCGAATATTTACCAAACCAGCCGCGCAAGCCCTACGGACAATTCCATAATCAAAGGCTTCGCGAAAGTAATCCGGGAAGATTGTAATGATATCGACGCGAAGCATTGTTTGAGATCTCAAATTTCAAGTCTTAAAATTGCTTCACAACGTCGCCGTCCGGCCACCTCTTGGAAAAACCCAATCTCAAATTTGAAATTAGAGATCCAAAAGCCCCTCGGGAGGATCGACGCGAACAACTTTCTGTTCGACATCAATCTCAACACAGATGTCATGGGCCATCGGAATCAGAAATTCACGTGCCGCATCCCCGGCAACGACCAGAATCTCCACCGCACCGGTGTGCATTACCTCGCGCACGCGGCCGATCACCTTTCCGTCCAAAGCCTCAACGCGACAACCGGTCAACTCCCATTCGTAGAACGTACCTGCGGGCAGCTCGATTCGTTCGCTCGCCGGAATCGCCAGTTGGCATCCTGCCAATTCCGTTGCCGCATCAATCGAATCGAAGCCAGCGAACTTGAAAACGATTCGCTTCCCGTGAAGCCAATGCTCTTCAATTTGCAAAGATCGGCGGCTACCGTCCGGCGCGATCGCGATCACGTAATCAAGGGCCTCGAAGCGTCCGGGAAAATCCGTATAAAGATCGGCGATCACTTCTCCGCGCAGCCCCCTCGTCCTGGCCACACGCGCGACGACGATCAGATCATCGGCAACTTCACTCAACGACGTCGAGCACGAATCGGCGATGTTTTTTCAAACCCGCGGCGTAAACCAGCGAGCGCAAAGCCCGTACAGTGCGACCCTGTTTCCCAATCACCTTGCCCATGTCACTCCGGGCCACGCGCACCTCTATACGCGTAGTTCCGTCGCGCTCAATCTCGCGCACATCAACTGCGTCCGTCTCATCGACGAGAGCTTTGACAATCATTTCGACGGTGTCGCGCATGAATTTATGATGGCCCCCAGAGACGGCCCGTGGGACGCGTTCCAGCGGGCGGCCAGGTCCCGTCTGCTAAACGTTATGCAGCCTGCGACTCTGCCGGCGCCGCGCTTTCGGCTTTAGCGGCCTGCTTGATCAACTGGCGCACGGTGTCGGTCGGCTGCGCGCCCTTCTCGATCCAGTAACGGACGCGTTCGGCCTTGAGCTTAATCTCTGCCGGCTGCCGTGTCGGATCGTACGTCCCGACGTTTTCCAGGAACGCGCCATCACGCTTGGACTGCTTTTCCTTGACCACGATCCGGTACGAAGGTCTTTTCTTCGCGCCTGTACGCATTAATCTTATTGCTAACAAGTGTCTTTCCTCCAACTAATCGGCGGCTGTTAGCCGCCTCTGAACAATTCCATTTTCAGGGCCATCGCGACATAAATGCCGCCGCCTCTAACACTATCGTCGCTTCTTCTTTTTCTTTTTCTTCCTTCGCGACGATCCGGGAAGTCCCGGCGGCAAACCCGGCATTCCGCCCATCCCGCCCATCATTGGGTCGCCGCCATCGCCGTCCATCCCCGACATGCCGGCCATCCGGCGCATCATCTTGCCGCGCAGGCCCCCACCGCTGAACATTCCCTGCATCATGCGCCGCATTTCGGTGTACTGCTTAATGAGCGCGTTGACTTGTGCCACCGTCGTGCCCGAGCCGCGTGCGATGCGCCGGCGCCGGTTCGCGTTTAGGATCAGATGATTGACCCGCTCTTCGCCGGTCATCGAATCAATGATCGCTTCGGTGCGCTTCATCTCTTTCTCCATTAACTCAGTTTGCTCGTCAGTCAAATCCGGCATGCCCACGCCGCCCAGAAGTTGATCCGGCAACAACTTGAGAATCTTTGAGAAGGAACCGAGCTTTTTAACCTGCCTGAGCTGCGAACGAAAATCATCGAGCGTGAACTGATTGCGCTGCAGCTTCTTGAGCTGAGCCTCGGCTTCATCCTGATCGACTTTGTCCTGGACTTGTTCGATCAGCGAAAGCACATCGCCCATGCCCAGGATCCGCTGGGCCACACGATCGGGATAAAACGGTTCGAGGGCGTCGTACTTCTCGCCTACGCCGACAAACTTCACCGGCTGTCCAATGACCTGCTTGATCGACAGGGCCGCACCGCCGCGAGCATCGCCGTCCATCTTAGTCAGGACGACGCCGGTGATGCCGATCCGCCGGTGAAACTCTTCCGCTGACCGCACCGCATCCTGGCCCGTCATAGCGTCCGCGACAAAAAGGATTTCGACCGGATGCGTTTCGCTCTTGATCGAAACCAGCTCTTCCATCAACTCATCGTCGATGTGCAAGCGTCCGGCCGTATCAATCAGCAGCGTGTCATAGCCAACGTCGCGCGCCTGTTGCAGCGCCGCGCGGGTCAACTCGAGCGGATCATTCGTCTCAGGCTTTTCAAAGATCGACTGGCCAGTCGCACGGGCTATGACCTTTAACTGTTCTCTCGCCGCCGGCCGGTAGACGTCAGTTGAAAGCAGCAGCGGCTTGCGGTCCTGGTTCTGCGCCAGCCAGCGTGCAATCTTTCCAGTCGAGGTTGTCTTGCCTGAACCCTGCAGACCGACAATCATGACGACGTTGGGACTCGTCCTGGTGAAAACCAGGCGCGAAGACTGCCCGCCCAGAAGTTCGACCAACTCATCGAAAACGATCTTGACGACCTGTTCGGACGGCTTCAGTTCCAGCCAAACCTGCTGGCCTTCGGCTTTCTCCTTGACCGACGCGATAAAGTCTTTCGCGACTTTGTAATTGACGTCGGCTTCGAGCAGCGCCAGCCGAATCTCGCGCAAAGCCGCGTCCACGTGCTCTTTGGTCAGGACACCTTCGCCGCGCAGATTCTTCAGCGTCCGCTTTAGCTTGTCGGAAAGAGACTCGAACATACGTTGCTAGACGAAGATTCCCGGTCTACGCGGAAACAAGCATGATAAGGGGCGGTCTGAGGGGTGTCAAGGAATGGGTGGTGAGGGTGTTGAGATCTAATGCCCCAACACCGTGGTGAGGGAGTGGGCTCACTGCAATGTCGAAGATTTAGAAATCCGGAGACTGTCCCGCCTTCCTGGCCCTCGGAGCCATCCGATTAATTATCTACTGAAAAGATCAATGTCACTTCTCTAGAAACGTCACAATGTCTTAGCCGCTCTTAGCCGGTCAGTAATTCCAAGCGGCCAAAACTTGCGTTGCAAGTAAAAGAGTCGCTTGACGGATTCGATTCACCTGCTACGCTAACCCCATGGCCGCGCGTAGAATGTCTTCCCCGAGCAAGCTCCTCGCCCCGGTCTCTATCATCGAGCAACGGATTTACCTGATTCGAGACAAAAAGGTAATGCTGAGCAACGACCTGGCCGAACTTTACCAGGTCGAAGTTCGCACACTCGTCCAGGCAGTGAAGCGCAATAGAGATCGCTTTCCTGCTGACTTCATGTTTCAGCTGAATGCGAATGAGTACCAAAACTTGAAATCACAAATTGTGATTTCAAGTTGGGGCGGTGTGCGCAGGGCGAGACCTTATGCATTCACTGAACAAGGTGTCGCTATGCTGTCCAGCGTACTTCGAAGCAAACGAGCCATACAAGTCAATGTTGCTATCATGCGCGCTTTCGTAAAACTGCGCGAGCTATTGGAATCAGACGAAGAGCTAAACCGTAAGTTTAAGGCTGTGATCCGTAGACTCGCTACGCATGAGAAATACTTTAAAGTCGTGTTTGATGAACTCAAAAAACTGACTATGCAACCGACGCCGTCGCGACGATCAATAGGCTTTACGACTCATGAACCATAGCACTAATCAAATCCTGCGAATCCTCTTAACGAGCCTGCTGCTATTCCTTTCCTTTGACGTGGGAATCCTCACCCGCGCACAGGAATCCACCAAGATCGCGGCACAAACCGCGAACGCGCCCTCGGGCTTGAAATCCGAAGTCATCGCCCCGGGAATCGAGCACATCCAAATCACGCGTGGTTACAAATCCGAAAAAGAAGCGACCGGTCCCTGGTTCATTAATATGCTGCGCATCGATCTAAGCCAGGCGCGCCTGCGGCTGGTTCATGCACTGGACGAAGCCGTCGGTTTGGAAACAGTGAGTTCGATGGCCGCGAGATACGGAGCCCTGGCGGCGGTCAACAGCGGCTACTTTCGCACGACCGGAACGTATCGCGGCGATTCAGTAGGCATTGAGGTACTCGATGGAAAAATCCTGAGCGAATCAAACAACGCTCGCGCGGCGGTCGGCTTGATCGACAGGCGCGGAAGTCAGGAATTGTTCTTTGCACACCTAAAGTTTGACGGTATGGTTATCGCCGGTCTGAACGTGAACCACGCGATCGATGGCCTTAACCGGCCGCGGGCTGACAACGAATTAATCGTGTTCACTCCCGAGTTTCATCGCACGACACTCTCTGAACCAAACGGTTTGGAAATAATTGTGCGCCGTGATCGCGTTGTTGATTTGCGCGATCTAAAGGGCAGCAGCACGATTCCGGCGGACGGTTTCGTGATTTCAACGTCGGGCTCAGCCCGCGACTGGGCCCTGAAAAATCTGCGCCGCGGCACGCGAGTACGAATCGATCTTAGTCTGTCCCCGGTCGAACCGGATCAAGCGGCGTCGTTGAAGCAGGCAACCAGCATCATCGGCGGTGGCCCCCAATTGATCAAAAACGGACGCATTGAGATCACCAATGCCGCGGAAAAAATCCTGCCGAGCTTTGTCAGTGACGGTCACCCGCGCACCGCCATTGCCAAACTAAAGTCGGGACAGATCCTCTTGGTTACCGTCGATGGCCGCCAGCCCGGCGAAAGCATCGGCATGTCTCTGACGATGCTGGCCGACCTGTTAATCGAGTTTGGCGCCGTTGAAGCAATCAATCTCGATGGTGGCGGATCTACCACGATGGTCATCAGGAACAAGTTGGTAAACAAGCCTTCGGACGCTAGCGGCGAACGGCCCGTCAGCGACGCTATCCTCCTCTATCCACGTTAGAATGCGGCCAAAGGCCCTGATGAAACAGTAGATAAGTACGTGACGCTTCGTCCGGACTGTGGTATTTTCAGGTCGTTTGAACGCGCTCAGCCGCGCTACTCTCGAGCCCGTCATGTCCTGCCCCTGGACTTCAGAGGTGAAAAGCGCAACTCATTGAGCTTTTACTAACATTTTCGGGACAGCCACGAAAGTTGCGGCATTAGGCGATCAACTTTTCACGGGGACTTACCTGCTTGAGCAAAGAGAACTCCGAGAACGCAGTTGTCAATCTGGAGCACGCCCGCGTGCGGCTGCGCTCACGCGCCGGCAAGGCTTCTCCAGAAGCGCTGGCTGGCGATCTGGAAGCGGTGCGCGGCTTACTCGATCAGGGCCTGACCACCGAGGCGCGGGCGCGTCTTAGCTCATTACTCGCGCAAACCCGCAACCAACCCGCGCTCCTGGCACAAGCGCGTTGCGCCTTGTCGATCGCACTCGAAATGCAGGGTCAACATCGCGAGTCGCTCGATGCGGTGGCGATGTATGAAGACCCCGAGGCACGCGCCAAGCTTGATTTAACTCTGAGCGCGCAACTGCAGGTGCAAATCGCTCTGGCCTACAACTACAACCGCGATCACCCCAAGGCAATCGCGTTGTTGAAATCCACACTTCGCGATTTGCCTGAAGAGGGCGCCGAAGTCGGCGCGGCTTATGCCGCCCTGGCGCGCGTCTATCGCAGCATCAGCGAGTACCCCATCGCGCGTGATTATTCGCATCGGGCCCTGGAGAGTTATCGACAGAGTGGTGATTGGCGCGGATTGGCCGAAAGCTATTTCGGCCTGGGCGCCGCGGATCTGCAGGAAGGACTGAACGAGCAATCTCTGGAGAATTTTGGACAGGCCCTGAAGCTGGCCGGGGATCACCCCGCAAGTTTCCTGCTCGGCCGAATCTACTCAAACATGGCGGGCGCCTGTTGGTTCCTAAAGCGCCCTCAAGAGGGGATTCGTTACCTCGAAAAAGCGATCGGCTATTACGAACGCACTGATCACAAAAAGAGTGCGGCAAACGCTTATAACAATCTCGGCATGAATCTGGTGCTGATCGGCCACTGGGATCGCGGGCAGGAAGCACTGGAACGGGCGCTGGCCCTGGCTACCGAAGCCGACGATCAGGGCGCCGCAGTACCAATGATTCTGGACTCGCTGGGCGAGTTGTGCACGCTGCGCGGCGATCTTGACGAGGCCCGGAACTATTTGCAACGCGCGATATCGATGGCTGATGAGCTCGGGAACAAGTGGTACCAGGGACAAACACAGCGCACGATGGGCCGATGTTTCCTGGCAATGAACCGAGGTGTCGAGGCGCTGGCCACCGCCAGGACGGCGCTGGAAATCGCCGAACTGATCGGGGACCGGCAGGCAATTTGCGAGTCACGCCTCCTGTTTGCCGAGGCCTCTCTGAAATGCGGGGCGACGGAAGAATCCGCTGCGAACCTTCAGAGCCTGGCACAACTGATAACGGATTCGCCGACTGACCTGCTCTTGGCGGGAGAGGCGCAGCGTCTGCACGGACTACTGGAGATGGCGCGGAGCGATGCGGCGACCGCTGCCCAGCACTTCGGTCGCAGCGTATCGATTTTCGATCTCCTCGGTGACCGGTACCGGAGCGGGCGCGCGCACTATGAACTGGGACGCGCTTATGCCATGGCTCAGCCCGAACTCGCCGCCGAACATCTATCGCGCGCGGTAAACGTCTTCCGCGAATTGGGGGCGCCTATTGACCTGCATCGCGCGGAAGAAGCCTCCGCCGAACTCGATCAGACCAGGCCGCAGCAGTTGCTCCAGCGCGACACAGTTGTGCAACTGCTAACTTTGCGGCTGGCGGAAGCCGTCGCATCGCGCGAGTTGCTACTGCGCGAACTGGCTGCGGTAATTCGTCAGGAAACTAACTGCCGCAAGGTCATAGTGATCGAGCCGGACGAAGGCACTCGACAACGAGTGGTCATTGCTCATGGTTGTCCTAACAATGAAGGCACGGCGCTGGCTGATGAGTTTGCGACGCTTGAGAAGAGTTCTCAAATCGAATCTTTCAGCAAAAAGCATAATGTGGCGATCGTTGCTTTAAAATCCACCAACGCGCCACCCGCTACGCTTCTGATCTCACCGCGCGATCGCGCTGAACTTCCCGGCGGCCTTTCGCTGGATCCCTTGCTGCGCGTGGTTGAGTTGGGAATGGACGTATGCGCTTTGCGAATCAGGGGTCACGGGGGTCAGGGGCCCGAAGAGGAAAGCGCGTTGGCCGGCGCCAGTCTGATGCCCGGCTTTATCCACTCCAGTCCGGCCATGACGCGCCTGGTCGAAGAAGTCCACAAGATTCGTTCGTCGAATGTGACAGTCCTGGTCACCGGGGAATCGGGCACGGGAAAAGAACTTGTCGCCCGAGCAATTCATGCGCTCTCGTCGCGGCGGGACAAGGTCTTTGTCCCGTTCAACTGCACGGCGGTGCCAAAAGAACTTTCAGAAGGTTATCTTTTTGGCTATCGTCGCGGCGCGTTCACCGGAGCCGTAAAAGATTCAGCCGGCGTAATCCGTACGGCGGTGGGCGGCACGCTTTTTCTGGACGAGATAGGTGACTTGCCGCTCGACGTGCAGCCGAAAATTTTGCGCTTCCTTCAGGAGGGCGAGATTCAACCGCTCGGCGAGCAACGGCCGGTGAAGGTTGACGTGCGAATCATCGCCGCGACCAATAGTGACCTCGAAGAGATGGTGGCGCAGGGCAGGTTCCGCGAAGACCTCTATTATCGATTGAATGTGATCCGGCTGCGCGTGCCGCCGCTGCGTGAACGCCGCTCAGAAATTCCTACGATTGTTAATTACTATGTCAATCACTACTCGGCGAAATTTGGCCGGAGCGACATTCAGATCACGCCGCAGGCAATCGACCTGTTAATGGTCGCTGAATGGCCGGGAAACGTGCGCCAACTCTGCAACGAGGTACAGCGGGTGATCGCCCGCAGCGAAGATGGGACGATCATCACGCCGGAGCAACTTTCACCGGAGTTACGCCACATGGGCGCACCGGTCACGCCGCCGGGTACAGTTACGCCAATTAGTGCCGGCGGCACCGGCCCTTCGGTTACCGTGCCGCTGCAAAACGTCACCCTGGCCGACGCCCTGGCTGAGGTCGAGCGCCGTATGATCGCCGAGGCATTGCGCAAGCATAATGGCAATATTTCGCGGGCCGCGCG
>WNFL01331900.1_pt4 | contig 11918 bp, 13 predicted proteins | sample 5400361 | NCBI WGS metagenome assembly WNFL01 (sample SAMN13153351, study PRJNA577476) | soil metagenome | isolation source: 40 cm soil on Douglas fir-dominated hillslope | place: USA:California | collected 2013-09-17
TTCCGCGATGGCCAATTTGGCGCCTTCTCCGGCGTCCACCACAGCGGGCATGGTGGCGATGAAGGCCGGAACGATTTCGCTTAAGCGCTGCGGGAGATATTTGCGCTCATTGTGGGAGAACATGGTGTCTTCCTGCGGGTAAAAAGCGATCGCATCGTCCGGGAAATTGAAGCGCACTTCTTCGCCGTAGACTTTCACTTGCGGCTGCGGGAGCGAGGTTTCGAAGCGATACGCGGCGCCTTCGTTGTACGCGCGGAAAACAACGGAGTATCCGCCTTCCATTTCCAGTCGGACTTCGTTGTAGTTTTCGCGAACCTTGGCAAATTTCTGGCGCACGGGTGGCTCGACCGTCTGATCGAAGCTACGGGTTTTTGCCGACACGACCTTTGGGTCGACGCCGAGCTTATTGTGGTCAATATCGAGAGAGAGCGGACAATCCTGAAGCAAAGCACGGCCCTTCAAGAGCACGTCATACCGGAGATGCTGCGCGGTGCGGATTCGGACTTCGATCCGGTTATCCGGGGAGCGCAGGTCGAAGCTCGATGGAGCCGCCGCCGCAACAACAGCAGTAGTTAGCAATACCACGCATAACACGAGCAGTGTCGGAGACTTTTGCCTTCGAGTGATCATCTACGCCGCTTTCCTGTCAGTCGCTGGATCAAGTTTCATAAACGGTCTTTCGGAGTAAAGGCAGCCACGCAGTTGAGATTTTCGTAAAAGGCCGCGCCACATTCTCGGCTGAAGGCGTAGGAGTGTCAAGAAGCCGGATCGTTTCAGTTTTCCGTGGTCGTGGGGCGGAGTCGATAGTTTGACGCTACCTCGCGAAATGCAGCCAACTGTTTCGCCCGGGTACATTCATCCCAACCCAGCTCTGACGCCATTAACTCCGTGACTGCGGGCGCCATGTCCAGCGCAGCTTGGGCGTTCAGGAACAGCGCACGTGTGCGCCGGGCGAGAACATCTTCCACGGTGCGGGCCATTTCGTTTCGTACCGCCCAGATTACCTCCGCCTTCATGTAGGGCAGCGCCGGATGCAGCGGTTCTGCGAGCAGGGCATCGGTAGCGATCAGCTTGCGAATTTCGTGAGCATCCGAACCGTATGCTGCGAGGGAGCCGAACTGCTGTGCGGCGTTGTGGAATCCGTGGATGTTGAGATGGTGCGTCACGCAGGGTTTTTCGGGCAACTGCGCCAGCATTGCGGCCTGGTCGACGCAGTCTTCGGCCATATGGCGGTATGTTGTCCATTTTCCGCCGCAGATTGTTACCAGGCCCGAACGATCAATGTGGATGACATGATCTCGCGCAAGCGCCGCGGTGTTCATTGCTCCGGAGGCGCGAACCAGAGGCCGGATACCCGCGAATACGCTCAAAACATCGTTGCGTGTCGGAGCTTTGCTCATGTATTGCCCAGCGGTCGCCAGGACAAATTCGATTTCCTGTTCCATGGCAACAGGCTCCAGCGTGGCCGCGGAAACAGGCGTATCCGTGGTTCCCACCAGCGTGTGCCCGTGCCACGGGATGGCGAATAGCACCCGGCCGTCGCTCGTGTGCGGAACCAGGATGGCGCTGTTTCCCAGCAGGAAACTCGCATCGAAAACCAGGTGAATGCCCTGACTGGGTACAATCATCGGCTCCGCGGCGGGAGCGCGTCGGTGAAAGCTCCGGTGGCATTGATGACCACCTTCGCGGACGCCCTCAACTCGTCGCCCGTTTCGACATCGCGTGCAGTAACGCCATCCACAAATCCCTGAGCGTCCTTCGTGAGTCCGGCGACTCCGACGTAGTTTAGAAGCGTGGCGCCCTGCTCATGCGCGGTGGCTGCCATGTGGATGAGCAGGCGGGCATCGTCAAACTGCCCATCATAATATACGGCCCCGCCGCGCAGACCTTCGGTTTTCAAGGTTGGCAGATGTTCGAGCGTCTCCTCTTTGGAGAGGATGCGGGATGTTCCGAAACCGTATTTCCCAGCGAGAAGCTGGTACAACTTCAAGCCCAGACCGTAAAAAGGAGCCTCCCACCAGTCGTAGTTGGGCACGACAAAAGCCAGATCCCGCACCAGGTGGGGCGCATTTTGCAGAAGGAGCCCGCGCTCCTTGAGGGCCTCCATGACAAGCCCGATGTTGCCCTGTTCGAGGTAGCGCACCCCGCCGTGCGCCAGCTTGGTGCTGCGGCTGGAAGTGCCTTTCCCGAAGTCACTCTGCTCCATTAGTAGAACATCATAGCCGCGCGCAGCGGCATCAATGGCAACACCGACGCCCGTTGCCCCGCCGCCCACGACAATCATGTCCCAGGCTTGGGGATGAGTTTGGACGCGGCGCAACATTTCGCTTCTGTTCATTTGTTTATTGCTCGATCTTAAAGGGAAGCGCTTTTTGGACCCATCACCGGATGTTCGCGATCCGAATGACGGCGGCCCCAATCCCGCCGGCGACCAACGGCCCCACAATAGGCACGAGTGCATAGCCCCAGTCTGAATTCCCTTTGCCGCTAATGGGCAAAACGGCATGTGCCACACGAGGCCCAAAATCGCGGGCAGGGTTCATCGCGTACCCGGTGGGTCCGCCGAGACTCAAGCCCAGCGCCCACACCAGTACTCCCCACAACCAGGGGCCAAACCCAGCCGGAAGGCCGGTTGTCGATACAGCTCTGCTGCCAAAGCTGAAGCCAACCACAATCAGGCATGTAGTGGCGATGACCTCGGTCAGCAGGTTGGCGGGCAGGCTACGGATCGCAGGGGCGGTGCAAAAGACTCCCAGCTTCGCACCTGCGTCGGGCGTCTCTTTCCAGTGGGGCAAATAAGTCAACCAGACCAAAGCGGCCCCGGCAGCAGCTCCCAGACACTGCGCGGCCCAGAACGGAGCCAGGGTTGACCAATCCCCAGTGACGAGCGCGGATGTCAATGTGATGGCTGGATTGATGTTGGCTCCCGGGCTCCCAAAAGCTATAGCGGTAAAGATGCCGGCCACGACGGCCAGTCCCCAGGCCGTGGCAATCACGATCCAGCCGGAGTTTTCACCTTTGGATTTCTTCAAGAGAACGTTCGCGACGACGCCGTCGCCCAGCAGGATCAGAACCATAGTGCCCATGAACTCGCCTAGAAATGGTCCATGCATCGCGGGTGGACCTCCTGAGTGATCTTTTGCAACAAGTAAGAGCGTTCTGTTTCGCGAAATAAGTGCTTCGACTTATGGCGATTCGACCCAATCGAAAGACCGCGTCACAGCTTTTTTCCAAAAATGATAGAGCCGCTCGCGGGAGGCCTCATCCATAGTCGGCTTCCATTGATGATCCACCGACCAGTTAGCGGCAAGCTCATCGGTATCCTTGAAGAATCCGACTGCGAGTCCGGCGGCATAGGCAGCACCGAGAGCCGTAGTCTCCTTCACCACTGGACGAACCACAGGCTTGGCCAGAATGTCCGACTGGAATTGCATGAGCAGATCGTTGACCACCATTCCGCCGTCGCTTCGAAGAATGTCCAGCGTAATGCCGGAGTCATTGGCCATAGCGTCGACCACCTCGCGCACCTGAAACGCAGTGGCCTCGAGTACGGCGCGGGCGATGTGGCCCTTGTTCACATAGCGGGTCAGGCCCGCGATCACACCGCGGGCGTCATCCTTCCAATAGGGCGCATACAAGCCAGAGAAGGCCGGCACGAAATAGACGCCACCGTTGTCGGTGACCGTTCGAGCGAGGGCCTCGATGTCGTCACTTTTTTCGATGAGGCCGAAATTGTCGCGCAACCATTGCACCAGGGCGCCGCTGATGGCGATGCTCCCTTCCAACGCATAGCAAGCTGGCTTCGCCCCGAACTTGTAGGCGACGGTGGTGAGCAGCCCAAACTTCGAGAGCACCGCCTTTTCCCCGGTGTTCATCAGCATGAAGCAACCGGTACCGTAGGTGTTCTTGGCTTCCCCCGGCTGGAAGCAAGTCTGACCAACCAGCGCCGCCTGCTGATCGCCGAGATCGCCGGCGATGACAACTCCCTCGACGGCCGCGAGGGTAGCGGAACCATACACTTCGCTGCTCGATACAATCTTCGGCAGCATTTGAAGCGGAATACCGAAGTCTTGCAAGATGCCGTGATCCCACTGCAAAGTATTCAAGTTCATCAACTGCGTGCGGCTGGCATTGGTGACGTCGGTGACGTGAACGCCGCCCCGCGGCCCACCGGTTATATTCCAAATAAGAAACGTATCGATGTTGCCAAACAGCAGGTCCCCCGCTTCCGCTTGGGCGCGCACCCCAGCGACCTCTTCAAGAATCCAGCGAATCTTGAGGCCGCTGAAGTAGGTCGCGAGCGGCAGGCCGGTCCTGGCGCGATAGCGATCCTGGCCGCCATCTGCGCCAAACTCGGCCACTGCGGAAGCAACGCGTGTATCCTGCCATACGATCGCATTGTAGACGGGCTTGCCACTCTTCTTGTGCCACACAACCGTAGTTTCGCGCTGGTTGGTGATTCCGATCGCAGCCAAATCTCCAGGCTTCAGTCCACGCGCTTCCAGGGCTTCCTGGATGACGCCAGATGTACGGCTCCAAATTTCCTCCGGGTCGTGCTCGACCCATCCCGGCCTGGCATAAATCTGCTCATGCTCACGTTGAGCCGTGCTCACGATGCGTCCAGAGCGATCAAACACGATGAACCGTGAACTCGTCGTCCCCTGATCAATGGCGCCAATATAATTGGCCATCGTTGTTAGTTTCCCTTTGCCCGGGCCGCGATTGGCATCCCGTCAGCTCTCATTTGGCTGCGAAGTGTGAATACTAACCTATCGCGACGATTTTCTGGCGGTGGCAGCACGCACCGGGACAGGCTAGACCGGGAGGCTGGGAATTGGCAGGCGTAACAGTCCTTTCGACAGTTGGCGGGGCGAACACTCTTTGGTAAGGTTTTCCGGACTCGCCGTGGGTATTGCGGTATGAAGCTGAAGATACAAGTCGCGGGCATGACTGACGTGGGGTTAGGACGCGCTAACAACGAGGACAACCTCGGCTACGACACGGCGCGAGGAATTTTTGTGGTATGCGACGGGATGGGAGGGCAGGCGGCGGGCGAGCGTGCCAGCAAAGTCGCTGTCGACACCGTGATGGGACATTTTCGTAAGTCTTCGAAACAGGAGCAGGGAGTGTTTGGCACTGAGATTGAGCGCTTGTCGGGCCGGGCGAAAGCCCTGGCACGGGCGATTCAATTGGCGAATGAGGCTATCCATGAAGAAGCGAGCCGGGAGGAGAACCGTGCGGGGATGGGAACCACGATCGTAGCGCTGGCAGTGGAGGGCGATGAGTTTTCCGTGGCGCACGTCGGGGACAGCCGGGCGTATTTGCTGCGAGCTGGAGTGCTGCAACCACTTACCAGCGATCATTCCCTGGTGATGGAACAGGTGCGGCGAGGCTTGATCGCTCTGGAGGATGTGAGGAAGTCAACCGTACAGAATGTGATTGTGCGGTCGCTGGGCGCGGAGGAGAGCGTGGATCCGGATTTGGCGGACCACGAACTGCTGGCCGGAGATTTGCTGCTGATGTGCAGCGACGGGCTTTCCCATTTTGTGGAAGACGGCGCGTTGCGGGAAGTGCTGGCGGCGAGTACCTCCCCCGAGGGGGCTTGCAACGATTTGATCCAGGCCGCCAAGGATGCGGGGAGCAACGACAATATTACCTGCCTGGTGATGAAGGCGGCGAAGCCTTCGTGGCCGGACCGGCTACTGGGACCCCTCAAGCTGGGGAGCGTGAAGATTTTGGAATCGATCTGAGGCGTAGCGCTCAGACCTCGCTGTCCTCCCTAAATTGCCGATAGCCTGCGATCTTTCGATACCATAGTGTCTCTAACGTGAGTGTTTCCACGTGACGCCCCATGATTGAGCGATTCGACTTTTCCGATCTTCGCGAATTGTTTGCCAAAGCCAACGAGGAAAAGTCTGGCGACCAGCTGGCGGGCATCGGCGCGCGCTCGGAACGGGAGCGGGTGGCGGCGAAACGAAAACTTGCCGACTTGCCTTTGGAAGAGATTGTCCTTCGCCCGCTGATCGACCCTTCCGACGACGCTGTGTCCCGCCTCATCCTGGACACATTCGACCAGGAGGCTTTTCGCCCTTTCGGAAATATTACTGTCGGTCAGTTTCGTGAACTTCTGTTGGACGACGGAACGACAGGCGCGCAGCTCCAGCAGGTTCAGAAGGCCATCATTCCTGAAATAGCCGCCGCCGTCGCCAAGCTCATGAGCAACAAGGATCTCGTGCTGGCATCCGCGAAGATCCGCAACGTCACCCGCTGCCGCAACACCATGGGAGAGTCCGGTGTGTTGGGCATCCGCGTACAACCCAATCACCCCGCCGACGACATTGGCGGCATTCTTCTATCCGCCTTCGAAGGGCTGCTTTACGGCTGCGGAGACGCGGTGCTTGGCGTAAATCCAGCTACGGACTCGGTGGAGGCGGTCAGTTCGATTCTCGTGGCTTTGAACCGCATGGTGGACGCATACGAAATTCCGACGCAGACTTGTTGCTTGGCGCACATCACCACGCAATTGGCTGCACTCGAGCGAGGTGCGCCGGTGGATCTGTTGTTCCAGTCGGTCGCGGGCACGGAAGCGGCCAACCGCAGCTTCGGAATTACGTTGGATATGCTGCACGAAGGCCGAGAACAGGTTCTCGAGCACCATCGCCACAGGGATGTGCGCTGGGCCGGAGATCATGTCATGTACTTCGAAACGGGGCAGGGAAGCGCGCTCTCCGCGGAGGCGCATCACGGAGTGGATCAACTCACGCTCGAAGCGCGTGCGTACGGCGTTGCGCGCGCCTTCCAGCCATTTCTCGTCAACAGCGTCGTCGGTTTTATCGGGCCGGAGTACCTGTACGACGAGAGGCAGATCATCCGCGCCGGGCTGGAGGATCACTTCATGGGTAAGTTGCTGGGCCTGCCCATGGGCTGTGATGTTTGCTACACGAATCACGCTGCTGCCGATCAGAACTCAGCCGACAACCTGCTGCTACTCTTGTCGGCTGCAGGCTGCAACTACTTCATGGGCGTTCCGTGTTCCGATGACGTAATGCTGAATTACCAGTCCACCAGCTATCACGACGCTTTGGCGGCGCGACGCCTCTTTCATCTGCGTCCGGCGCCCGAGTTCCTGGCGTGGCTGCAGAGCGCTGGGATTTATCACGGTAATGAACCGGCTCCGCTGGACTCGTCCGCGCGACGGCAATTGATGCAGGGCTTGGAGTCGTCCCTGGAGAAAACGGTCTAAATGGATCGAAGAGACAACCGAGAAGACAAACTCGCCCAGTCCTACGATTTGCCCGAGATTCTAAATAAAGTGCGGGCTCGAACTCCAGCGCGTCTGCTGTCCGGCCGGAGCGGGGCGGCCTATCGAACGAACACTCAATTGGAGCTGCGCGAGGCGCACGCGGCCGCCCGCGATGCCGTACGTGCCGAGCTAAATCTTTTCGCCGATCTCGGCGAGGACTTCGTGCAAAAGTGGAATCTCTTTGAAGTCAGCTCCCGGGCAACGAACAAAGATGAGTATCTGTTGCGCCCGGACTTGGGCCGCCAGCTCAACGACGCGTCCCGCATCGAGGTGGGCGAGCAGTGCATAGCGGGAGTCGATTTGCAAATCGTTATCGGCGATGGGCTTTCCGTGACCGCCGTAGCGGCGCAAATTCCGGGACTCTTGCCGCTGCTATCGCAAGGAGCAAAGGATCGAGGCTGGAGCGCCGGTTCCGTTTTTGTGGTTCGTTACTGCCGGGTCGGTATTCTGAACGAGATTGGCGAGTTGTTGAGTCCAAGAGTAGCGGTCCTTTTAATCGGAGAGCGCCCGGGTTTGGCCACGGCCGAAAGCCTATCCGCGTACATGGCATACCAGCCAAAGGCATCCGATACGGACGCGAATCGGAATCTTATCTCGAATATTCATGCTCGCGGTGTGAGCACGGAACACGCCGTTCAACGGATTCTAAATTTGGCAGCCGCGATGATGAAAACGAACACAAGCGGGTGCCAGCTTCGAGAAGAGCTACTCGGAGCCTGGCCTGCTCAGCTTTCCGGTCGACCGGAGGCCTAAGCACTCCTAGCGGCTATAATCGCGGTGCCAGCGACATGTCCTCCGCTATAAGTTCATCACGGAATGCTGTAAACATCGAAGATTTGCGGCGTCTTGCCGGCAAGCGTCTGCCTCGCGTTGTGTTTGATTACCTGGATGGTGGCTCCGACGACGAAGTTACCTTGCGAAGGAACTGCGAGGCCTTTGCCAGTGTAGGATTCCGTCCGCGGCACGCGGTGGATGTTTCGCAAATAAATTTACGGACGACCGTCCTGGGTTTTGAGTTGTCGTTTCCAGCAATGCTGGCTCCCGTCGGATACAGCCGGCTCATGCATCGCGATGGCGAGTTGGCCGCAGCGGGGGCCGCAGGCGAAAACGGCACGGCGTACATTCTTTCGACGATTTCCGGGCATCGGCTGGAAGATGTCAAGGCGGCGTCTCAAGGGCCTGTCTGGTATCAGTTGTATATGCTGGGTGGACGGCAGGCGGCGGAAGCGGCCATGGAGCGCGCCAGAAAGGCTGGGTTCTCCGCGCTCGTGGTCACCATTGATACGGCGGTCTCTGGCCTGCGCGAACGGGATTCTCGAAATGGAATGAAAGAGCTGCTCGGTGCAGGCGTGTTCGCGAAGATTCCGTTTCTCCCGCAGTTCTTAACGCGTCCCCGATGGCTTGTTAGCTTCCTTCTTGACGGAGGCCTGCCGCAACTGCCGAATGTCGTGGTTCCAGGGCAGGGACCGCTGCCCCTTCTGGATGTGGGCGCTGCTTTGGGTCGATCCGCCGTTACGTGGCAGGATTTCCGCTGGATCCGCGAAGCATGGCCCGGCCCGATGATCATCAAAGGCGTTCTCACCGGAGACGATGCCCGACGGGCCATCGATCACGGGGCTGCGGCTATCGTGGTATCGAACCACGGAGGGAGGCAACTCGATTACGCCGCCGCGTCCCTCAAGGCCTTGCCCGAGGCGGTGGCTGCGGTAGCCGGCCAAGCCGAAGTGCTCATGGACGGTGGAATCCGCCGGGGAAGCGACATCGTGAAAGCCTTGTGTCTTGGTGCGCGGGCCGTGTTGATTGGGCGTGCCTATGCATACGGTCTTGCCGCTGCGGGAAAGCCCGGAGTGATGCGGGCCTTGAACATCCTTCGCCAAGATGTGGAACGAACGCTCAGGCTGATAGGGTGCCCGTCGGTTGCGGAATTGGATCGATCTTATACGGACGGGGTACCATGACAATTTGTACAAACAATCATCGTCCTGGTGGGAGTTGGACTCCTTATCTCACCCAGCGCAACAGAGGATTTCGTTTTGCCCGCAAAGGCAACGCCAGGCCCCTCCCGCGAAATGATCCCGGCTATTGCCTGCCCTCGAGACCTGCGCTAGGATGTCTTCCTATCCGGATGAATGCACCGAGTTGAGACATCGTTTTTGAGATTTCATAGGGAGGCCACAAATGATTCTCGGCATGTCCACAGCAACGTTTACGTTCCTGCATGTATTGCTTAGCATGGTTGGAATTGCTTCGGGTTTGGCTGTCATGTATGGATTTCTCAACGGGAGCCGAATGGACAGGTTGACTGCGATATTTCTTGTCACTACGGTGTTGACGAGCATTACCGGATTCGGCTTTCCATTCGAACAACTGCTGCCGTCGCATAAGGTTGGCATTATTTCGCTGGTCATGCTGGCGGTGGCGATTCCGGCGCGCTACGTGCTGCATCTCGCAGGCCCTTGGCGGCTGACCTACGTTGTCTCAGCTGCGATGGCGCTCTATCTCAATGTTTTTGTCTTGCTGGTGCAACTCTTCTTGAAAGTTCCGGCTCTTAAAGCCCTTGCTCCCACGCAGAAAGAGCCGCCTTTTCTGGTTGCCCAGCTCGTCGTTCTGGCGCTATTCGTGGGGCTAACAATTCTGGCTGCGAAAAAATTCCGGGTTGAGTCAGCACAGACGGCTTGATCGGGGATTTCTGTTTCTCCGGCGTTTGCAGAAACAATCATCTTCATTAGGAGTGAATTCCATGTCTACAATTACGACCAAAGATGGCACGCAGATTTACTACAAGGACTGGGGTGCGGGACAACCCGTTGTCTTCAGCCATGGCTGGCCTCTCAGCTCGGATGCCTGGGACGATCAGATGCTGTTTCTTGCCGAGCGCGGCTATCGGTGTATTGCGCATGACCGCCGCGGCCACGGCCGCTCCAGTCAACCCTGGAACGGCAACGAGATGAACACGTACGCCGACGACCTTGCGGAGTTGGTCGAAGCGCTGGATCTAAAGGACGCGATCCACGTCGGACACTCCACGGGCGGTGGCGAAGTTGCGCGTTACATTGGACGCCACGGCACGAAGCGCGTTGCCAAGGCCGTACTCATTGGCGCGGTACCGCCGCTGATGGTGAAAACAGCCGCCAATCCCGGCGGACTCCCGATGGAGGCATTCGATGGCATTCGCAAAGGTGTCCTTGTCGACCGGTCGCAGTTCTTTAAGGACCTCAGCGGGTCTTTTTACGGCGCCAACCGTTCGGGAGCCCGCGTCTCGCAGGGATTGATGGACTCGTTCTGGCTGCAGGGGATGCTGGCGGGATTCAAAGGAGTATTTGACTGCATCAAGGCGTTTTCCGAGACTGATTTCACGGAAGACCTCAAGAAGATCGACGTGCCTACCCTGATTCTTCACGGAGATGACGACCAGATTGTGCCAATCGGTGCCTCCGCTCTCCTCTCCTCCAAGCTGGTGAAGGGAGCGATGCTGAAGGTTTATCCCGGGCTACCGCACGGTATGTGCTCGACTCACAAAGAGTTGATCAATGTGGACCTGCACGGGTTCCTGAAACGTAGCGGACAAGTGGCTGCGTAAGGCGAAAGACCTTTAGAGGTTGTTGACGCATGTCCATTCGACCGGTAAAACGGCTGATTCAATCGAAACCGACTCTCGAAGGCGCGGGCGTGCACCTGCGCCGCGCCTTTGGATTCGGTAACACCTCGGAGTTCGACCCATTTCTTCTGCTGGATGACTTTCGCAATGACGTCCCAGACGATTACCTTGCGGGTTTTCCGTGGCACCCCCACCGCGGGATCGAGACCATCACGTACGTCCTCGCCGGAGAGGTGGAGCACGGCGACAGCATGGGGAATCAAGGTTCCATTGCGGCCGGCGATGTCCAGTGGATGACGGCGGGCCGCGGCATCATCCATCAGGAGATGCCCAAGGGTGACGCCTCGGGCCGGATGCACGGGTTTCAGTTGTGGGCGAATCTGCCAGCGTCGCTCAAAATGACTGCGCCTCGCTATCAGGAAGTGAAAGAGGCCGAGATCCCGCAGATTACTGACGATGACGGCACCCAAGTGCGGTTGGTCTGCGGACAGTTCTGGGGTAAGAAGGGGCCGGTGGACGGGATCGCCGCCGATCCGATTTACCTGGATGTGACGGTGCCGCCGGGGCGAAGGAAAACTTTGCCTGTCGAGACCACGCGCCACGCATTCGCTTACGTTTTCGCGGGGGCAGGGAAGTTCTGCAACGCGTCTGGCCCGCTCTCGGTGCCGACGGAGCCGGTAGGATGGGCTGACGTAAAGCCGCCAACAGACGCGTCCAACCGCTCGCTTGTGCTCTTTGATCGCGGCGACGAAGTCATGGTCCAGGCGGAAGAAGAAGGGGTGCGCTTCCTGCTGGTATCGGGGAAACCACTGGAAGAGCCAGTGGCTTGGTATGGGCCGATCGTCATGAACACTCAGGAACAACTCCGGCAGGCGTTCAGTGAACTCGACAAAGGGACATTCTTGAAGGCGGAGAAGTAAAGCTCGGCGTCCGCTGGGTGCGTTAGAGTCTCGCTACACGCCGCTGGACTACGAAGAAGTAGAGCGCCACCAGCGCCAGCAGCGTCCCGTCCAGTCC
>WNFL01452230.1_pt4 | contig 11918 bp, 9 predicted proteins | sample 5400361 | NCBI WGS metagenome assembly WNFL01 (sample SAMN13153351, study PRJNA577476) | soil metagenome | isolation source: 40 cm soil on Douglas fir-dominated hillslope | place: USA:California | collected 2013-09-17
TGCGTCCCCTCTTCTTCCGCCAGCGAGTCGGGGCGGAGATGGCTGAAGAGATGCGGTTCCATCTGGAGCAGCGCACCGCCGAATACCTCGCGGACGGGATGTCCATCGGCGAAGCCCGCGAGGCCGCACAACGGCAATTCGGCAACCTGACGAGCCTCCGGGAAAGCGCGTGGGACGCGCACGGGTGGCGCTGGCTGGAATACCTGTGGAAGGACCTGCGCTTCGCCCTCCGCCAGCTCGGCAAGTCTCCCGGCTTCTCTTTGATCGCGATCGTCACGCTCGGCCTGGGCATAGGCGCGAACACCGCGATGTTCAACGTGTTCGAGACGATCATGTTCAAGCCGCTCCCGTACGCGGACGGCGCGCGGCTCGAGCGCATCTACCGCGCCACCGCCCAGAATCCGGAAGGCGGCTTCTCGCCCGCGGACTTCCTCGAGCTGAGACACGCGGCGGAAGAGTACGGGGAGCTCGCGGCGTACACGTCGGCGGACGCCAGCCTTTCGGAGCCCGGCCGTCCCGCCGAGATGGCGGAGGCGGCGCGCGTCACCGCGAACTTCTTCACGATGCTCGGAGTTCAGACGGAGCTCGGCCGCGTCTTTCGACCCGCGGAGGACGTGGCCGGCAGCGATCGAATCGTGATCCTCAGCCAGCGCACCTGGCAGCGCCGCTTCCTGGGAAGAGCCGACGTCATCGGACGCACGATTCGCGTCGACGGCGAGCCGCATCAGATCGTCGGCGTGCTCCCCGAGTCCTTCAACGACTGGCGACATCTCGGCTGGGTCGATTTCTTCCGCCCGCTCGCGCTCGACGGCGAGAAGGCCGCCGACCGCGCCACGGCGAGCCTCCGGCTGATCGGCCGCCGTTCTCCCGCCCGCACGCGCGTGGAAGGAAACGAGTTCATCGCGAAGTTCGGCGCGCGCCTCGCGTCGCAATTCCCCGAGGCGAACGCGGGCACCAGCTGGCGCGCCGTGCCGCTCGAGAAGAGCATCCAGGACAAGAACGGTCCCAGCCTCATCGCGATGCTCATCGCGCTCTCCGGCTTCGTGCTCCTCATCGCGTGCTCCAACCTCGCGAACTTCCTCCTCGCGCGCACCATGGCCCGCGCCCGCGAGTTCGCCGTGCGCTCCGCGCTCGGCGCCTCGCGCACTCAGCTCCTGCGGCCGCTGATCGCCGAATCGCTGGTGCTGGCGCTCGCGGGCGGCGCCTGCGCGCTCTTCGTCGCTTACGGGGTCGGCCAGTGGCTCGCGGTGCGGTCCACGGGCGACAACGGCGAGAGAGTCGTCTTCTCCCTCGACTGGTCCGTCTTCGGATGGGCGTTCGCCGCGTCCCTCGTCACGGCCGTCGCGTTCGGGATCGCGCCGGCGCTCTTCGCCATGCGGCTCGATCTCAACGGCACGCTGAAGAGCGGGGGGCGCGGCGCGACGGGCGGCCGCGGCCACCAGCGNNNNCGGCAGGCGCTGATCGTCGGTCAGTTCGCGCTCGCCATGGTCCTGCTCGCGGCCGCCGGCCTGATGATCCGCGGCCTCGACGAGCTGAACCATCGCCGCTCGGGCTGGGAGTCCGCAGAGCTCGTCACGGCGACTTACCTTCTGCCCGCAGCCGATTACAAGACGCCGGCCGAGATCACGGCGTTTCATCGACGCACGGCGGAACGCCTCCAGACGCTGCCCGGAGTCACTTCCGTCAGCACCGCGTCCTTCACGCCGTTCTTCCACTGGGCGGACTCGCGCAGGCTCCTCGTCGAGGGTCGCGAACGCCCGGAGCGGGGACGCGAGCCCGCGGCCGCCGTCAACGCCGTGACACCTCGCTATTTCGAGACGTTCGGGACGCACGTCCTCGCCGGACGTGCGTTCACCGAGCGCGACTCCGCGGATGCGCCGCGGGTTCTGATCGTCAACCAGAGCATGGCCAGGAGGCTCTTCGGCAACGAGAGCCCGGTCGGCCACCGGCTCGTGCAAGCGGACGGCAAGACGCTCTGGGGAGAGATCGTAGGCGTCGCCGCCGACGTGGAATCGGTCCTGCCCGAGGTCACGCCGGTCACGTTTCAGGTCTACGTGCCGATGGCTCAGGAGCCGCGCCGGCAGAACCAGCTCGCGGTGCGCGCGGCCGGCGTCGCGCCCTCGGTCCTCGTGCCGGCCGTACGCGCCGCGATGACGGAGCTCGATCCGGATCTGCCTCTCCGCAAGCTGCAATCCGCCGACGCCACCATCTTCCGCGAAAACTACCAGACCGGTGTCCTCCGCGACATCCTCGCGTTCTTCGCTGTGCTGGGGCTCGGCCTCGCGTGCCTCGGCATCTACGGCGTCATCGCGCGATTGATGGCTCAGCGCACGGGCGAGTTCGCCATCCGTCTCGCATTGGGCGCCAGCGTCTCGGACATCAGCCGACTGGTTCTCGCCTCCGGCGTGAGACAGGCGCTCGCCGGCTCCGCGCTCGGTCTCGTCGGCGCGTACGGCGTCGCCCGGCTCATCGCCGCCACACAGACCGGCATGCGGATCGACAGTGCGGGCATTCTCGTGGCGACCACGCTCCTTCTCGTCGCCGTCGCGCTGCTCGCCTGCTGGATGCCGGCGAGGCGCGCGGGCAAGATCGACGCGACGCTCGCCTTGCGCGCGGAGTGATCGATGTCCATCAAGAAGAGAGCCAGAATCGCCGGATTCCTCTGTTCGTGCGTGGGAACGCCTCCGCGACCGCCGGCAACATTGCCGCGCACGAGGCGCTCTTCCGTATCGGCATGGTCAGCGACCTGTTCTGCGGGGCCCTCCTGATCTTCCTCGTGCTGGCTCTTTACCGGCTGTTCGAGGGAGTGGACCAGAACCAGGCCGTGCTGATGGTGATCCTGGGAGGTGTGCTGCCAGCCGCCATCGACTTCTTCAACGTGCTGAACGACGCCGCCGCCCTTCTGCTCGTGCGCGGCGCCGACTTCCTGTCCGTCTTCGACCAGGCTCAGCGGGAGGCCCTGGCGATGCTGTTCCTCCGCCTGCACGGCCAGGAGATCGTCGCCGCGGAGGTCCTCTGGGGGCTGTGGCTCTTCCCCTTGGCGGTCCTCGTGCTTCGGTCGGGCGTCCTTCCCCGCTTCCTGGGCGTCTGGCTGATCATCAACGGCGTCGCGTACCTGGCCATGAGCTTCACCGGCCTGCTGCTACCTCGATACGAGGACGCGGTTTCCAAGATCGCCTTCCCCGCCCAGCTCGGAGAGGTGGCGTTCATGCTCTGGCTCCTGATCAAGGGTGCAAGGGAAAAGCCGCTGGCGGTCCCGGTCGTGACTCGCTGACGCCCCAGCGCTACTCGTACCGCAGCGCCCGCGTGGGCGCGATGCGCGTCGCTCTCCGCGCGGGGACGTACGCTGCGAGCATGGTCAGGAGGACCATCGACGGCACGACGACGAGGTACGCGGCCACGTCGAGTCCGACTGCGTTGAACAGCATCGCGTTCATGACCCGCTCGACGGCCAGCCCCATCGCCAGACCGATCGCCGTTCCGACTCCCACGAGCCCGAGGCCCTTGCTCATGACGAGACGGAGGACGTCGAGGGGCCGCGCGCCGATGGCGATGCGAATGCCGATCTCGCGCGTCCGGCGGCTCACGTTGTAGGAGATCACCCCGTAGAGACCGGCGATCGTCAGCAGGAGACCCACCAGGCCCATCGTCCCGACGAGCCGGACCGCGACACCCGGCCCTTCCACGGCGGCGTACCGGTAGAGGTCCTCGTACGTCCTCGTCTCCAGCATCGGCATGTTCGCGTCGATCGACCGGACGATGTCCTTCACCGGCTCGAGGAGCCGCAGCGGATCGCCGCTGGATCGCAGCATCAGGACCATCTTGGCGGCGGGACGCTGGGAGAGCGGCAGATAGACGAAGTCGACGGCCTTCTCGAACATGTTGCGGTACTTGACGTTCTTTGCGACACCCACGATCTCGACGGGCGTGGACCCGTTCTCGAGCTGGATGCGCTTGCCCACGACGTCGCCGTCCGGCCAGTAACGCGCCGCGAACTGCTCGTTGACGATGGCGACGCGCGGCGAGCCGTTGGTGTCCGACGGCGTAAAGCCGCGTCCACGCAGGATCGGGATCCCCATCGTCTGGAAGTAGCCGTCGTCGACGGTATCCATTCCCGATGTGAAGTGCTCGCGGTCCGTGGGCATCTGAAAACCGACCGGCACGAAGTCGAGGGCGTCGACGTCGTAGAGCGCGAGCGGAGGGTGGCGCGTGAGAGTCGCTCGCTGGACTCCGGGCGTCTCCCGGGCGCGGGCGATCAGGAGCTCGTAGAAGTGCCGCGTCGCCTCGGCGTCGTACTGCACGAGACGCGGATCGAACCTCACCATCAAGAGGTGGTCCTTCGCGAACCCGGTTCCCTCGACCATGGTCTGCTGGAAGCCGCGGTACATCAGCAGCGCCGCTGCGAGGAGCATCAGCGACATGGCGACCTGCACGACGACGAGCGCATTCCGACCCCAGAGACGCTTGCGTCCGGGCTCCTCGACGTCCGCCGCCTTGAGTCCGTTCACGAGGTCCGTGCGCGTGCTCTGCAGCGCCGGCGCCAATCCGCAGAAGAGGGCGCTCAGCACAGAGAGCGCGAGGCTCGCGAGCAGCACCCGCGTGTCCATCCGGAAGGGGATCTCGACGGGCAGCTCGCTCGGAATGCTGAACCTGTCGAGAAGCGCGATGCCGACGTACCCGACCGCGATCCCGAGGAGACCGCCCGCGACCGCGAGCACGAGACTCTCGGTGAGGAGCAGCCGGATCAGCCGAAACCGGCTGGCGCCGATCGCCAGGCGCACCGCGATCTCGCGCGTTCGGGTCGAGGCGCGGCTCAGGAGGAGACCCGCGGCGTTCGTGCACGCGACCAGCAGCACGGCGAGAGCCAGGCCCGTGAAGATCACGCCGAACTGCCAGTTGCCATTCTGCTCCCGCTTGCGCGTCTCGAGCTGCGTGTGAACCGCCGCGCCGCGGCCGCGGTTCGACGCCGGGTACTCGCGCTCGAGGTCGCGCGCGAAGACGGCGAGCTCGCTCCGCGCCTGTGTGAGCGAAGTCCCCTGCTTCAACCGCGCCTGCACGGTGAGCTCGCGGTCGTCCCGGTCGACGAAGAAGCTCTTGCGGGGATCCGTCGCGAAGACCCGGGCCATCGCGAGGGGCATGTAGATATCGGGACGCCCGAAGACCTGCATCCCGGGGAACGTCTCCGGCGCCACGCCGATCACCGTGAAGTCGGTGCCGTTGATGCGAACCCGCCGGCCGACGACGGAGGGGTCGCCCGCGAGCTCCCGCTTCCAGAAGTCGGGCCCGAGCACCGCCACGGCCTCGCGGCCGGGCACCTCGTCCTCGTCGTCCCGGAATCCGCGGCCGATCGACGGCTCGACGCCGAGAGCGCGGAAGTAGTTCCCGGAGACCATCATCCCGCCCCGGATCTTCGGCGTGGCGCCGGGCTCGGCGGTGAAGCCGACGGCCCCGAGCCTCGTCGACGCGACCACGCCGTCGTAGCTCTTCGTGCCGCGCGAGATGTCGCGGTATTCGCGATACGAGAAGCCTTCGAAGCTTTTGTCGCGGGACGTGCTCACGAGCGTCATCACGTCTCCCGGCCCCGGGACGGGGTAAGGACGGAAGATCAGGGCGTCGAGCATGCTGAAGGGCGTCGCGGTCATCCCGATGCCGAGCGCGATCGTGACCACGACGAGCGCGGTCAGCGCGGGCGTCTTGCGCAGGCTCCGGCACGCGTAGCGCACGTCGTCGAAGAAATCCGTCAACCAGTGAACGCGCCGCAGGTCACGCAGCTCGTGCTTCCGTTGCTCCAGGCCGCCCAACGCGCGCAGGGCCCGGTAACGCGCCTCTTCCGGGGGAAGTCCGGCGGCGATGCCTTCCTCGATCTTCATCTCCACGTGAAACTGGAGCTCCTCGTCGAGCTCCTGATCCGCCCTGCGACGCCGGAACAAAGACCTCAGCCGCAGGGGCGCCTTGAACCACCAGTGCTCCATCCGCATGGCCTAAGCCTCTGAGAGCCCGACGACTTGCGAGATGGCGAACGACAGCCGCTGCCAGTTCGCCGTCTCCGACTGGAGCTGTCCTCTTCCCAGCCGGGTGAGGGAGTAGAACTTCGCTCGACGGTTGTTCTCCGTCTGCTTCCACTCGGCCTTGATCCAGCCTTCCTGCTCCAGCTTGTGAAGGGCCGGGTAGAGAGATCCTTCGCTGACCTGCAGCACGTCCCCGGAGAGCGATCTCAGACGGAGGCTGATGGCCCATCCGTGCATGGGCTGAAGCGCCAGGATCTTCAGAAGGAGGAGATCGAGAGTGCCCTGAACGAGGTCGGTCGGCTTGCTCATCTCGGTTTCCGAGGGGAATATAGGGCCGCTCCCCTCGGTAATCAAGGGGTCGTCGAAAAGTTCTGTGCGACCATCATCGGAGTGCACTTCCAGGCCCGATGAAAGCGAATCGCCGCCTCGCGAGCCTCGTTCTCGCTCTCACGTCCGCGGGGGCGGCGAACGCGCAGCCCGTCGGTCCGGAGTTCCGAGTCAACTCGTACACGTCGTTCGCCCAGTACAACGGTGCGGTCACCTGCGACGGGAACGGCAACTTCGTCGTCGTGTGGTCGAGCGGCTCGTACGCTCCCGGCGGGAGCCAGGACGGCTCGCGACTGGGGATCTACGCCCAGCGTTACGCCGCGAACGGCTCGCCCCGCGGCGGAGAGTTCCGCGTGAGCTCCTACACGACAGGCAACCAGGTTCTGCCTTCCGTCGCCTCCGATCAGAACGGGAACTTCGTCGTGGCGTGGGCCAGCGCGCAGGACTACGCCCAGCGCTACGCGAGCGACGGCACGCCGCTGGGCGGCGAGTTCCGCGTCAACACGTTCACGACCGGGGGACAGGGCGCCCCGTCCGTCGCGTCCGACGCGGCCGGCGACTTCGTCATCGTGTGGGACAGCGCCGACCAGGACGGCAACGGACGCGGCGTATTCGGTCAGCGCTACAGCACGAGCGGCGCGCCTCTCGGCGACGAGTTTCTCGTGAACACGACGACGACGTCGGGCGACCAGGACTTCGCCGCCGTGTCCTCCGACGCGCAGGGGAACTTCGTGGTCGTCTGGAACACCTTCAGCTTCGTGCCCACGGGAGGGGGCCGGCGCTTCAGCAGCACCGGCGAGCCGCTCGGGGAGGAGTTCGAGATCCCGGGCGGATACCCGGGCGTCTCCTTCGACGGGACGGGGGGCTTCATCGTGGTGTGGCAGGCGGGCTCTCCCTTCCTCGATGTCTTCGCGCAGCGCTTCGCGAGCGACGGCACGCCGAGGGGGCCGGCGTTCCAGGTCAACACGTACACGTCCTACGACCAGAAGTACCCGGCCGTCGCGTCGGACCAGTACGGCGATTTCATGGTCGTGTGGGAAAGCGTCCAGGAGGACGGCTCGAACTTCGGCATCTTCGGCCGGCGCTTCGACGCGACGGGTGCTCCCTTCGGCACCGATTTTCGGGTCAATACCTATACGACCCAGGGACAATACCTGCCGACCATCGCATCTTCCCCGATCGGAAACGTCGTCGTCACCTGGGACAGTACCGGCGAGGACGGCACGCTCTATGGCGCCTATGGCCAGCGCTTCACGTTCGTCGCAGGAGACGCAAACGGCGACGGAGTGCTCGACGTCCTCGACGTCTTCTACCTCATCAACGCCCTCTTCGCCGGCGGCTCGTCCGCTCTCGGCTCCGCCGACGTCAACGGCGACGGAATCGTCGACGTCCGCGACGTCTTCTACCTCATCAACTTTCTGTTCGCCGGCGGGCCGGCGCCGAAGATCTAGCCGCTCCCACCGTTGATCGCCTAGCGACCCCGCTCGAGCCCCGAGGGCCAGTTCAGGACCAAGTCGACCAGCGCCCTCGGGGTGGCTCCGCGCACCCGCACGAGGAACCTGCCGTGATCGGGCGCCGCCGTCCACTCCACGCTGTTGTAGGGCGAGAAGCTCGGCGGGGCCGGGAGCTTGAAGAGCGGTCTCGCCGCTCCCAGCTCGAGCCCGCCGTCCTTCTCCCGCACCGGAACCGCGATGAGCTGCGCCGAGCTCCCGTGATAGAGGATCTCCTTCCCGTCCGCGCTCCACGAGGCGAAGAGGCCCTCCTCCACGGAGACTTGCCACTTGCGCCCCGGCCGCGGGAACGAGGTCACGTAGAGGTGCATCTTTCCAGACTCGTCGGAGCCGTAGACGAGCCACTTCCCGTCCGGTGAGAACGCGGCGGGGTATTCGGTGAACGCCGTCTTCAGGAACGGCCGCGGAGTCCGGTCGCCGACGAGCGGCAGGATCCAGATGTCCGCCTTCGTCTGCGGCGAATCCTCGGTGTAGACGAGCGCCTTGCCGTCCGGAGACGCGAAGCCCGGGTACTTGTCGAGCTTCGACTCGTAGAGGAGCACCTCGTCCGAGGCGCCGTCGAGGGGACGTGAGTAGAGGTCCTGGTGTCCCCGCTTGTTGCTCGCGTAGTAGAGCGTCTTCCCATCCGGCGAGAACGCGGGCGAGGACTCGATCGCCGGGTCGAACGTGAACCGTGTGCCGGCGCCGCGCGCCACGTCGAAGATCCAGAGGTCCTGTCCGTACGTGGGGTCGCGGATGATGCTCGCCATGCGCGAGCCGTCCGGGGAGAGGCGCGGTCCCACGTAGTCCGCGGGATCGCCGAGGGTCCCGCGCGCCGTCCCGTCGCGGTCGATCCACTGGAGCTTCACCGCGGACTCACCGCTGCCGGTGAGCATCGCGAGGACGTCATTGGACGAAGAGAAGGCCGCGATGCCCGACGTGACGCTCAGGACCAGCACCTTCTCCGCGATCGGGAAGCCGTCGCCCGTGAACGCCGACCTCTTCGCGTCGAACGGACGCGCCATCAGCGTGCGCTCCTTCACGTAGAGGATGTGACCCGACGCGTACTCCGCCTGCGCGGGGCTGCGCAGCAGGAGCTTCTCCTCGCCGCCGGCGAGCGAGGCCAGCACGATGGCGTTTCCCTCCACGCCGGCGTTCGGCATCCGCGCGACGTAGAGGAAGTGGCGTCCGTCGGGGAGGAAGCGCGGATGGCGATGAGACGTCTCCCCGCGCTTGCCGTCCAGCTTCGTGACGGCGACCGGCTCGCCTCCGCCCGCCGGGATCCTGCTGAGCGGCCCGTCGAAGGTCGGCGCGAAGACGATCACGCCGGCGGAGCTCCAAGTCCCTCCCTTGCCGTCGGGCGCATCGCAGATCGAGAAGGGCGGTCCCCCGCCGACCTCCATCACCTTCAGCTTGAAGTCGGCGAAGAAGCCGATCGACCGGCTGTCCGGAGACCAGAACGGGGAGACGGCGTCCTCGGTCCCGGGGAGCACTGAGGCCTCCGGCGAGTCGAGCCGGCGCACCCACAGCCGCCACCGTCCCGCGGCCTCGACGGCGCCGAACACGAGCTTCGTCCCGTCGGGCGAGACAACAGGAGGGGCGGGAAGCGTGGGCTCGAGCTGGAACGCCGCCGCCGCCGCCGGAAGAGCCACGGAGACTCGCGTGACCCTCGGGGGGCGGAGCGCGGAGCCGCGGTCGCGAAGCGCGAGGAGGCCGGCCGTGACGGCGAGAGCCGCGGCGAGGGCCCACGGCGCGAGGCGCGCGAGGGCGCCGCGCCGCGGAGCCGCAGACGTCGCGATCAAGAGCGCGTCCTCGGTGTCCCCCGCGATCAGCTCCTGCAGCTCGAGCCTCGCGGAGCCGATGTCCGGCAACCTCCTCTTGAGGTCGCGCTGGAGGCAGCGCGCGAGGAGGCGGCGGAGAGCGGGCGGAGTCGTGCTCGGGAGCTTCGTCCAGTCCGGGTCGACGTGCAGGACGGCTCCGAGCGTTTCGGAGATGCTCTCGCCGCGGAAGAGCCGCTGGCTGGAGAGCATCTCGAAGAGCAGCACGCCGAACGACCAGATGTCGGCGCGCCGGTCGGCGCTCTTCCCGCGCGCCTGCTCGGGGCTCATGTACGACGCCGTGCCGATGAGGACTCCTGCGTCCTCGCGATTCGCCCCGAGCGTAGGAGAGTGCGTGATCGACGGGCCCGACGCGGACGAGCCGCCGATCAGCTCGACCGCCTTGGCCAGGCCGAAGTCGAGCACCTTCACCCTGCCGTCGGCCGTCACCTTCACGTTCGCCGGCTTCAGGTCGCGGTGCACGACGCCTTTCTCGTGAGCCGCCTCGATCGCCTCGGCGATCTGGAGCGCGATCGGGAGCGCCTCCTCGAGCGGCATCGGCCCGTGCGAGATGCGCACCGTGAGGTCGTCCCCCTCGGCGAGCTCGAGCACGAGGAGCTGCTTCCCGTCGTGCTCCTCGTGGCCGTAGATCGCGGCGATGTTCGGATGGTTCAGCGCCGCGAGGACGCGCGCTTCGCGCTCGAAGCGGAGGAGCCGCTCGCCGTCTCTCGCGAAGACGTCCGAGAGGACCTTGATCGCGACCTCGCGGCCGAGCCGCGAGTCCGAGGCGCGGTACACCTCGCCCATGCCGCCCTCGCCGAGCTTCTCGGTCACGTGGAAGTGCGACACGGTCTTTCCGATCACGGTGCGCTGGATTCTACGAACACACCTCGCCGGATAGACTCGCCGCTCCGTGACCCTGACCAGCAGTGCGAGCGAACCGGTCGTCGAGGTGACGGACCTGACGCGCCGCTTCGGTGCGACCAAGGCCCTCGCCTCGGTGAGCCTGTCCCTACCGCGCGGGGCGGTCTACGGACTCGTGGGCGCGAACGGAGCGGGCAAGACCACGCTGATCAAGCACATTCTCGGTCTCTTCCGGGCCGAAAGCGGCTCGGTGCGCGTGTTCGGCCTCGATCCCGTCGCCGAGCCGGTCGGCGTCCTCTCGCGGATCGGCTATCTCTCCGAGGAGAACGACCTCCCGCCATGGATGCGCGTCGACGAGCTGATTCGCTACACGCGCGCGTTCCATCCCGCCTGGGACGATGCGTACGCGGAGGAGCTGCGGCGGACTTTCGCGCTCGACCCCGCGGCGAAGATCAAGAGCCTCTCCAAGGGGCAGAAGGCGCGGGCGGGGCTGCTCGTCGCGCTGGCGTATCGGCCCGAATTGCTCGTCCTGGACGAACCGTCTTCCGGCCTCGACCCCCCGGCGAAGGCCGTACGGTGCTCTTCTCCTCGCACCTGCTGGAGGAAGTGGAGGAGGTCGCCGATCACGTCACGATGATTCATCAGGGCGCGATCGCGCTGAGCGCGCCGCTTCACGACATCAAGGAATCGCACCGAGTCGGCGAGCGTGTCCCCACCCTGAACGAGATCTTCGTCGCGCGTGTCGGGATCTCCGCGACGTCGTCCTCGGACGGCTAGATCGTGCGCTCCCCCGCTCGCGCGATCGCCTGGGAATTCCGCCGGCGGCATCGGTGGGGACTCCTCGCCCTGACCTGCTACTTCCTCGTCCTCGCGGCGGTCAAGCTCGTGATCGTCGAGCGCGGGCTGCGGGTCGAGCTGAACGACGAGAAGTTCGGTGTCGTCGTGATGGGGCCGATCACGACGACCTTCATCTACTTCCTGGCGGTGTTCAGCTTCGGCCTCTCCGGCGACCTCGCCGGGCGCCAATCGATCTATCCGGCCCGCATGTTCACGCTGCCGCTGACGACGTCCGCATTGGCGGGCTGGCCGATGCTGTACGGCACCGTTTCCATGGCGATCCTCTGGCTGGCGACGAGGCTGTTCGCGCCCTGGCCGACCGGAGAGGAAGTGCCCTCGATATGGCCGGCGCTCCTGGCGGCGGTGCTTCTCGCCTGGACGCAGGCGCTGACGTGGATGCCCTACGCCTTGCGAGGGCTGCGTGTGCTCGTCACCGTGCTCTGGCTGGCCGCGATCGACAGCGTCGTCCTCCTGGCTCTCCAGCTCAAGGCGCGCGAGCCCGTAATGCTCGCGATATTCGCGCCGCAGCTTCCGCTCGCGTATCTCGTCGCCCGCTCGGCCGTCGCACGTGCGCG
>WNFL01148023.1_pt1 | contig 11917 bp, 10 predicted proteins | sample 5400361 | NCBI WGS metagenome assembly WNFL01 (sample SAMN13153351, study PRJNA577476) | soil metagenome | isolation source: 40 cm soil on Douglas fir-dominated hillslope | place: USA:California | collected 2013-09-17
CGGACCGCGCTCCTGGCGACATCCTCACGAGCACCAGGCCACGCGCCGGGGAGCACATCGAGCCCCTCGGCGTTGCGGCCTCCCGGCTCGCGGGGGCGCCGCGAGCGATGCTGGAACGGATGGTCGCGCTCTACCTCGGCCGGCTGCCCGACGAGCTGGCTGCCCGCGAGGCCGCCCGGGTCATTGCGCGCGAGCTGTACTTCGCCTGGCAGGGCCCGACAACGCCCGGCGCACGGCACTACTACCGGGTGCAGGGCGACGACCTGCTGATCGAGTACGACAACACGAGCGACGACGGCAACCATCAGCACACCGTGCTGCGCCGCCCCCGCAGCGACTTCGGCGACGACGTCCTGGCCGCGCACCTGAGCCAGGCACACCGCCTTGCCCCTAGCTGATCACGCAGCCGGTGCGGTGGCCCCGGGCGGGGAAGGCCCTGGCGAGGCCCTCGGCGATCTGCTGGCCGCGGATCGCGTACCCCGATGAGGTGTAGTGGATTCCGTCGTTGATGAACCAGCCCGGCTGGGCCAGGGACGCCCAGTCGAAGATCCGCATGTTCGGATAGCGGCGGCAGGCCTGGCGCAGGGTCGCGTTCCAGAGCTGCATGTTGGCTTCCGCATAGGGACCGCCGGCCAGCAGCGATACGACTTCGACCCACATCACCGGCTGGCCGTGGGCCGCGGCCATCATCTGCTGGATCCTGGCCATCCGCCCGGTGCCGGATCCGACGGCGACGTCGGCCGTGTCGTTAGTGCCCAGGGCGATGACCCAGCATCCGCGGTATCCCCCGCTCACGATCGTGCGGGCCGCGTCGTAGCCGTTGACCGTGCCGGGCAGGGTCTCCACCACGGAACGGGCTCCGACGATATCGGTGCGGACGGTCTGCACGCCGACGTCCTGGTAGAGCGCGGTCAGCCGCTGGGCCGGGTTCGGCAGGTAGCTGGGTGAGATCATGCCCTCGGAGGTGGAGTCGCCGATGTGGACGACGGCCCGGCAGGACGTGCGCAACCCCGACATACCGGCGGACACGCCTGACGCGAACGGCTCGGCGTTGCCTGATGGCGAGGGGCCTGTGGCCGGGCTCATGGCCACCGAGGGCTTTCCGCTGGTGCGGCCGGCCGAGGTGCGGCCGGCCGAGGTGCGGCCGGCGCGAGTTCTGCTGGCCGAGGCGCCGCGAGGTGCGGGGGTGGGCGGCGAGGGGAGCGTGGAGCCCGCGGCGAGCGAGGGGGTGCCGCCGCCAGGGCCCGGAGCCGGAAGGGCCCCGGTCAGGCCGACGCACGCCACAACCAGCACCCCGGCCGTGCCGGTCGCCGCGGCCAGGCCGGCGACGCGGGCGGGCGCGGTGAGCGGGGTGCGCTGCGCGCGATGGGTGAGCGCGCGGGGCGAGCGGGCGCTGGCCCAGAGCCTGCCCAGGGCGCCGTGGCGGATGGGCTCTTCGACATAGTGCCAGGACAGCGCGGCCAAGGAGATAGTGGCCGCGGTCTGCAGCGCGGCGCGGGTGAGGTTCTCGGTGCTGTTGCCCGGCGAGGTGAGGACGATGACCGGGTAGTGCCAGAGATATATGCCGTAGGAGCGGACACCGAGCCAGCGCAGCGGCTCCCATCCCAGGACGCGGCCGGTCCAGGCGCCGGGGCAGGCGGCCGCGGCGAGCACGGCCGCGGTGGCCACGGACAGCACGATCAGGCCGCCGCGGTAGATGAAGGGCGAGTGCTGGCCGGTGCGCCAGATCATCAGCGCGATGACGGCCAGCCCGGCCGCGCCGCCGACGTCGACCAGCACGCGGGCGGCACGTCCCGACGGCGCGGGGCGGCGGCTGGGCCAGGCCATGGCCAGCGCCGCGCCGATGAGCAGTCCGAGCGCGCGGGTGTCGGTGCCCTCATAGACCCTGGTCGGGTCGAGGCCCGGGTGGTAGAGCACGAGCATGGCGACCCCAGAGGCGGCGGCCAGGGCGAGGGTCGGCAGCGCTAGCCGCCCGACCCCGGTCGTCCACCGGCCCGGCATGCCCCGGCCCGCCCGAAAACAGAGCAGTCCTAGCAGCAGCAGCCACGGCCAGGCGAGGTAGAACTGCTCCTCCACGGCTAGCGACCAGAGGTGATCGAGCGGAGCGGGCGGCGCGAACCGGGCGAAGTACGACTGGTTCTGGATGATGAGGTACCAGTTGCTCGAGTAGGCCGCAGCAGCGGCCACGGCCCCGCGCAAGCTGCCCAGCCGGGCCCGGTCGGCGAGGGTGACCCAGGCGGTGACCACGGCCAGCATCACGAACAGGGCCGGGAGCAGCCGCCGCGCCCGCCGCGCCCAGAAGTCGGCCAGCTGCAGCCGGCCGCGCGCAGACCACTGCCCGAGTAGCAGGTCAGTGATCAGGTAGCCGCTGAGGGTGAAGAACACCCCGACTCCCAGCAGTCCTCCCGGCGCCCACCCGAGCTGCTCGTGAAACGCGATCACGGCGAGCACCGCCAGCGCCCGCAGCCCGTCCAGACCGGGCACGTAACGCTGGCCGCTGCGTACCGGTTCCGGCATGATGTTCCCCCCTGCTGCGGCCTGCCCGCCCCGTCTGGGTAGGTCCGGTTCCCGTGCGGTACGAAGGTAAGTACCCTGTGCAATCATTTGACTACACAAAGTAATTAGTAAAGAAGTGGCACAAGTCCGTCCACGGCCCGAATGGATCATCTTGGCTGCGGCTGCCTGGGTCGCTCGACTACCCCGCCAGCCGGCTGCGCGGCCGTTACAGCCCGGCAGCCCGGTCGGACGCCGATTGAGGAGCGGTACTTTGACTGGTATGAGCTTCTGCATTGCCCGATGGGCCGCCGGGACGGCGGGTTCTGGCCCTCAGTCAGCGATGCCGCGATGACCGCTGAGCCCTACGCGACCGCGGCCGGGCTGATCGAGCGATCGGCCGCGGCCTACGTGTCCGGCGTGCCGGAACATCCCGCCGACGACGGCTTCTTCGGGCCCGCCAGCGTCACCTGGAAGATGAGCGGCGACTTGGGCAGGCCGGTCGCCGGCCTGCGGTCACTGATCATGCAGGCGCTGCATCCGCTCGCGATGGCCGGCGTCGACCAGCACAGCGGCTGGCGCCGGGACCCCGTCGGCAGGCTCGCCGCCACCTCGGCGTACGTCACCACGGTCAGCTTCGGCGAGCGTGCCGCGGCGGAGCAGGCCGCGGCGCGGGTACGCCGGATTCACACCCGCGTAAGCGGCGTCGACGAGGTCACCGGCCGCGCTTACGAGGCAAGCGATCCCGCGCTGCTGCTGTGGGTGCACGCGGCCCTGGTCGATTCCGACCTGGCCGTTCGCCGGCTGCTGGGCACGCCGCTCTCGCCCGAGGATGCCGACCGCTACGTGGCGGAGATGGCGGTCGCTGCCGAGCTCGTCGGCGTGCCCGCCGGGATGGTCCCCGCCAGCGTGGCCGGGCTCGACCAGTACATCTCGTCGGTCCGGCCCGAGCTGCGCTGCACGCCCGCGGCCCGGGAGTCCATCGGCTATCTGCTCGACCTGCCTGGCCTGGACGACGACATCGCCGAGTTCTGGGAGGACATCCGGGACGGCGCGATCGCCGCGCTGCCGGACTGGGCGCGGGAGATGTACGGATACAGCGCGCCGCCGCTGACACCCGAGCGCCGGGAGGAGATCCGGCAGGTGCTCGGCGTCCTCGATGCCGTGTTCCTTGGCGAGCCCGGCGTGCTCGAGGCCCGGCAGCGGATCACCTCGCGGATGCGCGCGGCGCAGCGCGCGTGAGGAGGTACGGCTCAGCCAAGAGGCTCTTCGCTGCGGCATCGGTCGGCGCTGCGATCGCGGCAGCGCTCTTGCTACTGCGCCGCCGGATCGGGCTGTGCTGGCCCGGGGGGCGGGCCCCCCGCGTGCCGTCCGCTCGGGCCGGCACAGCTTCGCTTAGGGTGCGCCGCGGCCTGGCGGCGCTCCAGCTCCTCGCGCGCGGCGGGGCGCGCTACGCCAGCAGTGCTCCGCGGCTGTTCGCGGCCGCCGGCGAGAACCGGCAGCGGCTGCGCAACGATCTCGCCCTGCAGACCGCCGAGGACGTCGCCACCACGCTGGGGGCGATGAAGGGCGTGCTGATGAAGCTCGGCCAGATGGCCAGCTACGTCGACGACGGCCTGTCGCCCGCGGTGCGCCGCACCCTCAGCCGGCTGCAGGACAGCGTCCCCCCGATGAGCGCAGACCTCGCCGCGGAGGTTGTGCGGGAGGAGCTTGGCGCACCGCCGGAGCGGGCCTTTGCCGAGTGGGACCCCGAGCCCATCGCCGCCGCGTCGATCGGGCAGGTGCACCGGGCGATCACGCACGATGGCCGCGCGGTCGCGGTGAAGGTGCAGTATCCCGGGATCGCGGAGACCATCGCGGCGGACCTCGGCAACGTGGCCCTGCTGCGCCGGATGCTGCGGATCAGCGCGCCGAGCCAGGACGTCGACGCGCTGCTCGCCGAGCTGCGCGAACGGGTCCTCGAGGAGCTCGATTATCGCCGGGAGGCCGACAACCAGCGCCTGTTCGCTGCCTACTACGACGGCCATCCCACGATCGCGGTCCCGCAGATCATCGGCGGGCTGTCGACGCGGCGGGTGGTCACGAGCGAGCTCGCGGACGGAGTCCGCTTCGCCGAGCTGGCCGGCTGGTCCCAGGCGGAACGTGACCTCGCGGCGGAGACGATCTACCGCTTCGTGTTCCGCAGCCTGTACGAGCTGCACGCGTTCAACGGCGACCCGCACCCGGGCAACTACCTGTTCCAGGGCGGCGGCCGGGTCACGTTCCTGGACTTCGGGCTGGTCAAGCGCTTCACCTTGGCCGAGCTGCAGCCGCTCATGCAGATGGCCCGCTACCTGTGTGTGGAGCACGATCCCGAGGCGTTCCGCCGGAACCTGGAGAAGGCCGGCTTCCTGCGCCCGGACGCGCCGCTGAGCACCGAGGCCATCGTCGAGCACATGGCGGTGTTCTACGACACGGTCCGCGAGTCGCGGCCGCTGACCATGACCGGCGACTACTCCTCCGCGGTCGTGCGCCGCTTCTTCGACGTGCGCAGCCCGGTGACCACCTACGCGCAGATCCCGCGGTCCTACGTGATCCTGCAGCGGATCAACCTGGGCTTGTTCGGCCTGCTCGGCGAGCTGACCGCGACCGCCAACTGGCGGGCCATCGCCGAGGAGATCTGGCCCTTCGTCCTGGGCCCGCCGTCCACTCCCATGGGCGAGGCTGAGGCCACCTGGCTGGCGCGCCGGCCGACCGTCGCGGAAAGCCTGGCCTGACCAGAGCTGTGCGGTACTGACGGCGCCGGCCCATGGAGGCGAGATGCCGGACGACGACGATACGTTCTGGGCCCGCATGCCGCACCTGCAGGCCGATCCAGTCCGGGCCCCCGAGCCGCCCGGCGGGTTCCGGCGGCCCGCAAGCCGAAGGCCATGAGAACGCGGCAGCGTCAGCGCGAGGCCGAGGTGACACGGCTGCGTCTGGAGGGCATCTTCCGCGTTGGCGCCGTGATCGTGGGCACGGCCGTCGTGGTGGTGGCGATCCTGGTCATCGTCCTTATCGTGCAGGAGCACTGACCCATCGGGATCGCTCAGCCGGGCTGCCGCAGGCCGCCCGCGACCTTCTCCGCGATCAGCTCGAACGAGCGGATCCGGTCGGAGATGTCGTAGACCATCGTGGTGAGCATCAGCTCGTCGGCCTCGGTGCGCTCGAGCAGCCCGGCCAGCTGTGCGCGGACCGTTTCCGGGGAGCCGACCGCCTGGCTGGCGAACCGCTCCCGGGCGAACTCCCGCTCACCCGGCGCGTACGGGTAGGCGGCGGCCTCCTCGGGGTTGGCCAGCGGCTGTGGCATCCCGGTGCGCAGCCGCAGGAACGACAGGGCGGCCGGGCCGGACAGCCATTCGGCGCGCTCGTCGGTATCGGCGCAGATGGCGTTCACCGCGACCATCGCATAGGGCCGCTCCAGCCAGCGCGACGGCCGGAAGTTCTGCCGGTACAGCGCCAGCGCGGGAATGGTGTTGGCGGCGCTGAAGTGGTGCGCGAACGAGAACGGCAGCCCGAGCAGGCCGGCGAGCTGCGCGCTGTACCCGCTCGAGCCCAGCAGCCACAGCGCCGGCATGTCGCCCAGGCCCGGGGTCGCGGTGATCCGCGCCGGGGCGTCTGAACCCATGAACAGCCTGATCAGGTCGGCGAGCTCCTCGGGGAAGGCCTCGGCCGACAGGCCCTCCATCGTGCGCCGCAGCGCCAGCGCCGTGAGCTGGTCGGTCCCCGGCGCCCGGCCGATGCCGAGGTCGATGCGGCCCGGGTGCAGCGCCTCGAGGGTCCCGAACTGCTCGGCCACCACCAGCGGGGCGTGGTTGGGCAGCATCACCCCGCCCGAGCCGACCCGCATCGTGGAGGTCGCCGCCGCCAGGTGCGCGATCAGCACCGCCGGCGCCGAGCTCGCGATGGCCGGCATGTTGTGGTGCTCGGCCACCCAGAAGCGCCGGTAGCCCAGCTCCTCGGTGCGCCGGGCCAGCTCCGTGGTCTGGCGCAGCGCCTGGCCCGATGTCGTCCCGGCGGCGACGGGCGAGAGATCCAGAACGGAAAGCGGCACATCGATCACACAGCTCGCCAACTCTGGTTAGTCCCGCATTCTTCCCGGGCTGGCCGCGGCCCAGGGGCGGCGGCCTCGCTGGTTACGATCATCCTCGGGTGGGCTCGCCTCGTTACGGTCACGCTCGGCGCTGCCCGCTCGCGTGTCCCGGTATATGCGCCGCCGTCAGGGCGCAGACACCTCGAGGCGGCCTTGGAGCACGGCGCGGTCGATGCTGTCGCGCAGGCTGGCGCAGGTGTCGATCAGCGCGGTCTGCTGGCCCGCCGCGGCCCGGGCGCTGAACTCGGCGCAGGCACGCACGGAGGTCAGGCTCCACTGCACGCTCGTGTGCTGCGGGCTGAACTTGGCGACCAGTGGCGCCGCTCCGCATCGCTCGCATTTGACGGGCCGGAAGTCTGCCTTCCGCTCGTCGGCCGGGTCGGGGTCGTCGCCTCGGCTGAGAAGCCATCCATCGTCCTGGGCCGGCCGCCGGTGGCCGCTGACCAGGCTGTTCCCGTGCTGCGCGGCGACGTGCTGCCCGTTAGCCATGGTCAGCGGGCCTATCCCTGCCTCGCGGCAAGGTTCGCCGCGACCTCGGTCTCCCATTCGGCCACCGCCCGGGCGGTGTCCACCTCGAACTCGTAGCGCTCGACCATGTTGGGCCTGATGTCCTGGACGTCGGTGTAGAACTGCTGGTACCAGCGGCGCAGTTGGTAGACCGGGCCGTCATCGGCGCACAGCAGCGGGTTGTCGACGCGGGTCTTGTGCGTCCAGATCTGCACGTCCTGCTCGAACCCCAGGCCAACGAACTTAGCGAACTTGCCAGCGAACTTCTCGGCCTGCGCGTCGTCGAGGCCGGGCAGTTTCTTCACGATCACGCCCCACTGGAGCATGAAGGAGTTGGGCGTGACCGGGTAGTGGCAGTTGATCAGCACGCTCTCCAGGTTCATGCCGTGATAGTCGTGCCACAGGAAGTCGATCATGTATGACGGCCCGTAGTAGGAGGCCTCGGAGCGCAGGGTGCTATCTGCCCCCTGCGCGTAGTTCGAGCCGGTCTCGATGTCCGGCCGGGCCCTGGTGTGGAGGTACTGCGAGGCGATGTGCCCTTCGAACACGTTCTTGAAGTAGGTCGGGAACGCGAAGTGGATGTAGAAGAAGTGCGCCATGTCGACGACGTTGTCGATCACCTCGCGGCAGTTCGCCCCGTCGACCAGGATCGAGTCCCAGGTCCAGTTGCTCCACTCCGGCGAGAACGCGCCGGCGATCCGGGGGATGGTCACCTGCTCGGTCGGCGGGTTGGCTTGCGGGTCGTTCCACACGAACAGCTGCTTGTTCTGCTCGAGCGTGAGCCAGGACCGGGTCCGCGCGGCGGGCGGCACCCGCGCCGAGTAGGGAATCCGCGCGCACCGGCCGTCGCCGCCCCAGCGCCAGTCGTGGAACGGGCAGGCCACCTGGTCTCCCTTGACGGTGCCCATGCTCAGGTCGCCGCCCATGTGACGGCAGTACGCGTCGAGGACGTTCAGGTGCCCCTGCGAGTCCGAGAAGACCACGAGCTTTGTCCCGAACGCCTCGACCGCGTGCGGGCCCGGCTCCCGGAACCGGTCAGCCAGCCCCAGGCAGTGCCAGCCACGCGCGAACCTGGTCGGCGGGGGGGCGGCAATGATGCCCCGGACACCGTGCCGTTCGTTCATGGGGCCTCCACGTCCGTAAGCTGCTACCACCTAGACTAGAACATGTTCTAGTCTAGGTGCACTGCCGCCGGCTCCGGCGGCGGCGCGATCGGAGGCGTCAGGTGGGCGAGAGCGTCGGTCAGGCGGTGATTGACGGGGTACGCGAGCTGCTGCCGCTGCTGCGGGAGCGGGCGCAGGAGACCGAGGACAGCCGCAATGTGCCGGCCGATTCGGTCAAGGCGCTGACGGAGACCGGGTTCTTCCGGCTGCTCCAGCCCAGCCGGTTCGGCGGCCTCGAGGCCGACCCGCTCATGTTCCTGACCGCGGTCCGGCTCATCGCCGGCGCCTGCGGGTCGACCGGCTGGGTTGCGTCGGTCGTCGGCGTGCATCCCTGGCAGCTGGCGCTGTTCCCGCTCCAGGCGCAGGAGGAGGTCTGGGAGGCCGACACGGGCACCCGGATGTCGTCCTCCTACGCGCCAACCGGCAAGGCCGAGGCCGTGACCGGCGGGCACCGGCTCACCGGGCGGTGGAGCTTCTCATCGGGATGCGACCATGCCACGTGGGTGCTGCTCGGCGCGATCGTGTCCGACGCCGACGGCAATCCGGCCGACTTCCGCACGTTCCTGCTGCCCGCCAGCGACTACGTTATCGACGACGTGTGGGACACGGTCGGGCTGCGCGGCACCGGCAGCAACGACGTCGTCGTCTCCGGCGCGTTCGTGCCCGAGCACCGCTCGCTCAGCTTCAACGACGTGTTCCGCTGCGCCTGCCCCGGCCAGGAGGCAAATCCGGCGCCGCTGTACCGGCTGCCGTACGGCTCGCTGTTCTCCTACGCGATCACGACGCCGATCATCGGGATGGGCATGGGGGCCTATGAGGCGCACGTGGCTTACCAGCGGGAGCGGGTGCGGGCCTCCTACGTCGGCCAGAAGGCGTCAGAGGACCCGCATTCCCAGGTACGCGTCGCCGAGGCCGCGGCCGAGCTCGACTCGGCCTGGCTGGCCCTCGAGCGCAACATGACCGAGCTCATGGCGCACGCCCGCGCGGGCGAGAAGATCCCCATACCGCTGCGCCTGCGGGTGCGGCGCGACCAGGTGCGGGGCACCGGCCAGGCGATCACCGCGGTGGACCGGCTGTTCGAGAACTCCGGCGGGCGGGCGCTGCGCAGCGGCACCCCGATCCAGCGGTTCTGGCGCGACGCCCACGCCGGCCGGGTGCACGCGATCAACGACCCGGAGCGCGCGCTGTCGATGTTCGGCCGCGGCGAGTTCGGCCTGCGGATCCAGCCCGACGGAATGCTATGACGGGATCTGGCCGATGACGGCCGAGCGGGTGGAGTTCGCCACGACGAGCCGCTATTGCGACGCGGGCGGGATGCGGCTGCACTATCACGAGGCCGGGCCCTCATCTGCCCAGTCCAGCCCACCCTTCCAGCCCAGCCCACCCTCCGCCGGCACCCCAGTGGTCCTGCTGCACGGCGGCGGGCCCGGCGCTTCGGCGTGGAGCAACTTCGGCCGCAACCTGCCCGTCTTCGCGGCCCGCTTCCGCACACTCATGATCGACCAGCCGGGATTCGGCAGCTCGGCCAAGACGCCGGTGACCGGCCACTACTTCACGTTCGCCGCCGACGCCTTGGCTGGCCTGCTGGACAAGCTCGGGATCGGCCAGGTGCACCTGGTCGGTAACTCGCTCGGCGGCGGGACCGCGGTCCGCTTCGCGCTCAGGTATCCCGGGCGCGTGGGGCGGCTGGTGCTGATGGGGCCGGGCGGCCTGAGCCTGAACGTCTTCGCCCCGGACCCGACCGAGGGCGTCAAGAGGCTGATGGAGTTCGCCGCGCCGCCGGGTGCCAGCCGCGAGAAGATGGCCGCCTTCCTGCGGACGATGGTCTACGACCAGCGGCTGGTGACCGACGAGCTGGTGGAGGAGCGCTACGTAACGGCCAGCACTCCCGAGGCCATCGCGGCGATGGCCTCGATGGGTGCCTCCTTCTACGACCCCGCTCACGCCGACGAGGGGCTGCTCTGGCGCGAGGCCCAGCGGCTGCGGCACGAGGTCCTGCTGGTCTGGGGCCGGGAGGACCGGGTGAACCCCCTCGACGGCGCGCTGGTGGCGCTCAAGCTGATCCGCAGGGCACAGCTGCACGTGTTCAGCGGCTGCGGGCACTGGGCACAGCTGGAGAAGTTCGACGACTTCAACCGGCTGGTGATCGGTTTCCTGGACGTCGGCGGTAGGGGTACGCCGTGACCAGGATCGGTTCGCTGGGGTACCTGCGCGTCGAGTCCACCGACGTCGTGGCCTGGCGCGAGTTCGGCGTGCGAGTGCTCGGCATGGTGGAGGGCCGCGGTCCCGAGGCCAGCGCCGTGTACCTGCGGATGGACGACTTCCCCGCGCGGCTGGTGATACTGCCGGGAGAGCGGGACCGTCTGCTCGCCTCCGGCTGGGAGGTGTCCGGCGAGCGCGCCCTCGCCGAGGTGGGGCGGGCGCTGGAGGATGCAGGGGTCGCGGTCAAGGCAGGCACCCCGGCGGAGGTGGCCGAGCGCCGGGTGGCGCAGCTGCTTCGCTTCGACGACCCCGCAGGCAACGCCCTGGAGGTCTTCTGCGGCGCGGCCCTCGAGCATCGGCCCGCGGTCAGCCCGTACGGGAACCGTTTCGTCACCGGCGTCATGGGTCTCGGCCACGTGGTCCTGCCCGTTTCCGACGAGGAGTCCGCGCTGCGCTTTTACACCGAGGTACTCGGCTTCCGGCTGCGGGACACCATGCGGATGGCTCCCGAGCTCTTCGGCCGGCCGGCCGGGGGGCCGCCGCCCAGGATGAGCTTCCTCGGTTGCAACCCGAGGCACCACTCGCTCGGGCTCGCGCCGTTCCCGGCGCCCGCTGGGATCGTGCACCTCATGGTCGAGGTCGCCGCGCTGGACGACGTCGGCCGGTGCATGGACCGGTGCGCCCGGCGCGGGGCGCGGATGAGCGCGACCCTCGGCAGGCACGCCAACGACCTGATGGTGTCGTTCTACGTGGCCACGCCGGGCGGATTCGACATTGAGTACGGCACCGACGGCCGGCTGGTCGACGACGCTACGTGGGTGAGCCGGGAGACCACCGCGATCAGCCTGTGGGGGCACCAGTTCGCGGCCGGCGCCGGGCACTGAATGACCGCCGCGCCCGATCTCACGCCGACGGCTTTCGAGGCGGAGCCGCGCCGGTTCCGCCAGGTGCTCGGCCATTTCTGCACGGGCGTAACGGTCATCACCGTGTGCGACTCCGGCGGCCGGCCGGGTTCGGCTACCAGTCCTTCGCCGCGGTGTCACTGGCGACTGGATGTGAGCAACCGGGCGCGGTCAGGCGGGCGGATACGTCAGGCCGATCTGGCGACGGACCTCGTCCATGGTCTGCATGATCGTGTAGGTCTCATCCAGCGGCAGGAGCGGGCTCTCGAGCAGCCCCGCGCGCAGACAGCGGGCCACCTCGGCGGCCTCGCCGCGCAGGCCGCGGCCCTCGTACGGTTCCCCGAAGCGCTCAAGCTCGGCGCCGTCCCGGGCGATCACGCGGAACGCGGTCGGCGTGTAGAACCAGCCGTCGATCTCGATCCTGGCTGCGGTGCCGTAAATGCCGGCGGGGTTGCCCGATGCGGCCCGCAGGGTCGTGGTCAGCACCGCGTGTGCTCCGCCGTCGTACTGGAAGATCATCGACGTCGTGGCGTCGACGC